>ENA-UPWO01000001-UPWO01000001.1-human-gut-metagenome-genome-assembly--contig:-NODE-1-length-192626-cov-22.956593_pt1 | contig 192626 bp, 177 predicted proteins | sample MGYA00250056_ERZ773388 | MGnify/ENA primary metagenome ERZ773388 (study PRJEB29103, sample SAMN06112004) | human gut metagenome | biome: human gut; feature: ankylosing spondylitis patient; material...
TCTCGGTCGAGATATAGTGTAGGGGCGCCACCCCAGATCGCCATTCTTTCCTTTTTTAATGATACGGCGACCACCGAGATCTACACTCTTTCCCTACACGACGCTCTTCCGATCTGTGTTTTCAAACTGGCATTTTACACTTGCAAATAAGAATTTTAACGAGGCTAGAACTTGATCTTCCTCGTTTTCCTTTTTAAGTTCACTCATTTCTACACAATCAGTGATTGATTGACGATACAATGATGTCAATTCATCAATAGTTTGTGCTACATCAATTTCCTTCTCTGTATTTTCATCTAAATACTTTTTCAGAGCAATATAATCAAATCGTTCAGAACCAGGTTCTGTATGGTTCAGAATCTCTAATGTAACAACATGAGCAAACATTTTCTCAACTGAATATTGCAATCTCTGCCATCCATCAGTAAAGCACTGTCTACTTTGGCTTGTCTTTTCCCAATCTAAGCAAAAATACAAGGGAATGTTTGTTGATCTCTCACCATCTAAGAATCTATCCAACTGTAAACTTGTCTGTGCTGTATATGAAAAGAAATATAGTTCTAGCAATGTAACTAAATACTCTCTCACTCTGTTTTGATTACCAAGAATGTACTTAAAATCACTTTCAAATACCTCGGTTAATGAAGTCACCACACCATAATATGGAATGTCATCAGTGTTTTTTTCATCCGAACTCTTCAAATGCTTCAAGACCAGTCGTTCAAATACATTTGAAGCTGCCAACTCTCTTGTTTTAGCATTCGTAACCATTCTTTTCAAATTCTCCTTATTTCCAAGAATATCAACTAAATAGTTGGCAACTTTCTCTTCACTTACCTCTTTGTGAGGTATGTGTAACAACATCTGTAAATTCAAAGGGCGTAACTGCTCGTTCGAAGTAAAGAACAATTGCTTTACTGTTTCATAAAACAACTGCTCTTGTCCAGCTTCGATATCAGTTTCTTGCTTAAGTTCAGCAACTAACTCCGAGACAGCTATTTTATCAGGTTTCTTTCCTTCAATCTTACACAAAAATGTTCCTACCAGCTGAGATAAATCTTCAACCGGTACACTATTAGGCTGAGTAACAAATGGAAATAATTTAAATCTATTACCAGTTTTATGAATGAACTTTCTATTAGAATCAAACATTTTTCCAGATTGGAACTCAGCAAGGCTCAAATTATATTCCATTATTTCACCACCTTAAATTCAAATCCAAAATCGTTTTCCTCAAAAACAATTTGATATTTTTTATCACCATCTTTTGGTATTATTGTTACTCGCTCTTCCTTATTCCCAAGCTCTATAAGTTGTTGAACAAAGCTTACAAAATCAGTGTGTCGATTTTTATCTTGGATTGTTGGACGATACCCAGCCTTCATATCCGAAATTAGTTCGTAAAGTGCAAAATCTATTTTTATGGTCACAGGCTTCGTGTTGTCTTGACCATCCTTTTTATACCTAAGGCTTATAGTTGGAGAGAATCTCTTAATTTCCCCAGTGATTTTAGGTGCATCTTTGTTAATAGCCGCCTTTAACTTGAGTTCTTCTAAAATCCAATGGTGTTCATTGGATTCATCAATACAAATAAAGTCACCGCCAAATTCTCCATCCCAATTCAAAACAGCCTTTTTTGTTGACTCGTAAAGAGCAGCTAGTTTTTTCTCATTGCCACTGTTTTGATTATATAGATAGGATAAATATTGTTCAAAGCGGATTTCTTTTTCGCTTCTATTTAGGTTATGCTCCATTGCTTTGAGGCGTGCAATAAACCTATAGATAATCTTCTTTAATTCAGGCTTTATTCCGCCAAGTTGAGAAACATTTGAAATTGTATTGAGAGCAATATATGGTGTTCCCTTTGCTGTATCTTCAAATACTTTTTCTATATTGTCTAATGAATGGAACCTAGTCGCTTCCTCATCGGCAATAGCTGTTCTATTTCTAAGAACATCATGACTTCTCATCGCATTGATTAAAGGCGAAATATCTTCATATTCATTGAGCAACATAGGCGTTGTCCAACTAATGTAATCATTCAAATACTGTACATCAGATGTTCCAATAGATATCTTTTGTTTATCAAAATCCGGATGTACTATTAAATCATATAAAAGATTCAATACCTCCCTAGTTGCAACAATCGTTTTATCTATTATGACCGCCTGGACAATTCTATGTATAAGTACCTGCTGATTCTTTGGATCTGACAAAAATTCAAAATTATGACGAACAGGGCAGCGTTGGCATAACTGACAATTTGTTTCCCCTTTTTTGTAAGACTGATAGAATGGATTATCTTCATTCTGGCTAAAAACCTTTTCTAATAGGTTTTCCAAAAATACGGTTTGTATTCCATTTTCACTTAAAGAAAAAACCTGATAATCGGCGAAGCTCACATGCTGAAATACACTATTATCTTTATATCCGGTCTCTTGTGCATAGCTCGATAAAATATCATTTTCTTCAACATACTTGCGAAGCTTTATAAAAGACTTCCCTTTTTCTTACTCAATGAAATTATTCAATGTACCCAAGTTAATGGCAATTATCATTTTTGATCCATCAGCATTATCGTAATGCTCGTCATCGAAATTTGTGAGCTTATCTGCCAATGTATCAATGGAAGTTAATGTTGGTTCGCTACTTTCAGTCGCATCATTATATAGCTCATAGCCATCTAATAACCCTTCGGTATCAGAATTTTTCATATACGAAATCAAGTGTGACTTACCATCGCCGGCACTTCCACATAGCAACACCAAACACTTACCTTGTTTTTCATTTACACTACGAAGTAACTTTCGCAGTTCAATTTCAACATGTCGCTCTACATGCAAATACTCTTTAAAATGGTTAAAAGCATTTGTATTTTCTACAGACTCAGCTGATGATTTACGCAGTTTACTAAGCTGCATTATAAATTCACATGCCATTGTATTCCCTCCATTTCATCTCTTGTATTTTCAATAAAATTCTTCTATCATCTGATCGGATTCCATCGATTCCTTTTTATATAAATCATATGCTTCATAAAAAATCTTGCCTATATTTGACAATCCTTCTTTTCCGTCTGTCACAACATAATGAATGCATCCAATTTGCATTGTCAATCCAGTAATATTTCTATACTTTTCATCTATTTGCACCCATTTAACAGCTGCTCTATTTTTCATATTAGCAGAAAGTTCATTAAGCTTCTCAGTATCAACGCTTAATGTTGCTCCTGATTTGAAGTATAGATCATACAAGACAACCGCCTTTTCTAAATCCCACTTAACTTTTATCATTGCCACAATCCTCACTCGGTTTCTTTATATATTTTCCACTTTTAATTCGTGCATCGGCCGGCTTTTCTGCATCACTAGGTATCGCCCATGCAAATCTAATTCTCACGACGCCTTCAATTTTATTTTCCGAACACAATACCTGAATAAGTCTTCTTGAAACTACCCATTTTTCAGCCATTTGGCTTATAGATAAGTATTCCATCTATAATGAGTCCAATGTCAAGACCAATATGAAAATTTTTTAGCGTATCATGACCTATGCTGCTAAAACTCCATAGTATACATCATCAGAAGCTTGATAATCCAGTGCTTCATGCGGCCTGATTTTATTGTATTCTTCAACATACTTGTTAATGAGCACTCTAAGCTCTCTAGGGGAGGCATATTCATTGGGGTATATCTGCTCTATTTTCAGACTTCTGAACCGCGCTCTATCATAATGTTGTCTGCCCATCTGCTTTTTCCGTCCATACTCTGCCTAATTTTATAGCTTTTCAGCAGCAATTTATATGCTGTGCTCGTAAACTGGCTACCTTGATCAGAGTTTATAATTGCTGGTATTCCATATCTTTTAATCGCTTACTTTACCGGTGTTGTTACTGAATTTGTATCAAGGGTATCTGACAAATAATGAGTAATAACTTTTCGGCTGAACTAATCTATTATTGTTGTTAAATACATATATCCCTTTTTCATTGGTATATATGTTGTATCTATAGACCATACTTGATTTGGAAAATTTACTGTGTAATTTCTTAGTAAATACGGCACTATACTTTCCTTGAAATTACGCTTAGATAAATTTTCTCTAGGGTATATCACATATATAGCCATTTCCAGCATGATATTTCTTACTGTTTTGCGACATATGTTATAGCCTTCTTCTTGAAGCTTAACCAATATCTTGCGAGAGCCTAAGTATGGACATTTTGTATGCCAGTCATCTATTCGCTGCATAAGTCCTTCTTTCAATGCTGCTTTAGCTGTATCTTCTGGTTTTGTCTCATAATATAAGCTTGAGCAGTTTATTTTAAGTAGTTCGTATTGCCTACGTACTGATAGCCTCTTATTCTTTTGAATCATATTTTGGCATCTTTGGAATTGGCTCTCCAACGATGCGAAAGCAATCCTGAAGGAAATCTCGTTCTAATGTCAATTGCCCGATAGTTTTGAGCATACGGTCGTTATTTCTCTTCAGGTCGTTCTCCTTTATCAGAGCAGCCTTATGCTCTGCTTTTGCACCGAAAGCCAAATTAGCATTAGCAAGGAATTCCTGCTTCCACTTTCTGACCATGTTAGAATTAAGGTTATTTTCTGCACAGATGGCATTGAGCTCTTTGTCACCTTGCAGAATTGCAATAATGATTTTGTCCTCCATTTTCTGTATGTACTTAATATACTATACACGACTATTTTTTCAAAGTCTGGTCCATTTCCTAGTATCCATTACAGTATTATCATCAGCAACAGGTCCTATTACAACATCATATTCATGATGCACGCCGCCTAAAGCCCGATTCATTTTTATAAATTCTAACAAGTCCTTCGTTACGCCTTGAAAAGATTTACAGTTCAGTTCTTCACTAAAAGTAAATTCATAAACATATACATAAGCATCCTTAGCAGCATTTCTTAATACTATGTTTTTTGCCCAGGCTTCAGCTTATGCTTGAATGGTAGTTGTATAAAACCCTTTGCCAAAATCCCTTTTGTTCTTTGATTTGCTTAGGTCAATATTTTCAAAATCAAAAGCAGTTCCGTGATATACTATAATTTTTTTCATGCGCTCACCTTATTTAGCATATCTTCAACAAAGAGAGCTGTTTCATCTAAGTCCAACATATGCAAAACTGCATATTGTGAGCGTATAGCTGGTATAACATTATGCTTACCAAATAGCTGTAATACATTTTCTGTTTTCATATTATGCTTTTGAGCTTATTCCTCTACTGCTGCAATAACAAGCAAATTGCAATCTTTAATATCCTGTTCAGACATAGTTAGCACCACCTTTTCCATAGCTGTTTACTCAAATATATTATACCATATTATCTTCACCGCACAGGCACATTATACACAATAATATATAATGGATAGCAAACCTTGAAAAATCACTCTTGTATAGTTTTTGTATACCAGGCACTTTTTCGCCCAAATTTACCTTTTCTCGCACATAACAAAAACGCCCCCAAACCTAGTCTGGGAGCGGTTCTTCTCTTGGTGATCCCGGCCAGAATCGAACTGGCGACCTACCGCTTAGGAGGCGGTTGCTCTATCCTACTGAGCTACGGAACCATAACAACAGCTCAGGCAGAACTCAAGCCTTTCCGCCCAAGCTGTATTAAATATTATACCGCAAAAACAGTCTACTGGCAATGCGGAAACAGCAAGTTATGCGTCAGCAAGCTTCTCCTCTTTTTCCTTTGCCAAAAACTCCGCCACAGCAGACAGATTATCAAAAATAAACTGCTGCGCTGCCTGCGGATAAAAGTTAATATAATAAATCTCTCCGGTGGCTTGTCTTACACGCTTTTCGGTAACAATACCCAACGCAGAACCCTTTTCTGTCGGAATTTTATTGCGCCCATCTTCCGGCAACTGCAGATAACCTGCATGTTCCAACCATCTGCCAAGCTCCACCGTGGTAAGATTATGCATTTCCTTATCTGCAAAGGTATCATTAATATATTTTACAAGCTTTGTGATATTGGTAGCTTCAGTCATAGGCTGCAGCCTGCTCAGGTCATCCTGTTCCACAACAAAGCTGCTTTTAACTGCCTTAGGAGTTTTGGGTGCAACCTTAAAGCTCGTGCTCTGCGAAACAAGATTCATAATCTTGCCGTAAACAGCAATAACTTCTGCGGCATCGTTAAGCGCCTCCTGTACCTGCGCGCTCTGCACAACCTCCAGTGAAAGCTCCTCCTCGGCAAAAGGATGTCTGTTTTGGCTCATACGGTGAATAACATTGTAAGCATTGCGTAATTTGTTGATATCCAGCATCTGCATTTCTCCTATTCTTCACACAAATTTTATAAACAAAAAGGCAGACTCTACTACATAAAGAGTCTGCCCTAAAATAATCAGCAATTAATGCGCTTCTGCCAGCACCTCAGCGGCAATATCGTCAGCCATTCCCGGAGGCATGCTCCATTCAACACGCACGCCGGTTTTACCCCAAAGACGGGTGAGCGCTACCTGAAACGCCTCCTTACTGGAAAGCGGCTCCAGCGTTATCGTAGCAAAATCACGGATAGTATCACCCTGCGGCACATCCAGGCTCAACGGAGTTGCCAGATACTTTTCGACAGCAGCCTTAGCTTCGGCAACAGCCTCCGGCAAGGTTACTACGGCAGTCTTATCCGCTTCGTTATATTCTACATAGCCATAATGGCAATTATAATTCAAGGTTACAGCATAATTACTCATTTTAATCCCCCTCTGCTCTTGTTACTAATTATAACAACTTAAGCACATAATATCAATATAAGGATTTAAGTAAGCAATTAAAATATAAGTCTTTCTTAGCCTGTAATCCTTGATAAATATAATGCGGCACTATTATCTGCGGCTAAATACAGGCTGCAGACGCTTTTCCATCGGCAGCTTATCGGCAGTTACCGCCAGCTGCGCCATCTCGTACAAGGTGCTTTGTGCGCTTACAGGCTCCAGCTTGTTGCGTACACGGCGATAGGTACCGTTGGACTGCATCATATGTGCGCCCACGTTATCGCGCAGATACAAATCGAGCAACGCCTTGATGCGACGGATATGCTCCTCTGTTTCTACCGGGAAGAACAGCTCAACGCGATCGTTAAGGTTACGCGGCATCCAGTCGGCACTGGAAAGATACAGCTGCTCCTCGCCGCCGTTGGCAAACCAGAAGATACGGCTGTGCTCCAGCTGACGGCCTACAATGCTGCGGACCGTAATATTGTCGCTGATGCCTTCGATGCCTGTGCGCAGGCCGCAGATACCGCGCACAATCAGGTCAATATGCACACCTGCGGCAGAAGCCTCGTACAGCTTCTGGATTACGGGCTGGTCAATCAGCGAGTTCATCTTGGCGATGATATGTCCCTCACGGCCGGCACGCACCATAGCAATTTCATTATCAATCAGCGCATAGATTTTCTCGCGCAGTCCCAGCGGTGCCATAACCAGCTTATTCCAAACCGGCGGCTCGCTGTAGCCGCTAAGCAGATTGAAGAATGCCGAAGCATCACTGCCGAACTCATCGTTCGCCGTCATCAGGCCAAGGTCAGTGTATAATTTTGCGGTGCTGTCGTTATAGTTGCCTGTGCCCAGATGCAGATAACGCTTAATACCGTTATCCTCCTTGCGCACGATAAGAATAATTTTGGCATGCGTCTTTAAGCCGACCAAGCCATAGATAACGTGGCAGCCTGCTTTTTCCAGACGGCGCGCCCAGAGGATATTGTTTTCCTCATCGAAACGCGCCTTCAGCTCTACCAGAACCGTTACCTGCTTGCCGTTTTCCGCAGCACGCGCCAGCGCAGCAACAATCGGGCTATTGCCGCTCACACGGTACAGTGTCTGCTTAATCGCCAGCACCTGCGGGTCATCGGCAGCATCGCTAACCAGCTTAACTACCGGGTCAAAGCTTTCATATGGGTGATGCAGCAAAATATCATTTTCACGGATAGCAGCAAACAAATCGCTGTCATCCGGCAGCTCCAGCGGACGCTGTGGCACAAATGGCTCATACAGCCACGGCCACATGCCCTTCATACCGATAAATTTAAAGAAGCAGGTCGGGTCCAAAGGTCCGTTGATTTCATAGACCTCCATCTCCGTAACATCCAGATTTTCCTCGAGGAATCTTTTGATACGATTATTATTCGTTTTGAAGATTTCCAAGCGAACCGCAGCGCCACGCTTACGTTTACGCAGCGATTCCTCAACCTCCTTCATAAGGTCAACGCTGTCATCCTCTTCCAAGTCAAGGTCACTGTCACGCGTTACTCTGAAGGACACCATATCCAGAATATGGCAGCCCTTGAACAAATCGTGGCAATGGCTGGCGATAATATCCTCCAAAAATACGAAGGTTCGCTTGCCCTCAGGCTCAACCTCGACAATGCGGTCCAACACGCTCGGCACCTGAATCAGGCCCATGCTGTGCTCGCCGTCGGCCTTAATCAGTTCAACAGCAAGATTCAGTGTTTTATTGGCCAAAAACGGGAAGGGACGCGAAGCATCTACTGCCATCGGCGTCAGTACCGGGAAAACAACCTCACGGTAATATTCCTCCAGCCAGTCCTTGCCCAGCTCGCTCAAATCCTTAACACGACGGAAATGCAGCTTCACCGCATCCATTTCTGCCATCAGCGCAATCAGCGATTTTGTCTGAGTGCGCACCTGCTCATGCGCCGCCTGCGAAATAGCCACCAGCTGCTCATGCACCGACATGCCGGAGGCATCGCGCTTTTCTACACCGCTGTCAAAATTGCTCCACAAACCGGCTACGCGCACCATAAAGAATTCATCTAAGTTAGAGGCCGAAATGGCGATAAACTTCAGGCGCTCCAGCAGCGGTGTGTCCTTAACCATCGCTTCCTTGAGCACGCGCAGATTAAATTTCAGCCAGCTCAGCTCGCGGTTATAAAAATACTCAGGCTTTGTCAAATCTAATTTTCCCATCACTTATTCACCCGTTCCAAAATAGGTTCAATACCAAAAACTTCCTCAAAGAAAGTTGATTTATCATCAAACGTCCAGATTTCCAACGTCAAATCCTCTTTACTTGCTGCCAGAACCTTCAGCTTATTATCCTTCAGCGTTACACTGCAGCTGTGAATTTTTTGCATATAGCTGCGGTCCAGAGCATCAGCCAGACGCACAATGGCAGCCAGCTTGGCTACAACCGGCACCAGCTCCTTTTCCACCTGCGGAGCACGCGTATTGGTCTTGTCAAACAACCTGTTGGCATGATAATACGACGCCAGCGCCACAATCTCCTTATCCACTTCGCTCAAGCCGATGATATCCGTAGACATAATCAGCTGATAGCTGTAAATAGAATGGCTGCGCATGCAGATATATTTGCCTATATCATGCAAAATGCAGGTTGCACGCAAAAGCAGGCGCTCATGCTCACCCATTCCGTAAGCCTTGGCAATTTTATCGAAAATAATCAGCGACAGGCGCTCCACCTGCTGGGCATGCTTCTTGTCATACAGATAACGGGCGCCGATGGTATGGAAAAGGCTGATAAGCTCCTGCTCCAGCTCCTTGCGCATTACAGGATTCGTTTTATTGCCGATATGCAGCAGCTGAATGCCGTCGATAAAGCGGTCTGCCGTAATAATAATTTCCTTGGCGGGAATCAGATGCAGCAGCTGTTCATACAGCAGCACCGTAGGCAGTACAAGCTCCGCAACATTTTCCGGCAGCTTATATACCTGAATCAGCTGCGGCAGGCTCATCTGACGCATACTATCGAAAAAGGCATGGAAATCCGCTGCCTTGATGCGATGCACCTTCTGCTGCTCATCAAGTCCCAGCATCCGCAGCAAAAGCTCGGTTTCCGTACCAGACAACACCAGATAACGCACCTTGCTGTCACCCAGCTCGTTTCTTACCGGGCCGATTGTGCTGCTGAGAAATTCCGTCAGCGCCTTGTTAAAATGCATGCTTTCACGGCGGTTGCGCTCAAAGCTTTCCTTAATACGGATGATACCAATGTGGAAATTGCCCTGATAGCAGATTTTTTCATCGCGCACCAGCGTTACGCCCAAGCCACCGGAGGAAATATCCATCATCAGCATGCCTTCACGCTCGGTAGAAATTTTTTCTGCCTTCAGCGTATTGCGGATGGCTACAAATTTTGTATAAATCTCCTTCGGCATATCAACAACATCGACCACAAGACCGGTTTTGTTATAAATCTGATCCAGCAGAAAAACCTGATTGCTGGCCTCACGCACGGCAGTGGTCGCCTGCATAACATATTCCTCTACACCGTATTCCTTCATCAGACGCTTGAAGCCGATAAGAATTTCGCAGATTTCCGAAACCAGCGGGAAAGGAATTATTTTATTTTTAAAAGTTGCCTCACCCAGGCGAATGCGTCGGTTGCAGCACTCAATAACCTTATACCTTTCGGTATTGTGATATTCGGTAATCTGCATACTGAGCATCTCCGAGCCTAGATGAATAGCAGCAAAGGTTGTATAATTTTTACGCTTCATTAGCTAAGCCTCCAAAACAGTATATTATTGATATAATTCGGTTTCCCGAACAAAAATCCTGCGAAGAAATCGAGATTATACAGTAATTTAACAAGTTAACACGAATTTTACTTTTTCACGCAGGATTTTTTCGGGTTATGGGTAATATAATAAATATATCGTTAAAATAGAATAATCGGAGTTTATAGAAACACCCCACAAGGAGAAAAGGAAAATGCAACGAATCGCAATTATTGACATCGGCTCCAACTCGGCCCGGCTTGTTATCAGCCATATTTATAAGAATGGTGCTTATAATATGGTCTATAACCAAAAAGAAGCCCTGCGCCTCAGTCAGAAGGTCGACGAAAAAAACATGCTTACAGAAGTAGCCTTCAGCAGCACCATCGAAACCATGAAAAGCTTTGCCTATATGTGCAAAATTTATCAGGCTGACAAGACCATTGCCGTTGCCACCGCAGCCATCCGCAACGCTGCCAACGGCGCCGAGCTTGTTGCGCGCGTTGCCGAAGAAACAGGCATCCAGCTGCACATCATCTCCGGCAATACCGAAGCCTACATCAGCTATCTTGGCGTTATTAACACCCTCAACGTCAAGGACGGCATCATCTTCGACTTAGGCGGCGGCAGTACCGAGCTGATTCTGTTCAAGAACCGTAAAATTTTGGAAAGCGTGTCCTTGCCCATCGGTGCAGTCAATACCACCTCCATGTTCAATACCCGTAACGTCATGCCCGCCAATGTCTTCAGCGATGTCAGCTTCTTTATCATGAGCCGTCTGGAAAAGTACCCTTGGCTTAAGCAAAACGGACTGCCGCTTATCGGCGTTGGCGGTACAGCACGTACCGTAGCCAAAATCATCCAGCGCGAAAAGAAGTACCCGGCGACTAAAATCCATAATTATTCCTATACAACGCAAACCTATCGTAGCTTTTTCAACAGACTGCGCAACACAAATCTGGATCAGCGCAAAAAGATTTCCGGTCTCAGCAGCGAGCGCAGTGATATCATTCTGGCCGGCAGCAGCATTATCAGCTGCCTTTTGGAGGCCACCGGTGCCAAAAAGCTCATCACCTCCGGCTGCGGCCTGCGCGAAGGCCTGTTCTTCGATTATTATTCCAAGGAAAACCACGTGCCCATTATAGCGAAGGATATCCTTAGAATGAGCAGGGAAAATGTGTTAAACTTATATGAACCCGACCAGCAGCATTCCAGACACATCACCCATTTGGTGTTATCAATGTTTGACGGCTGGAGCGAGCTGCACGGCTTACGCAAAAATTACCGCCGCCTGCTGGAAACCGCTGCGCTGCTGCATGACATCGGCATCACCATCAACTTCTACAGTCACGCACGTCACAGTGCCTATATGATTTTAAATGCCAAGCTCTTTGGTCTGACGCACAAAGAGCAGGTCATCACGGCAGCTATCGCCGGCTGGCACAACGGCGTTTCCAAAAACTATTTCAAGGACCGTTTCTACAAGGAACTGCTTAGCGACGCCAACTGGAAAACAATCAACAAGCTGGCACTGCTGCTGGCCTTAGCTGAAAGCCTTGATTACACGGAAACCTCCCAGATTCATGTTATTGAACCGAGCATCAGCAAAAAGAATGCTGCTTTAAAGCTCTATGCTCAAGGTATTCCCAGTATTGAAATGCATCAGATTCAGGAGCATCTGTCATGGTTCAAAAAGACCTTCGGCGTAGAGCTGAAGGTGCAGCTGGCGACAGCAGCAGAAGAATAATGCAAAGCAGCCTCAGTATACGCTTGCGTATGCCAAGGCTGCTGTTTTTATTTTGCTCCATATTTTTCTGTTTCTTCCTGAATGTAATGTGTTGTAAAAACAGGCATAAATCCGCCGCCTTCTTTTTTGACATACTCGCGCAAAATATTTTGCCAAGCACGCTTAGCATACAGAAAACGAATGACATAAACAGCACTTTCATTTTCGCGCACGACATAAAACAGCAGATAATTTTTCACGGGCACGAAGCGGATTCCCCACGCACGCAAAAATGCGTCGTTACATAAGGGATAACGAGTCGGAAAAGAAGCAAGGCTATCTCCTTCGCCGAAAAAATTCTCTATTATACGATCTGACGCAGAGATATTACACAACTTGAGCTTTATATAACTAGCGACAGCATCTAAATCCGCCAATGCTTTTTGCGTATAAATTATCTTGTACGTTATCATATATTTGCTCCAGGATATTTCTTTCTGAACATCTCTTTAGCATCTTCTGCAGGAACTACTCTCCCCGCCTCAATATCATCTAAACCTTGCTTCAACGCACCATACAACTCAAACCTTGCAGTCAGCTCCTCGTAGGCTTCAATGCTCATGACAGCCAAATCGCCCTTGCCGTTTTTGGTAATAAAAACCGGCTCCTTGTACTGATGGCAGAAATTAGAAATATCGTTATAGTTGTTGCGCAAATCTGCACTGGAAGTAATTTTTGGCATAATCGCACCTCCTTCGTATAGCTAAATTATACCTTAATTCGGCTATCCGGTCAAATTTCATAAGAAAAGGCCTGCATGCGTTTTGCACATGCAGACCTTTTGCTATATACAGCGTTTTATTTTTTTATTTTACCGCAGCCTTCAAAATACCGTGTACCATAAGGGCGGAATTGTACAAATCCTCTTCCTTGATGTATTCGTCAACAGTATGCACATTAGCCATACCGGTGCCCAAAATTACGCTGGGCAGTCCGTAAGCATTCAGGAAGTTGGCATCACTGCCGCCGCCGGTAACCGTAATATCCGGAGTAAAGCCATGCATTGCACAGGCAGCCTTCGCCAGCGTTACAACATCGCTGTCCTCGGCAACAGCAAAGGAATCATACTTGTTATCCACAAATACTTCTGCCTTAGCACCGTATTTTTCAGCACTGGTTGCAATAGTTTCTACGATTTCCTTGCAGATAGCCTCCAGCTTTTCCTTGTTACGGCTGCGCGCATCGCCCTCAATGGTTACCAGATCAGGCACAATATTGGTTGCCTTACCGCCGCCGATAATGCCGATATTGCAGGTAGTTTCCTCATCAATACGGCCGTAGCGTTTAACATCGGCAAGAGCCTTAGCAGCAATCATAATGGAGTTAATGCCCTTTTCCGGCTCCAGTCCGCCATGCGCGGTTCTGCCGATAATATCGATTTTATATTTTTTCTGGCCGGGAGCGCCGACAACAATCTCGCCCGGAGCGCCTTCCCCGTCCAGTGCATAGCCAACGTCGGCACGCAGCTTAGAGCGGTCGAGGCAACGGGAGCCGTTCACGCCGCCCTCCTCACAAACAGTCAGGAGAATCTGGATATCGCCATGCGGAGCACCTTCCTCCAGCAGCAGACGAATACCCTCTAAAATACCCTCAACGCCGGATTTGTCATCACCGCCGAGAATAGTGGTGCCGTCGCTGTATAAAACGCCGTCCTTTTGGATAACGGTAGTGCCGCCGCAGGGCTCAACACCGTCCATATGTGCAGAAAGCAGTACGCGTACAGCACCTTCAACTCCTGCGCTGGCAGGCAAAAATGCCCACAGATTACCACAGTTGCCACCCAGCTTTTCACCGGCGTCATCCTCTTCCACCGTAAAGCCGAGAGCTTCTAATTTGCCTTTGAGCAGTTCGAATACAGGACGCTCCTGCAGGCTGTGACAAGGCAGGGCAACAATTTCCTTAAATTCTGCGAGCATACGCTCCTTATTTACTTGCGTCATATTTATCTTCCTTTCAATAATATAAATTCAAGCTCAGCGTGCCTAAAGAGGTATCAAATCCGCTAAACTTTTATTTCTTAAATTATTCCGGTATGTTCCAGCAAAATTTTGATACCGATAAAAATCAGCACCAGGCCGCCGGCCACGTCAGCTCTCTTGCCGGCCATAGCTCCCAGCTTAAAGCCAGCCAGACCGCCAAAGGCTGCGATAGCAAAGGTCACCACGCCAATCAGTATGGAAGCGGACCAGATATCGGTATTCAAAAAGGCCAGGCTGATACCAACTGCCAGAGCATCAATACTGGTGGCAATCGCCAGCACCGCCATCTCCTTCACGCTATAATCTTTTTTGACATGACAGGCCTCGTTTGCTTCACGAATCATGTTGATTCCCAGATAAAGCAATAAGAAAAAGGCAAGCCAATGATCATATTCCGTAATATAATCACGAAACGATACGGCGCCGAAATAGCCTATCACCGGCATCAAAAACTGAAACGCTCCGAACCAGCTGCCGAAGCGCAAGGCTCCGCGCAATCTGTTATCCGGTGTAAGCACCATGCTGCCGCAAACAGAAACGGCAAAGGCATCCATCGCCAAGCCAACTGCCAGCAGCAACAGCTCTACTAAACTCATATTTTCTTTCCCTCACTCACTATAAATAACTTTATTGCTTATTTTCCTTATGCAGCAGCTGCAGCAAGCGTTCATGATCCTTGCTTATCTTAAGTACACGGAAGACGCTCGTCATCAGCATCATCCCCAAGGCAATAGCACTGGCATCCATGCCGGTGGTTATGAGAATGTTCATGCCCATGTCGTAATTGTTTTCAATAATCGCTGCCATACCGCGATACATGCCAAGTCCAGGCACAATCGGGATAATACCGGGAATAACGAAAATGGTTACCGGCTGCTTAAAGATGCGCGCCGCCAGCTCGCTCAAAAGCGAAAGCGCAACCGTGGCAAAAAACATGGCATAAAAAGAATCATACGCTAAATCCTTGCGGATATAGCAATAAACTACCCAGCCTACCGCACCTATAACGCCGCTGATAGGCAAACTTTTGCGCGGTGCCTGAAACAGAATACCGAAGGCAGCCGTAGCGATAAACGCAAAGCCAAAGGCTGTAAAATAATTTATGCCCATAGCTTCCACCCCCAGTGATACCATACAAGCAGGCTGAATGCCAGGCCAATCGCAATGGATGTAGCAAAGAGCATCGCCTCGGCGATACGCGAATTGCCGGAAATCAAATCGCCGGCCATATAATCGCGCAAGCCGTTGGTAAAGGCTACACCCGGCAGGAACGGCATCAGCGCGCCTACGATGATGTTGGTACGTGTACATTCGCCGTCCATCTCACAGCAAAAAATAGCCAAAGCGCCGATTGCCGCACCGGAAAGCGCATTTTCCCAAAAGGCACTGGGACGATAACCGCCCAGCTGCTTTAACAGCACCATGGAAAGGCCGCCGGTAATAAAGGCCGCGATAAAGTCATGGCTGTTGCCGCCAAGCATTGCCGCAAAGGCTGCCGAGCTGATTGCCGAAGCCATGCAGACACGCCATTTGCCATAGGGCGGTGCCTTATGACGCAGTTCATCCAGATATGCCAGCGTTTTTTCATAATTCAGCGGCCAGCGTTTCAGATTATAGGAAAAATCGTTCACCGCACTGATAACGCTCAAATTGGTGCTGCGATAACGGATACGGCTGATAATCGTCGCACCCTCGCTTTCCTCATCGCCTAAAATAATAACCGTCGGCGTAACAAAAACATGAATATCATGATAGCCGTGCGTATGACAGAAGCGGGAAATAGTGTCCTCTACTCTGGAGGTTTCCGCACCGTTTTTCAAAAGTGCCTTGCCCATACCAAGAGCAATATGCAAGGTCTGCTCACGGCTTAAAGGAGCAGCTTCCAGTCCCATTATGCCTCACCGCCTAACAGCTGCGCCACTGCCGCACGGAAGCGGTTGGCACCACCCATAGACGGATGCGGCACAGACATACATTCAACGCCGTAACGTGACAGCGTTGTCGCCGCCTTCTGACCGATGGCGACAATCTTCATCCCCGGACGCAGCTCCAGCAGCATCCGCGCGTACTCAATGCCTACATCAAGCTCGCTCGGCGAGGGCGTACGGTTAGTCAGCAGATTGCCTGCTTTATACGGATGAAACGGAAAAATATTCCAAAGAATAACATCAAAGGACGCAAGGCCATGGCTGTTCAGCGCGTTCCAGACAACAGTATCCGTAGGCTCGTTAAAGCCCTTCAGGCGCTGCGTATTGTTCAGCATTGCGCTGCTTTCATCACTCGTGCGGCGGTAATCCCATTCGCCCAAAACGCTTTTCGGCTCCACATCAGGATGATGGCCCAGCAGAATACGCTCCGAAGTAATAGCAATGCCGCTAAAATGACCGCCCTGATAGCCCAAGGCCTCGGCAATAAACAAATAATGTGCATCCGGACGCAGCTCCAGATAACGGCGCAGATTGGCACTGCGGATAACGGGAGCCTGCGGGCCTATATCACAGCTTGTATCAAAATCACGCCAGGGATTAAAAACCTGCTCGCTGTGATAGCTTTGTAATTTATCAAGAAAAGTATTAATCTCCATAATTCCCTCCATGCATTATTATACCGCATAGAGGCAAGTCGTCGCAATAAAAATGGATGCGAAGCAATAGTTCCGCATCCATTTTATACTTTAAAAAATATCTGATTTTAGAACAGCAACAGTATCATGCCCACAACCAGCGCCAAGGTAATACCCAACGCATTACGCTTGCAAACCTCCATCGGATCTACACCGGCAATGCCTGCGCAGATAATAGTAGCGCCGGCAATCGGGGAAATAGTACGGCCGAGAGTACCGCCCAAAGCTGCAATAGAGCCCATGTTCATGGTTTCCAGACCAAACTGTGCCGCATGCGGAGTAACAGCTTCGTTGAACGCAACGGTTGCAGCGTCGCCGGAACCGGAAATAAGTGCCAGTACAAACGGACCGAAGGTAGCAGCAATTTTAACAATACCGGTAGAATTCAGCATCCAGTTAATCAGCGCCTTAATCAGTCCCAAAGCATTCAGACCTGCTACGAAAACGCCTACGGAAATAATAATACCGATGATATTAGCATAAGCATCGCCCATGCCGTCAAAGAAGCTCTTAGTCAGCTCAACAGGATTTTTACGGGTTACTGCCAAAGACAGGATTGCACCGATAACCATAGCGTGGGGTACGCCCATCTTCAGCGCGGGTACCAGCTTGGTGCTGCCCAAGAGCAGAATAATAACCGGAACCAGCGGCATAACGGCGAAAAGCGGATTAATGCCGAAGTTTTCGTCAACACCTGCTTCGCCTTCCGGCGCAAAGCCCCTGTTTTCCTTCAAAACAACAGCCAGAACGGTCAATACAGCTGCAGCAACGATTACACCGGCTACGGTTGCCAGCATATGATTGGCAATTACATCGGTAATCTGCACGCCTGCCAGCTTAGCGATAACTGCGTTATGTACCAGACCGGGGTTCAGCATACTGCCGTAGGTACCGGATTTAACGGCAGCTGCGGCCATTGCCGGATGAATGCCTGCAGACATCATAATCGGAATAAAAATTACGCCTACCGCAGCACTGCAGCCTGCAGCACTGGGGATAGCAATATTAACGACGAAGGTTGCCAGCGTAGCGCCGGGAATAAGCAAAAAGCCCATTTTTTTCAAAACCTTACCAATAGCAACAACCAAATGCTTGTCGCAGCCCGTATACTTCATGCACCAGGCAAAGCCCATGCAGGAGCAAACAGAAGTAATCAGACCGGCATTAGTCATGCTTTTGGCAAAAGCATCAAGAGAAGCCATTGGCTTGCCGGCAATACAACACATCAGAATACCAGCGGCAATAAGTACCATTCTGGATTCATGTCGTTTCAACAGAAGATAAATTACACCGATAACAACGAGTGCACCAATTATCAGAAACATCTTCATTCCCTCCATAAAATTATTTTTTTGCATTAATATTATATGTGATAGAAATGCTTTTGAAAAGTGTATTATCAATTGTATACATAATACTTGTTTTCTTCAGCTAAGTTTATATAGCAAAAGTACAAATACCGTCCCACATTTCTGCGGAACGGTATTTTTTAATAACTTTATTGATGCCACAAGCCATAATAATGAATAATATAGTTTGTTAAAGCATCCTCATATTCTGTGTCCGGTACAGGCTTATCCATCTGGTCGACCAAATGACGCTCATCCGACCAGTAAAACGCCTTACCGCCAAAGTAGCCTAAGGCATAAGGGATATCCGTGTGCTGCAGAAGATTGCGGCCCATGAATTTTTCCGGCACATCAATGCCCAGCAGATACAAAAGCGTCGGCGCCAGATCAATCTGCGAAGCATATTCATTGGTGCGCAGATTATTGAGCGGCGCCAGGTTCTTCGATACAAAAATCAGCGGAATCGGTGCAATGCTCTGTTTATCCTCAGCCTTGGTAACGAGCTTTGTATACTCGCCGCCACTGTGCGGATTATGGTCACTCGTAATGATGAACAGCGTTCTGTCATCCATCAGGCCACGCTTCTGTGCTTCCTTAAAGAAATGCTCCAGCGTTTTATCAACCCAGTAGACGCCGCGCACTGTAATAAACTGATTACTGCGCACATTATCCGGCATTTCGTTCCAGCTGAAGCCGGTGTAAGGATAAGGCTGATGCATATCCAAGGTTTTGGTAACCATCACCAGACGGTCATTCTTCGCCTTAGCTTTTTCCAGCAGCTTCAATGTTTCCTCATACATTACGTCATTATGGAAGCCCCAGCCGCTGGCACCGGTATAGCCCTGCTTTTCCAAATATTCCTTGGCATAATATTCGTTCATGCCGAACTGTGTCGGATACTCGCGCAGCTCGTTGGCGTAATACTGGCTGGAGGCATTCATGAAAATGCCGCGCATTCCCTGCGCCTGTACACTGCGGAACAGTGATGGCGTATTTTTGCCGGGAAGATCCTTATCCATAATCAGATGCGAACGGAAGGTAGCATTAAGGCCCTGCGTTGTCGGCACGGCAGAGGAATAATACCTGTTCATATGCGGATAACGGATAACAAGACTATTTAAGAACGGAGTAGCTTCTTCGGGAATATCATGGTTATAGTAGTTGATGTAATCACGGTGCATGGATTCCAGAATCAGCAGCACAACTCTGTCATACTGCGGTTTGATTTTGGCAATCTTTGCTTTAGGCTCATCTATACCCATTTCCGTCAGACGTGTTTTATCCTTGGCAGTCAGCTCGCGCTGCTCCACATGCTTGCCGCCGGCAATTTTATCCGTATCGAAAATCGCCTTGCTGACAAAGTTCACGTTAACAGGAACGGAAAGCATATTGCGGTAGTTCATGCGTGTCTTCTCGTTCTCTACCTCCGCATACATACCGATAACATTTTCCACGCCGTACATGCCGGCATAGCCAAGCAATCTGTCGGTAAGGTTCAAGCCCAAGGTGAACATGGCCACGCAAAGCAGCGACCAGGCAAAGTTTGGCTTACGCTTTTGCGGCTTCGGTACATAAAAAAGCAGTAAAATCACAACTATGCTGATAACAATACCGGCAATCATCGTATTGCTCATCGTCGCAAAAATACCTTTAACAGCATAGATATTCAGGTTTTGGAAGAGAACGCTCTCCACATGCATGGAGGTCTGCCAAAAATAGAAGCCGTCAAAGACCAGCGCCAGGGCAGAAAATACATAAACGGCAAAATAGAGGATTTTCATCCCGATGTTGGGCCATTTATGGTAGCACATTGCCATCAGCAGCACTGCAAAAATATTATTGTTAATACCGGCCAGCACGGACAGGCTTGTCTGCAGACCTTTATCCAAGCTAAGCTGGTTAACCATGAAAAAGGCTTCGCACAGATACAGAATACCGATAACAATAACAGGAAAATAACGCTGCAATCTGTCCGGCACACGCTTACGCCGGTAATACAGTACATATGCTATCTCTGCCAAAACGCTGTCACGCAATACATGATCAAAAATCTGAAAGCCAAACTCATTCAGCGGAAAGGGGTGCGTTCCGCCGAAGCTTTGCCAGGCAAAAAATCCTTCTACTATGCAGGCCGCGATAATAAAAATCAGCCAGCCCATTTTTCTGCTTATCCTACTCACCTTACACCATTTCCTTGCTTACGCCAAAAACTTAATCGGCTCGGACTCCATCTCAATTAAAAGCGGAGCAGTTGTTACAGCATCTCCGTCAAGCTCTGCTGCAAAATTCTCTTCATTGCAGCGTATTTCCATTTTTTTCGCTGCACGGATAATAATATCATTATCCAGCGTCAGCGCCTCCATAGCAATGCAGGCCGCATAACGTATAAAATCCCCACGCTTATCACCGGTAAACAGCGCCGCATGTAAAAGAGGTGACGAAAGCGACGCACCGTTAAAGAGGTTGTAACGTCCAGCATAATAACGGCTCTTGCCTACAATAACAGAAGTTGCATCATACCACTCGGCTTCATCATCAAAGCGCACCTGAAAGCGGTAACGCCAGTTGTTAAACAGAAATTCCTTACGCATAATCTCTGTTCCCTGCCAAACATAAGCAAGCTTGTTGAGCAGCTTTTTCTCCTTTTCGGTCACCTTGTCCACTACAAGCGAATCAAAGCCTATACCGGCAACTGTCAAAAAGACGTTGCCGTTGGCGCGTCCCAGATAAACAGGCACCTCTATACCTTTGGATACTCGTTTAAACCACTTATGCGGGTCCGCCTTCAGCAGCAGCTCCTTAGCCACCAGATTTACCGTACCGGCAGGAAAAACGCTGATATAAGGCACATACTTGCGATTAGCCAGCTGTTCAATCATAGCCCTGATTGTACCGTCACCGCCAGCAATTATCACCCAGTCAACCTTTTCCTCAACTATTTCCGCAGCAATCTGCGGTATCTGGTCAAAGAAGCGAATATCTCGCATTTCTGCATTTTTAGGTCCTACTAATTCCTTCACCAGCTTATAGGTTTCATTCACCTTAGCCATCATGCTGGCAAAAAGCTGCTTACCGGAATTACGGTTATACAAAAGCACAACCTTTTTAAATTTTTTTACGTCTACATATTCTCCAGGCATATCTAACTCCTAAAAATCCATTTTTTACGTGAGAGATAGTTCCATACAACAACAATACAGCTTGTCAGCACCTTAGACAGCATCGGCTGCCAGTCAAGCAGGCTGACAAAAATATACATCAGCAGCAGGTTAAAGGCCAAGCCTATACAGCTTACCAAAAACACCAGGCTAAGCTCCTTGCTGCGTTTGTAACGGCTGCCGCTGTCAAAAACCAGGACATTGCCCAAGAAATAATGATACAGTGTTGCCAGGCAAAAGGATAAGGCTGTTGCCAGCATGGTCAGCAGTGTAAGGCTCAAGCCAGTTAAAAGATAGTGGAAGAAAATGTAGAACAAGGCCCACTCCACCAAGGCCGCCGTACCGCCGACAAACAGATACAGCAAAAGCTTTATCAGTTCGCTGTCTGTATAATCAACACCAAATAATATTTTCCTGCGCATAGCGTACTCCAGTTATAGTATAATAGCTTATTATATCATCTTTAAGCGAAGTTTTCAAAGCTTTCCAGTAGAAGATACCGATGGTGACGTATTTATATATTTAGATAATTGTTGAAAAAAGATACACTGCCCGCTCCTTTTGTATAGCAGCATGACGCAGTAAAGAGCGTAACCATCATCGAATTCAAAGATGGCAAGCAGGCTTACCGCACAACTGTAAAACCCTGATTCCCCTCTCAATATCGGTCTTCCCAACCGATTTGTGGAAAAAAGTGAGGCTATCATATCACTCTAGTGATAGCCTTCGCTTTTTATTTCAGATATTTCATATAGAAAGCTTCTATTTTATCAAAGGAACTTACATCAATCTTGCAGTACAAATCCGACGCACAGCACCGGAAATAATTAGCAGCTCCTTATTGTCTCCTTGTAGCTTTTTAATGGCATCTGAATTTAACTCAAAACTAAGAATAAAAATCACAAAAACAGAGCGATGCTTTCGCACCGCTCTAAAAAATTTATAAAAATTTATTCTTAAAGGCTGTATTTCACCTCTTTATCCAGCACTACACCAGTTGCCGGATTAATATTCATCTCACCACGCAAACCAGAGGCACTGAATTTCACTTCGTATTCATATAATCCATGTTCTCTGTCCAATTTCAGTTCATAAATCGACACGTCACCAACTTCTTTGGCAACAATTGCTTTTACATCATCTTTGGACAAGATTACATTAGCGCTGCCGCCCAACGCTTTTCTTTCCATATTGTATTCTTTGATTTTACCATTTACCTGATATACATCAATTTCATATTTTGTCTGAGTAGCAGTATCAAAAAACTTCACTTCATAATATGGTTGCAGTTTTTGCAGTTCTGCTTCAGTATGCAGGTAAGTACTACTTGAGGGAACTTGCTTTTGCGCAATTGCACGAGCTTCGTCCGCACTAATCAGATTAGCAGCAAATGCTGTAGCAGAAATTGCCAAAACAGTCAGTGCGCCAGTAATAATAGCTGTTAATTTTTTCATGAGATAAACCTCCTTCAATGTGAAAAGTTAAACCATATTTAAAGTATACTAAATTTCTAGGATTTATATTGTGAAGTCTTTGTGACTTCTTTAGAAGCTCCAACGTACGCCAGCGTGAAAATCCCAGTTCTTATTGTTTCAAGGCAAGAATATATAAAACAAGTGCTGCCCCGTTTTTTTAGTATGAGTTGGAAGTTAACATTCACCACTAAACTTCCATTTTCCTCTTGACTTAGAGTATACTTCAGGTATTAAAATATAAGTACCCAAATTATAGGAGGTAGATGAAATTGACACAAGAATTTGCACAAGCCCCTGTTGTAGGCTGCAAAAGAGTTGCTAAGACCGATAACGCAGGCTCTCACGCCAAAGTATATTTCACCAAGCACATTGATGCAGAGCATCTCATCAAATTATATAATTTAATCAACGAAAGCATTTACGGCAAGGTTGCTATAAAGCTGCACACCGGCGAAAAGCACGGCCCCAACATTCTGCCGCGCGAGCTTGTCAAGGAGCTGCAGCAGCAAATCCCTGACAGCACCATTGTCGAAACCAACACGCTCTATCAGGGCGACCGCTATACAACTGAGAGCCATCTGGAAACACTGAAGGTTAACGGCTGGACCTTTTGCCCTGTTGACATCATGGACGCAGAGGGCACAGTTAATCTGCCTGTACGCCACGGTAAGCACTTTAAAGAGGTTTCCATGGGCAAAAACATCGTCAACTACGATTCAATGCTCGTACTTACTCACTTCAAGGGCCATGCTATGGGCGGCTTCGGCGGCTCCATGAAAAACCTGGCTATCGGCTGCGCAGACGGACGCATCGGCAAAGCACAGGTTCACGGCGTAGATAAGGATAACCTGCCCACAGACTGGAACGTATGGCCCGGCAAGGAGCTGCTCATGGAAAACATGGCGGAATCTGCCAAGGCTACCATTGATTTCTTCGGCAAGCACATCGTTTACATCAATGTCCTGCGCCGTATGTCCGTTGACTGCGACTGCGCCGGCTTAAGCGCTGCGGAGCCGACTATCCCCGATATCGGCATCCTTGCTTCTACCGACATTCTGGCTATCGACCAGGCTTCCGTAGACCTTGTATATGCCAAGGAAAGCAACCATGATCTTGTGGAGCGCATGGAAACACGTCACGGCCTGCACCAGCTCACCGCTATGCACGAGCTGAAAATGGGCAACGACAAATATGAACTGATTGAGCTTGATTAACCGTAATTAAAAAGGCTGTCGCACTACGATGATGCGACAGCCTTTTTGCTTATTTAGTTAATTTCACTTCGTCAAACTGCTTGCCATCCGACAGAAAAGCTTTAAACTCCAAGGTTTTCTCATCGGCCGTCAGCGTCATATAGTTGGCAGTTTCCGGCTTCGGCGCTGTTGCCGCATCCCACTCAAAATCGCCCCACAGCTTAGGATAACGCACATCTCCGGCCACACCCGTCAGGATATAAGTGATGCCGGCGCCCTGCGAAGCAGGCGCAAAGTTCTGCAGGGGCACACGACGGCGATAGGTATGCAGGTGCGCCGTCAGTACTGCGTCAACCTTGTATTTTTCAAACACCGGCATCAGCCGATAGCTGAAATCAAGAAAATGTGTCTTGCTCTGCTCTCTGCCGGACTCCGGACCGAAACCGTAAATAAAGATATCGCGGTGCATCAAAACAACCTTCCACGGCGCCTTGCTCGCCGCCAAATCCTTTTCCAGCCAAGGCAGCTCGTCTGCCAGCAAATCAGGCTGGAATTTTTGCATCTCCGGGAAGTTGGTGTCAAGCACCACAAAATGCACAGGACCGTAATCAAAGCTGTAAAACTGATTCGGATACTTCGCCAAGCCGTTTTGCGGTACATTGAACAAATGCGTATAGCTTGCAGGCAGGCATTCCTTCCACTCCAGATTGTACGCCTCATGATTGCCGATAACCGGTGCCAGCGGCACAGCATCACTGAACACGCTCACACTATTGAACCAGGCACGCCATTGGCTCGCATCCTGTCCGTTGTCCACCAGATCACCCATATTCACATAAAACGCACTCTGCGGATGACGCTTGTACGCTTCACGTGCCAGCTGCTGCCAGCCGCTGTAATTCGCGCTTTGCGAATCCGGAAAAATTAAGGCAGTAAAGCCTGCGCCGTTTTCCGTCTGCAGCTTGTGCCAACGCCCTTTGTTCTGCGCTGTGCTGATGCGATATTCATAAGCACTGCCCGGCACCAGGCCGCTTAAACGCGCGGTGTATTGAATAATACTGTTCTTGTCCGTAAAGCTGCTGTCTGTTGCCTGCACTGCCTGTATATCCTTGCTGCCCTGCAAGCGATACTCCAGCGTATAAGGCTGCTTCACCTTCGCTTCCCACATAATCGTGCGTGCTGTTTTATTGTCTGCCGCTACAAGCTGACGCGGATTGGTAATTGCTGCAGCAGTATCACTGCCCTGCACTTCGCTGTCGGCGTTTTTAGCACAGCCGTTTAAGGCCAAAGCCGCAACGCACAGTGTAAGCAGCAAAAATTTATATTTCTTGCTCATACGTATCTTCCTTTCATGCTTTTTTCGCTTATAGCATAACACCTGGAGTACAGTCGAAGTCAAGAGAAAGCTGCTGTCTAGAAGATACTTTTCACTTGCATTCACTCCCAAGAGTGACTATAATGAATATAGTGAATGAATTTATGTAAGGAGTGAACATAATGCTGCATGAAAGTGAACAAATAGAGTTTAAAAGCGAAGCTATCCCGAACATCTGCAAAAGTGTCATAGCCTTTGCCAACTCAAACGGCGGAAAATTATATATCGGTATCAATGACGACGGAAAAATTAATAAGCTGACCGACATCGACGATATCTATACACGCATCACCAATACTATTCGTGATGCAATTCTTCCTGACATAACCATGTTTATCCGTTATACATTAGATGAGCAGGGATTTATTATTATCGACATAGCAGAGGGTAGCGCAAAGCCTTACTACCTGAAAGCTAAAGGCTTAAAATCCTCTGGAGTTTTTATACGACAAGGAGCTTCATCTGTACCGGCATCACAGGACCAGATACGTCAATTCATCAAGCTGAGTGACGGTGACTCTTATGAAGCTATGCGCTCGCTGAACCAGGAGCTTAGCTTCATCACGGCACAAAATATATTTCAGGCCAATAAATTAGAATTTGATGAAAGCAAATACACCAATCTCGGGTTACGTAATTTAAAGGATAAGCAATTCAACAATCTGGCATTGCTTATTTCCGAGCAGTGCCAGCATAGCATTAAGGCTGCTGTATTTGAAGATACCGAAAACACAAAATTTCAGGCACACCGAGAATTCACAGGTTCTATCTTTCAGCAGCTGGAAAACGCCTTCTCCTTTCTCATGCTCTGCAACCAAAATCCCTCTAACTTTTCCGGCTTAACACGCAATGATAACTGGGACTATCCCGAAGAGGCTATCCGCGAAGCCTTGCTCAATGCAATTATTCATCGCGATTACAGCTACAGCGGCAGCATTATTATTAACGTCAACAAGCAAGCAATGGAATTTATTTCTCTCGGCGGACTTCTTCCGGGACTCTCCTTAGAAGATATACAGCTTGGGATTTCGCAGCCACGTAACGGCAAACTGGCAGAAATTTTTCATCGCTTAAAGTTTATTGAATCCTACGGCACCGGCATCAGACGAATCTTTGCTCTTTACAAAGACTCCTATGTAAAACCTAAAATTACTGTTACACAGCACGCCTTTAAGATTACGCTGCCTAACCTTAACTATAGCAATAACCATCCGAAAATCACGGTTGCGGCAGAAACACAATCTGCATCCGCCTATTACCCCAATGCACAGCAGCAAAAGGTTTTAAGCTATGTACGGGAACACGGAAAAATAACTGATGAAGAATTGCAAACACTGCTAGACGTAAAGCGCACCCGCGCCTATCTTATTGCCAAAGAAATGCTGAATAAAAACCTGCTTACCGTTCAAGGCAGAGGATTGAAAAAATTTTATTATCTGCCTTAAAAATAAAAAAACAGCAGCTGTAACACACCAAAGTGTTTTAGCTGCTGTTTTCGTATATGAGATGAAGTTAAGTATGATGAGCTTAATTAAAATTCAAACTCTGCAGAAAGCATGAAAGAACGCGGATTATTGAGCATGAATTTATTGTTCTGACCAGCTTGCGCAATCCAATGACTATCATTAGCAACATTATAGCAGGCTGCAACAAATTTAACCGGCACATTATTGATTTTTGTTTTATGGCTGGCAAACAAATCCAAAGTAACATGAGAAGGAATATCCAGCTCTTCTTTATTTCCCTTTACATATTTGCCAACACCAACATAGCTAAGTCTTCCAGTAAAGCTAGTGTCTTCATCAGGCTTGTATTCTAAGCCCCAAACGCTGCTCCACTCAGCCGAACCCATTACATGACAGCCATCATATTTTCCGTTAGCTGTTTTTTCTTGGCGTGCATCAAGCCATTCAAAGCCACCAAAAGCATTCCATTTATCTGCAAACGAAGCATTCAAGCTGAAGTCAACGCCCTTATAACGGTTTAAACCATTATTAGTCAGCCACAACTTGCCAGCAGCATCCTTTACATCCATAGTCTGAGGCTGCTTCATGTCAAAATATGCCAATGTCATCATCAGATTATCATTTGCTTTATATTTTACACCAACTTCAGCATTGCTATTACGAACAGACGGTAAGATTTCGCCATCATTCTCATAATTTTTCTTACCAGATGCAACAACTGCTGTACCACGGTTTCTTGAATTTGCTTTAGCTGCATAAATTGATAAATCATCAGTCGGTGCATAGGATAAGCCAAAGGTTGTTGCCCAATTATTATCCTTAACATTATTTTTCTGCTGATTCTTGGTTGTACCACGTACATAATTACCATGACGACGAGAAGCAGAAGCAAGCAATGTCAGCTTACCAATTTCAACCTTATCCATAAAGTTTAGGCTTACATCTGTTTCTTCATGCTGTAAATTCTTCGTTAATGTTGAAGAAATATCCCCTTGGTAAACCCACGGATTTAAAATAATACCATCATAAATACTGCTGCCAGGCTTAAAAGTACCAGAAGCATCACCAGTAGCCGGATTTATCGCATCAACGCCTCTTTTATACATTTTGCGATGCGAGCGATCAACAGATATGGCATAGTTATGCTTAGCCATGCCAGTCATAAAATCGCCCTTTAAGCCAGTCTGTAAATATTGGTTACGAATATGAATATAGTCAGACCATATTGCAGTATCCGAAGCAATACTGCCATCGTCTAAAATATTAATTTCACCATCATAAATATAGCGACGTACAACCGATTGGTTAGCACCAGCATTAATAAACCAGTTTAAATGTTCGCCTAGCTTTTTCTGATGGTTGAGTGTCAGCATATAACCATTGGTATCCTGATGCATCAAACTAGGATCATCAAAGCTCTTGCTAGCATCCGGAGCATTAGGAATTTTTGTTGGATTTCCTGTCAATAAAAATCGACGTTCTGTACCCATAAGCTTCTGGTCATAATAACCGCCAAACACGTTGGTCTTAGTTGTCTCGCCTTCATAGCTGATATTAGCAAATAAGTTTTTCTTTCTCTGGCCTGCACCGGAAATTGCCAAGCCACCATCATCGTATTGGCCATAAATTCTAACGCCGATGTTGCGGTCTTTACCGAAGCGTTGACTGATATCAAGATATTCGCCGTAGTCTCCATGACCAGCAAATGTCTGCGTATATTTAATAAAATCATTCTCACCGGCACGTTTGGTGTTCAAATAAATAGCACCCGGAGTTGCACCAGTTAATGGACCAGCTTGATAAGACGGAGTGGAACCATTGATAGTAGAAGCAGGACCAATTAAAGCATCAATACTACCTACAGTATGTGTTATAGGACCAGTAGCCATAATAAAGAAACCAGGGATATTATTTACATAATAAGAAGCGGCATTCGTACAAACACCACGGATAGTAAAGTCCGTTTTAATCGGTGAAGTGCCTGTGCGAATTGCCGGCACGTTGGAAAGAACAGTATCTAAATCCTGATTAGGCATGGCCATCTTGCTGACAGTATCCTCAGTGATACTCTGGACAGTAAACGGTGCCTTAATAACCTCTGTTTCACCTAAAAGACCTACTCTGGAGGAATCGTTGTTAAAGCCACCGGGCAAAGGAGTTTTGTGGTTACGGGAGCTTTCAACAACCATCTCATCCAGATTGAAGGTTTCAATGGTTTCTGCGCTTACAGGAGCAGCACTCACGCCAAGAATAAGTGAGCACATGATACTGCTTAAAAGCAATTTTTTTCTCTTCGACATTCTGATACACCTCTTAATCATCAACTTTATAAAATTTATATGTGAGAGTGAAATAACAAGCTAGTAGGGAACACAAATAGTTCTTTGCTGCTCCGGCAAATACAGCAGCTTTATTTTCAGCTTATAAATTTCCTCTAACGCCGACTCTGTTAATACATCTCGCACATTGCCAACCTCAAGTCCATCCGGCTTTAAAATCGCCGTCTTGCTCCCCAGGTAAAAAGCCTGGTCAGGCATGTGCGTCGTTAAAATAACAGCTATGCCTCTTTGTGATAGCTTCTGTACCATTTGCAGTACGCGAAACTGATTGCCGTAATCAAGATGATTTGTCGGTTCATCCATAACAACCAGCTGCGGCTGCTGAACAATAGCACGGGCAATAACAGCCTGTCGTTGCTGTCCGCCGCTCAAAGTATTGAAGGAACGGTTGCGCAAATGATAAATACCTAAATCAGTCAATACCTCATCAGTCAACTCGTAATCCTTTTGTTTAGGCTTGGTAAAAACGCCAAGATGCGGCGCTCTTCCCATAACAACATAATCCCGCACCAGAAATGAGTAAGCTGTATTTTGTACCTGGGGCACATAACCGATCTGTGCAGTAAACTCTTTCTGATTTTCGTATGGCGTATATTCATCACCTTCGTCCGTAATAAGACGTACACTGCCACCGGCTAAGGGTTTAAAAAAACCTATCAAGGTACGTAAAAGAGTTGTTTTACCAATACCGTTACTGCCTAGAATCGTCATAACTTCACCCTTGTTAAGCGTAAAGCTTACGTTCTGCCATAAAGGTGACTGCTCATTATAGGCAAATGCTAAATTATTTACAATTAACTTCATGATAACGCCAACCTTTGTCTTAACAAGAGATAGAAGTAAAACGGAGCACCGATCAGACTGGTAAGAATACTTAAGGGAATCTCCGCACTCATCGACGCACGTGAAATCGTATCAACAGCCAACAGGAAAAATGCTCCCAGAACAATCGCTAACGGCAGCAGACGCTGGTTATTGGGCCCGACAAGCATTCTGGAAAAATGCGGAATAACAAGACCAACCCAACCGATGGTGCCGCTAATGCAAACCGAGCAGGCCGTCAGAACAGTCGCACACAGAATAATAGCGTAACGCAGCCAGCCGGCGTCACGTCCCAGCATATGTACCTCTTCATCGGAAAGCGTCAGGATATTCATACGCCATCGAATCACGAGCATAAACACAAGACAAATTACAATAGGTATTCCACTGGAAAAAATATTCTCCCAAGTTACGCTAACCAGAGAACCAAGCTGCCAATAAGTGATTTCCGGCAGTTGTGTTTCGCTGTCTGCGAGGTATTTTATAATACCTAATAATGCATTCATCAGACCGGAAACGATAAGGCCGGACAAAACAAGCATAACTATCGAATTTTTACCGATAATACGCGGAATAATAACAGCGCAGCCCACGGCAAGCATACCACCGGCGAAGGCTCCCATCTGGACAAAGGTGCTTCCTAAACCCAACAATATGCAAAGCGACGCACCAACACAGGCACCGGAGGATACACCCAGCATATCCGGCGCTACAAGCGGATTTTTGAAAACACTTTGATAAGCAGCGCCGGAAAGCGACAACGCCGCACCAATCAAAATTGCTGCCAGCACACGCGGCAGACGCAGCGTATAAATAACACTTGCTGCCTGCTCATTCCAGCTTTGCTCTACCGGCATAACATAAGAACACAGGATTTTAAAGACATCCATCGGCGCAATATGAAGACGTCCCATTCCCAGGCTCACTACTACCATCAAAAACAGTAATATGCAAAATACAAGCATAATTACCGCATAATTTGATTTACTTGCTTCTATCTGCATCAGAATAACGGCTTACTGTTTTTATTAGCTTCATCAGCAAAAATTTGCGCCATATCTGCTTCTGAAATATTGTAGTGCATAAATTCCTCATAGAATTTTTTTGCATCTGCACGCACATCCAGCTCCTTGAATAATTCCGGCTGCAGCACATGCGCCAGCCATTCCATCATGAGCGGTGTTTCTACACCTGGAGCATCCCAGCGGTAAATGCCCATAGGCACCTTATATACTCGCTTCTGCTGTACCGCTTTAACCGTACTCCAGTCCTGACCGGGAATTTTATTATCATACAAATCGTCAGGCACAAATTTATCAAAGTTACTCAGCAAAATAATATCCGGATTAAGCTTATATACCTCTTCCATAGCGATGGTCTGCTCACTGCCGCCGTTTAAAGCAATCTGGTCATAGGGGTTTTCTCCACCGCCAATACGAATAGCCTCATGCATGAAGTTATCATTACCCTGCAAGCGCAGTTTAGCATTACGCAGGAACAAAACAGTTGGCTTATCGGTCTTTTCCCAAGCTTTTTTCGCAATAATTTTTTGATTAGTTGTATCGTAATATTCGTTAATTTTTGCAGCTCGTTCTTCTTTTCCTAAAAGCTTGCCAATAATTAAAAAGCTTTTCTTCAGATTTTCTACTGTATCATTGTAAATCAGCAATGTCGGAATCCCGACCTTGGTCAGCTTTTCAGCATCCTTATCCTGATATTGCCACAAAATAGCAGTATCAATACCGGCCTGGGCTGCACTTTCAATATTAACAGAAAAATTCTGCGCAATAATTTTAGTATCTAATTGCGCGAAATGCTTATCCTTTGTTTCCAAAAACTTACCTTTATAAGCTGACATCGCGCCGCCATGAATTGCCGCCAAGCGCTCAGAGCTGCCATCGATAGCATAAATAACACTAGCCCAAGGAATAGGCACAACAGCAATACGCTTCACATCCTGCGGTACGCTTACTTCTCTGCCCTTCAAATCCGTAACTATTTTCGTTGCCTGCTTGGTATCTGGTTTTTTATCGGCATTATTACCACAGCCTGCTAACGCTCCCACCAAAGCTAATGCTACCAACGCCGCGGCAGTCAATTTTTTCCAGTTTTTCATAGAAAAGCTCCTTTCACTTCACTCAACCTCATACTCTAAAATTATTTTACCAGCAGCTTAAGCTGCTCAGCTATATTCTTGCCTAAAGCACCGCTGCCGGCAGTGCAGGCACTGCGGCCGGAAATAACACCCCATGGCAACGGTATATGCTTTTTTGTTTCTGCTCCGACAGAGCTCATGATATCCGCTAACAACGTATCGGCAAATACAATATCTGCATCCTCCCACAAATCCTGTAAGGCGGTTAAGCTGTCTACAATAATCAGCCATTTATCGGCACCGGGAGCTTTACGGTATAATTTGCGGCTGGCGATACCGGTACACAGCGTAGCCAACTGTATATGATGAAAGCCTTCATGCCATAATGCGTGTGCCAATCCCATCGTCTGCATAGGATCACCTATAAATAACAGCTTGCGTTTATCAGTTTCCTGTATGCTGTAGTTATGAATGCATAACCGGCGTATCTCATTATTTTCTGAATTGCACAGCTCCTGCACATTTTTTCGCCACATCTTCATAGCATGTTCTCCTACAGGACATGATAGCAGCAGCGGTACAGCATGTTTTTCGTTCAGCACATGCGCAGCCGCTATACCGGCAGTTGATACAACCCAACATAAAGCAGGTCTGCCACCCGCTGTTTCACCAACAAAGCGCGGCTCATAGCCTAAACTTCTAATATAGGCAAAGCATTCTGCATACTGCTCTCTTTCACCACAGAGGAGATGACTATATCCTAGAATAAGTATCTCACGAGCAGGCTTTACATATAGCTCCTGCTCTTCCTCCACTAAAAGCTCCTGCGCACAGCTTACGCCATATACAGCATCATTAAAACCATCCATATCAAAGCTTCGTGTTTTCAAATTATTTTCCATTGAATTTGCCACCCAATTGCTGTCAAAGCCAATAAAAGCTGCTACTGCAGAGCTGATAAGATTCAACGATTTATATTTTCCGTCTGACATCAGTTCACTGCACTGCTTAACACAATTATCTTCTATACCATAAATAAAATCCTGCTTTTTTGTTTCCAGAACATATACTCCCTGCGTTTGCTCCAGTAAATCGCCATCGCGCAGACAAGCCCGGCAGCCGCTGGGCGCTACCAAGACCTTTGCCTCATTTGCAGGCAAAGTATCTATAACACCGGCAACATCCGTAGCTAAAAGCGGCAGCTGATACATGCTATGACTTATGCAACCATTTTCTTCCGGCAACTCAGCCATAAACTCGTAAACAGGCTTAAAATGCCTTATGTCCATCTTGCCCAACGGTCCACGAAAGAAGTAACGTACCATAACACCGGTTGCTTCAGAAAGACTGCTCTCCAGATAATCAAAATCAAGTCTTGTCAAGATATCCAGACAGTTCAAATATAGTACCACAACCTGCACACCATGCACCGCTGCAGCCTGTTTTATAACCCGCATAATTTTTTCTTCGGCGGTTCCCATAGTATAATCATCATCTGTCATCCGGCAAAGCATAAGCTGCTGCAGTTTGCCCTGCTCTACGGCACGATAATAAAGCTCCCGCAAGCATGGACCGGAACCGGCAGCAACTAACATTACATCCTTTCGCTGCCACAAAACATCAGAGGGAGGTTTTGGCATATTAAGCTCCATAATCTTGATTGGCTTCATTACTTTCACTTCTTTCGTGCTATTTTCTATTAACATTCTATCACATTTGCGTTGTTAATAATAATCGATGTTACTAAAGCCTTGATTCAATTATATTGAACCAAGGCTCTGTTTCTTCAAAAGAATTAAACTGTCAATCTTCCAAGCTTTTGTATTGCTCCAACAGCTGAAAAAATAATTTCAAGGGCGGACTAAGCCATTTATCTTTGCGATAGGCGTATACCGCATGAATCGGCTCAAACTTTTTATCTATAGGAATTTCTACCAATACATCTTTATCCAATTCCTCTTGAATCGTAAACTTGGGCAAAAAACATATACCCATATCATTCTTCACTAAATTTTTTATCGTCTGTGTACCGCGAATTTCAATTGTCGGACCCATAGTAAAATTTTTGCTTTTGATATATTCATCGAATCTTTTACGCACCCTGCCTACTGCAGGCTGGCAAATACGTGCTAACGAGCTGAAATCCTGATTAGACGTAATAAAATCACTGTACAGCTTTTTGATTTTGGGCGAAGCAAACATCACGAAATCAAAATCCTTATATGGTACAACCTTTATCGTAGCATCATCTACAAGCAAATCATAGAAAATCCCAATATCAGTTTTATTTTCTCTTATGGCCCTATACACCGAGGTACTGGTCATAGAGTCAAGGTAAATGTGCACACGCGGCGCCTGCTTACGAAATTCGCGCAAAATCTTCGGCAGATGGAAGCACAAAAGCGATTCCGGCGCAGCAATACGTATATCTCCCTGGCACTCTTCAATAACACTGCGAAAGCTTTTCATATTATTTACAGACTGTAGCACATTTTCTACGTAAGGCACCAGTTCCTGTCCTGCCTTAGTCAAAACCATATGTCTGCCTGCTTTTTCAAAAAGCTGCACACCAAGCTCCTTCTCCAGCTGACTAACATGAAACGTAATCGTTGACTGCGTATAGCATAATTTTTCCGCTGCTTTATTAAAGCCCCCGGCTTCTACAATAGTGTGAAAGGTATTAATATAACGTAAATCCATACTTCCTCCAAAACGATACCAGTGCTCATCAAAAAATTTATAGCAACAAGCTATTTATTGCGTTATTTATATTATACAGTTTTTCCCCATATATAACAACAAGCAGCTACCTTTAGGCGAAACACTTCACCTAAAGGCAGCTGCTTATTTATTTCTAACTTTAATATATCACTGTTTCCCCATCTTCCGGAATCACATAATTATCAACACCACGACGTACAAGCGCACCTCGCATTTGGCTACGTGTAATCGAAGCATGAGCAACATTATCGAAATGTGTCATATACAGCTTTGCTTCCGGCAATGTCTGATGTACGCAATCCACATCTTCATCATTCATTATCAGCCTGCCATAATCACGCAGCTCCGCAGCGCAGGCATTGAGCATAATTACCTCCGGCTGATAATTTACCAAAGTTTTACGCACACCATCAAACCAAATCGTATCTCCGGCAACGTATAGAACCTTTTCCTGCTCTGCTTTAAATATTACACCACAAGCATCAGACGATGGCTTTATCGTGCCATGCAAAGCTGGTGTTTTATATAAGGTTATATCTGCAAACTTAACCCCATCATTTTTCAGGATGCGTACATCCTGAAAACCTGAAGCTTTTAAAGCCTGCGCATCATCTTCATTTTGCACAAAAATTGGCTTATCATGCTCCAAAACATCACCAAAAGTGCCCTTCTGCATATTGATATCTATATGATCAGGGTGTATATGCGTTATAATATAAGCATCAACTCCACTTAAAATGCTTTCTACCGTTTCCGGCAAAGCAAAAAGCGGCATTGGTATTTTCGCCTTTACCGGGTCAACAGCCATGTAAGGATTTCCCGGCATACTATCGAAACAACCTAAACCATATTGCTCCACAAGCCAAGGATCTAAAAGAAATGTTTTGCCACCATAAAATATTTTATTCGTCGCACTGCGAATTTGCTTGATTTTCATTTTGTTCCTCCTATAAGTTTTTATTCCATTATAGACGTAGATTCACTGCAGCAAAAGAAAAAACTTAGTTCTTTACCGCAACCAATAAGTTGCGGTAAAATAAAATTGAGGTGAAAAAGCAATGCAGCCAAAGCAATTACAATATTTTATCACAGCCTATGCAACAAAAAATATCCAACGAGCAGCAGAAAAGCTTTTCGTGTCTCGCCAAGGAATAAGTAAAACAATTCGTGAGCTAGAACAGGAATTAGGCGCAGACTTATTCTTACGCTCATCCAAAGGCTTAGAGCCAACGGATTTTGCCGAAGCATTATTCCCACATGCCAAAAAGTTACTCGATGAATATAACTACATCACAGGCCTGAACACCTTGGCAAAGCAAAAGGAAAATGTTATCACCATCTATGCGCTCGATAACATCGTAAAATATTTAACAGCAGAATTTTTCTTTGACTTTCGCAAATTATATCCGAATATTATTCTCAGCATTATCGAAAGCACCGACGAGGCCGCTCTCAACGCCTTGCTTGCCCGCAATGCAGATTTCGCTATTACTACAGATCCGTTGGACAAAACAAATTTTACCCTTACACCCATATTTTATACGCATTATTGCATAGCGCTTTCTGCTGACCACCCTTTAGCTGCTAAAGATAAACTCAGCTATCAGGATCTTCATAATCAAAAAATCATCAGTAAGGGAAGATCCTTCCGTTGTTTTCGCGACAATATGGAAAAATATATTCTTGGCAATGGTCTGAATGTAGATATTTTTGCGGAAATCACCGATATTGACGTTGCTCTGGATTTAGTAAAGGAATGCAACGCAATCTATCTGGGCTATGACTACATTGCTGCAATGCAAAGACATCCTGATATCAGATGGAAGATGCTCGATGCTGAAGTAAGCGGTCAGAACATGTATATTGCAGGTCTGAAAAACACTCTGCCGCGCAAGGTGTGCCGTGATTTGCAATATTTTTTATTGGCATGGCTGCCCATACACAACAAAGATAAAATTATTTTGTAACCTCATTTCAATAAAGACGAGCTTGCTGCAGCTTTCCGGCACCATGTTTTTCTTCATCAGGCCTTCAGCTGCTACTTGCAAAATACGTTTATTTTTACTTTGCGCCGAATCTACCATCGCCTTAAAACCTCCCGGCATAAATATTCTCTTCACAGAAATATAGTTTATTATACTTTTTCATGCCAGAAATCCTAATTGGTCAAAAGATTTCTATCTGCAATTACAGTATTTTTACCATAAACTATAATATGACTTATTGCTTAAAAAATAAAATAGTAAAAAGCTTACAGAGGTACTGTTTTTCAATGCTGTTTTTGCTATAATATAGAGTGAAGCTATCGCATGCTGTTATTTTAAACAAGGTATCATAAGGAGGAGACCATATGAGCTTAAAAATAATTACTAAGCGTTGCAAAGGCTGTGGTATTTGTGCAGCCTTCTGCCCGAAAAAAGTTCTGGCAGTCAGCGAAGTCGGCAAAGTCGAAGCCGTTGCTGAAGAAAATTGCATCAAATGCGGACAATGCGAAATGCGTTGCCCCGACTATGCTATCTTTGTAGATAAATAAAAAGGAGTGAGGTAACCCATGTCAAGAATCCTGCTGTTACAAGGTAACCAAGCGGTTGTTGAGGGTGCGATTGCTGCCGGTGTAAAATTTTACGGCGGTTATCCGATCACCCCTTCTACCGAAATTGCTGAACAATTAGCTCTGCGTCTGCCGCAGGTTGGCGGTAAATTTATGCAGACTGAAGACGAAATCGCCGGTCTCGGCACTGTTATCGGTGCATCTATGGCCGGTAAAAAAGCTATGACCGCAACCAGCGGCCCGGGCTTCTCCCTGAAACAGGAAATGCTCGGCCTCGCCTGCAGCGCCGAAATCCCCTGCGTTATCGTTAACGTACAGCGTGTAGGCCCCGCAACCGGCCAACCGACCTCCCCCGCACAGGGCGAGGTTATGCAAACCCGTTGGGGCACCCACGGCGACCACTGGCTGATTACCGTTTCACCGTCCAGTGTTCCCGAATGCTTCGATTTAACTCTGCGTGCAGTAGCATTGAGCGAAAAATATCGTTGCCCGGTTATTCTCCTGATGGACGAGGTTATCGGCCATATGCGCGAAAAAATCGAGCTTCCCGACAACTATGATGAAATTCCGCAGGCAGAACGCAAGCGCCCGACCTGCGCACCCGAAGATTATCTAGCTTACGGCTGCGAGGAAGGCTCCAAGGTTCCTGCTATGGCAGACTTCGGCAGCGGTTACCGCTGGCACGTATCCGGTCTGGTACATGACGAAACCGGTTTCCCGAAAGGCACCGGCGAAGCAACCCGCACCTCTCAGGACCGTCTGCGCACTAAATTAGAAGATAACTTAGACGACATCGTACAAGTAGAAAACTATCGTATGGAAGATGCCGAATTTGCTGTTGTAGCCTTCGGCGGCGCTGCCCGCACTGCTTATGAAGCAGTTGACATGGCACGCAAGGAGGGCCTGAAGGTTGGCTTCGTCCGCCCGATTACCATCTGGCCGTTTGCTGAAAAGCAAATGCAGGAGCTGGCAGACAAGGTTAAAGGCATCCTCGTACACGAGCTGAACTGCGGCCAGTACGTTCTGGAAGTTGAACGTGCGGTAGCAGGCAAGGTTCCTGTAAGCCTGTACGCTAAATACGATAACGAATCTGCTACTCCGGCCGAACTGTTAGCTGAAATCAAAAAGGCTATGGCCTAACGGATGAGAGGAGAAAAAACGATGAGTGAAATGGAAAATTTAATCAATAAATATTTCCGCCCGGGCCGTCTGCCTCACATCTGGTGCCCCGGCTGCGGCAACGGCGTTATCACCGGCGCCATTGTAAAAGCAATTGATAAGCAAGGTCTGGAAAAAGACGACGTTGCAGTAATCAGCGGCATCGGCTGCTCCAGCCGTTCCTCCGGTTATCTGGACTTCAACACCGCCAACACTCTGCACGGCCGTGCTCTGCCGATTGCTACCGGTGTAAAAATGGCTAACCCTGCACTGAATGTTATCGTTTGCAGCGGTGACGGTGACTGCACCGCTATCGGCGGCAACCACTTGATTCATGCAGCACGCCGCAATATTGATTTGACTCTGGTTGTTTTCAACAACAGCATTTACGGCATGACCGGCGGTCAATATTCTCCGATGACCCCGATTCATTCCAAAGCAACTACCGCTCCGTACTACACTGTTGAACCGAGCTTCAATCTGCTTGATCTGGCAAAAGCTGCCGGTGCAACCTATGTAGCACGCGCAACCACCTACCATGTTCCTGTACTGGTTGATGTTATCGCTAAAGGCATTGCTCACAAAGGCTTCTCTATCATCGAAGCTGTCAGCGCTTGTCCGATTTCCTTCGGCCGTCAGAACAAGATGGGCGGACCTGCTCAGATGATGGCTTGGCAGCGTGACCATGGCGTTATGAAGGCTGTTTGGGATCGCATGGATGAAGATAAAAAGGCTGAAGCAATTGCTGCAGGCAAATTCCCCATCGGCGTTCTCTACGAAAACAACGACGTTATGGAATACACCAAGGCATATGACCAAATTATTCAACGTGCACAGGAGGGTAAATAATTATGAGACATAGCTTTCGTTTCTCCGGTACCGGTGGTCAGGGCCTGATCACTGCTGGTATTATTTTAGCCGAAGCTGCCCTCTTAGACGACAAGCTGGCTGTACAATCCCAATCCTACGGCCCGGAAGCCCGCGGCGGCTCCTCCAAAGCCGAGGCTATCATCAGTGATGAGCCTATTTACTTCAGCCGTGTTATCTGCCCAGATACTCTGCTGGTAATGAGCCAAGAGGCTGCCAACAAATTCATTGCCGACTGCGATGAGCACACCACCGTTATTACCGATACTCTTTTCGTAAGCGAGGTTCCCGGCAAGTACGGTAAACGCGTTGACCTGCCTATCACCCACACTGCCAACACTGTTTGCGGCAAGACACTGTTTGCGAACATCGTTGCTCTGGGCGCAGTAGTTGCACTCACCAAATGCGTTTCCAAAGAAGCAATTCTCAAGGCTGTACTGAACCGCGTTCCGAAAGGAACCGAAGAAGCTAATACCAAGGCTCTCGAAGCTGGTATGGCACTGATTGAGAAATAAAATCTGACCTATACAATTAAAGCTGTTGCTTTCGGCATTCACGCCGGAGGCAGCAGCTTCTTTTGTGTGCAAAAGTTTCTTGTATACTGGAAATTCTTGCTGTTTTCGCGAAAAGTTTCTTGTATACCAGAAACTCTTGCTTTTTTGGTTAAAAGTTTCTAGTACACTGGAAACTCTTGCGTTATTTTTTGTTTCGGCATTCACGCCGGAGGCAGTATCTTTTTAATTTTTCGCGAGCTAATTATGCAAAATGTCATGCAAATGCCACAAACTTACGCTATAATATACAAGTACAATAGGCTTTTAACTTCAAGGAAACGAGGAATCTACTATGAAGATATTAAAAATATTATGTTGTATGGCAGCCGTCTGCCTCACAGCCTTCAGCCTGAGCGGCTGCAGTCTGCAAAAGGCTGATAACAGCCTTGGCAGCGGCACAATCAGCATCCCCACCTATGCGGTCAAGGCTCCCACAGCAGGCAAGCTCATAGGTCTTATCAGCGAAAAGGGCGAGCGCATCAGCAAGGGCCAGCCGCTTTTTGCTATCGGTGACGCAAAGCTGGATAAGCAGGTTAAGGACCTGGCAACGCAGGTTGCCAAGGCCGAAGCTGATTTAAAGCGTATGCAGCAGGGCACGCCGACGGCAGCACCGATTGCTGACACTTCTCTGGCGCAGGCCAACGTAGCGGCGGCACAGCAAAAGGCCGCTAAGATGAACAGTCTGCTGGCGCAAGGTGCAGTTTCACGCAATCAGGCACAGGCTGCCCAAGACGAGCTGCAGCGCGCTATCGCACAGCTGCAGGCAGCAAGCAGCGTAAGCGTCAGCTTCAAGCCAGCTTCTCCGGCAGAAATCGATGCACAGCAAAAGCTCATTGTCCAGCTCAAGGCACAGCAAGCCGCTGCAATAGCACAGCAGGAAAAAAATGAAGGCAACAGCCCCTGCACCGGTATCATTACCGATTTGCAGGCTGCCAACAACGCTACCGTACAAAAGGATCAGGTAATCCTGCACATCAAGGCTGTCGACAGCTGCAGCATAACGCTTAATGTCAGCGCAGCACAGGCCAAGGAGCTTAAGGCAGGCATGCCGGTAAGCATCAAGGCCAAAGAAAACCCTGCTCCCTTCAGCGGTAAGATAAGCAGCATTGACGGTACTAAAATCACTGTTACTTCAGACCAGAAGCCAGAAGATCTTAAGGACGGTGTAAAGGTAGAAATCAGCTTAGCAGCTTAAGCTTCCGATATCCAAACGAATAAATACCACGCAAGGAGATTCATATGCTTAACCAATTTTCACGTACAGAGCTGCTCTTCGGCAGCGAAGCAATTACGCGTCTGCAGAACACCCATGTCGCTGTTTTCGGTATTGGCGGCGTAGGCGGTTATACAGTTGAAGCACTCGCCCGCAGCGGTGTCGGCAGCTTTGACCTCATTGATAACGATACCGTTGCCCTCACCAATCTCAATCGTCAGATTATCGCTACCCTTGATACTGTCGGCCAGCCTAAGGTTGAAGTCATGGCCAAACGTATTGCGAGTATCAACCCCGATGCCAAAGTAAATTGCCGCCAATGCTTCTTTTTACCGGAAAATCAGCACGAATTTGATTTCTCGCAATATGATTACGTTGTCGATGCCGTAGATACCGTGGCAGCCAAAATTGCTATCGTACTTGCAGCCAAGGCAGCAGGCGTACCAGTTATCAGCAGCATGGGAGCAGGCAACAAGGTTAATCCTGCCATGTTTGAGGTAGCAGATATCTATAAAACCAAGGTTGACCCCTTGGCACGTGTTATGCGCCAGGCCATGAAGAAAAACAACATAAAAAAACTAAAGGTTGTTTATTCACAGGAGCTGCCGCTTTTACCTATAAACGAGGAAGTAGAAAGCAAATGTCACGCCGAAGCGCCCAAACGCCGTGCGCTGCCCGGCAGTAATGCCTTCACACCTTCGGTAGCAGGATTGATTATTGCCTCCGAGGTTATTAAGGACCTGGTAGGCTGGGATGACAGCCACCGCAAGGGATTAGCTTAACAACAACAGAATTACAGGCATAATAAAAACGCCTCTGCCCACAGCTCAAAGCGTGGTCAGTTCCCTCATTACAATTATTCAAAAATGCACATAACAGTCAGGACGCCTAAGAAAACTAAGCTAACACCAGCGGCACTAAACATAGTAACTCACCTCCATGCATTCGCACTTTTTACTTTTTATTTGACGCTGTATTTTTACAGCCTGTGGGGTTTTTCCCTCATCTGCTATCTATTATAGCACTTTTTTGCATTTTGTATACAGTATTCTCGAAAAAATTTTAAAGTTTTTCTGACAACTACAATTGCTCGTTGCAAATCCCTCGGCACTGCCTCATACTTGCAACTTTACCTGTTATAGTATATAATAGCGTTATGGTATTTTTATCTGCGGGTATAGTTCAGCGGTAGAACATCAGCTTCCCAAGCTGAGTGTCGCGAGTTCGATTCTCGTTACCCGCTCCATTTTGCCTACTAGCTTCAAGCCTTTGGCTTGGAGCTTTTTTGTTTGTGCTCACATAAAAAAAGTCTGATGATAATGCATTTAGTGCTTATCATCAGACTTTTAGGTTGTATTGAAAATGACAATGCATACGGTGCTTCTCCTCTACCTCAAAGGCCGGCAAGAACGTACCGGAGGCGAGGAACGGATGGCGCCGGCGTACTTTGAGTACGTCAAGGCATTCGTGACAATGCATACGGTGCTTTATCGCCGACCTTCCCTACCATGCACATTTCAGCAGATAGAAAATTGCTCCCAAAAAGGCACCCATAACCGTACCGTTAAGGCGAATACGCTGCATATCGGTATTAACCTTACTGCGCACCATCTCTGTCAAACGTTCATCGGCCATTGCCTGCAAAATTCGCTCCACAATATCGCCCAGCATTGTCTGAGCCTGCAGCAGGCCTAAGCCAAGTATATGTTGCAGATACGCCTCTGCCTTAGCCTTAAACTGTGCGTCGGAACGTAAATCCGTTTCAATAGTTTCCAACGCCTCTTGCACAGCCTGCAGCAGAATCGTCGGCTGCGCTGCCACACTGCCTTCCTGCGCAAGCGGACGGCACAGAGCCTTAATCATATTATCCAAAAGCTGCTTCAAGGCAGACTGCAGAGAAATATCATGCAAAGCACGATTCTGCAGTGACTGCACCAGTTCACGCCAAGCCTCTGTACCGTAAACACTGCCTGCAACACGCTGCAGCTGTGCATACAGCCAAGAGCGCCACTGCTCATCATCCTGCAGACGGTGAGCCGTTGCCACCAAGGCACGGCAAATTGCATCTGTCGCATCGTCTACATTAACAACATCCAGCTTTTTGGCAGCCCATAGCTTAAGACTGCTCCACAAGCCTTCGCTGCCACGCTTTTCCACCTGCTTTTGCAGCTCTCGGCGAACACGCTCTCTGATAGCAGAAGATTCCGCCAGTGCTACCAGCTGCTGCAGCAGCCATTCGTAGCATTGCTCATCCCTACGCTGTGCAGCCAAGGCTTTAAACAGCTTATCAAGCTGTTCGTTGGCTTCTACGTCAGCCAAGGCTGTTTTTATTTTACCCTCAAGCTGCCTGCTTAAAGCCTGCGTATCGAGCTTATGCAGAACGCCTTCGGCAAAATTGGTCAGCAACCCATGCAAACGCGCCTTGTTCTCCGGCTTTTCCAGATAAACTATAAATTTATCCAGAATTACCAGCTGCTTTTTTTGCAGCAGCAAGGCCTTTTTCGTCAAAAACTCCTGCTGTACCATTTGACCGCAGCCACGCACAAAACCCTCTCTGCTACGCGGCAAAATCGCCGTATGCTTGGCCATAAACGGCAGCAGACGGCATATCCAGGGCACCTTAAACACAGCAGTCACGGCAAACCAATCCGCAAAGCTGCCAATCAGCGCCGCTTCCGCCATATAGTAACCCAAAATCAGCCAATCCCACTTAAGCTCGCCGAAGTGCCCCATGTACAGCCCGGCATAATGCAGCCTGAGATATAAGAAAAGCAGATAGATTGCACCGGAAGCAAGAAAAGCACTGTCTGCATATGTCCAATGTTTTTTCAGGCTATTCATCCTACCCCACCAGCCTTTCTGCCAACGTCGCAATAATAAACAGCACTGCTCCCATCAAACCGCCGATACAGGTGCCGCTCTTGCGGATATTTTGCAAATCATCGCCCACGCGCTGCTCCATTTTTGCAATCAATACATCCCTGTCATAGCTATGCAGCTTAGCCAAAACCAAATCATATACCGTATCATGCTGCATTGCCAAGGCCTGCAGCAGCAGCTCCTTCAACGCACCGTCCAGCCTGCTCTGCTCCGTCTCGCTGTCAGCCAGCAGCTGCAGCCTCTTTCGCAGCAGAGTCAATAAAATATCTACGTCCTGCGTTTGCAGCAGCTCCTTAAAAGCCAGTGCCTTCGCTGTTGCCAGCTGTGATAGCTTGCTGTTGAGCCAGTCCGCAAAAGCAATATCATGACGATAATCCTCCATGCGTGCCAGCAGCCAGTTATCAATCTGCCGCCGCAGCTCACTGTCAGGATCTGCTAATGCTTCCAAAGCTTTTTCCAGCTCCTGCACAAAAAGCGGCACCAGCTTTGCTGCCTGCCCGCTCACAAACAAATTACGCAGCAGACTGTCCTTATTGTATTCTTCCTCCGCCATCTGCGTCAGCCCTTCCAACAAAGCGGTAAATTCCGGCTTATGCAGAATCTGCTTGGCCTCCTGCGCCAGCAGCTGCCAAATACCGTTAAAGCTGCCGTTAGCCACAGCCTTCTGCAGTGCGTCCGCCAGAATCTCCGGAATACGCAGGCTGGCAATATACTTAGGCAACTCCGAAAGCAAAAGCTGTTCTGCCTGCCTTGTATTGAGTGAGCGCAGCGCATGCTGCGCCAACGGACGTACCGTCTGCCACAGGCGCTCCACATTCTGCTGCTGCGCAAAATGCTCCAGCAACAGCTTAGCAAAGTTTTCTCTGCCGACAGCCTGCATAACATTTTCCGCTGTCAGCAGGTCATTGCTCACAAAATCCGCCAACCCTGTCGTCAGGCGCTCATAATTATTACGCAATACATCGGTGCCGGGCGCATTGATGCCCAGCGGACGCTTAAACAGCGCCGTCACACCCCACCAATCTGCCAAGCCGCCAATCGTCGCAGCCAATGCCGTATGATGTATAAAATCAGCCGTCAAACTGGCCTGCGCCCAAGGCCAGGCGCAGACAGCGGCAGCTGCTGCACCGGCCAGCAGACAGTGCGCCTGTGATTTTACTGTAGCCATAATTATTCTCCTATCAACAAACGCTTTATAATAGTATGCTATAGAATTCCTTTCCTTCTATTTTTAATTATAACACAAAGCAGATTACAGAGTAAGCAAAGCTATCCAACACCTTTAAACCACATAAAAAATAGCCGGTGCAAGGAACTCTCACTCACCTTGCACCGGCTATTTAAAATTCTCTCTCTCCTCGTAAAGCAGAAGTGCTTAACCTTTTTGTTTTAACAACTTTACAATTTGCAGAACTTCTTCCAAGCTGATATCTTTATCTTTGGCATCAGCCTGTTCATCTAAATCAACAAAGAAACTGCTCATGTTGCACTCTAATAAGCTATGCAGCTTAAGCAGATTGGGCAGAGTTACAGGAACACGGCCACACTCTATATTACACAGGTGTGTCTGGGAAATCCCCATCTCCTTTGCCAACCCTGTTTGTGTCAGATTTTTTGCGGTACGCAGCAAACGGATTCTGCGACCAATAAGTTTAATTTCCTCTTGCAATTTCCTAGCACCGCCTTTCGGTTTACTTGCAACAAATTTTTTTAAACTAATAAAGCACTTATTTAAAGTTTACCACGTTTTTCAGATTTCGCAAGAGTTTTTTCGTATATTTTATTTACTTTCCTCTATATTTTAGTTATGAAGCTATTAAATTTCTAGTGAAATGCTAAAATTCTTTTTTTATGGTACTCTTGTTTACCTATCGTAAACTTATGTCTACCCCCCCAAGAATTTTAGGCTATCAGCCAAGCAGCAACCGGTCACTTGCCATCTCGGAGCCGCTTGCCTTTTCAAACATATCCAGCAAATCGGCTATCTGCAAATGCTGCTTTTCTTCTCCCTTAACGTCGATAATTACCCTGCCGTTATGCAGCATAATCAGTCTGTTGCCGTAACGCAAAGCATCGCGCATATTATGGGTAATCATCAGCGTTGTCAGCTGATCACGGGTTACGATTTTTTCCGTAAGCGCCAGCACCTTTGCTGCTGTCTTCGGGTCAAGTGCTGCCGTATGCTCGTCCAACAGCAGCAGCTTCGGTTTTTTCAGCGTTGCCATCAGCAATGTAAGTGCCTGACGCTGACCACCGCTCAAAAGACCGACCTTAGCAGTCATTCTGTCCTCCAGACCTAAATCAAGCTCCTTCAGCAGCTCATAAAAACGGTCATGCTGATCGCTGGAAAGACTCCAGCCCAAGCCGGGAGTTTCTCCGCGGCGGGCCGCCAGAGAAAGATTTTCTTCTATCATCATACCGGCAGCAGTACCAAGCATCGGATCCTGGAATACACGGCCGATATATTTGGCACGCTTATGCTCCGGCTTTTTGGTAATATCCTCACCGTCAATAATAATCTTACCCTTATCTATCGGGAAAACACCGGCAATCGCATTCAGCGTAGTAGATTTGCCGGCACCGTTACCGCCGATAACGGTAGCAAAATCACCGGGCTCCAGATGCAGAGATAAATCCTGCAGAGCCTTTTTTTCATTGATAGTTCCCGGGAAAAATGTTTTGGAAACGTGTTCTACATGCAGCATTTAACGCACCGCCTTTCTGGCACCGAATTTACTTTTAATCAGCGGCATGGACAAAGCAATTGCCACCAGCACTGAGGTAAAGAGCTTCAGATCGTTTGGCGGCATACCCATAGCCAGTACAACTGCAATTACAATACGATAAACAATGGAGCCTAAAACTACGGAAATCAGGCAGTTTTTAAAGCTGCGTGTACCGAAAAGCACCTCACCGATAATAACGGATGCCAGACCGATAACGATTGTGCCGGTACCCATACCGACATCGGAAAAGCCGTTGGACTGCGCAACCAGAGCACCGGAAACAGCAACCAGAGCATTACTGATGAGCAAGCCAAGGATAATCGTTACATCGGTATCTACGCCCTGAGCACGGATCATCTGCTGGTTGAAGCCGGTAGCACGGATAGCAGCGCCAATCTGCGTACCAAAGAACCAGTACATAAAGCAGCCAACCAGAACAGTAACAGCCAGGCCAACAATTAGGGTGGTCTGCGCCATTGACAGGTCCATCATAGACTTGGCAATTTTAAAGGTAGTATCCACACCAAGCAGGGATAAGTTAGCCTTACCCATAATACGCAAGTTAACGGAATACAAAGCAATCATTGTCAAAATACCGGCCAACAGAGCAGGTATTTTCATTTTAGTATGCAAAATGCCGGTTATAATACCTGCCAGCATACCCGCAACGCAAGCACCCAAAAGTGCGGCCAAAGGCCCAAAGCCTGCAACCATCATGGAAGCAGCTGTTGCCGCGCCCAGCGGAAAGCTGCCTTCTACCGTCAAATCAGCAATATCCAGCACTCGGAATGTCACATACACACCAAGAGCCATCAAAGCCCACAGCAAGCCCTGTGCCACTGTAGGTATCAGCAAACTAATCATTTCCCAATTCCTCCCAATCTTCTTAGCGAAAAAAGAGCCTGCTTTTTTAACGGCAGGCTCCGAATTTTAATTATTTAATAACCTCTGCACCCTTCAGCAAATCTTCAGGAACCTTCAAGCCAATCTTAGCTGCTTCCTTAAGATTAATGGTAGGCTTAAATTCTTTTTGTGCCTGAATAGCCATATCAGCCGGTTTAGACTTGCCGCTCAGAATGTCGGCAGCCATCACACCGGTCTGGAAGCCGAGCTTGTAATAATCAACGCCCAGAGTTGCAAGGCCGCCGGCTCTTACCATACCGCCTTCAGCACAGATAACAGGGAGCTTTGCTTCCTCGGTTACACTGATTAAAGTAGGAATAGCGGAAGCCAATACATTGTCGGTAGGAACATATACTGCCTGTACATCACCTGCCAGGCTACGGGCAGCCTGTTGGATATCATTAACAGTAGAAACAGTAGCTTCCTTTACGGTAATGCCCTTAGCAGCTGCAGCCTTCTTCAGCAGCTCAACCTGCAGTTGGGAGTTAACCTCGCTGGAGCAATAAATTGTACCGATGGTTTTAGCATTCGGAACAAGCTTCAGCAGTAAATCCAGCTGCTCGGCAACAGGATTCATATCAGTTGTACCGGTTACATTAGTGCCTGGTTTAGCGTCATCCTTAACCAGTTTAGCGGTTTTGTAGTCAGTTACCGCAGTAGCAACGATAGGAATATCGCTGGTAACATTGGCTACAGTCTGCGCTGCAGGAGTTGCAATAGCACAAATCAAATCAACCTTATTGTTCACAAAGCGATGAGCAATGTTCTGCAGATTAGACTGGTCAGCCTGCGCATTTTGCTTGTCAAAAGTAATGTTCTGACCTTCCTTATAGCCCTTCGATGCCAAGCCGTCAATAAAGCCTTTGTTGGCTGCATCGAGCGCTTCATGCTCAACCAGCTGTACAATACCTACATTAACCTTTTCAGCCTTTGCACCTGCTTCCTTTTTGTCACCGCCGCAGCCTAACGCCCCCAAGGCGAGGGTCAGCATCAGGCCGGCTGCCAATGCTTTAATTTTGTTGCTTTTGAGAGAAATCATTTTCTACCATCCTTCCATGCTACAAATTATCGTATAAATGTAGTTAGGGTTATTTTATGCTTTTATACTTTATTTGTAAAGTTTTTTGAAAAAATTTTCTCATTTCTGTTTCCAATGTATATTTACTGTATAAAAAGTTACACGTTCTTCTGTAAAAAGCAAAACTGCCCCACACTTATAGTGTGAGGCAGTCAATCATCAATGAAATTATTTCAGCAAAGCTTTAGCCTGCTCTTCGCTGACAACAAGATTGGTAAAAAGACCTGTTGCCAAAGCACCCAGCAACGCCTTTTTACCGGCATTCAGCCCGATGCCTATCAGCTTCTTGCAGCGGCGCAGCTGCGCCAACGGAATATGCATGCAATAATCATTATTACCACTAATGAATTCGCCGCGCTGATTATAATAATATGACAAAAAGCTTCCTACGGCCTTTTGCTGTTCCAACGCATCACCGAAACGGGTTGCCGTTGCTTCATCAGGCACGGCAGGATAGCCGCAGATAGATACAACAGCAGCATCCAGACTATGCCATTGCTGCAGAAGCTGCTGATAAACCGACCTGCTTTCCAGCTCTGCACGTTCCTCCTCAGAAGCGGGAAAGGCACTGCAGCCAAGCATATAACAGCTTCTGCCACAGGCGCTTGCCCATATTTTCACCAGCTCATCCGGATGATAGCCCTTATTAGGAAAATTCGCCGTACCAATCAGCGGATATACCATACCATCCTGCGTATAGCTGCTGCAGTCCGCAGCCTTCAGCACAACCTCACCCAAAGCATAGCCCCAGCCAAGTGCCAAACTCTTGTCAGCCGTGGTTTCAGCCATAAGATAATGCATAGCCTGCGTTAATACGTCCTGTTCCTCTGTAAGCACACAGCCACCGGCCAAGGCATATTTAGCTTGCAGACGCTGCAGCAAATCCGCCTTTCCCTCATCTCCGGCCCGGATTTCAATATGCACAATTCCCAGCTCACGCGCTCTTGCCAGCATCTTGCTGACAGATGGACGTGACACGTTCAAGCGTTGTGCAATTTGCGCCTGCGTCAGATTGCTTTCATAATATAAACGGGCAGCAGCTACAAGCTGTGCCCGTTCATGAACCGATAGCATTTATTTAACTTCTTCCATTAATTCGAACAGGATTCCGTCCTTCATGATGAAAGCAATGCGGGTATGCTCATCAGCCATCCAGGGCTCAACAATAACCTTATTTTCTGCCAGCTGCTTATCAAGGTCATCAACCTTATAAGCTACATGCACTAAGGTCTGCAGTTCTTCCGGCAACGGAGTATCTTTTTCGAAGCGCAGGTATTCAATATGAAATTCATTGGTATCAGGAGTAATGAGATGCGTTTTTATGCCTTCAGCATAAATTTCGCCTTCTCTTGCAACAGTTGTCGGTACGCCGACATGCATAAATTCTTTCATTTAATCCACATCCTTCTGCCATAGCTCATAAGCATGGTAAGCTGCTTCCGGAGTAGCGTTTTCATGTACAACCATGCGGATTGCACGCAGCATAGCCTTCGGTGCGGCAGCCTGCAAAACGTTGCGTCCCATATCAACACCGGCTGCGCCTTCGTTTACGGCACGATAAGCCATTTCCAGTGCGTCGCGCTCAGGAATCTTCTTGCCGCCGGCAATTACGATAGGTACGGGGCACGCAGCAGTAACCTGTTCGAAGTTATCACAATAATAGGTTTTGATGATATGTGCGCCGGTTTCGGCCAGCAGACGTGTAGCCAGGGAGAAATAACGCGTGGTACGCTCCATCTCCTTGCCAACTGCTACAACACCGAGAACAGGAATTGCAAAACGTTCGCCCATATTTACATAATAAGACAAATTGCGCAGGGAGTCAAGCTCGCCTGCCGAGCCTACAAAACATTGAACTGCCATGCAGGAAGCATTCATGCGGATAGCATCTTCAACTTCTACGCCCACATTGCCAAAGCTCATGTCGTCCTTGAGTACGCTGGTGTCAGCAGTACAGCGCAGAGCAACAGCCTTGTGATGGTTAGCGGGAATGCAGGTACGCAAAGCACCTCTTGTTGCCATCAGGCAATCCGCATATTGCATCAGCGGCGGAATTGTCAGATCAAGACGTTCCAGACCTGCGGTAGAACCCATAATATAACCATGGTCAAAAGCCAGCATAATAGTGCGGCCATCATCAGCAAAAATCTGTCCCAGACGAGATTGCATGCCCCAGCCTGCGGATGCGTGTCCCTTTACCGGGAACGGACGCTCCGGCGGAGCAATGCCGATGCCATAATCTTTTGCCAGTACATTACCTTCTTTATCTGCCATATTCAATCACCTGCTTAATTTCTGTAGTACGGAGTACGGCACGGAGCATTCCAATAGCCAAGCAGTTCGTCATCCATACGCGCAATGAACATCTGGAAGCCTGCGGTTTCCTGTACGGTAAGTATTTCGCCTACAGCACTTGCCACAACCTCAATACCTTTTTCTGCCAACAGCTTATGGCAGGCACGGAAAACAATCAGCTGTTCCATCAGAGTAGTAGCACCGCTACCGTTGATAACAACCATCAGCTTTTCGCCTGCTTTTACGTCCAGATCCTTCAGCAGAGCGTCCATCATAATTGCAGCTGTTTCGTCAGCAGATTTCATCGGCTGAGTACCGCCACCGCCTTCACCATGCTGGCCCATGCCAACTTCCATGGTGCCTTCGGCAATATGAGCGATTTCCATACCGGTTGCCGGATGAGTAGCGCCTTTAGTAGCAACAGCGATAGTTGCCATGTTATCAGCAAATTTTTGTGCAATAGCAGCAACCTCTTCCAAGGATTTGCCTGCAGCAGCTGCAGCGCCGGCAATCTTGTACAGAGGAACGCAGCCAACCAGACCACGGCGGTCGTCAGCGTTTTCACGCGTAGCATTGGCAACATCTTCCTGAGTTACAACCTTAACAACATTAATGCCCAGTTTTTTCACCTGTTTCATGGTCAGGTTGCCGGTCAGCATATCGCCTGCATGGTTCAGTACAACAAAAAGTACACCGTGACCTTTGTCAGCCATCTTAATTGCTTCTACGCAAGCCTGAGGGCCGGGTGCAGCAAAAATATTACCTGCAACAGAAATATCAATCATACCTTCGCCTACGAAGCCGCTGATAGCGGGCTCATGGCCGGTTCCGCCCAAGGTTACGATAGTTACGCGGTCTGCCTCTGCCAACTTCTTGTTTACAATAAGGTTTCCCTGCTCCAAAGTGATGATATCAGGATTAGATAACACAAGACCTTCCAATAATTCACTTGTCAGATTTTCTGGATTGTTAATGAATTTTTGCATAATGACGCCTCCGTTTTTATTATTATTGTTATTTAAAGCTTGCGCTTTATCAGCAAATCAGATTGCCCCAGCCATTGCTGTCAGCAAAACAGAAATAGATGTTGCACCGGGATCCTTAGTACCCAGACTGCGTTCACCAACGTTTTTAGCACGGCCGAAGCGTGCTACCATGTCAACGGTTCTTTCTGCGCCCTCAGCTGCTGCCTTGCCCATAGCCGCAAAGACAGCCTTCGCATCACCTTCGGCAGTCATACCTGCTTCAAGTGCAGGATACAGAGCATCAACCATAGTCTTATCACCGATTTTAGCTTTGGAAATATCCTCAAAATCCTCTTTAGCCTGAGCCAGCATAGCGTGAAGCTCTTCCAAAGAGACTTCCTTAGCATCCTCAGGTGCAGCATCGGCAAGTCCGCCAAAAACAGTGCCCCATAAAGGTCCTGCACTGCCGCCGTTGCTGTTCATAAAAGCCATGCTCAAATCATCAAGTAAATCTTTAATATTAGCACTGTCATGCGCTTCTACCTTGTTTTTCATGGACTCTGCCATACGCGCGATAGTAACACCATGGTCACCGTCACCGGCTACGCTGTCCAGCTCACACAGTATTTTACTTTTTTCTTCAAGCTCAACTGCTGCTGCCAAAAGCATTTTTTCCAACATTTCTAACGTAAGCATAGTTTATCCGCTCCTTTCGTCACCCTCATTGTAGCATTTGTCAGAACATATGTAAATAATATTTCTGAAATTTATTTCTTTTTCGCTTAAAAAAAGTTCGTCGCACAAAGCACGACGAACTTAAAATTTTCAATATCTGATTATCAGTCACAATTACATCAGGCTGGAAGGATCAACCTGCTCGCCATAATGAATAACCTCAAAATGCAGATGCGGACCGGTGCTGTAGCCGGTGCTGCCGACATAACCGATAATCTCGCCTTTTTTCACATATTGTCCTGCACTGCAGACAACACGGCTCATATGACCATATGCTGTCTGATAGCCATAATCATGGTTGATACGTGCATAAATTCCATAACCGCCATACCAGCCTGCCTGCTGTACATAGCCTGCTGCACTGGCATAAACCGGCTCGCCATAATCAGTGGCAATATCAATACCAGGATGCCAGTCACGGCCATAACCGCCAAAGGGATTAGCGCGACCGCCAAAAGAAGAGGAAATATAACCGCCACTGGTAGGCCATTGGCTCGGAGTAACCTCACGACGATAGTTCTCAGCTTCAATAGCGCTCAGCAAATTTTCCAAATCTGCCTTTTTCGCATCGGCCTCAAGACCGATGTTCTTTTCCTGCTCCAACACAATGTTTGCCGGGTTGGCAGAACCCAATACAGGACCGCCCTGCCCTGCGTAATCGGAAGCATTGCTCTTAGGAGGAAGCTGTGCACCGCTTTTTTCCATCTGGCTGCGAACCTGGTCTTCCAGTTTAGACAAAGCTGCCAGCTTCTTCTGGTTAGTTTCTGCCATCAGGCGTAATTGTCTGATAGTCTGCTCCTGCTCGGATTTAGTCTGCTTATAAGCAGCCAGCTCCTGCTTCTGCTGCTCGTTTTGCACAGCAAAATGAGCCAGTACACCGATAGTACAAGACACAAAAACAAGGAATGAAGCAACTGCTGTCAAAGCATATTTCAAATGAGTCTTTTTTACATGGGTTTTAGCGATATTCTGACCGTCTGCCGGAATAAACCAGAAGGTAAAATGCTGGTTACGGCGCCAAGTACTGAGCAGCGCATGATAGCGTGCTTTCATACGTCCGACAATCTCCTGCTGCTTAGCCTGCAGCTTATTCACAATGCTAATAACATGCAGACGCACGCGACGCTCAAGCATAGTCAGTTGAATTTTTGCAACAGCTGCGGCAACAGCTATTACGGCCTTCACCTGAGCAACAATCGCAACTATTTTTTCTAAACAGCCATTGTATAATAACTGCACTTTTTCTAACAGCTTGGCAACCAGTTCGCTTGCCTGTGCTTTACAGTGATTATATAATGATTGCACTTCTTCTGCCAGCTTAGCATACAATTCGTTTACTTTTTTTCCGCAACAATCATATATTGATTGCATTTTCTCATTACATCGCTCCAAGAAATTTTGACTCATCCTGATACTCCTTTTATTTTTAATATCTATTAAACTGCTATGCTTTTATTTTTTACGAAGCTAATACAACGTTTATATTTTAATACTTTTCACGCATTTAGTCAAATTTTTGACTAAAATTCCGCCCGGACTATCATTAAGCTTGCGAAATAAATTATGCACAATATATTTTCCTTAGCAGCTGTTGCCTCCCCGCAGATTCTAGGCTTTTATTTTACATTATAGCATCAGGCAGGAAATTAAATTATATAGTAATTTTAAAAGTACATCTGTTTTATACTGTATGAAATTTTTCTGCTCATACGTTACTTTGCGTATTTATAATGTTTTGCTTACTTGACAAACACCGCTCTCTTTTGTAAGATAGATATATAATATGGGGGTATAGCTCAGCTGGGAGAGCGCTTGAATGGCATTCAAGAGGTCAGCGGTTCGATCCCGCTTATCTCCACCAGAATTTACTAAGCCGTTGGTTTGACCAACGGCTTTTTTATTGCAGAGCATCTATTTTCTAGCCAAATTCTCTGTTACCGCAAAGCGAAATTGAAACCACATTGCAACCAACAAGCATTATTTTTACCCGCGCATAAAAACAGCACCCACGCGAAACCCGCATGGGTGCTTGATTTTTTAATGGAGCTACTGACGGGATTTGAACCTGCGACCTACTGATTACGAATCAGTTGCTCTACCAGCTGAGCTACAGTAGCACATAAGCTATATTAAATTTCCATCTGCATTGCAGCTTCTTCAGCTGCCTTAGCTGCTGCCATCTCTGCCTTAGTACGGCGCTTTCTGACCTTCTTGGCACTGTTAATACCGGCCTTCTTGATGACCTTTGCTAATTCAGAAATAATATGCAGTTCATCTACGGAACAATCCTTAACCAAGTCAGCCAGCTCATTGCAGTAAATCTGCTCACTGTGATGAATGTTGTCACACAGCAGCTCGTCCACAGAAACATCCAGTACATTAGCCAGATGAATAATTGTAGGCAGGCCAAGCTTAGTATTACCGGTTTCTATATTGCTGATATGCGGAGTTGACAGACCAGTTAGATTAGCTATATTTCCCTGAGTTAATCCTTTTCTGGCACGAGCGGCCTTTATCCTCAGTCCTATAGCCTTATAATCAATATCTAACTTCACAAACGTTCTCCCCTTCTACTTAATCACATACTAATAACATTACAATTATATATGATATCATCGTAAAAGGCAAGAGTCATTTATTTTTTTATAAAATTTTATTTTTTCAACACAGGCACTGTCAGACTGCCCTGCGGCATCAGTAAAACCTTATAATCTTTGCCGACATATTTTTCTGCCAGCTTCATAGCCGCATCTACATCATCCACAGATTCAAACAGCAATTTTTTGGCAAGCTCTTTATCCAAAGCGGAAACAAGTATAAAATGCGCCTTCTTCATCAGGCGGGTGATAGCAAAAGCCTTATGCGCACCGATGACAAAATTCTTTTCCAGCTCTGCCTTAATAGCATCTGGAGAAGGATTTTCTTCCAATGCCTTTTCCAGAGCGGCACTGCCGCTGCCTTCTTCGCATTCACCGAGAATAATGATTACGCCGCCATCCTTAACAGCACACCAGGCATTATCCATTGTCTTTTGCAGCTGATAAATATTGATATCCTTAGGATAACCGCCGCAGCTGGCAATAACTACATCCGCAGGCTCACTGATAGGTACGCCGTAAACCTGCTCGACAAATTTGCAGGCCTCAAGATGTGCTTCATACCAGTCACCGGCAAAAACCTTCAGAAATTGCTTTTGCGCATCCAAAATAGAATGGAACAGGAACATCTTATGCTCTTTGGCAAAAAGACGCACGCCCTCAACCTGATCATCGTATACAGGATTGCCATGCAGCTTGCCTAATTTTGCCTCCGGACTCATCATCAGGCTATGGTTCTTGCGAACCGTTTCCATAGCTGCAACACCGGGCAGCACAGCCTTGCGTCCGCCGCCAAAGCCGCTGAAGAAGTGATAAACAACGGTACCGGTCAAAATAACCAGGTCAGCATCGCAAACATGCTTATTGAGCCATACAGGAGTACCATGCTCTGTTTCGCCGAAATACTCAAAGTCATCCTGCACATGGCAGTCACTGTTATACATTTTCAGACGTTTGGCAACATCCTCGCCGACCTGCTCCACCATTTCCTCGTGGCTCATGCAGCGATGTGTACCCAAAGCAAAGACAATATGCATATCATCATCCTTAACGCCCAGTTTATTCATTTCGTTAACCAAAATGGGCATAAAGGAATGCGTGTTGGCAACACGGGTTGAATCGTTACAGATAAAGGCTATTTTCATTCCAGGCTGCACCAGCTCATCAATCGGTGCGCTGGCGATAGGATGATACAAAGCATCCAGAACAGCTGCTTTTAAATTCTCCAGCGGCATCATCTGCTTCATTTTCAGTTCGCCCAGGACATGCTCCTCCGGCAGAGAAAACTCCTTGTAGCCATGACCATATTTGTACTTATAATCAGTCATCTCCGTACCTCCTCCTGCTTAGCTTAAGCTATTTTACTTAATTCTATTCTATCATATCTGCTATGAAAAATGTTTATTTTTTTGGCAGTGAAAGTAATAAAACCGTAAAAATAATGCACGCCATACCGATATAATCAGCCATTGCCAATTTTGTGTTCAGCAGCAAAACTACGGAGATAATAGAAGCCAAAGGCTCGGCACAGGAAATCAGGCTCGCCTTGGTAGGGCCGACAATTTTCAAACCTGCCAGATAAAATGCATAGCTCGCAATAGTCGCACCCAACAGCAGATACGCAAAAGCCAAATAACCGCTCATATCCCACTGACCTGCAGGCGTAAAGGGATTACGCCAGATAATCAATGCCACGCCGCTGATAAGCTGGCCCCAGCCGATAAGCGTTGCCGCAGTATATTTTTTGAGCATTTGGCCCGGCTTAATGCTGTAATATGCATAGGAAAGCGCAGACAATACACCGATTGTCAATGCCATTGGCGAAATCGCCAGGCTATCCAGACTGCCGTGCGTTGCGATAAGAAAGACACCGACAAGTGCGCCGACAATGCCTATCAATTCACGTACGTCAGGAATTTTTCTTGACTTATAGCTCATCCACAGCATTACATAAAGCGGTGCCATGTACTGCAAAACCGTCGCCGTCGCCGCATTGCACAAACCGATGGTGTAATAAAAACCCAGCTGCGCGCCCAAGATACCTAAAAACGAAAATTCAATAATATTCAAGGTATCTGCCTTAAGAATAGCAAAGATATCCTGCTTCTGCACAAAGGCCGCAAAAAGCAGGAACATACAGCCTGCCAAAATCTGACGTACCATACAAAGCCAGATCATATCTGCCTGATGATATTGATACAAATACTGTCCTGCTACACCGCCCATGCCCCAGCAGGTTGCGGCACCTATAATTAAAAATATACCCTTAAGCATACCGATAACCTCTTTCATATATGATGATTATCAATAATATAACACCTGATAAGAATATTTACAAGACCAACAAATTATACTTTGAAAAGACTACATAAAAGAGCTGCCGCACCTGCGTGCGACAGCTCTTAAAAGCATTTTACAACGTAGCAATAAAGTAAGCAATGCTGCTTACCAGCACCGTTAAGGTAATCATCATCGGGTCAGCGATAGATGTACGGTAGTTTTCAGGATTATAATGCGTGCGTTTACGGAACGGTTTGGCATCGAGGAAATCCATCGGATTGCTCGTAAGATCCATAAACTTTTCGTACAGAACGCCCCAGGCTCCGCCCAGGCCGCCGCTGATTGCACACAGCAGCATGCTGATACGGACGATAACAAAATCAATCGGCTTACGGTAGAACCAGTCTGTATCGAGGCTGAGCGCTGTATGAGGCTCCATACGCGGCAGGAACATCATAAACGGAACCATAGTTACGACAAGAATTTCTACGTAGCTCAACATATGTGCTGCAGTAAACGGCTGGTAATCGGGATAACCGAACGGCAGATAACGATACAGCAGATCCGGATATACGCCGTACAGGAAGCAGAGCGCTGCGCCAAAGCCCATGCCGATATACATATTCTTCGGCAGAGGATTTTTAATTTCCACATTCTTATCGGCATCACGCAGGAAGATGAAGTAACCCATCTTCAAGGTAATGGATAAGAAAGTACCTATGCTGGCAAGCTCCAACAGTGTATATACCCAATCATAACCGGCAGCTGATGCAGCGGCAATCGTAATCGTTTTGCTGATGAAGCCGTTGAAGAACGGTACACCGGAAATGGAGAACGCCGCTACAAAGAAGCATACAGCCACGAACGGCATCTTTTTCGCCATACCGCTGAGCTGGTTAATCTTGCGGATACCGGTTGCATAGATAATTGCACCGGCACACATGAAGAGCAGGGATTTATACAGGATGTGCGAGAAGGCATGGGCCGCAGCACCATTCAGTGCCATTGCCGTGCCAACGCCTACACCGGCAACCATGAAGCCGACCTGGCTGATAATATGGTAACCGAGCAGACGGCGCATATCGTTTTCCATAATCGCATAGGCTGCACCGTAAAGCGCCATGAAGCAGCCAAAGCCCATCAGGAAATCTGTTCCGGCAAAGATACGGATTAAAGCGTAAACAGCAACCTTTGTTGTAAAGGAGCTTAAGAATACGCTGCCTGTAATCGTGCCTTCGGGATAAGCATCAACCAACCAGGCATTAACCGGCGGAATTGCCGCATTAACAGCAACGCCGATTAAAATTGCCCAGAAAGCAAGGTCATGCGGAGCCTTGGACAGATTTGCAATCAGAGAATCACCGCTGCCAACCTTCAGGAAGATACCGAGCAGCAGCAGATTGCCGCCAAACATGTGCACCAAAAGATAACGCAGGCCTGCGCGACGGGACTGAGGAGTATTGCGGCACCAGATCAAGAACAGAGAGGTTACGGCAAGTGCTTCCCAGAAGAAAATCAGCGTCAGCCAATCCTTAGCCAGTGTTACACCAAGAGCACAGCCGGCATAGGACATGGAGCAAAATGCTTCCATGCGGTTCTCGTTATGACAGGAATAAATGCCGCCGATGCAAGACATCAGCGCAAAAATCATGCAGAATACATAGCTGAGCTTATCTACAAACATGTAGCCCAGGTGATAGCCTGTACCAAAAAACTCAATGCTCAAATCTGTACCAACAGGCATAGAAAGTGCTGCAAAGAGGGCAAAGAACGGACCTATAGCCAAAATAAACTTACGCAGCATTTTCGGCACAAGTACCGCAAGAACGCCCACGGCAATGAGGATCAGACCGGGATGAAGCAGATTACTCATCGTCCTCACCTCCCTTAGGATCATCATAGTAGGTTTCATCACGCTGCAGCAGCGGCGTCATGATAATTTTTGCCAGAATAATCAGCAGCCAGCAACCGAAAAAGCCGAAGAAAATATCATAGCCAAACGGCAGCGGCCACCACGCAGGACTGTGCAGATGTACACCGCAAAGCTCTCCGATTGCGGAAAGCACGAGCACGGCAGCAGCTATCATGTAAACAGTTTTCTTGCTCATTACATCCAACCTCCGTTCCAGCCTGCGCAAATAGCGTTGGAGGCCATTGTTGCCAGCTCATAGAAGTGCGGATAAATATCCGGCACGATACCGAGGACAACAGCGATAATAGTTGTAACGCAGATAGGTATCAGCATCGAGTAGCTGATATCGCCATATTCACGGAACTCCTCCTGCGGATCCTTGCGGAAGTATGCCATCTGTACAACAGGCATCAGATAGCCGGCAGCCAGAAGCGCACTGGCAACCCAGACGAGAATGTACAAAGGCTTGCCTGCCTGCAAAGCGCCGAGTGCCAGATTCCATTTGCTGACAAAGCCAACGAGGAACGGCGTACCGGCGATACCCAGAGAAGCAATCGTGAAGCAGGCCATAGTTACCGGCAGCTTCTTGCCTATGCCATAAAGCTCACTGATATTGTTTCTGTGTGTACGCGCGATAATCAGACCAGCGCACATAAAGAGGGTAATCTTCATAACAGCATGAGCTACCAGATGCAGGTAAGCACCCTTGATGCTCAGCGGAGAAATCAGCGCAGCACCTAAAACGATGTAGGAAAGCTGGCCGATAGTGGAGAACGCCAGACGACGTTTCAAATGATCCTGACGCAGAGCGATAAGCGAGGAAATAATAATGCTCGCCGCAGCAGCCCACGCCAATACATCAACGACACCGATTTCCGCCAGCAGCTTCGGGCCAAAGACGAAGCCGATGATACGCAGTACGGCGAAAACACCGGTTTTAACAACGGCAACGGCATGCAGTAATGCAGATACCGGTGTCGGCGCAATCATTGCTGCCGGCAGCCAGCCATGCAGCGGCATAACCGCAGCCTTTACGGAACCTGCTAGAATCATCAGTACGAAGATAGCCTGCAGCACCCATCTCGGAGCCATGTCCGTAGTCAGGAAGCCGCCGGGAGTAAAGTCCATCGTACCGCTGATGCAGTAAACGGCGATAACGCCGGCCAGGAAAAGCTGACCGGAAATCAAGGTATAAATCAAATACTTACGGCTGGCCATCAAAGCTTCCTGGTTACGCTTATGCAGTACCAGCGGATAGCTTGCCAGAGTCAGCAGCTCGTAAAAGATGAAGAAGGTCAACAGGTTTTCGGCCATCGCAATGCCCATTACGGCACTCATGCAGATAGCAAAAGCGGCAAAGTAACCGGTCTGCTCGCTTTCGTTATTGCAGCGCATATAGCCGATGGAATAGAAGTTCATCGGTACCCACAGCATCGAAGCCAGCACCGCAAAAATCATGCCGGCCGGATCGGTACGCAGCGTCAGTCCCACGGTATCGGTAATCTGGCACAGCGTCCACTGATACTGGTTACCGTCGAGAACAGCTGGCAGCATCGACAGAATGATACCGAATTTAAGTACGGAAGCGATAACGCTCCAGGTTTCACGCAGGTTAGGCCAGCGTCTGCTGAACGCAATAAGTACAGCAGCTATAAAAGATACACCAACCGCCAGAAATGGTCTGCAATCTAAAATAGTCATCTCAGAAACACCTCCGGCAATCCTAACTTAACGACATCGGTAACGATGTCAACACTGTAGAAGCCAAGTACCAGAATCATGATACCGCCGACGAGAATCGGGATAACCATGGAAAGCGGTAAGCCCAGCTTGCCCTTATGCGGATGTACCTCAGTCAGCGAAGCTTCACGCTGAATAAACATCTGCTCAATAATGCGGAAGAAATAAATTGCGTTCAGCAGAGAGCTGATAACAAGTACAGCGATATAAAAATATTGCGCGCCGGTGTAGGCACCAAGCATAAGATACCATTTACTGAAGAAGCCACAGGTCGGAGGCAAACCGATCATAGACAGAGAAGCCAGCAGCACGGTAATCGTACTGATAGTCATCTTTTTGTTCATGCCGCCTAAGCGGTACAGATTGACCTCACCGAAGCGATACTCAATACCGCCGATAACCAGGAAGAGGCTGCTCTTCATAAAAGCATGGTTGATAGCGTGCAGTACAGCGCCGATGAAGCCGTACATATTGCCCATTGCCAAACCGATAGCGATATAACCGATCTGTGCCACAGAGGAATATGCCAGCATACGGCGGAAGTCATACTGAGCCATCGCCATAATAGAACCGATAAGAATACCTGCTACACCGAGAATGCCCAAAACATTGAGCGCACTCTGAACTACAGGGTTATCAACCTTAAAGATATAATATACAAAACGAATTAAAGCATATGCCGGAGCCTTACTCATGCAGCCTGCAATAAAAGCAGCAGCGCCCGGATGAGCGAAGGTGTAGGCATCAGGCTGCCAGCCATGCAGCGGGAACAGCGCCATCTTGATACCGAAGCCGATGATAAAGCAGGCTACGGCAATCGCAAACAGCGGCGAATTCAGATGCGGCACTACGCGTGCGGCAAGGTCAGCCATATTCAGTGTACCTGTCATAGCGTACAGATATCCTACGCCCAGCAGATATAACGAAGCACCGATGGTACCGATTAACAGGTAACGGAAGGCTGCCAGCATTGACTTTCTGCCGCCAAGGGCAATCAGGCCGTAACCGGAAAGTGACATAATCTCCAGATATACATAGAGGTTAAAAACGTCACCGGTGATAATCATACCGGAAAGACCAACCGTTAACAAGCCGAACAATGTATAATAGCCGCCTACATGCAGCCAGTCCTCATCCTTGACGAACGGACGGCTGTAAAGCGAAACCATCAGAGAAATAAATGTTACCACAACAGCCAGAATACTGTTTAAGGGGTCAAGAGCAAATTCAATACCGATTGGCGGTTCCCAACCACCCATCCAGTAATGCCAGGTTTTGCCGCCGGATTCCAACACTCTTTGCAGTACGATGCAGGCATTGGCAAAGGCACCGGCGATAGAAGCCATAACTATCCAGGAGCCTAAATTCTTACTGATACGGGAAAATAACATACACAGCAACGATGCTGTCAGAGGTAAAAGTACAATTAGGACGGGAGCATGTTGTGTCATTTACTAGCCCTCCTCAATACCTCTACTTCTTCAACAGAACCGTAGATTTCTTTAATACGCATGAGGAGTGCAATTGCTACGCCTGTAGTACCAAGGCTTACAACGATTGCTGTCAGCATCAGGCCATGCGGCAGAGGGTTAATGTAAGCATTAGGATCTGTTGTCAGGCCGTTCTGGATAGGAATCATTGCGCCATCCTTCTGTGCAAAACACAGATAAAAATAGATTACGGCAACCTGCATAACGTTCATCGCCATCAGCTTCTTCATATAGTTTTTGCTGAGAACCATGCCATACACACCCAGGAAGAAAAGAATCATGACCAGGGAATAAATGCCTTTTGTTTTCAAAAACTCATTGAGCACTTCCATCTTCGTCACCCCTTTTCACGATTGCATCAAGCAGATTAATAATTGTCATCATTACGCAGATGGCAACACCGATTTCAATAAGGAAAATGCCCATAGCATGCATTTCATGCTGCGGCTCCATATGAATCGGCATATAATTGTAGTTCAGGAAAAAGTCTGCACCGCCGAACAATGTCAGCCAACCGGTAAAAGCATACAGGAAGGTGCCCACGCCGGCAAGAACAACAGAGGTTTTGCCTAAGACATTGAACTTTGTATCAAAGCCCAGAATAAGACGTGCCAGCAGCACGCCTACAGAAAGCAATGCGCCTGCCTGGAAGCCGCCGCCCGGAGAAAACTCACCCAGGCAGAGAACGTAAATGCCGTAGGTAATCGTGAACGGCACCAGCATTCTGAAGGCCACATTCAGGATAAGACCGCCAAATGGTTCTTTCATTTGATAATCTCTCCTTCCTCCGGATCCTCCGGCTCTTCCTCAGGTCTGCGTCCTACCGGATTGCTGGTCAGCACCAGCACCGTTGTCAGACCGGCGAGGAACATTACCGAGGTTTCCCACATAGTATCGAAGCCACGATAGTCGATGATGACGCCCGTTACGATATTGGGCGAGCCTGTATCCTCCGCACTACGGGAGATATAGGTCGGAGTAACATGCTGGTTAGGCGCAGTGTTCGCGTCACCAATTTCGGGCAGGTAAGTTACGACAGAACAAAACATGCCTGTCATAATCGCCAGGATAACAGCAACTAATCCACGCATTATTTACACCACCTATCAATTTTTTTCAACGAAGCTACGAAGAAGATGGTAGAAATCGTACCGATAACAGCCTCCGTAAAGGCTACGTCGGGGGAACCCATCATCAGATACAGCAGCACAGCACAGAAGCTGAACGCACTGTAGATAATCGCAGCACTTAAAATATCCTTGCAGAAAATAACTGCACAGGTAATGAGAATAAGGAAGACAAGTAAAAGAGCTTCAATAGTATAAATCTCCATTTTATTTATCTCCTTTCTTCTTATGATATTTATGCACCTGATTACGATTTGTTTTTGCAGGCTTCTTGCGGATATGACCGACAGGCTCGTCAGCACTGTGGTCAGCCTTTTCCAGACCGACAAGCTTTTTGGCGCCCTTGCTTTGCAGTGTCCAGACAGGATGTCCGGATTTATAGGCTGCCTTACTCAGAATATGCGAGCCGATCGGATTCGCCATAAAAACAAGTAAAAATACAAAAGCCATCTTTGCCGCTGTCAGTGTAGGTCCTTCATAAATCATCAGACCGATAAAGGAAAGCGTACAGCCAAGAGTTTCACTGTTACCGGAGGCATGGATTCTGGAATAGAAGTCCGGCAAGCGCAGCATACCGATAGCTGAGCCGACGAAGAATACCAGGCCGCTTAACAGGAACAGCGCAGCGATAACTTCGCGCAGGGAGGTAAAACCAAATTGTTCAATCATATCCTTTTACCTCCTATAAATTTAGCTACAATCAACGAGCCGATAAAGCCTAAAATTGCATAAGAAATCGCTATATCAACATACATATCCGGACGTTTGTCAATATAGCCGAAAAGCACCAATAATAGAATTGTATCGGCACCGATAACGCCCAAGGCGTTCATTCTGTCAAAAATTGTCGGTCCGTTAAACAAGCGCTGCAGCATTGTGCCGATGATCAGAAGAATGGCTACCATCATAATATAAAATATAATCTGCATAATCATTCCTCACTCTCTACTACTGCAAAATCAAATTTTTCGCCATATAAATCGGCAACCTTTTTCTGCATGCCGCCGTCGAGCACGCCTGCGGCCGCACCAATGGTCAGCGCATGAATCTCATACACGCCGTCATCGGTAACATTCATTGTTACCGTACCGGGTGTCAGCGTAATTGAGTTCGCCAAAATAACAGAAGCCATAGGGTTATCGACCTTGAAGCGGAAGCGGACAACCTTAGGATCAATGTTCAGCTCCTGACCTGTAGTTGCCAGCAGCACGTCAATATTGGCGAGCACCAGTTGCCACATAAGCCAGAAAAAGTACATAATCATTTTCGGAACCGAAAAACCGAAAACGTAATACTTTTTACTGCCGTCCTTATTCGGGACCAGCAGAAGCGGGTATGTAACCCAAGTCGTCACTACAGCTGTGAGGATACCGTATACGACAAATTTTGTTTCTGTTCTGCCTGACAAAACCATCCAGAATGCAAACAGCACCAGAGCAAGACATGTCATATGCACCATAGGCGAGCCTACAATTTTTTTATCGTTCAATACTCCCTGCTTTTCCACAGCTACCACCTTTCTTTATATTATTTTTGAATATAATAGCATTTGCGTAACCAGTCATCCGTCAATACAGATGACATAGCTGCGAAAATATAAATACCGCTTTCACAGTATCATGAAACCAGCATTTAGTAACATAAATACCTATTAGGCAGCTCTCATAGCAAGCTACCAAAAAAACAATCCTTTTCTCGCTTTTAATTACTATAAATTAGACATTAAAAAGAAAATTCCTGCTTCTTTTTTGAAAGGAATAAAAGTTATGCGATTAATTCTCTTTTAAATCGATTAAAGAAAAGTCGCAATCGTCTACAGGCAACATTCTGCCTGCCAAGCGCTCAACTCTTGTCAGATCAGCTGTGCAACAAACCTGCAGATGTCCCTTACCTTCTGTACGCAGCAAACCTTCCTCCTTAAGTGCTGCGATAGCGTCGGCACTGGTGGCAGCCGCCGGGTCAAGCACCTTTACCTTCGGTCCTAAATCTGCTTCTATTTGTTCTTTGATAAAAGGATAATGCGTACAGGACAAAATCACTGCTTCAACGCCCGCTTTTTTAAAAGGCTCTGTATACTCGGCAATAGCCTGCTGCAGCTCCGGGCTGTCAAACTGCTCTCCCTCAATCAACGGCACAAACTTGGGGCAGGCAACCGGATAAACCTGCGCCTGCGCATCAGCAGCAAGAATAGCTTTTTTATGCAAACCGCTGGCAATAGTAAACTGCGTTGCCAGCACGCCGATTTTTTTATGAGGACTGGCCGAAAGCAGCTGCTGCGCCCCCTTGGACATACCAACAACCCTGAACGGATGCGTCCCCCGCAAACTGTCTACACCGAGCATTGTCAGCGTATTGCAGGCTATAACTACCTGCTTAACATTTTTGGCTGCCAGCCAATCAATTATTTCTCCCACAAAACCGCGGATTTCCTGTTCGCTGCGTGTGCCGTAAGGCGTACGCGCAGTATCACCCACATAAATAAAATCCTCGTGCGGCAACATCTGATGCAGGCATTTCAAAACCGACAGACCGCCAACACCTGAATCAAGTACGCCGATTGGCTGCATTTTATCCATAAAAATACCCTCCCGTATTTTTTATACTTTAATACATTAATTATATCACTTATATACGTTTGCGTATATAAAAAACAGGCAAAGAAAACTTTCTTTACCTGTTTTACTGCTATATATTATTTATCCGGCTGTCAGGCCGCCGTCGACAGTTACAACGCTGCCTGTCATAAAGCTGTTGGCAGGTGATGCCAGACTGCAGATTACGTGAGCAATCTCACCCGCTGCGGCAATCCGCTGCAGCGGATAGGCTGCCGCCACATCTGCCAGTGTATAACCACCGTTCGCGTCAGCAAGCTGCTGCGCCAGAAGCGGCGTATCCACGTCTGCCGGGCAAACGCAGTTCACGCGCACCGACGGTGCCAAATCCAGCGCCAAGGCTCTGGTAAACGCCACCACCGCACCTTTGGTCGCGCAATAAAGCGCACAGCCGTAATTGCCGCTGACGGCAGCATCGGAGGCAATATTCACAACGCTGCTTTTACTGCGCAGATAAGGCAGCGCTGCCTGCGTCAAGAACATCATGCCTTTAACGTTGACATTCATCATCGCATCAAAATCTGCTTCCGTCATCTGCTCCAAGCGCTGCTCGCGGTAAAAGCCGGCGCTGTTGACCAAAATATCCAGTTGCCAGTCAGGCCTGCCTTCCTGCTCGGCAATTTTTGCCACAACAGCCTTGCATTCAGCCTGCTTCGTCACGTCACAGGAAATATACACTGCCTGCTTTCCCGTCTGTTCATCCAAATAACACAATGCCTGCGCACCACGCTCCTCGGAACGTCCCAAAATATATACCCGCGCACCGTCTGCCAAAAAACGCTGTGCCGCCGCCAGACCGATACCTGACGTACCGCCGCTGATAACAACGCATAATCCCTCACAGCCGTAATTCATCTTATTCATCTGCATACTCCTTTTCCTTCAGCTCAGGCGGCAGAGTAATAATAATTGTCGTACCCTCGCCCAGCTTGCTCTGCAGCTGAAGCTGCATATCATGACGCTGCGCAATCTGCTTGGCAATTGCCAGCCCCAAACCGCTGCCGCTCTTATTATGCTCATTGCGCGCCTTATAAAAGCGGTCGAAGGCATGCGGAATATCCTCTTCCTTAATACCGCAGCCATGATCTGTGAGCTTAAGCCTGTTGTCTGCCAGCTCCAGCTTGATTTCGCTGCCTGCAGGCGAAAACTTGATGCTGTTATGCAAAAAGATCATCAGCATCTGACGCAAGCGTCCGTAATCACCGTTCAGCATGTAAATATCCTTATCCGCGCTACCTGTAATCTGCAGCTTTTTATCAGCACCGAGCTGCCTGCCGCTGCGCACTGCGTCATGCATAACATCGACAAAGTTCAATGGAGCCTTTTCAATCGGAAAATCTGTATTCTGCAAACGTGATAAATCCAGCAGGTCATTTATCAGACGTTGCAAAAACAGGCTTTCCTTATACATCTGCTCATGAAATTCCTCAACATCGGCCTTTTCCGTAACCACACCATCACGCAAGGCCTCCAAGCTGCCGCGGATAACCGTCACAGGCGTACGCAGCTCGTGCGAAATGTTGGCAATAAACTCGCGGCGCAGCTTTTCCAGCTTTTGGCTTTCGGCATCTGCCAGCTCCAGACGTTCCGCCAAAATATCCAGCGTACGCGCCAGCTCGCCGATTTCGTCATTCTGCTTAATGTCGGTGCGGGCGGTGTAATCACGTTCCGCCAAGCGCTCGGCAATATTTTTCATCTTCTCAATAGTTCCGGTAAAACGCCAGCTGATCACTACCGAAAGCAGCATACCTAAAACCATCGCCACCAGCAGACTGATAAGTAGAATACGCAGACCGGACCAGATAGCGTCACGCAGGCCTGCTACCGGAGAATGCAGCAAAAGCACAGCCTTTACCTGCCCTTGGCTGTCATAAATCGGTCTGCCTACTATCAGCATTATGCCGTCAAGCATAGGATTATATTCCTCGATAATAAACTCTTTGCCGTTAAAGCCATCCTCAACCTTTTCCTTGACCTGAACCGGCAGTCTTTCGTAGGCCTCCTTAGGAGTCTTAGGCGGTTCTCTCCAGGCAATCGGCGGCATCTGACGTTTGAAAAGACCAAAACCGCTATGCTCATAATGCTTTTGCACCTCACGTCGCTGACGCATCACCCTGTCCTTATTGATGCTCAGCTGACGGTTGCTGTCCACCACCCAGACGATTTCCTGCGTCACATTATCCAGATAGCTGATAAATTTGCTGTTGGCAATACCGTCACCGTGACGGCTTTCCATACGCTCCATATTATCACTCAGCACTTCGGCAATTTTCTCCGCCCGCAGACGCATTTCCTTTTCCTTGATTTCAACCGTCTGCTGCTTAAAGAACTGGTAAAAGACACCGCCGATAATCAGTGCGAATACAAGCAGTACCGCCGAAAAATACAGCGTCAGCTTTAAAGCGATTTTGTTATTCATCCTTGTGTCCCTCAAAGCGATAGCCTACGCCCCAGATAGTTTTGATTTCCCATAACGGATGCTCGTACTTATCCAGCTTGGCGCGCAGGCGCTTGATATGCGAATCGACAGTACGGCTGTCACCGAAATAATCATAGCCCCAGATACTGTCCAACAGATTATCACGGCTGAAAACCTTCGTAGAATTTTTCGCCAGCGTCCACAAAAGCTCGATTTCCTTTTTTGTCAACGGTACCTCTTCGCCGTTAATCTGCACTGCATACTTTTCCAGATTAATGTACAGATTTGCGTAAGAAAGAGTCTGAGCATTTGCCGGCTCCTGCGCACCCAGGCGACGCAGTACCGCACGCACGCGAGCCATCACCTCCGGTGCACTGAACGGCTTAATCACATAATCGTCCGCACCGATATCCAAACCCATAATCTTATCATAATCCTCTCCACGCGCCGTTATCATAATAATAGGCACCATGGATTCCTTGCGCAGGCGGCGGCAAACCTCAAAGCCATCTATTTCAGGCATCATAACATCCAGTAGCACGACAGCGATTTCATTCTCATACTGCAGATATTTATCCAGTGCCTCGGCTCCGTCCAGCGCAATAACCGGTTCAAAGCCTTCCTTTTTGGCATAACCGGATAAAATTGTCGTAATCTGTTTATTATCATCAGCGATAAGTATCTTTTTCATCGCAAAGCCTCCTTATGTCACCCTTCTTTCATTATATTACATTTTAACGTCTATGTGTGTTAAAAGTATGACGCAAAAAAAGATATTTTTCAGCTTAAATTAAGTCTAAAAACATAAAAAAGTCATAAATTGCCTGTACAATATAAGCAAAGTTAAGGAACAGCTAAAAGCCGGGCCTTAATCAAAGCAAAATTCCACTAAACGATTTAAAGATATAAGGAGTGATTCTAATGTTGAATATGAAAAAGATTCTCGTTACCGGTACAGTTTTGACAGCCTTCTGCACCAGCGCTTTTGCTGCCTCTGCAGATTCTCAGCCGCAGCCTTCTATGAGCGAGCGCGTAAATGCTATTCTGCACGAAAATGACGCAGACCGTCCTTGCCCGCCGCCGGCTCACAGAATGCATCGCCAAGGTCCCAAGCTTACACCTGAACAGCGTGCCGAGCGCCAAAAAATGCGTGAAGAATGGAAACGCATGACACCCGAACAACGTGAAAAGGCTGTAGAAAAAATGCGCAAGGAGCGCAAGGAAGCTCACGAAAAGTACGCCAAGGAAACCATGGCTAAGCTCACTCCCGGTCAGAAAGCGGAAGTACAGCAGTTCATTAAGGACGATATGGCGCAGCGCAAGGCACGCCATGAGCGTTTGCAGCATATGACTCCCGAGCAGCGCGAGGCTGTAAAAGCCAACAGACCGCTGCCGCAAAGACACCACAAGGGTGAATTCCGCGGCTACAAGCATAACCGTGGCGACTTCCACGGCTACAGACATCACAACGGCGAATTCCCACAACCGCCTCAGGATTAACACAAGGCAAAAATAGTAAAAATTAATTAATCATCTTTCCCTTCAATATAACAGCAATAAAGCATCATCCCCTTACAGCTTTTTGCTATATACTCTGCAGCCTGTGCGGCAACACAAGCTGCAGCTCAACCCTTTTTTCTACTCAATACTCATCAAATACAAAACCCCCGCAGTCTGTAAGGCCGCGGGGTTTTGTATTTTTGCGCACAACGCAAAAAGCGTCCGTTTGCCGCCGGACGCCTTTTACGTTTTTTGATGAGTATGAGTATATCATGAAGCGAAGTCAAGTTCTTGACTAAACTCTATGTATATGATAATCTAATTTTGGCGAAAAATCTATCTACAAAAATCGAGATTCGTACTTTAATGAACACTTTTCATAAATTGTATATTATCGGGAGAGGAGCAAGGCATACTATGGACAGAAGACAAAAAAAGACCAGACAGGCAATTATCGATGCCTTTGTCAAACTGCTTACCAAAACAAGCTATGAAAAAGTCAGCGTCAAGGATATCATTGATGCAGCCGATGTCGGCCGCAGCACCTTTTACAGCCACTTCGAAACCAAAGATGATCTGGCACGCCAAATCTGCTTTGAGCTTTTCGACCATATCTTCAGTCCGGTTATCCCTCCCTGCTCCACACATAATTTTTCCGAAATGCCGCAAAACACGGAAACTCGTATCACACACATCCTTTATCACCTGCGCGACAAACGCGAATACTACCTGGGCATCATCAATTACGATGACGGTACGCTGTTCTTAGGCTTCTTCCGCGATTACATGCTGCAGAACGTCAGCATCAAGATGAGCGGTTCCTACGACGAATACTCACAAAGAGTGCCGGAGGACTTCTTAATCAACAGCCTCACCAGCAGCTTTGTCGGCATGATTCGCTGGTGGCTCAAAAACAAAATGAATCCCGGTCCCGAGGTTGTCGCCGGTTATTATATGGCATTGATTAATCCTGCCATTGCCGAATTCCAGACCAAGGGAGAATAAAAATTGTTTACGCAACAAAAAAAGAACTGCTAAAGCTTTGTACAGCAATACACTGCACAGAGCTTTCGCAGTTCTTTATTTTTTATTAGAGATATTTAATCCACAGCGGATAAGTACTCAGCACTACTACCAAAAGAAGTACGAAAATATCGCCGAAGCGCAGCGGTGCCGGCGGCATATTCTTGTATGTGTTGCCGCCAAAGCCCTTCAGCTCCATAGAAAGCGCCAGTGTTTCCGATTTGGCTACCGCACGCATAACCAACGGACGAATAACAACCAGATAAGCGAAGAAGCGCTTGAACATATTGCCACGATTGGAATAGCCGCGACAGCTTTGTGCATCCAACGTAATACCACTGTCGGTCAGGAAGTTAGGCACAAAGCGCAGTGCCGTAGTCAGCATGAAGGCATATTCGCAGGGCATATGGAAACGGTCTACCAAAGCCTTGGCAATATCCTGAATACGGCTCGCTGCCAGCAGGCACAAAAACGCCATCGTCATAACCAGCATGCGCAGACCGCCGATAAGCGATACATCGAGCGGTGAGCCGAAAAGCAGCTGCAGTAAAATCATCATACCGGTGAAAACTGCCAGGCCGCCGATAGCAGCCATCGTCATTTTGTCATGCTTAATGTATAACAGCAGCGCCAGCTCCAAAACAAGAATCGTGGCTACTGCTTCTACCGGCAGGATAAATACCCAGGCGGTAACCGCCAGAGTAACTATAATCTGTGTAAAGGCTGTCAGCTTCATCTGCTTCCCTCCTTACAAATAACTTTCTTGCAAAATTCTTCGGCAGTTGCGGCCTCAATGCCCAGGGACGCAGCCAAGGCTGCTACCGTAGGACGGCACAAGCCCCAGCGCTCTACAGGCTGGCTACCGTCAAACAGCTTTGCCGGCGTACCGTCGTAAACCAGCTTGCCGTAATGCAGTACAATAGCGCGCTTAGCATAGCGGCGCACAATATCCATATCATGTGAAATCAGTACAATCGTAATACCGCGCTTTTCGTTGATTGCCTGCAGGTAGCTCATCATAGCTTCCTTTTCCAACGCATCCTGACCATTGGTAATTTCGTCCAGAATCAGTGTACGAGGATTAAGCGCCAGTGCCGCAGCTACACCAAGGCGTCGCTTCTGACCGAAGGACAGAAGGCGCGGGTACTCACCCTTCAGCTCTGTCAGGCCCATAGCCTCCAGCGCTTCGTTCACCTGACGCTCGATGGTTGCTTCTGTCAGCTTTTTGGCACGCGGGCCGTAAGCAACCTCATCAAATACCGTATCCTCTAAAATCTGCAAATCCGGATTTTGGAATACGTAACCGATTTTGTCGACCAAATCTGCCGGCTCACGCTTAACGATATCCTCGCCGTCAACAAAAACCTGACCGCTGCGCGGATGGCACAATGCCATAAACAGACGGCTCAAGGTTGTTTTGCCGCTGCCGTTATGTCCCAACAGCGCCACAAACTCTCCGTCCTCTATCTTGCAATCCATATCCTTGATTACAGGCTGTCCACGCATATAAGCGAAATTGACATCCTTTGCTTCTAACATCAGTCAGCTCTCCCTTCTGCCGCAACAATCCCATAGGTACAAAAATCAGCCAGCGCATCCTCTTCGCTGCGCCAATCTCCCAAATCCACGCCGAGCTTTTCTTCCAGGCCCAGCTTAATCTGCCACAGCGACGGCAGCAACGGACGCAATGCGGGATTTTCGTACATTTTAGGAGCAGCAGCCTCAAAGGCATCAGCCGCCACCAGCTCGCCCTCGTTCAGTACAATCATATCCGTTACGTAAGGCAGCACATAATCCACGCGATGTTCAACGGCAATAATCGTTGTACCATACTGCTTATGGATTTTGTCTACCAGCTTATACAGGGAACGTGCGCCGTCCGGGTCCATTGCAGATACAGGCTCATCCAGCACGATAATCTCCGGATGCACGGCAAGCGTTGCAGCCAAAAGCAGACGCTGACGCTGACCACCGCTGAGCTCGTCGAGCTGATAGCTTTCACGCCCCGGCAGACCTACATCCTCAAGCGCCTGTCTGGTGCGCTCTTCAACCTCCTGCGGCGCAAAGCCGTGGTTAAGCAGACTGAAGGCAATTTCCTCGCCGGCAGTCAGAGAAACCAGCTGGCTTTCGTAGTCTTCCATAATAAAGCCCACGCGCATAGCAATATCACTGACGCGCTTGCCCTTAGTGCTTTCGCCGTTAATTTTAACATCGCCGCTGTAGCGTCCGCCCATGTAATAGGGGACGATACCGGTCATAGCCTTACACAGCGTTGTCTTGCCGGCACCGCTCGGTCCGGTGATAACGGTGAAGCTGCCTTTTTTGATTTCAAAGTTGATATCACGCAGCACCAGATCCGATTTTTTATAGGCAAAGTAAAAATTCTCTACGTTGATTACGCTTTCCATTATTTTTCATCCTCCTGAAAGTAAAACAGCTTCCGCACGGGAGCGTACAGGAAGAAGGTTATCAGACCATTGAGCAGGCCTACAATCGCAACAACCGGCAGCATAGCGTAAATCCATACGTGCAGCGGCAAGCCCAAAATAAGCTTCAGAATAAAAGTAAACAGACCGCCGCTGGTCATCGTAGCAACAAAGCCGGTAATAAAAGGACGCAGCTTCCATTCGCTGATACCTGCTTTGAACATAGCCTCAACCAAAAGGCAGCAGACAGTCGCACCAGCCAGCTCACTGGCAACGTTGCCCAGCGGGAAAGCCGATTTGGAGGACGGAACCAGCGTCAGGCCGGCGATAAAACCGATACCGATAGCCTGCGACAGCTTGGGACGCGTCAAATTGATAACAATAGAATACATAGCAATTGTCCAGTTAGGCGTTACACCGCCGACGTTAGGACTTACAGTATGCAGAATAATACCGATTGCCAGCAGCATCGCCGTAATTGCGACCCAGCGGTAGCCATCCTGCATTGGCTCAACCTCTATCAGCTGCGGCACAGGCTTATTATTTCTTTCATCCATGAGTAATTACACCTCTCCCTAAAATAGTGCCAGAAAATAATATGTTATCATTATACTATATTTAAATGCTTTTGTAATGCTTTAGCGAAAAAAAGTATCTCAGGTTATAGCAGGAGAAGAAAATTGTTACAAAGGTAATAAAAAATCTTCCACGCTTTCGCATAGCAGATTTTATGTTTTATGACGGATTACGCGCCGATATATTTATTTGGCATTCAACGCATCATTGCGCGTAAGCAGATACACACAATACTGATTCATGCTGATACCTTCCTGCTTGGCATGCTGACTCAACAGCTTATGTAAAGCCCTAGGCACACGTAATTTAAACTGACCGGAATATTTGTCCTTTTTCTCCGGCAGAGGAATTTCCATTTCATTTTCCATAGCGGCTTCCAGCCATGTACGCTTAGCATCGACTGCATTTGCGGCAGCCTCTTCAATAGTATCACCCATAGTAATACAACCGGGAAGCTCAGGAAAATAAGCAACATAACCGCCTTCATCTTCATCAGGCTCAAACTCAAGACGATAATTCAGCTTCATGTATTCTTCTAAAGTTTTCATTTTTCTTCCTCGCTTTCCACAATATTTTTCACCAACTTAATATAAACCTTTTTTACCGGCTTATGCTTGGGAATGGTAATAACAGCTTTGCCTTTTTTGCGAAACGAAAAATGGCTGCTGCCACTTCGCGGAGATTGCATTTCATAGCCGTAGCTTTCAAGTATTTTCTGCAATTCCTCAAACCGCATATCAGGCGATAATTTCTTCAGCTTGTACATTAGCTTTTCCCATTGTGACATAGCTTCTTTCTACCTCCATTATACTTGGTGTCATATGTGGTGTCAATAAAAAAGGCATCTGCCGAAAGCTCGACAGATGCCACTGACTCACACAGTCAGGCACGACATTTTCGCTAAACAAAGATAATCATGCAACTGCTTATAGTCTAACATATATATTTTATATTGTAAAATTTTCTTTACGCTCTCTTGCCCCCAAGCTCACGCAGCAGCTCCTCCGGCGTAATGTTGTGATAAGCCAGAAGCACCAGGCAGTGATACCACAAATCTGCCATTTCGTGCAGCACCTTATCCTTTTCGCCGTTTTTGGACGCTATAATCGTTTCCGTAATTTCATTGCCCAGCTTTTGCAGCAGCTTATCCTGACTGCCGCTCATGAGGAATTTCATTTCCGCATCATCAGCCTGACGCTTATACAAAATCATGCGGTACAGTTCGCTGATAACCTTCGGCAGGCCTTCTACCTCAGGCACCGGCAGATTAGACGTATGCCACAGCGGATTATGGAAGCAGGAATATTCACCTGTATGGCAGGCCACACCCTGCTGCTCTACCTTTACGAGCAATGCATCACCGTCACAGTCATAGAACAGCTCTACAACCTTCTGCAGATTACCGCTTGTTGCGCCCTTGTTCCACAGCTCCTGACGGCTGCGGCTCCAGAACCAGGTATAACCTGTTTCTAATGTTTTGAGCAATGACTCCTCATTCATGTACGCCAGCATAACAACATCGTTCGTGCGTACATCTACAACAACAGCAGGCACAAGACCTCTGCTGTCAAATTTGATTTTAGAAATATCGATCTGCATTATAACCTCACCTCTATACCTCGAGAACGCAGATACTCCTTCACCTGCTTAATGGTGAAGGTTTTATAGTGAAAAACAGAGGCCGCCAGCACAGCGTCAGCGCCACCTTCTGTCAGCACATCATAGAAATCCTCCAGCTTACCTGCACCGCCGCTAGCGATAACAGGCACATTTACGGCACTGCTCACAGCCTTCGTCAGAGCAATGTCATAGCCGTTTTTCGTGCCGTCGGCATCCATACTTGTCAGCAGGATTTCTCCGGCACCGAGCGCTACGCCTTTTTTTGCCCATTCTACGGCATCAAGGCCCGTCGGCTTACGCCCGCCCTGCACATAAACCTCCCACTTGTTCTCACCGCATTTACGTGCATCAATTGCGAGAACAATGCACTGGTTGCCAAACAGTTTGGCGCCGTCGGCAATCAGCTGCGGATTTTTTACCGCTGCGGAATTCAGCGAGGTTTTGTCAGCACCAGCACGCAGAGCATTTTTGATATCCTCCACACTGCTGATGCCGCCGCCTACTGTCAGCGGCATAAAAACCTTGGCCGCAGTTCTGCTGATAACATCTAGCATCGCCTTGCGCTCCTCAAAGGTCGCAGTAATATCAAGGAAAACAAGCTCATCGGCACCCTCGGCATCATAAGCCGCCGCAAGCTCCACCGGGTCACCGGCATCACGCAGGCCGACAAAGTTCGTTCCCTTAACAACACGTCCTTCCTTAACATCAAGACAAGGAATAATTCTCTTCGTAAGCATCTTATTCCTCCTTTGCCGCAGCAATTTTTAAAGCGTCCGGCAGATTAACGGCACCAGTATAAATTGCCTTACCGATAATGCAGCCTGCTACGCCATCCTTTTCGTATTTTTTTACGTTGCGGATATCATCGAGCGAAGCTACACCGCCGCTGGCAATAATCGGTACGCCGCAGGCACGCGCCAGCGCCGCTGTCGCTTCGGAATTTACACCGCTGAGCATACCGTCACGGCTGATGTCGGTAAAGATAATCGTCTCCACGCCGTAATCTGCCATGCGCTTGGCCAGCTCGGTTGCGGCAACGCCGCTGCCCTCGCCCCAGCCTTCGATAGCGACATCACCATTTTTCGCATCAATGCCTACAGCGATATGTCCGGGATATTTGGTGCAGGCCTCTTTGACAAGCTCAGGATTCTTTACGGCAGCGCTGCCCAAAATAAGGCGCTCCACACCCAGCTCCAAAAGCTTTTCTACTGCCTGCAGATTGCGGATACCGCCGCCAAGCTCGACAGGAATTTTTATAGTTTTAAGAATGCGTTCAATCACAGGCAGGTTTTTGCCCTCGCCCGCCAGCGCACCGTCAAGATCAACAAGATGCAGCCATTCGGCACCGCAGGCCGCCCACTTAGCAGCCATCTCCGCCGGGTCATCGGCAAAAACAGTTTCCGCATCAAAGCGTCCCTCCGTCAGACGCACACAGCGTCCGCCGCGGATATCTATTGCAGGATATATAATCATAATTTTCCCCTCATAATTCAACAAAATTTTTCAGCAGGCGCATGCCGACTCTGCTCGACTTTTCCGGATGGAACTGGAAGGCCTGTACCTTACCGCGTCCTACGGAAGCAGTAACCTCCATGCCATAGTCACAGACCGAGGTAATAATGCTTCTGTCCTCCGGCTCCGCATGAAAGCTGTGCACAAAGTAAACGTATTCACCATCCGCACCCTCTAAGAGCGGGGACGGACTACGCAACTCCAGCTTATTCCAGCCCATATGCGGAATCTTCAGCTCGGTATGCAGCAAGCGCACCTGACCTTTGAAAAAGCCCAGGCCCTTAACTCCTAGCGCTTCGTCACTGCCCTCAAATAAAAGCTGCATGCCCAGGCAGATGCCGAGAAAAGGCTTGCCGCTGCGCAGGCTGTCCATAATAACGGGAATCAGCCCCGACTTTTCCAGGTTAGCCATACAATCGCCAAAAGCACCCACACCCGGAAGCAGAATTTTTTCGGCCTGCGCAATCACAGACGCATCGCTTGTCACCACAGGCTCCGCGCCGATAGAACGCAGCGCATTCTGTACACTGTAAAGATTGCCCATGCCATAATCTATAATCGTTATTTTTTTACTCATATATTTTCCCTCATGCTAACTCAAAACACGTGTGAAGCAGCAGGTGCTTTATAACACACATTAAAGTGTCCCCTTGCTGCTCATAACACCATGCACACGGCTGTCAAAGGCTACCGCCTCGGCCAAGGCTCTGGCAAAGCCCTTGAAAATCGCTTCGATGATGTGATGCGTATTCTTGCCGTAAAGCACGCGGATGTGCAGCGTAAGGCCTGCCTGCATTGCCAATGCACGGAAGAATTCCTCCGTCATCTCCGCATCGTAAATGCCCAGCTGCACCTTAGGAATATCCGCATCAAAAACAAGATACGGACGGCCGCTGAAATCAAGGCACACCTGCACCAGCGCCTCATCCATCGGCAAAAAGCAGTTGCCGTAACGGTGAATGCCTGCTTTATCGCCCACAGCCTCCTTCAGTGCCTGACCAAGTACAATACCGCAGTCCTCCACCGTATGATGGCTGTCAACGTCCAGATCACCAACAGCATGCATCACCAGGTCGCTGAAGCTGTGCTTAGCCAAAAGCGTCAGCATATGGTCAAAAAAGCCGATGCCTGTATTAATTTCGCAGCTGCCGCTGCCATCAAGACACCATTCGGCGCTGATGCCTGTTTCCAGTGTTTTTCTTTCTACATTACCGCTTCTCATGCTTTTACCTCCGCACACAGCTCGGTGATTTTAGCAATAATCTGCTTGTTTTCTTCAGGTAAGCCGATGGTGATACGCAGGCAGCCCTGCAGCACCGGATGCGTGCTGAAATCACGCACCAGAATACTGTTGGCCAAAAGATATTTAAAGATCAGCTTACCTCCGGCAGCCTGCTCCGGCAGTCTTTCGCTAAATTTCGCCGCATAAGCCTTGGCAAGCTGCTGCATCAGTTCTCCCTCCGCACGGAAGGTAACAAAATTAGTTGCCGTCGGCCATACCTTAAAGCCTAAGGCTTTCAAGCAGTCCGCAAATTTATCGCGTTCCTCACGGATTGTTTTGATGCGCTCCTTATACAGCTCCTTGTTTTCGTAAACAGTTTTGGCTGCCATCAGCGTAAAGGCATTTACATGATACGGCAGCAAAGCCTTGCCCAGCTGACGCACCAGCCCCAGCGCACCCACTGCGTAACCGCAACGCAGACCTGCCAGCCCATAGGCCTTGGAAAAGGTTCGGAAAACCATCAGATTGCTGTAGCGTCCGACCAAGCTCAAAGTAGAGCCTGCTACCAGCCACAGCTTGTGCATCGGACGCAAATCATTCGGTGCCAGCTCCTTGCCATCGGCAAATTCCATATAGGCCTCGTCCATAATAACAGGGCAATCTACATTAGCGAGAATTTTTTCCATAGCTGCCAGGCTGTTATAGTTGCCTGTCGGGTTGTTCGGATTGCAGACAATCAACAGCGAAGGCTGCTGCTCCTTACAAAAGCTGATAACGCTGTCAGCATCAACAAAGCCTTCGGCTGTCAGCGGATAGCGCACCTCCTCGCTGTCGGAAAGGGCAGCGTACTCGCCGTACATCGAAAATGACGGCCAAGGTACGGCAATCTTTTTGCCCGGCCCGCCAAAAACATAGCAGGCCTTTTCCAACAGCTCACTGGAGCCGTTGCCGATTTTTACACAGTCAATATCCACATCCAGCTCTTTGGCAATAACCTCGCACAGGTTTTCCGATTTAATCGGCGGATAACGGTTAAAAGGAAAGCGCGCGGTGCGTTGGGTAATTTTTTCCGCAATCTCCTGCGGCAGCGGGTAATTGCTTTCGTTGGCGTTAACAATAATATCCGCCGCCACGCTTTCTACGGCATATTCCTCCATCGCCTCAATACTTTGGCGAACAGTAAAGCTACTCATTTTCTGCCTCCTTATTTACCCACACGTTTACGGATAGCGTTGGCATGAGCCTGCAGGCCCTCTGCCTCAGCCAAGGTAATAATATCGTCGGCAGCAGCCAAAAGCGCCGGAACAGTGTAGGCAATGATGCTTGTTTTCTTCATAAAGGTTTCTACGTTCAGTACGGAATAGAACTTCGCCGTACCGCCTGTCGGCAGAACGTGGTTCGGTCCTGCATAGTAATCGCCCAGCGGTTCCGGTGAATAAGCCCCCAGGAACATAGCACCGGCATTACGGATATACGGCATAATTTCAAACGGTGCCTTAGTCATGATTTCCAAGTGCTCAGGTGCAGAAAGGTTAGCCATTTCGATAACGGTAGGCATATCCTTGGCAAGGATAATCTTGCCTGCCTGCTGCAGTGAGGTACCGGCGATTTCCTTACGCGGCAGCTGTGCCAGCTGTACTTCGATTTCCTCGCCCACAGCATTAGCTACACGCTCGCTGTCGGTAATCAGGATAGCGCAGGCCAGCGGATCATGCTCTGCCTGGCTCAGAAGGTCTGCTGCCAGATAGGTCGGGTTAGCGCTGTCATCTGCTACAATCAGGATTTCGCTCGGGCCGGCAAGCATATCAATATCAACGTGACCGATAACGGCTTTTTTAGCCAAAGTTACGAAGATATTGCCGGGGCCGGTAATTTTTTCTACCTTCGGTACGGTTGCGGTGCCAAAGGCCAGCGCAGCAATCGCCTGTGCGCCGCCCATTTTATAAATTTCGGTAACGCCGATTAATTTTGCCGTTACCAGTACGTTCGGATTAACCTTGCCGTCCTTTCCGGGCGGTACGGCCATCACAATGCGGGGAACGCCTGCTACCTTTGCCGGGCAGGCATTCATCATTACAGACGAAGGATAAGCAGCAGTGCCGCCGGGAACATAAATACCGACGGAATCAACCGGGGTAACCTTTTGACCCAGCAGTGAACCGTAAGGACGGTTCGTAAGCCAGGTTTTCGGCATCTGCTCCTCATGGAACTTCATAACATTGGCGATGGCACGCTCCAAAGCAGCCTTCACTTCCGGTTTGACAATAGTTTCCGCTTCTGCAAATTCTTCCTCGGTTACACGGATATTTTCCGGTGTCAGCTCTACGCGGTCAATCAGCTTAGTATAGTAAAAAAGGCTTTCATCACCGTTTTTGCGCACATCAGCAACAATCTGGTCAACAACCTGTGCTGCCGTCATGTGTCTGCCGAACATAGCATCCGTGCCTGCCTGAATGCGCGGAGATAATTCCACCTCGTCAAAAGCCTTCTTCTTCATTAAAGCAGCAATCTCTGCTGCGCTCATCTTTCTTGCGTCTGTAACCTGCATTTTATTTATCCTCCTCATTTAAAACAATACGTAAATCCTCAACCAGCTTGTGCAAGCGCGCAAATTTCAGCTTGAAGCTGGCGCGGTTGGCAATCAGTCTGGCAGTAGCGGTAAAAATAGAATCAACCTCCGCCAGTTTATTTTCTTTCAGTGTGCGCCCTGTTTCTACTATATCTACAATCATTTCGCTCAGGCCCACGATAGGTCCAAGCTCAATCGAACCGTTGAGCTTCACAATTTCTGTCTGAATGCCCAGCTTATTGAAATAAGCCTTGGCGCAGTTAGGATACTTTGTTGCTACCCGCAGGTGAGCGTAATCCGTCAGCTTAGCGCGTCGCTTAGCCTCAGGCACTGCCATCATCAGACGGCAGCGGCCAAAGCCCAAATCCAAAAGCTCCACTACGTCCTTATCCTGCTCCAGCAGCACATCCTTGCCAATGATGCCGATATCTGCCGCACCGTATTCAACATATGTCGGTACATCAACAGTTTTGGCAATAATGAAGCGCACCTTGGTTTCCTCATTGCTGATTACCAGCTTGCGCGAATCCTCGGTAACGTTTTCGGCGCTGTAGCCTACCTTAGCCAGCAGGCGTACAGACTTATCGAACAGCTTGCCCTTCGGCAATGCTATAGTAATGTATTCATCCATAAAAATACCCCTCTATATTTTCCAGCCATAAGCTTAATGCGTATAATTTTTTCCTTTAAGCTTATTCTACATATACTAACGATTTACAGCCATATTCCTTCACTGCGAGCGCTGCTCCCTGCAGGTCCGCAGCCTCGGTCAGCAGCTTCACGCTACGACCTTCGCGGCGCAATGCTGTCGCTTTGGCAATTGCCTCCGGCAGCTTGCCTTCGCTCCAAGCTACCAGTACATCCCAGGTGCGGTTATTGGTAACAACGCCGTTGCGCTCCAAAGCCAGCAGTACGCGGTCCACGCCGACGGCAAAGCCTGTTGCCGGGCACTCCAGACCGAAGCGCTGCATCATCTTGTCGTAGCGACCACCGCCTGCCACCGGATAACCCATTTCCGGCAGGTACACTTCAAAAAGCATGCCCGTGTAATAGTCAAGCGAACGATATAAGCCAAGATCAAAGCTCAAATAACCTGCTGCACCGTAAGCATCCACCAGCTTGTAGATTTTGCGCAAATCATTCAGAGCGCCTTGGCACTTAGCGTTAGTTACTATTGCAGCAACTTTGTCCAAAAGCTCTATGCCACCCTGCAGGAAGAGGAAATCGGCAAAAAGCTGCTTGATTTCCGGACGGATATTTTCCATCGCATCTGCCATCTGCTGCATACCCACAGCATCATGACGGCGCAGGTAATCCTTCAGCTGCTGCAGCTGAGCAGCATCAAAGCCTGCTTCCTCCGCCAGGCCGTTGATAAAATCAACGTGGCCCAGGCTGATAGCGAACTTCTGCAAGCCTGCAGCCTGCAATGCTTCGGCTGCCAGCACGATAACCTCGGCATCGGCAGCGGCACCGCTGGCACCCAGCATTTCTACACCGGCCTGCTCAAATTCGCATTGGCGTCCTGCCTGAATTTCTTCATAGCGGTAAAGGTTTGCCAGATAGCAAAGACGTTTAATCTTTTCGCCGCCCTGCAGGCGTGTCGCTGTCAGGCGGGCAATCGGCGCCGTCATATCATTGCGCAGCGCCAGCAGATTATTGCTGCGGTCAAAAAAACGGAAGTCCCCTTTGGCACCGGCAGCGCCGAAGGTATCAACATATTCAAAATCAGGAGTTTTTACTTCATCATAGCCCCATTTGTCAAAAACATTGATAATCGCATTTTCGATTCCGCGGCGTGTCTTCATCTCTCCCGGCAGAATATCCTTGGTTCCGTAGGGAACCTGATATACCTTATTAGTCATCTTCTTTCTTCCCCTCTTTTATAACTTGCATAACAGAATTATAACCATCCGCGCCGTAAACAAGACAACGCTTAACACGTGAAATGGTTGCGGTGCTGGCACCGGTTTTCTCTACGATAGTTTCGTAAATACAGCCCTCATCCAGCATGCGCGCCACCTCCAGGCGCTGTGCCATGGCCTTAAGCTCGCTGATAGTACAGATATCTTCAAAAAATTTATAGCATTGCTCCTCATCCTTTAAGCTGAGAATAGCTTTGAATAACTGGTCTGTTAAATGATCATGAATATTTGCTGCCATTTTTTAGTTTCCTCCTGTGCGTTACATGCATATAACGATAGTACTTTAACTCACTAACTCGTAAAAATACTTTAATACTTTATCTTGTGAAAGTCAAGAAAAATTTACAAAAAATCTTTTTTCCGCAGGTTTTGTAAAAAATTTTGCATTTCCCTTTACAATTACCTAGTATTTTGATATAATTTGAGCAATTCCTGAAATCCATTGGACGCAGCTTTACAGCTTTACAGTTTTTTAGTAAATTTTACGCAAAACTGTTGACAATATCCTAAAATAGATGTATGATTATTTCATTCAAACTTAACAGAGATTTCATCAAGAGTAGCCGAGGGACTGGCCCGATGAAGCTACGGCAACCACACATCAGTGAACGGTGCCAATTCCAACGGATAATTCCGGCAGATGAAGATTACAGATGCAAAGTATCCTTCGCCGTGCCGGTGAAGGATTTTTTTACGTCGGCCGTCGATTCCGACAGCGGACGTACACCGGAGAATGCGACTCTCAAGCAGCATCCGCTGACTTCTATTGGAAAATAATCTCTCACACTAAAATAAGGACTGCTGAAACTTGCGGTCACATTAGAAAGGAACACAAGAATGATAGAACTAGTTAATGTAGAAAAAACCTACTACAGCAAAGCCGGCGACATCCATGCTCTGCACAAAACAAGCCTGAGCATCAAGGCCGGCGAAATTTTTGGTATCATCGGTCTTTCCGGTGCCGGCAAATCCACATTGGTGCGCTGCATCAACATGCTGGAAAAGCCGACTGCAGGCCAGGTATTCGTTGACGGCCAGGAGCTGACCGCCATGAGCGAAGCACAGCTGCGTAAAGCACGTCAAAGCATCGGCATGATTTTCCAGCACTTCAACCTGCTGGCAAGCCGTACTGTTTATGATAACATCGCTTTTCCGCTGGAAATCCAAGGTCTGAGCAAGAGCGAAATCGACAAGCGCGTACGTCCTCTGCTGGAGCTGGTACAGTTGGAAAGCCGTGCCAACTACTATCCCAGCCAGTTGTCCGGCGGCCAGAAACAGCGTGTAGGCATTGCCCGCGCCCTGGCAAGCAATCCTAAGGTACTTCTGTGCGACGAAGCAACCAGCGCCCTCGACCCGCAGACTACCAAATCTATTCTGCATCTGCTGCAGGACATCAACAAAAAGATGAATCTGACCATCGTGCTGATTACACACCAGATGGAGGTTGTAAAAACCATCTGTGACCGCGTTGCTGTTATCGAAAGCGGCGACATCATTGAGGAAGGCCCGATGATTGATGTTTTTACCAATCCGCAGCACCCCACTACCAAGGAATTTACCAAGAGCGTTATCAACGCCGAGCTGCCTGACATCGTTAAACAGATGAAATTAAGCGATACCTATACCGAAGGCAGCAAGCTGCTGGTGCGTATCTCCTTCATCGGCGACAGTGCCAGCGAGCCTATTATTTCCGGCATGGTAAAACATTTTGATGTTGACGTAAGCATTATTTCCGGTAACACCGACCAGCTGAAGGATGTCCTCTTCGGCACCCTGCTGATTGAGATTTCCGGCGACCGCGAGCGCATTAAAAATGCATTGGAATATCTGCATCAACAGCATCTGAAAACGGAGGTAATTGGCTATGAGTCCTGATATGATTGACCTTTTAATAAAATCCTTTTGGGAAACCTGCTACATGGTTTTCGCTTCTACCGCACTTTCCACTTTAATCGGCATTCCGCTGGGCGTAATCCTTACCGTAACCCGCAAGGACCACATTCTGCCGAACCAACCGCTTAACACTATTCTGGGCGCGATTGTCAACGCAACACGTTCCACTCCTTTCATTATATTAATGGTAGCAATTATTCCGCTGACACGTATGATTGTCGGCTCTTCCATCGGTACTACCGCAGCAATCGTGCCGCTGACTATTTCCGCAGCACCGTTCATTGCACGTATCATTGAATCTTCTCTGCTGGAAATCAACCCCGGCATTATCGAAGCAGCTCAGGCTATGGGTGCAAGCCCGATGCAGATTATCACTAAGGTACTGCTTCCCGAAGCAATGCATTCCATCGTACTGGGCGTAACGCTTGCCATAATCAGCTTAATCGGCTACTCCGCAATGGCCGGCACCTTAGGCGGCGGCGGTCTTGGTGACCTGGCAATCCGCTACGGCTACCAGCGCTTCCAGATGGATGTTATGATTGCCACCGTTGTCGTGCTCATCGTCATGGTACAGGCAATGCAGTCCTTAGGCGATTACGCATCCAAAAAGCTTAACAAAAACAAACTGTAATCTACAGGCCAAATGAGGATTTACAACGATGAAGCGAGTTTCATCGACGTAATAAAGAAAAAAGCCGCTGCTGTCTGACAGCAGACCACCATTATTTTAGGGAGGAACAACTTATGAAGAAAATTACCAAACTTTTACTCACCGTTGCGCTCTGCGCACTGACCATCATAGCCGCAGGCTGCGGCGGTGACAACAAGGCAGCCGACAAAAAGGCTGACCCGAACGCACCTGTTAAAATCGGCGTAACCGCAGGTCCGCACGCTGAAATCATGGACAACGTTAAAAAGCTGGCTGAAAAACAAGGCCTGAAAATCGAAGTTGTCGAATTCTCCGACTATGTAACCCCGAACGTATCCCTGGCACAGGGCGAGCTGTTTGCCAACTCCATGCAGCATGCTCCGTATCTGGCAGCAACTCTGAAAAAAGAGCCTAAATTTGAGCTGGTTGAAGCTTTCAAAACCGTAAACTTCCCGATGGCTATCTATTCCACCAAATACAAAAAGGTTGAGGATATCCCGGCAGGTGCAACCATCGGCATTCCTAACGATCCGTCCAACGGTGCTCGCGCACTTCTGGTTCTGGCTGACAAAGGCTTCATCGAAGTTAAGGATAAAAACGATGTTTCCACCTCTGTAGCAAGCATCACCAAAAATCCGAAAAACTATAAAATCCAAGAGTTGGACGCCGCTTCCATTCCTAAAGCAATGGGCGACCTTGATATTGCCGTAATCAATGCCAACTATGCACTGGTTGCCAAGTTGAATCCGTCTAAGGACAGTCTGCTGGTTGAACGCGCCGATAACCCGTTTGTTAACATCTTCGTAACCACCAAGGCTAACGAAAAGGATCCGCGTATGGAACAGCTGAAGAAGATTTACACCTCCGCTGAAAACAAAAAATTCATCGAGGACCACTTCAAAGGCTCCATTACTCCGGCATTCTGATTTATCAAAGCATAGCACAAAAGCTCCCGTAGACTTCTGTGGGAGCTTTTCTTACACTAATAGAATTTCTAAAAAAATTTCTCGTTTAGCACTTTACAAATTTAGCATACTAAAGTATAATGGGTACATAGTTAAATGCTAATTAACAAATGAGGTGTGGAAAATGAAAAAAATAGTAGCTTTAGTAATGGGCCTGATGATGATGCTCATGATGGTTGCCGGCTGCGGCAGCGACGGCCCGAAAAAAATGGTAATCGGTCTGGACGATAACTTCGCTCCTATGGGTTACCGCAATGAAAAGAATGAAATCGTCGGCATGGATATCGACCTTGCACGCGAAGCCTGCAAGCGTGCCGGCATGGAAGTAGAATTTAAACCAATCGACTGGGGTGCAAAGGAAGCAGAGCTCAAATCCAAACGCATTGATGCTATCTGGAACTGCTTCACCGTTAACCCGGAGCGTGAAAAGGTATATGGCATGTCCAAGCCTTACATCAACAACTCCCAGCTGGTTGTTGTTCCTAAGGATTCTCCGATTAAAACCCTCGAAGATTTAAAGGGTAAAATCGTAGCGGTACAAGATGACAGCACAGGCTCCTACCTGCTCGAGCAGCCTGCACACAAAGAGCTGGCAGCTTCCATGAAGGAAGTTCGCAAATATCCCGACTTCGCAGCTATTTACATGGAAATAGACAACAAACGTGTTGATGCTGCTATCGTAGACGCAGTTCTTGCTCGCGGCTATTATGACAAAAAGAAACCCGGTGCCTACAGAATTCTTGAGCAGAACATGGGCGATGAGGTTGTAGCAATTGCCTTCCGTAAGGATGACAAAGACTTCAAAGACCGCATCGACAAAGCTATGGATGAAATGAAAAAAGACGGTACCTGCAAAAAGATTTCCGAAAAATGGATGGGCGCAGATATCACAAAATATTAATTTGTTATCACTTGAGGGCTGTCGCATTTAGCGGCAGCCCATATTATAATTATATGGAGAGAAATAATTTATGGATTACGTTTTAAATATCATCCCTCAGATGATGGATGGCTGCCTGGTATCATTTCAAGTTTTTATTATCACCATCGTACTGAGCATTCCGTTGGGCATTCTGCTCAGCCTCGGCCGTGTTTCCGGCATTAAACCCCTGCAGGCCCTCATCGGCGGCTACGTTTGGATTCTGCGCGGCTCCCCGCTGATGCTGCAGATTTTCTTTGTTTACTTCGTACTGCCGTCCGTCGGCATCCGCCTGCCGGACTTTGAATCGGCCATCGTAGCCTTTGTATTAAACTACGCTGCCTACTTCTGCGAAATCTTCCGCGCCGGCATTCAGGCAATTCCTGCAGGCCAATATGAAGCAGCGCACACTCTGGGCATGAACTATGTACAGACCATGCGCCGCATTATTCTGCCGCAGGTTATCCGCATCATTCTGCCGCCTATCAGCAACGAAACCATTACTCTGGTAAAGGATACCTCCCTGGTATACGTCCTGGCAATGAACGATCTGATGCGTACCGCACGTAACCTAGTACAGCGCGACTTTTCTATTACCCCCTTCATCGTTGCTGCAGTCTTCTACCTGCTGGCAACTCTGATTTTAACCCTTGTTTTTGAACGTCTGGAAAAACGCTTCTCCAGATATGACCAATAGGAGGAGTAACCACCATGACAACTAAAATCAAAGCAACCAATATCTGGAAAAAATTCAATAACCTGGAAGTACTCAAGGGCATTGACCTAGAAGTAAATGAGGGCGAAGTTGTTGCCGTTATCGGCCCTTCCGGTGGTGGCAAGAGCACCCTGCTGCGCTGCCTCAACAAGCTGGAAACCATCGATAAAGGCAGCATCACCATCGACGGCGAAGAGCTGTGCCGTGAAACCTCCGGTGGTACGGAATATGTCAAGAACAACGATGTCCGCCGCATTGCCTGCAAAATGGGCATGGTATTCCAGCAGTTCAACCTTTTCCCGCATATGACTGTTCTGGAAAATCTGATTGAAGCGCCTGTCAACGTACAAAAGCGCGATAAAGCAGAAGTTATCAAGGAAGCAGAGGTTCTGCTGGCAAAGGTCGGCCTTTCCGAAAAGCGTGATGTTTATCCGCGCAAGCTCAGCGGCGGCCAGCAGCAGCGTGTAGCTATCGCCCGTGCTTTAGCCATGAAGCCCGCCATTATGCTTTTTGACGAGCCTACCTCTTCTCTGGACCCGGAGCTGACCGGTGAGGTTTTGCGCACTATGCGCGAACTGGCCGACGAAAAAATGACCATGGTAGTCGTAACGCACGAAATGGGCTTTGCCCGTGAGGTTGCCACCAAGGTTGTTTTCATGGCTGACGGCCATGTGCAGGAGCAGGGCCGTCCGGAAGAAATTTTTGTTAACCCCAAAAACGAACGTCTGAAATCCTTCTTAAAAGTAATTTTAAAGTAATCAGATAAAGGTTTCTAAATTAATTCACAGATTACACCTACCTTTGTCATATATGTTTGTTACAATAATACTCGAGGATGAAAGGAACCTATTGAACAAGGCAAGCAAAGAAAGGTGATTTCAATGCACGTTAAAATTCTTGGCCCCATGACTAAGCAGGCAGAGCTGCTGCTGCAGAATACTGCTATTGCTTTAAAGAAGCTCAAGGTTAAGGCTGAGTTTGAAAAAGTTTCCGAATTCCAAAAGGTAGTGGCCTATGGAGTGATGGCCTTCCCCGCTTTAGTCATCGACGAAAAATTAGTTGCTGTCGGCAGCACGCTTTCGGTAGATGAAGCCATGACTCTTATAAAGCAACTCTCCTAAACATATCTTTTCATCATACACCTCTCCTTAAAATACACCGCACCGTGCGAAATGTGCGGTGTATTTTTTTGTTTTGGAAGCATTTTGATTAATGTAAAATTTATGTAAAGTTCCTTACGCACTTTTAACATCATAAAATTTCGAGTATAATAAGTATAGGTATATGCTGTTTTTACAGCAATCATGGATGCATACAAATTAAAAAAGGGGACTTATTTTTTATGCTTGCTTATTTCTTGGCATTTTTAGGCGGTATCGCCTTATTTATGTATGGTATGCAGCTGATGGGTGACGGTCTGCAAAAGGCTGCCGGCGCTAAGCTGCAAAAGATTCTTGAAGCCATGACAGGCGTGCTCGCTATGGGCATTCTGTTGGGCGCAGTTGTTACTGCAGTGCTGCAGGCCAGCGGTGCTACCACCGTTATGACCGTAGGCTTGGTAAATGCGGGCCTGCTTACGCTGAAGCAGGGCTTCGGTATTATCATGGGTGCCAACATCGGTACCACTATGACGGCACAGCTCATCGCCTTCAAGCTTTCCGATTATATCACGATTTTAATCTTCATCGGCTTTTTGATGCAGCTGCTGGCGAGAAAAAGCCGCACAAAATATCTTGGTCAGGTTATGCTGGGCTTCGGTATTCTGATGCTGGGCATGGATATGATGGGCAAAGCTGTTATGCCTCTGCGTAACTATCCCGGCTTTGTGCATTTCATCGAGGTTTTCTCCAGCAATCCGTTGCTGGGCATCGGTATCGGTATGATTATGACTGTGCTGATTCAGTCCAGCAGTGCTACCATCGGTATTCTTATCGCCATGGCCGGTCAGGGACTTATTCCGCTGGAGGGTACGATTCCTGTACTGCTCGGCGACAATATCGGTACCTGTATTACTGCCGTACTCGCTTCACTGCGTGCTAACCTTACGGCTAAGCGTGTAGCTGCAGCTCACGTAATGTTTAACGTCATCGGCAGTATAATTTTTGTAGTCTTTATGCCGTTCTTCATTGAATTCGTGCTGCTTGTATCGCCTGACGGCGACATAGCGCGTCAGATTGCGAATGCGCACTCGGCGTTCAACATTTTGAACACGCTGCTCTTTATGCCATTTGTTAACCCTTTCATCAAGCTGGTAGAAAAGATTGTGCCCGGCAAGGCAGAAATCATCTCCATGCGCCCTGTTTATCTTGACAAAAACATGCTGAACACTCCCTCTATCGCTATCAGCCTTGCTGTCAAAGAGGTTGTGCGTATGGGCGAGCTGGCACGCAAGGACGTGCGTCTTGGCATGGAGGCTATTCAAAGCTTTGATGCCGACAAGGTAAAATATGTTCTGGAGCACGAGCCTGTTGTCGATGCGTTGGAGCGAGATATTACCGACTATCTGACGCAGATGAGCTCATCTGAAATGAGCGAAAGCCTGACGACACGCCACACCGGTCTTTTGCACGCCTGCACGGATATCGAACGTATCGGTGACCATGGTGAAACATTGGCTAAACGCGCACGCAAGCTTGTTGAGGAGGACGTGGTTTTCTCTGATGAGGCTAAGGCCGAGCTGCTGCAGCTCAGCGAAATGGTACTGCGTGCCTCCGGACGTTCATTGGAGGCCCTAGAGAAAAATGATAAGGTTATTGCGGAGGATGCCGTGCGTCTGTGCCGTGAGGTTAAGCAATACCAGAAGGAAATCCGTAAGAATCATATCACGCGCCTTAACGAACATATCTGCAATCCTACTGCAGGCTTTGTTATGATGGAGCTGCTGATTAATATGAAGCGTGTATCCGATCATTCCAAGAACATTGCCCAGCTGGTGCAGGGAACATTCTAAAGCTTATAAAGCAACAACAAGCATACAGACTACTGCTCAACATAGTCTGTATGCTTTTCTTTTGCGTAAAAGCATTGCTAAGCTAACAGAGTACGTACATAATTAATCCGCACTTTCTCATATGCGCTTATGAATTTACTCAAGTATACTTTAGTAAATCGTACTTGAGTAAATCTACACAAAATACGTTAAGCACAGCCTAAAACGACCATATAATCACAATAGTCTTATCCTTACAAACCTATTTTGCTGTACTTATAAAATCACAGCTTTTTCACAAATTCTTTGCTATAATTTAAGTAAGCAAGGACTGCGTTTCCGACTGCTACAGTCTTAGCGCAGTCCTTTTTGGTTACGCGTAGAGCCTCAGACGGCTTTACGGTTTTTTATTATACCTATTGCGGCAGAGATTTTTATAATATATAAGCTTATAAAATATATTATATATATTGAGTACAACATTGCTCCGCTGCAAAACGATAAAACGCTGCAGCGTTTCACACTTTTTTTACTTTAATTATTGATGACACCTTTTACTAATTACAGGTAAAGTATTACAATATAAGATGAGTATTTATCAGCTTAGATTCAGATTATAAAAAAAGAATATGAACATGCTTCGGATATCGCCCTGAGCTTCATATTCCAGGAGGTTACTATGCAGATAGGATTGGATATTGGCAGTACCACAATTAAAATCGCCGTAATGGACGATGCAGGCAATCTGCTATTCCATAAATACGAAAGACATTACAGCCAGATTGCAGAGAAAATTCTGGCCCTACATAAAGAATTGATGACTAAATTCCCTACACTGCATAGCGTACGTCTGGCCATCAGCGGCAGCGGTGGTATCGGTATAGCGGACAGCTGCGGCCTGCAATTCGTGCAGGAGGTTTTTGCGGAAAAAATCTGCGCCGAAAAGCTCAATCCAGGAACCGACGCCGTTATCGAATTAGGTGGCGAGGATGCCAAAATCCTCTTCTTAGGCCGCCATTTTGACGCACGTATGAACGACAGCTGCGCCGGAGGCACCGGTGCCTTTATCGACCAGATGGCTTCCCTGCTGAATGTAGAAACACCCCAAATGAACGAGCTGGCACAGCAGGCACAGAACACCTACACCATCGCCAGCCGCTGCGGTGTTTTCGCCAAAAGCGATATCCAGCCGCTGCTCAACCAAGGTGCGGAAAAAAGCGACTTGTCAGCCAGCATCTTCCACGCTGTAGCAAGCCAGGCCATCACCGGTCTTGCCAAAGGCCGTCCCATCAGCGGCAATGTGTTGTATCTTGGCGGTCCGCTCACCTTTATGAGCTGTCTGCGCGATGCCTTTGACAGTGTTCTGAATATCAAAGGTGTCTGCCCGGAAAACAGCCTGCTTTATGTAGCAATGGGTGCAGCCTTCTGTGCCGAGCACGAGGTGGACCTTACCACGCTGCCAGAAAAGCTGCAGGCAGCAGCAGCACAGCACAGCTTTGAACATCTGCCGCCGCTGTTTAAAAACGAAGGCGAATATACTGTTTTTAAGAAGCGTCACTCTAAGGAAAGTGTCGCTATCGGTACCCCTGCGGAGGCCAGCGAAGCCTTTATCGGTATTGATTCCGGCAGCACGACCATTAAAATCGCTGTTATGAGTCCAGACGGCAAATTGCTTGACTCCTTCTACCAAAGCAATAAGGGTAATCCTGTTGTTGCCGTCCGCAATTATCTTACCGATTTCTATACAAAATATCCCCACTGCCGCCTGTTGGCAGGTGCAGTCACCGGATACGGCGAGGAGCTAATTCGCCACGGCTTTGGTGTTGACTATGGTATCGTAGAAACCATGGCACACTTTTATGCTGCCCAATATCTGGAGCCTGAGGTAGATTTCATTCTGGACATCGGCGGACAGGATATGAAGTGCCTGAAAATCCATAACGGTGCCATCGATAATATCTTTCTGAACGAAGCCTGCTCCAGCGGCTGCGGCAGCTTTTTGCAGACCTTTGCCGAAATTCTGGGCTACACAGCCGAGCAGTTCGCGCAAATCGGTCTTAAAGCAGATATGCCGGTAGATTTAGGCAGCCGCTGCACCGTGTTTATGAACAGCAGCGTTAAGCAGGCACAGAAGGACGGTGCCTCCGTTGCCAACATCAGCGCCGGCCTGTCTATCAGTATTGTCAAAAACGCTTTATATAAGGTTATCCGTCCGGCCAGCAAGGAGGCCATCGGCAAGCACATCGTAGTTCAGGGAGGCACCTTCCTAAATGACTGCGTACTGCGCGCCTTTGAGCAGGAAATGGATTTGAACGTTATCCGCCCCAATATTGCCGGCCTTATGGGAGCCTACGGCGCGGCTCTGTACGCACAGCGCCGCTACAAGGACGCACCGCATCAGACAACGCTGCTCAACCTGCAACAGCTTGATGAATTCGTTCATACCGTCAAGGGTATGACCTGCGGCCTGTGCAATAATCATTGCCACCTCACCGTCAACACCTTTGCCGGCGGCAAACGCTTTATCAGCGGCAACCGCTGTGAACGCCCCATCACCCACATGGCACCCAAGGATGAGTTAAACCTATACCGTCAGAAGCTGCAGCTGCTCAAGGAATTGCCCATTAACGAAACGCCTAAACGCGGCATTATGGGTATACCTATGGGTCTGAATATGTATGAGTTGCTCCCCTTCTGGAATGCCTTACTCTCCAGCCTGGGCTTCAAGGTTATCCACAGTCCGATTGAAGACAAAAACATTTACCGTCTTGGTCAGGGAACCATCCCCAGCGACACCGTCTGCTATCCGGCTAAGCTGATGCACGGTCATATCAAATGGTTCCTGCAGCAGGGAATCACCAATATCTTCTATCCCTGCATGACCTATAATATAGATGAACAGGGCACGGAAAACTGCTATAACTGCCCTGTTGTAGCCTATTATCCCGAAGTGCTGCACGCTAACATCCGTGATTTGAATAAGCCCGAGATACATTTCTTCTATGATTATCTTGGCCTGCTCCATAAAAAGAAGCTGGTCAAAAAGCTGCAGGAAATGTTTGCCAAGGTTTATCCGGATATCACCAAGGAGGAAATCCGCAAGGCTGTTGATGCTGCCTTTACTGCCTTTTATGACTATGAAGCGCAGGTAAAGGCTAAAGGACAGGAAATCATCAGCAAGGCACGCGAAGAGCATAAGCCTATCGTTGTACTGGCAGGCCGTCCCTATCACATCGACCCTAAGGTCAACCACAGTATCGACCGCCTGATTACTAACATGGGTGCTGCCCTCGTCAGCGAGGATGCCGTAAGCAGTCATATTAAGACCAAGGAACTCAACCGCGACCTGCAGGTGCTCAACCAGTGGACCTATCACGGCCGCCTGTATGCGGCAGCCGAATATGTTGCCCAAAATCCTGATATGCATCTGATTCAGCTTGTAAGCTTCGGCTGCGGCTGCGACGCGATTACGGCCGATGAATGCCGCCGCCTCCTCGAAGAACGCGGACGCATCTATACACAAATAAAAATAGACGATATCGACAACCTTGGTGCTGCCAAAATCCGCATCCGCAGTCTGTTCTCCGCAGCCCAGCTTTTCGATATAGATAATAATTAAAGGAGATTTGCATATGCTACCAGCAGCTAACGTTAAGTTTACCCCCTTCACGGAGGATATGAAAAAAACGCATACTATACTTATACCCGGCATGCTGCCTATGCATTTTTCACTGCTGCAGGCAGCACTCGTAAGCTGCGGCTACAAAGCCGAGGTTCTGCACAACACCGGTCGCGAGGTAATCGAAACCGGTCTGAAATACGTCAATAATGATATCTGCTATCCGGCACTGCTGGTTATCGGCCAGCTGATAAACGCTTTGGAAAGCGGCAAATATGATTTGGAGCACACCGCGCTGATTATCACCCAAACCGGTGGCGGCTGCCGTGCCTCCAACTATATCTATCTGCTGCGCAAGGCTTTGGAAAAAGCCGGCCTTACGCACATCCCTGTCATCAGCCTCAACGTCAACGGTCTGGAGCAACAGCCCGGCTTCCATCTGGACGCATCCATGGTGCATAAGTTCTTGGCTGCCGTTGTTTACGGCGATACCCTGATGTACCTGACGAATAAAACACGTCCCTACGAAGTTGTACACGGCGCTGCCGACAGACTGGCGCAAAAATGGCTGGCACGCTTAAGCGAAGCCTTCAAGAGTGGCAAGGCGCAGGCTTTAGGTACCATCAAGCAGCTTACTAAGGCTATTGCGCACGAATTTGCGGATTTGCCTATCACCAACAAGGAGAAAACTAAGGTCGGTATTGTCGGTGAAATCTACATCAAATATGCCGCTTTAGGCAACAACAATCTGGAAGCCTTCCTGCAGCGTCAGAACTGCGAATATATGCTGCCCGGTCTGATGAATTTCATTATGTACTGTGTTGATACTTATCTTACGGACTATAAGCTTTACGGCGGCAGTCTGCTTAAATACAGTGTCAACAAGGGCGCTATGTGGTATTTAAAATATATGGAAGGCATCCTGCATCAGGCTCTCAGTATCGCTCCCTTCAGCGCCCCCGCCACCTATGAGGAAACCAAGGCTATGGCCAAGGGTGTTATCGGCTACGGCAATAATATGGGCGAAGGCTGGCTGCTGACTGCCGAAATGCTGGAGCTGGTGCACAGCGGCTACACCAATATCATCTGCGCTCAGCCCTTCGGCTGTCTGCCTAATCACATCGCCGGCCGCGGCATGATCAACAAAATCAAGGAGATTGCCGAGGAGGCCAATATTCTGGCATTGGATTATGATGCCAGCGCCGCCCGCGTTAATCAGGAAAACCGCATTAAGCTGATGCTGGCGACAGCAAAGTAAAAGAAGCATAAAAAGATTTAAAGGCGTTCTACCGTACTTAAGTAGAACGCCTTTACTGTTTTTGCCCCTTAACGACAGCCCTTTTCAAAGAAAACCTCCGCACCATCCCGCAACAAATAATTTACAATCTTTTTGCTTGTAGCACACAAATATGCTGTGCTATAATATACACCGCAATTTTATAGAATGAAAGTCAGGTGCTTTATATATATGGAAAACAAAATAACTACCCGCGAATGGCTGCCGTTAATCGGCATGACCATTTCCGCCTTTATTTTTAACACTTCGGAATTTATGCCCATAGGCCTTTTAACGGATATCGCCTCAGATTTCCGCATGACGGAAGCGCAGGCAGGCATGCTGATTACCATTTATGCCTACGTCGTAATGCTCATGAGCCTGCCGCTGATGATTGCCGCTTCCCGCTATCCGCTGCGCAAGCTTTTGCTGGCAACCATCAGCCTGTTCGCCGTATCGCATGTAGCCTCTGCCTTCGCCACCGGCTTTTGGACGCTGCTGCTTTCGCGTATAGGCGTAGCCTTCGCCCACTCCATTTTCTGGTCCGTCGCCTCGCCTATCGCCGTGCGTCTGGTCAAAGGTCCCTTTAAAGCACTAGCTATGAGTATGATTGTAACCGGCACGGCCATCGCCATCATCGTCGGCCTGCCTTTAGGACGTATCATCGGCCTTTACGTAGGCTGGCGCATGGCCTTTATGTGCATCGCCGTTTTGGCCTTCATCGTATTGGCCTATATGTTCTTCGTCTTCCCCAAGCTGGAAAAAAACGAACCGTTTACGCTTTCGCAGTTGCCGGTAATGCTGAAAAATCCTGTGCTCATCGGCCTCTATATGATGTCCTTTTTGCTCCCCACCGGCTATTATACCGCCTACAGCTATATCGAGCCTTACCTGAAGCAGATTGCGCTGATGGATGATGCCTGGATAACCATCACCTTGGTTATTTTCGGTGCTGCCGGACTTTTGGGCAGCGCAGCCTTTTCCAAATGGTACGATAAATGCCGCTATCACTTCTTCCGCATCACCGTACTTGGCGTTGCAGTTGTTTTGCTGCTGCTCTACCCCGTAAGCATCAATCATTATCTGCTGGTGCTGCTCTGCGCAATCTGGGGCATTTTCGTTACCGCCTTCAACGTTGTAGGCCAGGCAGAGCTTTTGCGCACAACTACCATGAGCACCTCCGCTGTGGCTATGTCTATTTACTCCGGCATTTATAATCTTGGTATCGGCAGCGGCAGCTATCTGGGCGGACTTATCTGTACGCATGCTTCCATCGCTTATATAGGTCTCGGCGGCGGCGCAATCGTGCTGCTTTCCCTTATTTACTGTGCCTTTTTCCTGATTCCTGCTATGCGTCGCCAGCAAGTAGAGGCTGAAAAATAAATTTAACCGCCGAAAAGCGTATAATAAACTGTATATTAAATTTCCTCACTTGCTATATTTCCTGTTTTTATTTATAATTAAGAGATACGTAAGATTACAAAGAAGGAGATTTTCTATCAATATGTCTGCAAGTACAACCAAAACCAAGAATCAACCATCCCGTAAGCCTGTATTGCCGGATTACTTAAAAGCCTTCACTAAGGATAAATTAATTTTTGCAGCGCGTCAGCTCTGCATCACCTACAGCAAGCTCAAAAAGGACGAGCTGGCAGAAAAAATCTGCACAGAAATGCAAAAGCCGGAAATTGCAGCAAAACGTTTTGCTATTATGCCGGACGAAAATATTCAGGCCTTCGAAGCAGCCTTGGAGAAAAAATGCTTCCATCCTACATACAGCGAATATGCATTGCTGTTGCCCTTTATTTCTATGGGCTACATTGTTTCCTATCCCGATGACTGCTTCGAAGCAGTAAAGGAAGCACGCACTGTCTACAAAAAAATCAACACCGCAGACTTTCAGGCTCGCCGCCAACAGCTGGCATGGCTGTTGGACTGCATCACCGCAATATCCAGCCTGCACCTTATCCTGCCAGTAGAATTTTTCTGCGAAATGTATAATCAAAAAGCAGGCTTTGAGCTTACCCCGGAAACTCTGCCGCAATTACTTGCCGAGGTTCCGAGCAACTTTAACCCCTGCGCAATTAAAGATGGTCGCATCCTGCTCAAGAAAAATGACAGCGATGATTTCTACACCAGACTGGAGCAGGGCAGAAAGCCCTTCGGCCTGTACCTGCCTACTGTAAAGGAAATCACCATGCTTTCCCATTACGGATATATGCAATCTACTACCGCATATCAGGATCTGCATGACTTCTTTACCCAGGAGCTGCAGGTTGCAGCACTGGACGCTCATTACTGGTGCCAGTACATCTATGAATTTGAAAACTCCAACACCGACGGCAATACCTCTGAGCTGATTCAGAAGCTGCAGGCTAATATTCCCGCTTGGAACAATTACAGCCATCTCGGCAGACTTTCCGTACTGCTGCAGAACGCCCGCAACAATGCAACCCGTATGTTCTGCCTCGGTGGCCACACTCCTAACGAAACTATCAAGCTGCTGCGTGACGCACAGCAGGCAGCTCAGCAAAATACCCGTGTAGGTGCCAAAGCGAAAAAGGTTTATCCTAACGATCCCTGTCCCTGCGGCAGCGGCAAAAAGTATAAAAAATGCTGCGGTAAAAAGCACTGAGCAGCAGGCTATGCTTTAGTGTAAGAAGGAATTGCAATGAAGAAATTTTTAGTCGTTGATTTTGAATTTACTACCTACGAGCGCCCTGTCGGCCGTCCGCGCGGCTTCTTTTCCGAGATTATCGAAATCGGCGCAGTGAAGCTGGACGGCGAACCGCTCACCGACTGCGGACGCATCCAGAGCTTTGTCAAACCGCATTTTTATCCTAAGCAAGCCAAGGATTCTATGGATTTTTGCATGATTACCGCTAAGGATATGCAGCAGGCCATTGAATTTCCTGCCATGGTGCAGGAGCTGGCAGCGCTGTATGAAAGCGGCGAAACCTACTTTGTAGCTTGGGGAACCGAGGATTACAAGGTACTGCAGACAGGCTGTGAGCGTCATAAAATCGAAAACCCCGTAAAATACGAGGACTATCTTGATTTGGCGCTGGCCTACCGCCTGTGGAAGGGTGATGATTACACCACCGGTCTGAAAAAGGCCACCGAAGAGCAGGAGGTCAACACCGCAGGACTGTGGCACACCGCCTTTGACGATGCCAACAACACCGGCAAGCTGCTGATTGAAATGTTTAACCGTAGCTGGAAGCTGGAGGATTTCTTCGCTGCCCGCGAGGTTTACGAAGCGGAGCGCGCTGCCCGTCAGGCAGAACGTGCCAAGCACCATAACGGTTACAGAAGATGGTAAAATTTTAAAGCGCATTAAAAAAGCTATCACCGGGCTTTGCCCGCTGATAGCTTTTTTTGCTTTTTATGTTGTTTATCTTTTAATAACGGTTAAAAATCTCCTGCACCTCGTTGCGCTCCTGCGTCCGCAAAAGTGCCAGCTGCAGCAAAAGGCGTGCCTTTTGCGGATTCAAATTATCCGCATACAAAAAGCCTTGCTCCTGCCAACGCTCCAGGCCTGCGGCAACAATACCGCTGCCTGTGCGGCTGGAACGCACAACCACAACGCCACGGCTGACAGCCTCCGCCAGCGCCGCTTCCACAGCCTCATGAATGCTACCCATACCGCTGCCGGCGTAGATAATGCCACGCGCGCCTGCTGCCAATGCCGCATCCACAAATACGCGGTCCTCACCGATATGCGTGTAGATGATATCTACGCGCGGCAAAGCAGTAACACCGCTTACGTCAAATTCGCTCTGCAGTGTGTGCGGACGCACGCTGCGGTAGTAGTAATGCACCTCACCGCCAACGATAAAGCCTAATGGACCGCCATTCGGTGCCTTGAAGGTTGCCACATTCGCCGTGTTTCTCTTGGTCACGTCACGCCCGCTGTAGATTTCATCGTTCATCATCACCAGCACGCCCTGTCCGGCGCTTGCAGCATCCACAGCTACCTTAACAGCGTTGATAATATTCAAAGGTCCGTCGGCACTGACTGCGGTGGCAGGACGCATTGCGCCCACGAGTACCACCGGCTTAGCACTCTTTACCGTCAGGTTCAGGAAGAAGGCCGTTTCTTCCATAGTATCGGTACCATGGGTAATAACAACGCCGTCGACATCATCCTGCGCCAGCAGCTCATTGCAACGCTGCGCCAGACGCAGCAGCAACGCATCGGTAATACTGCTGCTGTCGATATTGCACAGCTGCTCGCCGCTGATATGCGCCAGCTCGCCCAGTTCAGGCACACCTGCCAGCAAATCGGCAACGCTGTAGGCACCAGCAGTATAGCCAGTCATCTGGGTACCGGAAGCAGCCTTGCCGGCAATAGTGCCGCCGGTTGCTAAAATTACAATGTTCTTCAACTCAGTTTTTTCCATCAGCCTGACCTCCATCAGTCCTTCTTTCAGCTTCGCAGCCAATGCTTATTTTACCAGGCCCTTTTCCTGCAGATAATCGGATACCATATCTGCCGCTTCGGCAGTAATCTTAATACATTTAGTTCTGTATTCCGGTGTGCCGAAGCTCAGGCGGTTCAGCGCTCTGCAGCAGGAAGCACCGAAATGCTTCGTAAAACGCTCATAAAACTCATGCGTATATTTATAGACCTCTGTCTGATGTTTTTCAGACGGGTCCAATCTGCCCACGATAGAGCTGATAACCAGGCAGGAGCCGCTCAGCGCACCGCACACGCAGCCGCTGCGGCCGATACCGCCACCCATGCCAGACACCATGCGGATTGCCACATCCGGCAGGCCCAGCTTTAAGCCGTCATTGCACGCCTTAACTACGGATTCTACGCAGTTATTGCCCTCGTTATGATATTGTTCTGCTAAATCATAAATTTCCTTCATATTCTATGCCTCCAAAAAATAACCTAATCCTGTTTATTTTAGCAAGCATAGAACAAAATAGCAAGAAAAATGCTGTGACCAGCAAGCCACAGCATTGTATATCAAAGTCCGAACATAGTCTTAGCCAACTTTGTTCCGCTCTCTGTTTTAAAAATCCGCTCCACAGCTTTGGCAATATTCTCCTTCGGCGTACCATCCTCATAAAAGTTTACTATAAAATCAGCTTCCACAAGCAGCTGATAATCAAGACCGTCAATGATATTATACGTATGGTGATGACCGACAAGATAGCAGATGCGTTCAATTTTTTCAGGGGCATACCCAAACTTTTGCAAAAGTTTGCGTGCTACCGACGGTCCCTCCTGCTCCTGAATTTTACCTGTGCAGTGACCGGCACCGTACTTGGCTTCACCCGGCTTAATACCGCAGTCATGCACAAGACCTGCCGCCACAACAAGCTCTGTCAGCTCTGCATCTGCCCCCTCGCTCTCAGCCAGCTGCTTAGCCAGGCTGGCAACCTTAATAAAATGCTGACAGCGGCGTGCATCTCCGGCAAAAAAATCTACCATCTCGTTATATAAAGCAACATTTTTATTCATAGCATTCACTCCAATCCGACTAAAATACGATTCAATCTTATTTTGGCCTAAACAATGCATTTTTGCAAGTTTTTTCGCCATAATAAGATTATAAAAGCATTCTCCTCCAACACACAGAAAAGCGCTCTTAGCCTGCATTACGCAAGACATCGAGCGCCTTCCTGTTTTATTAGGGAGTTTGATTAGGGAGAAGCAAATTATTTTTCCTCAATAGGATAATCCTGCAGAGCATCATAGCCTGTTTCACCGGTACGAATCTTAACAACATCCTCAACATCATAGATGAAGATTTTGCCATCGCCGTATTTGCCGGTATACAGAACCTGCTTAGCAACATTGACTACTGCTGCAACAGGAATTGCGGAAACAATCATTTCAACCTTTACCTTCGGCAGCAGGTGTGCAGCAACCTCAGCACCACGATACATTTCCGTGGAGCCCTTCTGGATGCCGTAGCCCAGAACCTTGGTAACAGTCATGCCGGTAATTCCCAGCTTATCCAAAGCATTCTTCAATGCTTCGAAACGATTTTGCGAGGTGATAATAACAACCTTGCTCATCTTTACTGCGCCTGCAGGCTTAGCAGCTGCTTCCTTAGCAGGAGTAACATAAGTAGTAGTAACAGAGGTCTGTGCCTCCAGCGGAGTTTGCATAAAGTCGGCATAGCTGCTGAGCAGGCCATGCTCTTCCATATCCAGGCCTTTGATTTCTTCGGATTCCTTAACACGCAGGCCGAAGAGCTTATCAAGAACTTTAAAAATAATCGTCATCGTAATCGCAACATAGATTGCTACAACTACAACGCCGAGGATTTGTTTTACCAGGAAATCAGTACCGCCGCCATAGAAGAGGCCGCCGTCAAGAGCGAAGAGACCGGTTGCGATAGTACCGAAGGCACCGCAGACACCGTGAACAGAAATTGCACCGACAGGATCATCTATCTTCAGCTTCTGGTCGAAAAATTCAACTGCAGCAACTACCAGCACACCGGCAATCAGGCCGATGATTAAAGCGCCGGCCGGGCTTACCATATCGCAGCCTGCAGTAATTGCTACCAAACCTGCAAGCACGCCGTTCAGTGTCATGGAAACATCAGGCTTGCCGTAGCGAATCCAGGTGTAAATCATAGTTGCGGTAGCAGCAGCTGCTGCAGCCATGTTAGTGGTAATGAAGATAGCACCCATGGAAACCAAGGCGTCATCACCGGTTGCGCAGACGGTGGAAGCACCGTTGAAGCCAAACCAACCGAACCAAAGGAGGAAAACGCCCAAGGCACCAAGCGGAATGCTGTGACCGGGAATAGCGTTTACCGTACCGTCGGCATTGTATTTGCCGATACGCGCGCCAATCATCTTGGCACCGACAAGAGAAGCAACACCGCCTACCATATGAACGGCAGTAGAACCGGCAAAATCATGGAAGCCCATCTGTGCGAGCCAGCCGCCGCCCCAAATCCAGTGACCGCTAATCGGGTAGATAATAGCGCTGATTAATACGCTGTAAATGCAATATACCAGAAAGTTGGTACGTTCTGCCATAGCACCGGAAACAATGGTTGCTGCGGTAGCACAGAACATCGTCTGGAAGATAAAGTACGCAGTGCTTGGATAGCTGGCACCGTAATCACCTTTTACAAAGAAGTCCGGCGTGCCGATGAAGCCGCCGATATCGGTACCAAACATAAGGCCAAAGCCCAGAACCCAGAAAACGATGGAGCCGAGGCACATATCCATGACATTTTTCATGACGATGTTGCCGGCATTTTTAGCTCTGGTAAAGCCTGTTTCAACCATTGCGAAGCCCGGCTGCATAGAAAATACCAGGAAGGCACCTATCAGCACCCATATAGTATCGGCAGATACATATTTGTCCATTTGTAAACACCCCTCAAATTATATATTTTTTAACGCGTCATTGAGCAGCGCTCACATGGCATTAGCTAAAGAAAGAGGGGCGTACCCGATTTTTCGGATACACCCCATTGTGTATGAGTTATATATATTATTTTATCTTAACACACCTTACTCAAGGCTGTCGAGAAGGCAACTGCAGCTTACTCATTTACACCAAACAACAACTCACCATAAGTCGGATAGTCGAGATACTTACCACCGGTCAGAGCTTCGGCAGCATCAACAGCACTTCTCAGCTTGCCCATTTCTTCAAGAACAGTATCGTGATAGTACAGAGCCTGTTTCTCGCTGTCGCCGATTTCTGCTGCTTCCTTCAAGCCATCTTCCAGCTTCAGGGAGGATGCATACATTTCTCCGCCCAGCTTGCTCAGCTTATCGGCAAGTGCGCCTTCAAAGCCTGCGCTGACACCGGCAGCCTTTTTATCCAGTACTGCTTTAGTCAGATCTCCGGTATATGCGGTAACTGCCGGGAGGATATCCTTATGGAACATATCCAGCATGGTTGCTGCTTCGATAGAAATCGTGGTGCTGTAGTTCTCCAGCAGGATTTCTACACGGGATTCAACCTCGGCTTTTGTGAAGATGTTATGTTTTTCGAACAGCTCGATGTTCTTGGCATGACCCAGATACGGCAGAGCCTCCGGAGTAGATTTGAGGTTCAGCAAGCCACGTTTAGCTGCTTCCTCAACCCATGCATCAGTATAACCGTTACCGTTGAAGACAATGCGTTTATGAGCTTTATAGGTTTCTTTAACCAAATCATATACTGCTGCTTCCAGATCAGGAGCATCTGCCAGCTTATCAGCAAATTCATCCAGCTCTTCAGCAACGATGGTGTTCAGTACGATGTTGGGGCCTGCGATGGAGAACATGCTGCCCAGCATACGGAATTCAAATTTATTGCCGGTGAAGGCGAAGGGAGAGGTTCTGTTTCTGTCGGTGTTGTCCTTAACAAGAGCAGGAATGGTATCGTCGCTTACCTTGATGTAACTTTCCGGGTTACCGTTGTAAACCTTGTCTGCTGCAATAGCTTCGAGAACTGCAGTCAGCTCAGTGCCAAGGAACATGGAAACGATAGCCGGAGGAGCTTCGTTAGCGCCCAGACGATGGTCATTGCCGGCGCTAGCAACAGATACACGCAGCAGATCCTGATATTCATCAACAGCCTTGATAATTGCTGCCAGGAAGGTCAGGAAGCGCAGGTTTTTGTACGGCTCCTTGCCGGGATCCAGCAGGTTAAGACCTTCTTCCGTAGATAAGGACCAGTTGTTATGCTTACCGCTGCCGTTTACACCATCAAAAGGTTTTTCATGCAGCAGGCAAACAAGACCATGGCGCAAAGCAACACGTTTCATGAACTCCATCATCAGCTGGTTATGGTCAGATGCTACGTTGGTAGTTGTGAATATAGGTGCCAGCTCGTGCTGTGCCGGAGCAACCTCGTTATGCTCGGTTTTAGCAAGTACGCCCAGTTTCCACAGTTCCTCGTCTAAATCCTTCATGAAGGAAAGAACTCTTTGCTTGATAATACCGAAGTAGTGGTCGTCCAGCTCCTGGCCACGCGGAGATTTTGCACCGAAAAGGGTACGGCCGGTGTAAACCAGGTCTTTACGTTTTTCCCACATTTTTTTATCTACGAGGAAATATTCCTGTTCCGAGCCAACAGTACTGTTGACGCGGATTGTATCAATGCCGAACAGCTTCAGCAGCTTGCAGGCTGCTTTGCTGGCTGCATTCATGGAACGCAGCAGCGGAGTCTTTTTATCCAGCACTTCGCCGGTGTAGGAGCAGAAGGCTGTAGGAATGCACAGGCAGTTATCTTTGATAAATGCATAGGAGGTCGGGTCCCATGCTGTATAGCCGCGGGCTTCGAAGGTTGCACGCAAGCCGCCGGACGGGAAGCTGGAAGCATCAGGCTCGCCCTGAATCAGCTCTTTGCCGGAGAAGTCCATAATAACACGGCCTTCGGCAGTAGGAGAAATGAAGCTTTCATGCTTTTCAGCAGTAATACCGGTCATCGGTTGGAACCAATGAGTGAAATGAGTGCAGCCATGCTCCAGAGCCCAGTCCTTCATAGCATTGGCGATGATATTAGCAATTTCCAGATTCAGCGGAGTGCCTGCCAGCACTGCTGCCTTATATGCCTTATAGGTTGCAGTCGGCAGACGGTCCTTCATAACGCTTTCGTTAAAAACTAAGCTACCAAACAGTTTCGGTACATCATTCATTGTAAAACCTCCCTAATTTCTCTCTGAGAATTTCCTTGGGTTTACGAAGTGTAAGCCCCTCATTTGAATTACAGTTCTTTGTGCTTTACAGATTTTTCTTCTCTCTTACTCTGTAAATAAGAAAGCACCGTCAGCGGCGCCAGGCGCTGCTGCGGTGCTTCGTTGCACTTATCATGGGCAAGAGCTTTAATCTGCTCACCGATGATATAAAAGAAAAAGCAACTACGAAGTTTGGATTTTTCAATCCAACAACCACGTTGTTGCTTTATGCGCTTATTATAATACTAGGTTTTGAATTTGTAAAGGGGGTAAAAGGAAAAAATTTTAATTTTTTCTGTGTATCCTTACAAAAGTATGCTTATTTTCGGCTACAACAGCAGATATTTTATCAGATATAACTGACAAAAATCTAAAAATCATAAAAAGTTTCAGTTATATCTGATAAAAATTCAGTTTCTTCCTTGAATTTCAGATATAACTGATATATTATATAGATAGCGAGGTGATTTACATGATCAAAAGAGAAGCTTACATGAAAAAAATCCGCCCATTCATTAACAGTGATTTAGTAAAAGTACTTACGGGTATCCGACGTTGCGGTAAATCTGTTATGTTAGATCTTATAAAGCAGGAGCTGTTACAACAAGGAGTTACTCAGCAACAGCTTGTTTCCTATAATTTTGAAAATATGAGCTTCGCCAGGCTTTGCAATGCCCAGGCTCTTCATGATGAAATAATAAGCCAAACCAAAGCATTATCAGGTAAAATATATCTTTTCTTTGATGAAATTCAAGAAGTAAAAGATTGGGAAAAATGTATTAATTCCTTACGCATAGAGCTTAATTGTGATATCTATATCACCGGTTCCAATGCCAAGCTCCTATCCGGTGAATTAGCCACCTATTTAGCAGGACGCTATGTAGAATTTGTTATTTATCCTTTTTCATTTTCTGAATTTATTGAGCTATATAATACTATACAGCCTAATACAAGTGAAGCAGACTGCTTCAAGAAATACCTGCACTTCGGTGGAATGCCCTATCTGGCAGCCCTGCAATATAACGAAGCTGCCTGCAAGCAATATTTACAGGATGTATATACATCAGTAGAGCTTAAAGATATTGTACGCCGCAACAATATCCGTGATGTTGACATGCTTGAACGCATACTTACCTACATAACTGCAAATATCGGTACCATTTTTTCCGCCAATGTGCTTTCTAAATATCTGAAAAGCGAAGGACGCAGTATGGCAACAGAAACCATTATCAACTACGTTAAAGCCTGCACCGATGCTTTTCTGTTTTATCAGGTAAAACGTCAGGATGTACAAGGTAAAAAGCTGCTTGCTATCAACGAAAAATATTATGTCGCTGACCATGGCATCCGCGAAGCAGTCTTCGGCGGCAACATGAAGGATATCAATCTTATTTTAGAAAACATCGTTTATCTGGAGCTTTTGCGCCGTGGCTATAAAGTAACAATCGGTAAGGTTGACACCAAAGAGATAGATTTTGTCTGTGAAAAACAAGATCAAAAAATATATATTCAAGTCACATACCTGTTAGCCGCAGAAGAAACTATTCAACGTGAATTCGGCGTATACAGCGCTATCACTGATAATTATCCGAAATATGTGCTTTCACTTGACGAATTTGATATGAGCCGTGATGGTATTATCCATAAAAACATACGGGATTTTTTGTTAGATTCATCTTTATAATGCTTGCGAGAATGCTGAATTCAGTATTCTCGCAACTTTTTTTATCTGCTCTATAATCTACAAAGCTCCATAGGTGAAAACCGTGACAGCTTACTGCCAAATTACAAACACTTCCCTCTTCCCCATGATTTATCTCACAGCAGCAGCAGGATTTTTGCGTTCTGTAAAGAATTGTACAGTATAGAGTATGCAATGCAAAACGCAATATAACTAATTGCCAAGGAGGAACCATTATGGAATTAACCGCTGTTGCGCAGCTGCGCCGCATGGTGCTGGAGCATTTATCCCGCTACACCTGGAATAATGAGTTGCCTGACCACGTCTACGATATTCTGCAGGAGGTACGCGAGGACACTCCGCGCTACCGCTGCTGTGTTTATAAAGAAAGAGCCGTACTGAAAAACCGTATTGATATGGCGCTGGGCCAGGAGTGCTCCAGCAATATCATCGAGGCTGCCAAGCTGACGCTGAACGAGCCTGAGCGCACCGATTTGCCGATTATCGACGTGCTCCCCGCAGCCTGCGACCAATGCCCGATTGATGCTTATTACGTTACCGATATGTGCCGCCACTGCATCACCCACAAATGCATGAATAACTGCCCGAAAAAGGCTATCAGCATTATTCAGGACCGCGCCTTTATCGATAAAACGAAATGTATCGAATGCGGTCGCTGCAAGCAGATGTGCCCCTACGGTGCGATTATCGAAATCCATCGTCCCTGCGTGCGTGCCTGCGCCATCGGTGCCATCAGCATCGGTGAAAACCGTAAGGCTGTCATTGACCATGAAAAATGTGTTTCCTGCGGTGCCTGCCGCAATGCCTGCCCCTTCGGCGCCATTGACGAGCGCAGCAATATTATCTGCGTTATCCGCGAAATCCAGCAGGGCAAGCAGGTTATCGCCCTTGTGGCACCTTCTATCGTAGGCCAATACGGTTTGAAGATTACCATGGCGCAAATTTACGAGGCACTGAAAAAAGCAGGCTTCGCTGAAGTTGTAGAGGTTGGCGTTGGCGCCGATATCACCAGCGTTAAGGAGGCAGAGGAATATTTGGAGAAGGTTCCTGCCAAGCAGGGCTTTATGACCAGCTCCTGCTGTCCTGCCTTTGTTAAGCTGATTAAAACACAGGTACCGGAGGCAGCCGACAAGATTTCGGATACACCTTCTCCCATGCTCACCTGCGCTGAGCTGATTAAGGAAAAATATCCTTATGCAGTTACTGTGTTCATCGGTCCCTGCATCGCCAAAAAGGTGGAAGCACGCGAGCACCGCGAAACCATCAACTATGTGCTGACCTTTGAAGAGATTATGTGCATGCTGGAGGGCAAGGATATCAAATTTGTGGAAATGAGCGGTGATACTGCTTATGAACGCGATGCCTCCAAGCTTGGCCTGAGCTTCCCGCTGACGGCCGGCGTAAGCGCTGCCGTACAGGATACGGTTGCCGCTATGGGCGGTGAGGTGCGTAACGCGCAATACTGCTCCGGACTGGACAAATGCCGTGATACGGTTAAGGCTGCTGCCGCAGGCAAGCTCGACTGCAGCTATATCGAAGGCATGGCCTGCTCCAACGGCTGTATCGACGGTCCTGCTGCCGTAGGCGACTTCCACATTACGAAGGTTGCCCTGACAAAATATGCTGCTGCGGCGCCAAATAAGCAGGCTGCCGAAGATAAGCACACAAAATAAAATTTTACAAACTATCCCTTCTGTCATACCGGCAGAGGGGATAGTTTGTTCATAGCAGGATTTTAGTCTGCTAAAATCATAGAGTGCGTTTTACTGCGCACTAAAAAGAACGGAGATTTCTAAGCAAATGCAAAACACTCGCTACATCGGTCACATTGCTGCCCTCATTACAATTGCTACCTGGGCCACGACCTTTATTTCTACCAAGGTTTTACTTACCGGCTTTCAGCCGTTGGAAATCCTTTTTTTCCGCTTTATTATGGCCTTTTTCGCCCTTTGGCTGGCCTATCCTAAAATGCTGAAAACAGATAAAAAGCAGGAGCCTGTTTTTATGGCCGCAGGCCTTTGCGGTATCTGCCTCTACTACCTTTTGGAAAACATCGCCCTGACCTATACGCAAGCCTCCAACGTTAGCGTAATCGGCAGCACAGCGCCTTTCTTTACTGCGCTGCTGGCGCATTATTTTATGCGTTCTGCCGGCAGCTTAAGCAAGCAGTTCATCATCGGCTTTTTTATCGTTATGATCGGTATTGCCTGCATCAGCTTCAACGGCGCAGCCATGCAGCTCAATCCGCTGGGTGATTTGCTGGCGATTTCGGCTGCCGTCGTGTGGGCGTTTTATGCTCTGCTGACGAAAAAAATCAGCAGCTATGGTTATCCTGTTATCCTCGCTACACGCAGAACCTTTTTCTACGGCATTCTCTTTATGGTGCCAGCGCTCGGTTTTCTGGATTTTGAACTGAACCTGGCGCGCTTCGCCAATACTACCTATCTTTTCAACATTGTCTTTCTGGGACTGGGCGCTTCCGCCCTCTGCTTTGTCACCTGGAATCTGGCAGTAAAGGAGTTGGGTGCAGTAAAGGCCAGCGTTTATATTTATATGGTTCCCGTCATCACCGTCATTACCTCGGCGATTGTCCTGCAGGAAAAAATCACGCTGCTGGTAGCACTCGGTACCATTCTGACGATGACTGGCCTGTTTATTTCGGAATACCGCCCGAAGAAAAAAATAAAGTAAGAAGGCAAACAAAAACGCCCTAGGCATCAACAGCCTAAGGCGTATTTTTATTTATTCTGCATATAATAATTAATAAAGGTCTGCGCAACCTGCGACAGCTCTCTGCCCTTAACTATAGACAGCGTCATCTCCAGAAACAAGCGCTCATCCTTGATTTCCTTGCGGACCAGATTCGCCGGAAACAATTCTACAGCCGATGCCGGTACAATCGCCACACCGGTATTTTTTTCTGCCCAGGCTATGGCAGAAAGCTTAGTAGTATTAATACTCATAACCTGCGGGAAAATGTGTGAATCCGAGCACACAGAAAAAAACAGCTCAGAACAGCCACGCGACAGACATAACGGAATGTCCTCCAAATCATCCAGCAGGATATTAGGCTTATCATTTTTCAGATACGGGCTATCCTTATGAAAAAGCGCAACCAGACGCTCTTTACGGCTGAACAGCGTTTCAAAGCGTTTAGACTGCTTTAGGGGTGCATTGGCAATGCCTATTTCCGTTTTCCCATCCAAAAGCTGCTGGGTTTGTTCGTCAATCGGCACCTCATACAGCTCATAATTAATATGCGGAAACTCTCTGTAAAAATCACTCAAAAAGTTTTTAATAAAGTTTATTGACATCGAAGGTGACAGACTGATGCGCAGCGTACCGCTAAAGCCTGCCTGACAGTCAACTATCTCCTTCAGAGCGCTGTTTTCTGCCGAGCAGATATACTTAGCCTTATTATATAAAATACAGCCTGCATCCGTAAGCTCAATGCTGTGACCGCCACGGCGCACATGCAGCAGCTGCGTACCAAAACGCTTCTGCAGCACCTTAAGCTGATTACTCAGCGCCGGTTGGGCAATCGCTATCTGCTTAGCTGCGGCAGAAATACTGCCGGCCTCAACTATGGCAATAAAATTGCGGTAATATTCTATGTCCATATATAGTTCTCCTTTACTTCTCTCTGCCTTTATTATACTATACAGCAATATTTCTGAGTACTTTTTTAGTTTTTAAAATTAAATTTTTCATAAAACCAATGACAGCATATGCAAAACGCATATAACTCCAATAGATTATTTTTATAAGTGATTAGGAATAAACGCATAAGTTTTTCGTTTTTTTCTAAAAACAGACAACTATATATCATGAATTATCCTGTTCCCGCATCAAAGAACGAGTTAACGTATATGCATTTTTTATATGTAAAATGTATTTTCCGTATTTTACTTTATATGTTGATAGATTTAAACTGTAAGCAGATAAGGAAATTTCCAAAAAAGAAAAGAGGTTTTTAAAATGCTGGATGCAACACGTTTGCGCACCCCCTGCCTATTTGACAAAATAGTCAGCGCGGACGAAGCAGCCACACTGATTACCGACGGTATGAATGTCGGTGTCAGCGGCTTCACCCCCTCTGGCTATCCTAAGAAAACCACACTTGCTCTCGCTAAAGCCATCAAGGCCGGCAAAAAATGCCGTATCAATATTTGGAGCGGTGCTTCCGTCGGACCGGAAATCGAAGAAACACTTGCCGAAGTCGGCGGTATCAGCGGACGCATGCCTTATTATGCAGCCTCCAACAAAATACTCAGCCGCCAGATCAACACCGGCAGCGTAACCTATATTGATCAGCATTTAAGCCACTTTGCCCAACAAATCGACTACGGCTTTTACGGCGATGTTGATGTTGCAATCGTTGAAGCCGCTGCTATTAATGCAGACGGCAGCATTGTTCTCGGTTCCGGTGTTGGCAACACGCCTATGCTTGTAAAGCATGCAAAAAAAATTATCGTTGAGGTCAACACATCTATCCCGCTGACGCTGGAGGGAATGCACGATATTTACATCTGCAGCAAACCACCAGAGCGCACCGAAATTCCTATTTACCATGTCGGCGACCGCATCGGTTCTCCTTATGTAAGCTGCGGACTTGACAGAATTACCTGCATCGTCGAATCAGACATTGTCGACCATGTACGCAATTTAAGCGCTCCTGATGAAGCAAGCAAAAAAATTGCCGCTAACCTGGTTGATTTTTTTGGAGCACGAGCAGCGCCACGGCCGTCTGCCACAGCAAATGCTGCCGTTGCAGTCCGGCGTAGGAAACATAGCCAATGCTGTATTAATGGGTTTGGCAGAATCTAAATTTGATAATCTTACTATGTACTCGGAGATTTTGCAAGATTCTGTTTTTAAGCTGATCAAATGCGGTAAGGTCACCCAAGCCTCCGGCTGTGCCTTCACCCCATCGCCGACAGTTTGGGAGATGTATAAAGAAGATCCCGAGCTCTACCGTAATCGCATTGTTCTGCGCCCGCTCGACATCAGCAATAATCCGGAGGTCATCCGCCGCCTCGGCGTTATCTCCATGAATACACCGCTTGAATTTGATATTTACGGTCAGGCAAATTCTACCCATGTTATGGGCAACCGTATGATGAACGGTATCGGCGGCAGCGGAGATTATATGCGCAACGGTTACCTGACAATATTCTCTACCCCATCAACTGCCAAAGGCGGTAATATCTCGAGCGTAGTTCCCATGGTTTCACACGCAGATCATACCGAACATGATACGATGGTTTTTATTACCGAGCAAGGTGTAGCCGATATCCGCGGTCTGAGTCCTCTAAAACGGGCCAAACTGATTATCGAAAAATGCGCCCACCCCGATTTCAGGGAACAGCTTTATGATTACCTGAAAATGGCGCAAAGAAAAAACGGCCATGAGCCTGTTGATTTGGAACACGCCTTCGACATGCACATAGCGTTAGAAAAAACAGGCACGATGAAAGAGAAATCCAAGGAGGAAAATCATTATGACTACACGAGAAAATTTACAGCTTAGCTTAGATGCCTATGATGCCAAGGTTGCCAAGGCAATCGCAAAATTCCCTGAACGGCAGCATTTAAGCGAAAAGCGCTTATATACACCCTTAGATATCGATGAAAAATTTGATTATAACAGTAAACTCGGCTTTCCCGGTCAGTATCCCTTCACCCGTGGCGTACAGCCCACAATGTACAGAGGCCGCCTGTGGACTATGCGTGCTTATGCAGGCTTTGCCACTGCCGAAGAAACCAATGCCCGTTACAAGTATTTGCTGCAGGCAGGGCAAACCGGTCTTTCCGTAGCTATGGATTTACCTACACAAATCGGTCTGGACAGTGACGCACCGTTATCCGAAGGTGAAGTAGGCAAGGTTGGCGTAGCAATTGATTCTCTCGCTGACATGGAAAAGCTTTTTGAAGGTATTCCGCTGGATAAGGTCAGCACATCGATGACCATCAACGGTCCGGCAGCCGTACTTTTGGCAATGTATGTTGCTGTTGCCGAAAAGCAGGGCGTAAAGCCTGAGCAGCTGAAGGGCACTATTCAAAACGATATCCTCAAGGAATATATCGCCCGTGGAACCTATATCTTTCCGCCACGTCCTTCCATGCGCCTGATCACAGATACCTTTGCTTATTGCTCGCAGAATATCCCCAAATGGAATACTATCAGTGTTGGCGCTTATCACATCCGCGAAGCAGGTGCTTCCGAGGTACAGGAAATCGCTTTTGCCTTCGCTAATGCCATGGCCTATATTGATGCTGCAATCAAAGCAGGCCAAAAGGTTGATGATTTTGCTCCCGGCATCAGCTGGATTTTTACCGCAGGACTGAATTTCTTCTCTGAAATAGCCAAATTCCGCGCTGCCCGCCGCTTGTGGGCACGCATCATGAAAGAGCGTTACGGAGCCACCGTTCCCAAGGCACAGATGCTGCGCGTACACGTTCATACCGCAGGCAGCGTGCTGACAGCACAGCAGCCTTTGAACAACGTTGCCCGCATTACCTGGCAGGCTATGTCCGCTGTACTTGCAGGCATTCAGTCGATGGCCTGCTGCGCGTATGACGAAGCCATTGCCCTCCCGACGGAAGAAAGTGCAACGCTTGCTCTGCGCACCCAACAGCTCATCGCTTACGAAAGCGGTGTTGCCGATACTATCGACCCAATGGCCGGTTCCTATTATGTTGAAGCACTCACTGACAAATTTGAAAAAGAAGCTTATGAATATATCCAAAAAATTGATGCCATGGGCGGTGCGGTTGCTGCTATCGAACAAGGCTATATGCAAGGTGAAATGGCTGCCCATGCCTACGAATATCAGACAGATATCGAAAAAGGCAAGCGTACAGTCATCGGCGTCAACAAATTTGCGGACAATAAGGCTGTCAAAACAAATGATGTTATTACGGCAGATTTAAGCGTTGCTGAACGCCAGATTGCCCGTGTAAATGAAATAAAAGCTCATCGTGACCAACAGGCAGTAGATGCTTCCCTGAAAGCTCTGAAGGAAGCTGCCAAGGGTGAAGCTAACCTTATGCCTTATCTGATTGATGCTGTTAAAACCTATGCAACCTTAGGCGAAATCTGCGGCGTACTGCGCGAGGTTTTCGGAGAATACCAGCAGGGAGGTAATTTGTTTTAAGGCTAAGGCAGGTGTTTACGTTGCATTTGGCGAATACCATGGCAATAGTTAAAATTAAAGCAAAGGCAGGTATTAACAATGACAACTAAAGCATTAGCAAAATTTACCGCAGAATTGTGCTACGAAAAGCTTTCTGCTCACAGCATCGAAATGGCTAAAAAATGTCTGTTGGACTGGCTGGGAATTGCTGTCCGCGGTTCGCAGGAAAAACCGGTACGCATCATCCATGATGTTATTCTTCAGGGAGATGCGCCACAGGCGAATATTTTCGGCAGCCTTCCTGCCAAAAAGGCCGGTTCCCTGAACGCAGCCTTTATCAACAGTGCTGCCTCTCACAGTCTGGACTTTGATGACCTGCATAACCCGTCGATTATTCATCCGGCCTGCGTTGTTGTTTCCCCAGCGTTGGCTGTCTGCGAGGCAGAACACAAAAGCGGTAAGCAGCTCATCGCAGCAATTTGTGCAGGCTACGAAGCAAGCGGGCGCGTAGGCGAAGCGGTTATCCCGGAATCCTACTTTTTTTGGCATACTACCGGTACCGCAGGCACCATCGCCGCCGGTGCTGCTGCCGCCAACGCTCTCGGTCTTGACGCACAGCAGACACTGATGTGCTATGGCAGCGCCGGCACCCAGGCCGCAGGCCTGTGGGAATTTCTCAAAGAAGGTGCCATGAGCAAGCCGCTGCACACGGGCAAGGCTTCCTACAGTGGTGTCCTCAGCGCTTATCTGTCGCAGAAGGGCTTTACTGCCGCCAGTGAGATTTTAGAAGGTGAAAAGGGCTTCTGCCGTGCCATGGTCAAAGAACCGCATTTGGAAAAACTTACCGAAAACATGAGCACCGACAAGCTGAAAATCGACATCAACTCCTTCAAGCCCTACGCCTGCTGCAAGCATGCTCACGCCGCTCTTTACGCCATTCAAGAGCTGCGCAAGGCTCATTCCCTGCAGCCCAAGGATATCGCTGAAATTAAGCTGTACGTCAATGATATTACGAACTATCTGATTAACAATCCGCAGCCGCAAACTCCCTACGGCGGCAAATTCAGTATTCAATATTGCTCCGCTGCAATGCTGAAGTTCGGCGAAGTAGGCATTACGCAGTTCAGCGAGGAATGTATCCATAACAAAGAGCTTACGGATTTAATGCAGCACATCGAGGTTATCCGTGATGAGGCTATGGAACAGCTTCATGCAGCAGATGCTTCCAAGCTGGCTTCCAGAGTAGAAATTCAGCTGCATAACGGACAAACTCTTACAATGCAGGTTGATTATCCTAAGGGAGATCCGGAAAATCCTCTGACCTGGGAGGAGCTCTGCGCCAAGTTTATGAGCCTTGCCGTACCTGTTTACGGTGAAGCAAAGGCATTACGTTTACAAAATTGGGTAGCAAGCCTTGAGCAATGCAACGACGTTGCCCAAGCGCTGGACGCCTGTCTAAAGGAGGAATGATTTATGCAACCGGAAGAAATTATCCGAAGCGTAAAAGATATCTACACGCATAACGCTTTTATGCGGCACTGCGGCATAAAGGTTCACGGCATCAGCTGCGGCAAAGCTGCAGTCGGCCTGCGCATCGACCCTGCCATCCACACAAACCTCAACGGCAAGTTGCACGGAGGCTTGCTTACAACACTGGTGGATAATGCCACCGGCATCGCCTGCGCCGCTATGGGCAAGCGCGTGGTTACGGTATCGATGACCGTAGATTTCATTAAGAGCGCTCCTTCCGGTGCAATGGTAGAAGCACAGGCTGAGGTTGTTTCGCATAATGGCCAGTTAATTACTATGCAGATTCATGTATATGATACTGATACAAATACACTGCTGGCCACCGGCAGCTGCTATATGCTGACAATTGCCGACTTCCCCGGAATTCCGGAAAAATGGTAAGTGTCAGCTCTGCATGTAGTCTATAAAGCGTATACCATAACAGCTTAACTGCTTTCGTTATAATGTAAAAAGGCGTTCTCCCACTGTGGGAGAACGCCTTTACTGTAAGCAACTTATTAAATTCATTCCACCTCAATAGCTTCAACCTGTTCAACGGAAAGTGAAGTAGCCTTAGCAATATCCTCTACAGATAATCCCATACTTAAAAGACGCTTTGCGGTTGCAGTCTTTTCTTCTGCCTTGCCTTCGGCGAGACCCTGAGCCTTACCCTCAGCCAGACCTTCAGCATGTGCTTCGTCACGCAGGTCTTTCATACGCATTTCGTAAGTCATATAGGCATCCCTCACTTTCTTGTCAAATTCATTCCGCCTTAATTGCTTCAACCTGCTCAACGGAAAGTGAAGTAGCCTTAGCAATATCCTCTACAGATAATCCCATACTTAAAAGACGCTTTGCAGTTGCAGTCTTTTCTTTTGCCTTGCCTTCGGCGAGACCTTCTGCCTTGCCTTCGGCGAGACCTTCTGCCTTACCTTCGGCGAGACCCTGAGCCTTACCCTCAGCCAGACCTTCGGCATGTGCTTCGTCACGCAGGTCTTTCATACGCATTTCGTAAGTCATATAGGCATCCCTCACTTTCTTATCATTTTTAATTTCCACAATCGTGTCAGCAACCTCACGTGTAAAATTACTGGTAATAGTATTACTGTTGATGTAGTCAAACAGACTTTGAATGTCCGGTGACACATCACCTTTGGTTCCCAAGGTATTAAGAAACATAATAACTGCTTCATCTGCCAATTCAATATTCATGTTTTGCAGACAACGCTTCTTAAAGGTATAAATACGCTGAGAATCCTGAAAAAAATCAAACAGGCAAAAGAAAATTATATACGTAGGAGATAATTCGTCATAATCCTGACCTTTTTGCAGCATATCAGTATCAAGCATAGCCTGATAGTAGCGGGTACGCTTAGGCAGCAGAAATTTTCCTGTAGTACGATTAACAGGATTCTTTACCTGCATTTCCAAATTGTAATGAGTATTGGCAGTATCTGCAATTCTAACATCCAAACGAATACCATGGCTGTCAGGATAAACATCAATAGTCTGCTCTGCTTCAAGATAGGTAATGTCTGCAATTTCGGTATGTAAAAGCTCTTCCAGAATATGCTTGCAGATGCGCTTTCTGAGCATAACGTGCTTGAAAAGAAAATCGTTAGACAGAGTCAGCTTATCGAGATTAGAGATTTGCTTTTGCATTTGTTTCCTCCTTTGATTATAGCATAATTTGCAGTAAAAATATATAAGCCGGCAATTGCGACTGACATAAAGGAAAAGGCGCCTGCCGAAAGCTCGACAGGCGCCACTGGTCCGCACGACCAGGCATAAGCTCCGCCAAAATGCGGCTACCTATGCAACTAAGGTAATTATAACACAGAAACGCTTTGAAAACAATAGTTCGTTAAGTAAAAAATACTATTACACTTAGGGCATATTTCATTACTGCAAAAGGCGTTCTCCCCTACGGGAGAACGCCTTTACTGTTTACTGAGCTTTATTCACTTGTCACTGCCGACAATTTATTTTGCCAGCTTGTTGCCGTAATGATCGCGCTCACCTTTAGTATCGTTTACACGTACACGTTCGATCTTATCGCGATCGCCATCTTCACCGCTGATACGGTCTACACGGATGCGGCCCAATTCAGGCTCAAATTCTTTGATGATCTTTTCTTCCAGAGCTGCGCCGTTTTCGATTGCACGATAGAGCATTGCAGCAAATTCATAACGAGTCATCAGGCGGTCACCGCCGAAGTTGCCGTCAGGATAGCCTTCAATGTAGCCGTTGCCTGCCAGCTTAGCGATGTATTCATATGCCCAGTGGTTAGCCGGAACATCCGGGAAGAGCTTGGTCTTGGTTTCATCCAGCATACCGAATGCTTTTTCCATCTTAGCCATCTTAGCGCCCATTACTGCCAGTTGACCACGGAGGTCAGTAACCTCACGAGCCAGAGCGGTGCGGCTGTTGCTTACATGGTTGGTGCGGTCCAAGGATATATATCTTAAATTTTTAGAAGTTCCAACGCATGCCAGCATTCCATTGCCAATCCTTGTAGAAATCGCTGCCCGTGCTGCGTTCTACATCAAAGTAAACATGACTGTTTTTGCTGGTTGCCAAGGCTACACCCAAGCCGTATTCAAACCAAGTATCATTATAGGTGTTGCTTACGGGTAAGCTGCTGTCTTCTGCCTCCATTACTACATCATAGCCGCCACCAAATTCATGGAGCAGGTTTGCTTTAGCATATACAATACCTTTTTCGCCAATCTTCTTGCCAATATTGAAGCCAATGCGACCAAGTGCACTCTTAATACCGCTTTGATCAACCAAAATGCCATTATCTGTTTCATAGCTTGCACCGCCCATGTAACCCAAAGTCAGCTGTGCTTGAGGCTCAATGTACCAGCCATTGTTCAAATCGTTTTTACGACCATATTCTGCACTGATGGACACGCCGGTATTATCATACTCGCCGGTAATTTTGTTACCTTTGGTATCAAATACCTTGAAATCATTATCCATATTGCTAATCTTGAACACAAAATCAAGGTAATGACCCTTGCTATATTGTTCAGTGGTATAGAAACTAATAGACTTGCCATGATTGTCGCCACTGCCACAACTATAGCCGCTCTTGCCATCCACATAGCTCAGCGCTGCGCCCTGATAACGCACTACGTCATCGGTACGTTTGGTAACTGTGTCATAGCCCAATTCGTAGGTAGTGTACTTGTTCTCAAAGCTGCCGTCATAACCAATCTTGCTGCCTTTTACTCGGAACCAAGCACCCTGCTCTTCCTCACCATTATGTCTCAGCTCGCCCATACGCTGCAGCAGCTTATCATTTTCTGTACGCCAGGTGTGGTAGTTCAAAGAATTAACAGCCAGAACAGTTTCTACACTGGTAGTAGGTTTATTAAGCTTTTCTATATCCTTCAAATACCAGTCTGTAGAATAACCTTCAGTAACAGTATCACCTTTATCCTTTTCATACTTAGCCAAGTCATACTTATTCCAGAACAAAGTGCCTTCACTATCTTTAGCCTTAAACTCACCCCGCTCATCCTTAACGCTGACGAGAACAGTACCCTCTGCACCATCGTGAGAGCCATCCGCTGCCACATTATCCAAGGTGATATAATGAATGCCATTATGAAGGCCCTTTACATAAATACGGTCGCTGTTATCTGCATTTTTAGAAGCATCGATATCCATTTTTATAAGGTTTTGAGAAGCGCCATCCCCCTTCAGATTCTTCAAATACAATTTACTGAACTTGTTATCATCTTTATCGGCAGTCATATCCAGCTTAGCACCGTTAGCAATATTTAAGGTATTCATCCAGCTGTTACCGGTCAGATTCCAATATGATGTGCCATTATTCATATTGATATTGATATTAGCATCCCCAGTGGTTATTGCGCCTTCCTGGAAAACGCCCATAATACCACTAAACTGCACAACACCCTCGCCGTTATTATTAATATCCACTCTACTGTTACCATCTACACTAATCTGGGAATTATCATGTAAACTGATGAAATCCTTTTGCAAATCAACAACGGCAACATTTTCGTTCTTTTGCACACTGTTTGCAAATATAGCAATCTCTGCATTCACCTTAACAGCATCACTAAAAGCAATAGTAGATTTCTCATTATTGAAAATATAATTATTAGCCTGACCATAAAGAGCAACGCCCTTCTTTCCACTAACAGTAATATCTGCAGTCTTGCCTACAAAATTACTTCTTTCTGTCATATATAAGCCTTTATTGCCAACTTGCTGAACAACCTCATCACAATTCACATTAATCTTTAAATGACCATCCACTTTAATGTCATTAGTATGTGTTGAATAAAAACCAGTGCCATCTTTACCACCTTGCAAATCAATATCTATGTTCTTATTGCTAAGAAATTTTTTGGAACTTCTAGTGTTGTCAATTAAATTAATACCTATATTACTCTCGGTACTTGTGTTGCCTGTATTTTTTATGATTAAATCATTATTAAAAGTCAGACTAGCTCCATCGGAATATATACCAATAACATTTTTTCCATTCTCAATATTAATAGTTACTTTTCCATTTCCTACAAATTGAGACTTGCTGTTCAACTCCAAGCCTTGATGCCAATCGTCGGTAGAAATATTAGATATTAAAAGTTCATTAGAAGAGATACTAGCGCCTTCACCTGTAGATAATCCGATTGCACCATAGCCGGTAATTGTTGTTTTAGCATTAGCAAAATCCAATTTACAGTTATCGTCAACCCATATAACAGCATTGTCGTCCCATTGATCTCCCTTTTCTATTAAAACTGTATCACCCTTAAACGTTAATTTACTATTTCCTTCAACTGCCACACTAGGATAATCCCCATCATTTTTTAACGTTAAGGTTCCTTGTTTTATTTCTACAACAGCATCTTTCCCATCATAGATGTATACTGAATTATCATTTCCAGCATCTATAGTTGTGTCGCTATCAAAGCTCTTACTATTATCAATCCTTTCAGCATACACCGGTGCAGCCATCAAAGAGCCGGACATTATGCCCAATGTTACCGCTGCAGCCACACTTTGCGTCCGTCCAATCAATCCTTTAGTAGTTAAACTCTTATTCTTTTTCATAACAAGGCCTCCTAAAAATATAAATAAATTTTTATATACAGCGAAATCACTCATAAGATAGGCAAAGCAATAAAACTGATGAAAACCTATTGTATCATATCTATGTTTTATTAAATTTTTATTGAAATGCCGAATATATCACAAGAATATGCAAAAATATTTATCACAGTCTAAGCTAATACAAAATGTTTGTTCTTTACCGTATTTTCTTATTTTCCGCAATATACTGTATTTTTATATTATTCATCAGCGCATTTTAACCTTAATCCGCCAGCTTCCCCAACAAATTTTGTAGTAAAGCTTCCTGGCAGAAGCTCCGTCAAGCAAATAATCATTCTTATAGCAACTGCTTTGGTTTTTATTATATCATCTTTGCATCCTGCATACAAGCATAGAACTCGGCTCTATAGTTAATAGTTTTATTTATATTAACAATATTAATCTATTATTAAGTTTTTATTCATGTATTCATTTTAAGACTTTTCCGTGTTATCCAATCCAGCACCACCATGTCAGTAAAATTAAGATATAAAAGTTTATCTATAGCAAACATAGATGCTTTTAAGCTGACCTATGTAAACTTTTAAACAGATAAAGTAACAAAATCTGCTCTTTTAGCTCAGACATTTGCGTTGCCAAACAATAGTCGGAATATTATTTTATTTTTGGTGAAAATTTCTCCTTCAGCTTTCAATCTAATAGAGTCTGTCAGAATATGCTTTGCCTGTTTTTATCAGCTTGTCCAAATAAAAATCTCTGCGTATTTCCATTAGCTCACCTTCTTTAGAAGAGATTTTTGCAACATGTTACATTTTTCTCTTCTAAATTCGCCTCGCAGCGCCAAGCTCCCTCAAAAACGTAAAAGCCCCCGGAGCAGGACAAGCCTGCTTCGAGGGCAATCATGGTAAATTTTATTTTGCTTTCGGTCCCAGGCCGTACTTCTTCAGATAACGGTACAGGGTTACACGGCTGACATCAAGCATTGTTGCCAGCTTACTGATATTGCCGCCGGCAGATTTCCAGGCAGCAATAAAGGCTTCCTTGTCATACTTCCAGGAGCGCTCCAGGGTTTTGTCACCGGGCAGCTTGATATTTTCTGCTTCGATGATGCTGCCGGGAGTGTGGAAGAAGGCCTGCTCGATAACACCCTGCAGCTGCTTGATGTTGCCCGGCCAGCTGCAGGACAGCAGCAGGGAAACAGCCTCCGGAGACAGGCGTTTTTGCGGCAGGTTATGCTGTGCGGACATTTCCACCAGAATATGCGAAGCGATAACCTCGATATCCTTCACGCGCTCACGCAGAGGCGGCACGCGCATGGTGGTATCCAGCACCAGCTCATACAGATTGCGGGAGAAAAGTCCCTTATCTGCCAAGCGCTTAAGGTTAGAATCGCAGGCAGCAATTACGCGCACGTCGAACATACGCGGCTTGCCGCCCTTTTCCGTTGCAGGCAGACCGTGCGTCAGTGCATCAGCCAGCTTGTCGCCCATTTCGAGCGGCAGCTTTTCTACCTCATCAAGGAACAGCGTACCGCCGATAGCAAGCTCCAGCTTGCCTGCAGACTGCTGTCCATCCTCATTGGTGCCGAAGAATTCAGCCTCCAGCTCTGCCATAGATGCGTTGTGACATTTTACCGCAATCAGCGGAGCGGCAGCGCGGGGGCTGGCCTGATGAATGCCGTGTGCCAAACGCTGCTTGCCGGTACCGGGCTCGCCCTGCAGCAGGATGTTGTGGTCGGTGCGGGCAACGCGGCTTGCCTTATGCTGCAGCGCCAAAAATTCGCTGGTTTCGCCAACCATGCTGTACAGGCTGTAACGGCTGCTGTAACCGGTTGCATGGGCAATGGTAGTTTTCAAATCCTCAATGGACATGGAAAGCACCAAAGCACTTTCTACCTCGCTGCCTACCTTAATAGGCATAACGGTGGTAATATCCTCAAAGGTTCTGTCTTGGGTAATCCAAGTGATTTCACGACGCTGTGTTGCCACGCCATGCAGCGCTTTTTTAATAGGAATATGCTCGTAGTTCAGGAACACGTCCTCCAGACGCTCATGTCCTTCCAGACGCTTGCGGCCGTTTTCGTTACAGTATTTCACGCTGCCGTCCTTGCCCAGCCAGTAAACGGTTACCGGCAGCTGTTCCATCATAATGCGGTTGATGCTCCAGGCCTCCAGCATGTTCAGGTGCTGTTCGATGGAATATTTCATCGTCATCAGCAGGCTCAAAAGCAAATCATAGGGCAAATCGTTCTGATCCAAGGAAAAGAAGGAAATAATATAGCGGATTTTGCCGTTTACGCAGATAGGCGCACTGCAGGCGTCGCCGGAATGGCTGTCCTTAATCCACATTTCCGGACCGAACATCAAAAAGGGCACGTTATGCTCGCGCGCAATGCTGATGCTGGAGGTACCAACATCCTCCTCCAGCACGCGCATACCCTGAATATCCTCGATAATGCGTTGGAAGAACGGCATAGCGTAGTTTTTGATTACATAGCCGTTTTCGTCAATCAGCAGCATGCTCAGGTTATGGATATTGAAATGCTGCTTGCTCTGCTCATACAGACCGTCAACATATTTGACAATGAACTCATGTGTCTTTTGGTGTGCGATAATCTCTTCGTGGCTCAGCTTATTGATTTTGGGCATAGTTTCGTGCGGCAGATGCATAGCACGGCAACGTTGCCAGCTGTCGGCAACCCACGGATGCACGTTGGGGTCAACAATACCCTCTTCCATAAACTTTCTGTAATAAGAAGCCAGCTTATCCTTATTTCTTCTCTCACGAATCATGTTTTATACCCTCCCCAGCTGTCCGGCAGTCGGCTGCCGTCAGCAGAACTTTTATTTATAAACCTCGCCGTTCGTAATCAACACCCGGCGTGCTCCATAATAGCGTTGTTTCCAGTAATCGTCCTTCAGCGACGAAAGGATTACACCCTTGGACGAGGATGCACTCCAAAATTGTCCGTCACCGGCATAAATACCCACATGCGACGCGCCTGCGGCGTAGGTGGTAAAAAATACCAGGTCGCCGGGCCGCAGCTGCTTCTGCGTTACAAAAATCCCCTGTAACGCCTGCTCGTCTGCCAAGCGCGGCAGCTTAGCCTTGCAGTCCTTAAACACATACTGCACGTAACCGGAGCAGTCAAAGCCCTTGGTCGTGGTTCCACCGAACACATAGGGAACACCCTTGTATTTGGCTGCACGGCTGACGATTTCCTTGCCCTTAACCTTGGGGATGCCCTCCTTGGCAAAGGCCTCCCAGGTCAGCTTCTGATAGGTTGCATCATTCAGCTCACCGTCTGCCTTCAGCTTGTGCTGCTTTTGGAAGCTTTTCAGCGCAGTGCTGGTAGCCTCCGTCATGCGTCCGCTGGGGCGTTCGTCACTGAAGCCCAGCACCTGCAGCTTTTGCTGTGCCACCTTCAGGCGCCAGTTGCTTTGCTGCACCTGCACCTTGGACTGCTTTTCCTTCGTTTTTTTAGACTTTTTCTTTGCGGTTTTCTTCGCCTTTTTCTCAGGCTTCGCCTGCTTGGGGGCCTTCACTTCGGCAGCAGGCTTGGCTGCGGTATCGGCTTTGACGGCAACAGGCTCCGGCACCGCCCTCACAGGCCGCGCCTCGCTTACGGCCGGCGGCGTTGCCACCGGTGCCTTATGCGGTTTGTTGCTGACAATAGGCGCTGCAGCCTGTGCCTGCCATGGCAGGCTGCAGGCCAGCATGATTACAGTCAGCACAGAAGCCAGCTTCTTTTTCATCTTCATCAGCCCCGCTCAAATGCAAAATTAAAAATTAATTGTAGTTATATACGTCCCAGCTTTTCAGCTTACTCAGCTGAGCAATACTGTAATCTATATCGCGCAGCAGCCTTTGCTTGTCATGTGGCAGCGTTGCTGCCAGCTGAACATAGTTTGATACATGGTTACTGCGGAAAAGGCAGTGCCTGTCCGCAGGTAAATCTATATTTTCTATTATCAGCTTCAGCTCGCGCATCAGTCCTGCCGGTGAAAGCGGATTGAACTTGCCTGCCTCGTACTGGTCCAGCAGCTCGCTGCCGCGGTACAGCATCAGGCAAAGCGCGCTCAAATGCGTCGGCTTGATAATATTAATCGCCTTAGCAGTTGCCAGTGCGTGGCGTTCGCTGCCCTCCGCACCTGCCAGCCCCAGAATAATCATCATAGAAAGCTTCATGCCGCTGGCGGTAACTCTGCGTCCCGCTTCTACCGCCTGTTCGCCGTCAACACCCTTATTGACAGCCTTCAGCGTAGCATCGTCGCCTGTTTCCATGCCGTAATACAAAAGCTTCAGGCCTGCTTCCTTCAGCTGGCGCAGCTCCTCCTCGCTCTTGCGCAGGATATCCTTGGGTGCAGCATAGCTGGCAACGCGCTGCAGATGCGGAAACTGCTCGCGCAGTACCTGCAGAATCTTCAGCAGCTTAGCCGTAGGCAGCACCAAAGCATCGCCGTCCGCCAAAAATACGCGGCGCACCTTGTTCTTGCCGTAATGGGCCGCCAGTGCTATCTGACGGGAAATTTCTTCATCCTTTAAAATCTGAAAGGGAACACCTCTGTACATGTTGCAGTAGGTGCATTTATTATGTGCGCAGCCGCGCGTAACGCGCAAAATAAAGCTGCGTGCCTCACTGGGAGGTCTGAAGACTGGTGTGTCATATGAATCAAAAAACATTTCTACTATTCTACCTCATTTTGCTTTGATTGATTTGGCGCCAGTTTGAGATCTCAGAGATTTTGTAAAGTATAATACACTTTAATATTATTATACTAGATTTTTCGCCATTTGTAACGTCCAACTGAAAACTTTTTGTTACTTTTTTTACAGAGATTTTGTGAAACATTGTCAGAGTGTAAAATAACTGTGATTTCCCGCGCCTGCAGGCAACGGCAAGGACACTTGGGCAGGCAAAAACGGACATAACAGCATATACCCGCACAAAAAAAATACGCCTGCGGTCACAAACAACAGCATCGCCGCAGGCGCACAAAGGAGGCTGACACAGGTCAGCCTCCGATGCTTCATATTATTTTTTCGGTAAGCATAACGCTTTACAGCATCAGCTTATCATTTGCGCTTTCTGCGCAGGAAGAAGAAGGCAGCACCACCGATGATAATAACGCCGCCGATAATCGTCAGCAGGCCAAAACCGTCATCGTCATCCTCATTTTCTTCCTCATCCTCGGCAGCAGGCAGCTCCGCAGTGCCCACAGCCACCGGCCATTGGCTCTTCATCTCGCCATGGACTGCCGTAACGGTAACAACGCCGTCAGCCTTGCCGATCAGCTTGCCATCTTCGATAACGGCAATTTTTTCATCGCTCACGCTCCACTCCAGTGTCACGCCGTCAGCCTCGCCCACAACGTAGGCCTCCAGCTTCAGCGCCTCGTCTATTCCCAAGTGCGCCGGCAGATTCGGAGCCTCCAGCTTAGGCTCATAGGCGGTAATCTGCGTCATAAAGGCCTTTTCGCCCTTTTCCAGCAGCAGTTTGCCGCTAATTGTCGCAGTTCCCGGCTTCACAGCCAAAAGCTGCACATCGCCGTCCACCTTCACTATATCACTATTGGAGGAACGCAAATCAGTTACATTATAGCCTACGCAGCCCGGCAGCGAAGCAACTATGCGTGTACGCTCGCCCACCTTCAGGCTGGCCTCCTCCGGAGCCACCGTCACCAGCGGGCTAAGCTCGGAGGCTGCGGTTGCAGGCAGGTCGGGGGCATCCTCGTCGCCCTCCAGCTCGCCGCTTTCGATTGCAGGGTCTTCCAGCTCCTCCTCCTCTACAAGCGGTGCTCTTTTAGCCGCCAGCATATTGATCGGGTCACCGTAAATAAGGCTTACCTCATCCTCTTTATCGTTGCGGTACACAGCGCTCAAATCGGCAGCTACCAAAAATTTGGCAATAACCTCGCCCTCATCATCCAGCGCCGTCAGCTGGTAGAACCAGCCGTCCACCGGCTCCTCCGCATAGAGCAGCTTATAATCATCGGCATCCTCCGGCAAGCCCGTCTGCTTTTCCGGCAGGCCGGCAAGCAGCGCGGCGGCAGCAGCCTCGGATACATCAAAGCTGTCCTCGTTAAATCTGTATTCACCCTGAACATCAAGCGGCAGCGGTCCGTCCTGATAGGCGGTAATGCTCTTGTCCTTCAGCACAAAGCGCAGCTCCACCGTATCATTATTTTTGTAATCCACCTCGGCAATACCGTCGCCGTCCTCGTTGATTTCAAAAACGCCGGCAGTAACGAAATCCTCCGCACTGTCCTCTTCCTCACTGCCGCGCATAACCTTCAGCTCGTAAAGATATTTATCATCGCCCAAGGGCTTGATATTCAGCACGCCGTTATTATACTGGCTGCTTTCGGTCCACACATAGCAGCCTGCCGTATTCTTCCAGTCATTTTTGGAGGCGGCGCCTGCCTGCAGCGTCAGGCTGCACAGCAGCAGGGTAAGCATAACAGTTACGATAATACGCATCATTTTTTCTTTCATTATGCTCCCCTCCTCAAATGCTCAGACGGAACCTGACAGTCTTGGGATTAACGCCATCCATCCAATACTTCACAGTGTATACGCCCTTAGCACATTTTTTGCCGCTGTTGCCGCTCGCCCAGCCGTTCCAGCTGAAGGCAAAATCCTGATTGGCATTTCTTGCCTTATATTTTGTGCTGTAGACCAGCTTGTTATTTTTATTGAAAATCTGGGCATAGCAGGTCTTGCCCGTGGAATTATTCTTTTTGAAATACAGGCGCTGGTAAACATCACCGTTGCCCTTGCGGATAATCTTAGACGCACGGAACTGCATTTTGCTCTGCGGCTTGTAGCTGATGTTGACAGTCTTTTTAACCGCACCGCCCTTGCCGAAGCTGCTGGTCGTTACCAAGCGATATCTGCCCGGCTTCAAGTTTTTCATATCATAGCTGTAGGGTACAAAGCGGAAATATTTATCACCATCATAGTACCATTTTTTCAGCTCGCGCTGCTTCCAGCGCACAACAACCTTATTATCCTTGTTGAGCAGCACCGCCTTATCCTTCATAGGCCCCTTGCCCTCTACATAACGCTGCACATTCAGCTTGGTGCCGTTTACCTTGATAGTTGTTTTGTACTGCGTTGCCGCCCACGCCAATGCCGTAAAAGCCACGAGCATCGCCAGGCACGCCCCGAGCACTGCCTTCAGCCGTTTCATTTTTCCGCCTCCTAACCGCCGGATATAAAAAGACCCGGCATATACTTCTTCATTTACAGTATATACCGGGTCAATATTAACTATAAGTAACCTTTAGTTAAGAGTTGGGGAAAAAGCGCTCCAGCTGATGTCTTTTATTTTTGGCCGCCGCATCAATCTGCAGCTTGGCAAAAATTTTGTTGAGATATTGCTTAATCGTCCCCTCCGACAGCGACAATCTTTGCGCAATCTCCCTGTTCGTATGGCGTGCCGCCGCCAGCTGCGCTATCTGCAGCTCCTGCTCCGTCAGCTCCTGCAGGCCTGCTTCGGCAAAGCGTGCGGACATAATCTGTCCCCGGCCCGCTTCCAGCTGCTGCCCCAGGTGCAGCGCCGCTGCTGCCGCTGCTGAAAATTCACCTTGCAGCTCCTGCTCCAGATAAGGACGCAGCAGCGCTATGTTCTGTGCCAACGGCAGTACGAGCTTATCCGCCTCAGCCATTGCCAGTGCCTGCTTCAGCGAAGCACGGCAGCTCGTTACATCGCCTCTGCCGGCAAAAGCCGCCGCTCTTTGCACCTGCAAATACAGCAGGCACAAAAAATTACTGTAGGGACGGCATTCCTGCTCCCAGTCGGACCAGCGCACCAAAAGCTCCGTATACTGCCCTTGTGCCAGCAGGCACTGGGCACTGATATAGTTGCGGCAGGGACGCGCAGGATAAAGCACCGAAGGCTGCTGTCCGTTTCCGTCCGTCAGCCAGCTTGGGATATATTCCGGCTTGCCCAGCAATGCATAGTAAAAGCCGGCGCACATATCGGCAGTATTCAGCAGCATGCTCTGCTTCCAGGGCTGCAGCTGCCACTGATGGCGGCTGTACGCCTCTGCCTTACTGCTGTAAACGCCGCGAAAAAGATCGCGCTGCATCTCCAAAAAATCACAGCAGATAGTAATACACTCCTGCCCATGCTTTTCCGCCTGATAATACGCCTTCTGCAGAGGCATATCCACTTCGTCAATGCGTCCCTGCAGCAAAAGTGCTTCCGCCTCCGTCAGCTCGGCGGCTCCGGCACCGTGCCAGCCGCTCAGCAGATAGTATGGTGGCATACACTCCTGCATATCCTCCACCGTCTGCCGCAGACTGCAGCCCGTGCGCAAATACAGCCCCAGAACACTGGGCGCGCCGAAGGTCCAGATGCCCTGCTTGCTGAGCGTCTGCGGAGCACCGCTCAGCAGCTTGTAGGCACGCCTGTGATGCTCGCTCATACCGGTAATGCTGTTGAAGGCCAAAAAGCTCAGAATAACCTCCAGCTCGCCGTAATAATTATCGCGCTCGCGCTGGCTGAGCGCAGTATTGCGCTCCAACGCCGTTACATACCATTCCTTGACCTGCAGCATTTCCGGCACCATATTCAGCGAAAACATGCGGCGCATAATAATCAGCACCGCCTGCGGATACTGCCACAATATTTCCGGCGGACATTCGCGCAGCCAGTCGAAAAGATGCTGCCTGTGCTGCGGGCGCATCGACCAGTCGCGCAGCTGCTGCACTGCAGCCAGCAGGCCGTCAAAATCACGGCCGCGGTACAGCCAGTCCAGCGCTTCCTCGTACTCCTTCTGCTGTGCGTACCATTGTCCCAAGCGACGGAAGTACATTTGCTGCTCAGCCTCCGGCAGCAGGCCGAAGGCATGGCGCGTTGCCTGCTTCAGCATATGGTGACAGCGCAGTCTGCCGTTCGCCAGCCTGATAATAAAGGCATTGCATTCCAACAGTCTGCTTACAGACTCTCTGCAGCTTGTGCCGTAGGCAAAGGCCACCTGCTCCGGCGTAAATTCCTCCGGCTGCCCCATAAGCAGCAGCAAGCGCTGCTGCTCCGACGGCAGCGGCCGCAGCAGTACATTGGCTATCATCTCATAAACGCTGCCTGTATCAAGGCAAAAGCGCTGATACCTGTCATAGTTCAAAAAGTTAAGATAGGTAACGGAAAACCAGCCCTCGCAGGCCTCATGCAAAGCATCCAGCTGCTGCGTTGTAAGCTGCAGGCCGCATCTGCTGCTGTATTCCGCCAGCTCGTCACGCTGCAGCGCCAGGTCATGCTTATCAAGGCAAAAGACCTTACGTCCCAGCTCCAGCAGACGGCTGCCATCAAAAATCTGCCCTCTGCTTACCAGCAGCAGGTGCAAATCAGCAAAGCCTGCCTTGCTCAGAGCAAAGAGAAAATCAATCGCCTCGCTGCTTTCCAGCAGATGCAAATCATCTATAAACCAATAGACAGGCTCCTGAGGCAGCAGCTGACGGAACAGCTCCAGTACCAGCGTTTTGGCGTTGGCATCGGCAGGCAAGGACTGCTGCAGCAGCGCAGAGCCCAGCTCCGTACCCTGCCAGCTGTGGCACACTCCCTGCCAGAAGGCTTCGGCACCGGCGCCGTAAATGCTTTGGCGCAGCACCTTTTTGCCGCAGCGCTCCTGCTCCTGCAAAAAGTACTGCACTGCCAGTGTTTTGCCATAGCCCATGGGAGCAACAACCAGCGTTGTTCCCGCTGTCTGCAGCTCTGCCAAAAGCTCTTTTATTCTCTTGGAATAATATAAATTATTGAGCCTTTTCATAGTATTTTTACTTAATTACGTTCTGCGGTGCTCCTGCCAGCCATTTTTCGATGTTGGCAAAAACGATATCGGCACGTGCAGCCAGTGCTTCGGCGCTGGCGAAGGCCACGTGCGGTGTCAGCACGGTGTTCTTTGCATGGCACAGAGGATGCTCCGGTGCAATCGGCGGCTCGCCCTCAAACACATCAATGCCTGCGCCAGCAAGGCGTCCTTCGTTCAGCGCCTGTGCCAGCGCCTCGCTGTCCACAACAGGACCGCGCGCAGTATTCAGCAGTACGGCAGTCGGCTTCATCTTCGTAATAGCCTCAGCGTTAATCAGTCCGCGGGTTGCGTCCGTCAGCGGCACATGCAGGCTGACAAAATCGCTGGCAGCCAAAAGCTCATCCAGACTTACATAGCGTACACCGTCAGCCTGCAGCTCTGCCTTCGGAGTACGGCTGTAGGCCAGCACCCTGCAGCCGAAGGCAGCGGCAATCTTCGCCACTCTGCTGCCAATCGCACCGGTGCCGACTACGCCGAAGGTTTTGCCGAAAAGCTCAAAGCCTACCAGGCCATCCTTCGTTCCTGTCTGACGGCAGCGTGCATCACAGGGAACGATGTTGCGGATAACGCTTATAGCCAAACCGAAGGTCAGCTCTGCTACCGCATTGGTGGAATAGCCTGCGGCATTGCACACTAAAATTCCGCGCTCACGGCAGGCAGCCAGCGCAATATGGTCTACGCCGGTAAAGGCTACAGACAGCATTTTCAAATTAGGGCAGGCGTTGATAATCTCCGCACTCAGCGGCTGGTTGGCCAGCATGATAACATCGGCCTGCTGCACACGCGCCAGCAGCTTCGTCTGGTCTGTTTCCTTTGCGGTATAATAAACGAAATCATGGCCTGCAGCCTGCAACGGCGCTGCTAGGGCATTTATCTGTTCCATCTTTACGCCTAACGGCTCCATAACTACTATTTTCATCAAAGCACCTCCGAAAAAGTCTGTAAAATTTTTGCTTATCACTTACATATTACTACTGTAGGAATTGATTAGCAAGGAAGAATTTTTCAGGGCCGGTGTCTGCCTTCATGAGTATTTGTATCCGCAAATACAAAAAAGCCGTTCTTCTTTCGAAGAACGGCATATTTTCGTTGGTGATCCACCCGAGACTCGAACTCGGGACACCCTGATTAAAAGTCAGGTGCTCTACCAACTGAGCTAGTGAATCATTTGTCGCCATAAATTAGCAACATTAATAGTATACAGACTAACACAAGGAAAGTCAAGTACTTTTTTAAATATTTTTGCTGTTTTTTCAGCAGCCTAAGCTTACAGCAGCTCTTTCAGAACGATGGTCTGCTCACGGTTAGGACCAACGGAGATAATACCCAGCTCAACACCGGATACCTCGCTGATTTTAGCCAGATATTTCTTAGCGTTTTCCGGCAGCTCGTCATAGTTGCGGATGCCGCTGATATCGGTCATCCAGCCGTCGAACTCTTCGAAAATCGGCTCAACCTTAGCCAGAACGTTCAGGCTTGCAGGAATGCGTTTGAGAACCTCATCGCCAATCTTGTAGCCAACGCACATTTTAATCTTCGGCATTTGGTCGAGGATATCCAGACGGGTAATTGCCAGATAATCCAAGCTGTTCAGGCGTGCGCTGTAACGCAGCATGAAAGCATCCAGCCAGCCGCAGCGACGCGGACGACCGGTTACGGTGCCGTATTCATGGCCGGTTTCGCGGATTTGGTTGCCGGGGCCGTCGGTATCTAGCAGCTCGGTGATGAAGGGGCCTTCACCAACGCGGGTGGTATAAGCCTTAACTACGCCGACAACATGGTCGATGAAGCGGGGACCTACGCCACTGCCGGTGCAGGCATTACCTGCAGTCGGGTTGGAGCTGGTAACATACGGATAGGTACCATGGTCGATATCGAGGAAGGTAGCCTGTGCGCCTTCAAACAGAACGTTTTTGCCGGCGTTGAACAGCTCATCCATAACAACACCGGTATCGGCAACGTACGGACGCAGCTCTTCTGCATAAGCCAGATATTCCTTCAGTACGGTATCATAGTCAAACGGTTCTGCACCATAAATTTTGGTGATAATAGCATTTTTAGCTTCCAGATTAACCTTCAGCTTATCAGCAAAGGTTTCGGGCTCCATCAAATCGCAGATACGGATGCCTACGCGAGCAACCTTATCCATGTAGCAGGGGCCGATGCCGCCTTTGGTGGTGCCGATTTTATGATTGCCCAGTGCTTCCTCCTGCAGCTCATCAAGACGTTGATGATACGGCAGAACAACGTGTGCACGGTCAGAGATAACCAGATTGCTGCAATCAATGCCCTTTTCCTTCATGCCGGCGATTTCAGCCAGCACAACGCCGGGGTTGATTACAACGCCATTGCCCAAAACGTTAGTCTTATCATTAAACAGTACGCCGGAGGGCAGCAGACGCAGCTTATAATTAATGTTGTTAACTACAACGGTATGGCCTGCATTGGAACCGCCGCTGTAACGAACTACAGCGTCAGCCTTTTGCGCCAAATAGTCAACAATTTTACCTTTACCCTCATCGCCCCATTGGGCACCTAAAACTACAACAGATGACATTAGCAGTCACTCCTTATCAAAATTATAAACCAAATCTAGCAAAAATCTCGTCAACGTGGCGCAGCATCGGTTTCGGATCGAAGCAATGCTCAACCTCTTCGTCGGTCAGATATTTTTTGATATCCGGGTCAGCTTCAACGTTGGTCTTGAAGTCAGCGCCTTGCAGCCAACGTGCCATAGCGTTGCGTTGTACCCATTTGTAAGCGTCCTCACGCAGTACGCCTTTGGTAACCAGAGCAATCAGCAGGTTTTGGCTGAAAATCAGGCCGCCGGTTTTGTTCATGTTGGCAATCATTGCATCAGGATATACCAGCAGCTTGTCGATGATGTTGGAGAATTTACGCAGCATATGGTCCAGAGCAATAGTTGCGTCCGGCAGAATAACGCGTTCTACAGAAGAATGGGAGATATCGCGTTCATGCCACAGGGTTACATCCTCCAGAGCTGCTACTGCATAGCCGCGCAGCAGGCGAGCCATACCGGAAACCTTTTCGCAGGTGATAGGATTACGTTTATGCGGCATAGCGGAAGAACCCTTTTGGCCGGGTGCAAAATATTCTTCAGCTTCACGGATATCGGTACGCTGCAGGTTACGGATTTCGGTTGCCATCTTATCCAGAGAGGAACCGATGATTGCCAGAGTAGTCATGAAATGTGCATGACGGTCACGTTGGATAACCTGAGTTGCCAGGCGTACCGGAGTGAGCTCCAGCTTTTCGCAGACATATTTTTCTACAAACGGATCGATGTTGGAGTAAGTGCCTACAGCACCGGACAGCTTGCCGACTGCCATCATTTCACGCGCTTGTTTCAGACGTTCAATGTCACGCTCGATTTCAGCGGACCACAGCAGGAATTTCATACCGAAGGTCATCGGTTCTGCGTGGATACCGTGAGTACGGCCGATCATAACGGTATATTTGAATTCAGCGGCACGACGGCGCAGAATTTCATGGAAGTTTACCAGATGACGCATAATCAGGTCTGCGGATTGTACGGTCATGTAGCACAGTGCAGTATCCTTTACGTCGCTGGAAGTCAGGCCTTTGTGAATGTATTTGGACGCATCGCCTACATACTCAGCCACATTAGTCAGGAAAGCAATAACATCATGGTTGGTAACTGCTTCAATTTCCTTAATGCGGTCCAGACGGAAGTCAGCCTTCGTCTGAATATCCTTCAGCGCTTCGTCAGGCACAATGCCCAGTTTGTTCATAGCCTCGCAAGCCAGAATTTCTACCTTCAGCATGGTACGGAATTCATTTTCGAGTGTCCAGATATTACCCATTTCAGGATGAGTATAACGATCAATCATTTTTGTATGCCTCCCAAGACAATTTTATTCATGAAAAAACATCTGAAAGCCACAGATATTACCTTCAGATTCTTCACTACACTTTGTTGCATAAATATCATATCATTTTCCGCGTCTTATCGCAAGCTTTATGAACATTTTTTGTTGATTTTAGGTAAAATATTCGGTTTTTCTTCGCAGCTTCCTTGTAAGCTTTTTTACACTTATCAGAAAAAATCTTTTGCCAAGAGAATAATTTTCACGCTTTTAACCCCCATCAGGCAATGCTCCATACAATACTCAAAAAGTCCCGAGATGTTAAAATCCCGGGACTTTTATTATGTCGCTGTATTCTATGCTCAGCTTTCGCGCTTCGTAAAGCCGACAAATTTGGTGAACTGCTTTTGGAAGAACAGATTAACAGTATCTACCGGACCGTTACGGTGCTTAGCAATAATCAGCTCGGTATGCTTGTTTTCCGTTTCCGGATTGTAGTAATCCTCGCGGTACAGGAACGCTACGATATCCGCATCCTGCTCCAGAGAACCGGATTCACGCAGGTCACTGAGCATGGGACGCTTAACCTGACGCGATTCTACGCTACGGCTCAGCTGTGACAGTGCCAGCACCGGCACATCCAGCTCACGCGCCAAAGCCTTCAGTGAGCGGGAAATTTCCGAAACCTCCTGCTGACGGTCGCCGGAATAATTGCGCTTGCCGCTGCCCTGCATCAGCTGCAGGTAATCGACTACAATCAAATCCAGACCATGCTCTGCCTTCAGGCGGCGCGCACGGCTGCGCATATCCATCGCCGTAATGCCCGCCGTATCATCAATATAGATTTTCGCACGGCTCATCGTATCGCAGGCATCCCAAAGGTGCGTCCAGTCCTCGTCATGCATCTCGCCTACACGCAGGCGCTGGCTGTCGATGCCTGCTTCGGCGCACAGCATACGGTTAACCAGCTGCTCCTTGCTCATTTCCAGGCTGAAGAAGGCTACACTGCGCGGTTCACCGCCGATGACTTTGTGCGCACGCAGCGCTACGTTCTGCACAATGTTCAGCGCCAGCGCAGTTTTACCCATAGAAGGACGCGCTGCCAGAATAATAAAATCGGAAGGATGCAGACCGCTCGTCAGCTTGTCCAAATCCGCAAAGCCTGCCGGCAGACCTGTAAGACCGCCCTTGTTCTGCAGCAGACTTTCGATGCTCTGCACGCTGTCCATCAATACGTCGTTAATTGCTGTAAAATCCGTCTTTTTCTTGCGGTTGGAAATCTCCAGAATGCGGCTTTCCGCAGTATCCAGCAGCGTACCAACATCCTCATTGGCCTCATAGCCCATAGCCGCAATTTCGGTAGAAACGCGCACAAGCTGACGCAGAACCGATTTTTCGGCAACAATATCCGCATGATATTTAACGTTGGCCGCCGTCAGCACCACATTCGCCAGACTGGTGATGTAGGCAATGCCGCCGATGTCCTCCAGCTTATTGTCACGCTTGAGGATTTCCGTAACAGTAACCATATCTACTGCTTCATTTTTATTATAAAGCTCCAGCATCGCACTAAAGATAACGCGATGCGCTTCGCGGTAAAAATCATCCGCCGACAGCACTTCGGTCGCCTTGGCAATAGCTTCTTTATCAATAAGCATCGCGCCAAGCACAGCCTGCTCCGCTTCTATATTTTGCGGTGGCACTCTTTCTTCAATCACTCGCTTCTACCTCCTGTCAGTAATCTTTTCATTCATATTATTATACATTATTTGCTACAAAGCTGAAAGCTTTTTATTTGAACAGTATCAATGCTAAAGCAAAAACAACCTCCCGCAAGCAATAGCCTAAGGGAGATTGTTCGTATAATTTTTCCTATTAAAAGCTACAGCGCCACCTCAGCGAACTCTGTGCCCTCCTGCTCCAGCTCTATCTGCTGATTGAGGTTCTCGGTCAGCCAGGCCTCGGCCTCAGCCTTTTGCTCGGCGCGCATTTTCAGGATAACCTTGGCGCGCAGGTCATATTGTACATCGGCAATTTCAAACAGCTGCTGCTGATAAAGCACATTCAGAATGCGTCCGACGCTGTTCACATCATATAAAAAGCTGTAATAGCCCAGCAAAATCTTCTGCGCCAGGCCTGCTTCCTTCACTGCACCAGCCACGCTGCCGCTGTAAGCACGCACCAGTCCGCCTGCACCCAGCTTAATGCCGCCGAAGTAACGTGTCACCACTGCCGCCGTTTCCGTCAGTCCATTTTTACGCAGCACCTCCAACATAGGAATGCCGGCAGTACCACTCGGCTCGCCGTCGTCACTGGAGCGCTGTGCCAAGTCATCCACGATGTAGGCGGAGCAGTTATGTGTTGCATCCCAAAACTCCTTTTTCACAGCCTTAATAAATTCCTGCGCCTCCGCCTCGCTGTGCACCTTTTTCAGCGAGCAGATAAAACGTGATTTTTCAATCACAATTTCTTTGCGGTAATCTCTGCTTATAGTATACAAGTAGCGTACCTCCGTCCGTATTTTTCGCAATTTATATTAACATTATAACACAAATTCACCGTTTACAAAATTTTTTACGGTTTTTTACAGCTAACCCTTTATTTACTCTTCCATCTTTGTTATAATAATGGACACTTACAGATAAAGAAGAGAGTCTTAAGGCTACTCTTCAAAAAACTTATTTTTTATTAAGGGAAAGAGGTAACTTCATATGAAACAATTTTGTGCTTTAATCGGCAAATTCTTTGGCATCATCGCCATCGTTTTTCTGGTTCTCGGCCTCACAATGCCGCAGAACTTTTTGTGGGTATTAGGCAAGGTGCACGGCATCAGCGTTCTGAGCTGTATGCTCGGCATCGTAATGTTCGGTATGGGCACCACGCTGAACCTGAAGGATTTTGCGCTGGTACTCAAACGCCCGCTTGATATTATCATCGGCTGCTGCGCTCAGTATTTCGTAATGCCCTTCCTGGCATACCTGCTGTCCGTTGCCTTTAATCTGGACCCCGCACTGACCACCGGCGTTGTGCTGGTGGGCACCTGCCCCGGCGGCACCTCCTCCAACGTAATCACCTTTATGTCCAAGGGTGACGTTGCGCTTTCCGTAACCATGACCAGTGTTTCCACTGTACTTTCTCCGATTCTTACTCCGTTCATCACCTACATGATTATCGGTGAAAAAATCAACTTTGACCCGGTTGGTATGTTCTGGAGCATCGTACAAATCGTTATTCTGCCTATCTGCTTAGGTTTGGCTGTTAAATCCTTCCTGCCCAAGCTTGCTGAAGCAGCAACCGACTATCTGCCTGCTGTATCCTCCATTGCAATTTCTCTGATTATCGCAGGTGTTATCGGCGCCAGCCGCGACCTGATTCTGAAGGCTCCCGGCCTGATTCTGCTGGTAGTTATCCTGCATAACTGCTGCGGCTACGCTCTTGGCTTTGCCATCGCCCGCTTCACCGGTCTCAGCTGGAAAAAGGCAGTTGCCCTTTCCATCGAGGTTGGTATGCAAAACTCCGGTCTGGCAACCGGCCTGGCAAAAGCACACTTTGCCGCTCTGCCTGCCGCAACCGTTCCCGGTGCAGTTTTCTCCGCATGGCACAATATTTCCGGTGCTCTGCTGGCATGGGCTTATCAGAACTACCTGAATCCGAAATTTGACCCGGATTACGCTAAGGAAGAAGCTGCAGAAGCAGAAGCTGCCAAGGCTTAAATTAAATTTGACCTGAAAATTATTAATCCCCTTGAGCTTGAAAGCCCAAGGGGATTTTTGTCTGCCAATAATCAACCGAAATTGAAGTTACATATTCACGTACTGCTGAATATACTCAAAAAGCATATCCGCACCTCTTTCGCCCATGAACGGCAAATGCTTGGCAATTGTCCTGTGACTGTAACAGGGATGGCTTACGCAAACTTTAAAGTTTGTCATGTCAGCTTGCGCAACAGTATCCTCATCAGCCATAACAAGACAATGACGAATATCCTTCAGCAGCTGCAGATAATCCTTCTCCTCTTTAAAGTACTCTATGCCCGCTTCTGCTGCAGCGCCCGTTATTTTATGTGCACACACGCTATGAGCAATATTAAATCTGAGCTCCTTGAAAAAGTCGCCCAAGCCTTTTACTGTATCATAATCACCCTTTAAAAATACCGTACCGGGAGTTCTGCTCAGCAGCGGAGAATTTAAAAGCATTTTCAGTCTGCGGTTCTTTTCCGCTAAACGCTGCAGCATAGCTTCCTTAACCGGCTGGCCTATAACCGCTGCAACGCTATTTAAAAACTCTGTCGTCTGACTATAGCCGTAAGGCGGCAGATAAACATAAGGCGTACCGGTAACGCTTTGCAGATATTCCGCACACGGAAGCGCTTCGGCAGCCAAAATAATATTCAGCTCGGCGCTGCCAAGCTCGGCAATCGCCTCCGTAGTCGTATTCATTGCAAAGCAATGCAGCAGCTCATAGCCAAAGGCTTCACGCAACAGGCTTTCTATTTCGCAAATATCGGATTCTGCTCTGTAATGCAACGGCGAAGCACCTAAAATATTATACCGCTTGCTTTGCTTGACAACAGCAGGCTGTACAAACAGCTCGGCCAGCTGCAGGTATATTTTTCGCAAGCCTGCGCTGTAATCAGCGCCCAAACCGGAGGAATTTACAGGAATCAGCCTGCTTTGAACCTTGCTCTGCAGGCTGTCGCAAATTCCCACGATATCCGTACCGATGATAGAGGTTACAGAAGAAGTCAGCACAAAAATAGCCTTAGGCGAATATAACACATCCAGCTCAAAAATACCTCTTTCCAGATTCTCGGTGCTGCCCATAACGATATCACTGTCATCTACACCGGTGGTAAAAAGTCTGTTGGGGTAATCCTGCCCCAGCTTATTGAAAAAATTCATGCTGAAATGTGTTGTTCCTTCGGGACCATACTCCAGCACAACAGCATCCTCAATATTCAGCAGCGTGCTGATTATTGCCATCCTGTCAGACGGCACCGGAAAATTTCTTATCAAAGCCATATTCACTTCTCCTCTATTTGAGTCTGCGTAAAATCCAGTAAACGCTTCAGCAAGCCGAAACAGCCTGCAAAGCCCAGTACATCCTGTCCCGGCATACTGTCTATACCGAAAATCCCTTTTCTTTCCAGGCTGTCGGTAAAGCTTCTGCCTATATACAGCTGAGGCTTTAATTTATCATAGATAAATTCCATCGCTGCCAGATTGGCACTCTTGCAGATATAAGGATCCGCATATTGCAGCAGCTCTTTTTTTGCTTCCTTGTTTTTCAGAGTGCTCATCTGTATCATCAGCGGCTTCAATCCCAAAGCTGCCAGATAAGTATTCAGCTCCCAGCAATTATACGGACTGTTGCCGTAGATATAGCCAATACCCTGCAGCTTATCCTGCACCTGCTGCTGCAAAGCAAGACATTTCTCCCAAGTCTCTGTAACAGCAGAAGGCAATTCCACAGCCAAGGCCACAACAAGCTCCTTATAGGCCTGCAATATATTTTGCGGATTACACATCGGCGGAAAGTAAACATAAGGCACAGCCAGCCTTGCCTGCATCTGCTTCGCCAGTTCCAGCCCCAGCTCATCAACAACAATATTCAGCTTCGCTCTGCCTGCAAGCGCCAAATCCTGCAGACTGCATTTGCCAGGAAGCTGCAGTCCTAACTGTACGCCGGCCTGCTCCAGCAGCTGCAGCAAAGCAGAATTTTTTTGCAAAGGAGCGCCATTGCCAAGAATATTGACAACATTTTCCGTCGGCATTTTCCGCATCAGTTTTACAGTGGCAGTCAATGTTCTTTCAATACCCGGCAGATGGTCCCTGCACTGAAAATGCTCTGTACGCACAAGCAGAACCGGAATATGGTACTTTTCCTCCAGCTCATCAACGAGTGCATCATAATCATCACCTATAATTTCCAGAACGCATGTTGTTACCAATACTATGCATTTAGGCGCTCCTGCCTCAAAAATTTCGGCAACGGCCTTTTTAGTTTTCTTAATCGTACCGAAGGTCACATCATAATCATCTATTACTACTGAAACACAGCTTTCCTTAAGACTGCCGAATATTTTCATATTCGCCAACAGCTTGGAATAATAGGTGCATTCATCTGTACCGATGATAACCGTAACAACCTCCGGCATCTGTCTTACGGTCATCAGAACACCCATCAGCGGGCAATGAGTTCCCGGGAAGGATGTTGCCATCAGAGGCTTGATATCCCTTTGCTCATTTACTTCGCTCAAGCGTCTGATATTATGTAAAATATCGGCGCCATAGTTTTTCTTTTGCAGCATATTTCTTCTCCTCAAAAAACAAGGGGCAGCAGATAAAACCGCCACCCCCATAAAATGTTATTTAATATCACACAAAGACCTTTGTGTCTATTTGCCGTAAACTGCCTCATGCAGAAGCTCTACACTGTCAGCGGCATGTTGCGACAGGCAGTTTACATAGCCTTGCGGAATTACAATCGCCTGCTTTTTCTTTACAGCAGTTACTGTAGCCAGAGCAGGATCGGAATACAATTCTTCTAGCTGTGCATTACCCGATTTATAAGCACCGCCCTGAGACCAGGTGCCGATAATTATGTAGTCGGGATTTGCCTGTACTACTTCTTCTTTACTCAAAATACGGCTCGTTCCCGGCTTATCCGCAATTGTATGACGTGCTGCCTCATAGCAATCCTCTACACCGGCAGCAGTCATGATATCGTTAAAAATAATTCCCTTGCCGCCGATAGCACCAAAGCGCAGAAAGAGCAATCCTTTTTTCCTGTCCTCAGGCTGCATTTTTTTAACCTTAGCTTCAACCGCGCTGATTTTTTTCTGCATCTCGGCAATCAGCTTGTCGGCCTGCTCCGGCTCGCCTACAGCACCGCCGATAGCCTTAATCGTCTTGGGAATATTGCTCAGTCTGGATGCGGCGGGATAAACAAAAACCTTAATTCCCACATCCTCCAAGCTGGAAATCTGCTCCGGCTTACTGCTGTCCGGCAGCAGCACCAGATCAGGCTTCAAGGCGAGAATAGCCTCCGGATTGCTTTCCGCAATTTGCGGAACATCCTTAGCCTCCTTTGCACCCATGGCCAAATCCTCATCATGCACCCATTTGGACAGGCCTGCTATACGCTTATGGTCAACAAGGCCTAAAAGCACCTCATCACCATAAACATACAGGCTGATTATTTTTTGAGGCTTAGACTCAAAGGACAGCTTCTTGCCGCGTACATCCTGCACAACATAGCTTTGCTTTTTAGCAGCATCATTCTGCTTGTCAACAGTACCGGCACAGCCGAAGCAATAGACAACAGCCAGCACGGTAAGAACAAGGAAAAATAATCTACGCATAATCAGCCAAGCCTTTCATCAGAAGCTGTGCTCATAAGACAGCATCCAGTTGCGTTCCTCCAGCATAGCACCGGTGCCGCTGGAAGAACCGGTTCTGATATCATCACGGTCCAGCAGATTATACACAGCAAATCTTAAAGCATCATTTTTGGTAATCTGCTGTTTTACGTTCAAAGTAAGGTCTAACATCGGTTTAACGCCGTTAATTCTTTCTGCCATATAGTTAGCATAAATGTTGGCATTGGTCTTGCCTAAGTTATAACCTACTCCTGCATGCAGACCTAATTTAAAGTCAACTCTCTGCCAATCGCCCTTAGCAAGCTTTTGCTCGGGATTACCATAGGAAACGCCTACATTGTAGCTGAACTTTTCCGAAGCAGCTTTTTCGTAGCTTACCTCAACGCCGGTATTTCTGTACTTGTTGGCATTCAGGAACATGCTCTTGCCGCTGCCGTTATAATTGCGTTGGCTGTAGATACGGTCATTAATATCCATATGGTACAGGTTTACCTTGAAGAGTTCATCGGCAGCCAGTTTCTTTTTCCAGCCGAATTCATAGTTCCAGCCATTTTCTGCCTTCAAATCAGGGTTCATCAGCTGAGTAGAAGTACCCCATTGCTCGTTGACATGCGGTGCACGCATAGAGCGGTTCACATTCAGGTAAATATTATCATCGGTACCTAAGGAATGCATTACCTGGAATTGCGGACAGAACTTGCTGCCGGATTCCTCAACATAGGCTTCACGTGCACCGAGGAAAATCTTGGTTTTATCGGATACCTCAGTTTCTGTCATAAAGAATACTGCGGCACTGTCGCGCTTTGCTGCCTCTATATTGTTGCTGTTTTTGGTATTTTCATTTTCATAGTTGGCACCGACAGTCAGCATGGTGTTGCCCAATTTGAATTTATCCTGCAAATCGGCACCATAGTTATGACCTTTTTGGTGTGTAGAGGTATTGAATTTCCAATCTCTGTTTCTGAAGAACACGGTAGCCTGTAAATCATCATTTACATATCTGAGCTGGCCGAAATTATATTTAATGTCACTGTGGAAGCCGGGCTTGTAAACACCATTAACGGATTTGGAGCAGTCGGAAACCTTCTTGCTGTACATATATTGCAAGGACAGGTTATCGCTGATAGCATATTGCAGATTCAGGCTGTCCTTTTCCAGCTTGTCGCCGGTATAATAGTTGCTTGCGCCGGAGTTTTTATAGACAAAGCCTCTGTCCTTAGACTGCTGTCTGGAATAGCTTAATTGCAGCTTATCGGTAGCTACATTAACAGCACCTTTAAATTTGTTTTTATCGCCAAAGCCAATCAATACTTTATTCTTGGCTGCCTTTTTATTAGTAATAATATTGATAACACCGGCACTTGCATTAGAACCGTAAAGAACAGTAGCGCCGCCCTTAACAACTTCAATGCGGTCGATAATATCGGCAGAAATGGATTCCAAGTCATAGTTTCCGTCTTGGTTCAAGGGAATTCCGTTTACTAAGATAGCAACATTATCCTTAGCAATGCCTCTGAAGCCGATGTAAGTATTACCGGTCGGAGAAGCGGTTAAGGTAAAGCCGGGAATATTTTTTACTACCTCCATAACGTTATTGGCACCCAGCTTTTCAATCTTCTGCTGATCATAAATTTCTGTTGCAGCAGGAATATCTACATCTCTTTTCTCATAACGGGCGGCAGTAACCATCATGGGATCCAATACATACTCATTTAATGCTTCATGTGCCATTACCGGCGCAGCAAACAGCATGCAGCCCAAAGCTACAGCGCCGTTTACCATTTTCTTACTCATCAAACTCATCAGTCATACACTCCTTGAAAATTTTAATAATATGGCGTAAAATAATAATATTGGCTTTTGATAACTTATACCACGTTATCAGTATTATCTTACAATATACAACGCTTATACAGTCAAGAGGTTTTTTATGAAGGATTCACGTTATTTCACTCCCGGCGAGCTGGCAAAGCTGCTCGGCATATCAAAACAGCTGCTGTTATATTATGATAAAAACGATATTTTTTCACCGGAATTCGTCGATGAAAACGGCTATAGATTTTACGTTCTGTCGCAGTATTTTACACTGCAGATTATTATCTCATTAAGAAAACTTGATGTTTCTTTAAAAGAGATTAAAGCATACTTGAAAAGCAAGGATATAAACCTGCTTAAAGAAATATATCGCAACAAGCAGCAAAAATATAAAAAGCAGATTGAGGAATTGCTGTATTTAGAAAAAACTATGCAGCAGAAAATCGCCTTTTTAAACGATATTCAGAATCTGCCGCTTAACCAGATTCTTCTGGAAATCCAGGAGGAGGAATATCTATATTTCAGCGAAGACATCAGCTTTCAACAGCCAATAAAGCAAAGGATGAAAGTTTTAGCAAATCATATGTTGCCGGTATTCTCTTATGAATCATTTCAAGAATATCTGATGGGCTTTCACTATGACAGCAACGATTTTTTTCACGGAAACCACTTGACCCAATACAATGTATTTATTACCGCAAACAGCAAGCTGAATTATGATAATCCAATAAAGGTAATTAAAGAAAAAGGTTTGTATCTGTGCGTTTACTGTAATGCACACTACGGCGTAATAGACAGCAAAATCAAAGAACGAATTGTAAAATTCATTCGGCAAAATAATTTGCTATATCATGGCGGTATATATCTTTTCCCTTTGCGGAACTTTTGGTCTACATCTAAGCCCAAGGAAGAACTCGTTAAGCTCTGCTTAAGAGTAGAATATACTGATTGAGGTATATAACTATTATACACCTTGTTCCTCAGCCTAAAACACTGAAAAGAAGCTTGTAACAACTAGAAGCTGACGCATTTGCGCCGGCTTCTTTTTCTTCTGAGAAGTATATACATCCATAAGGTTATTTTTGTGCTATAATATTAGTTACAAAAATTCGAAGAAAAGAGTTATATTTATGGACGATAAAGAACAAAAATTCAAAACCTACCGTTCGCTCAGCAACATGCACAACTTCCGCCTGCGCCTGTTTGCGGAGGGTATCCTCACCGGTATCTTCGCCGGTATAGTCATCAGCTTCTTCCGCTTCGCCCTCTCGGAGATGGAATACCTGCGCGGAGCGCTCTACAACCGCCTATGGGTGAGCGACTGGAGCATCAACGCCTGCTGGTTCGCCGTGCTCATCGCCATCGCCTTTATCCTGCACAAGCTCAACTGCATCGAGCCTATGGCGGCAGGCAGCGGCATTCCGCAGGTCAAAGGAGCAATTTTAGGCCTGATGAAAATGCGCTGGCTGCACATTCTCTGGGTTAAGCTCACCGCCGGCATCATCGGCATCGGCGCCGGTCTTTCCCTGGGACGCGAAGGCCCTTCCATCCAACTGGGCGCAGTAGCTGCGCAGGGCGTCAGCCGCCTCATGGGACGCACCCGCATGGAGGAACGCTATCTGCTGACCAGCGGTGCCAGCGCCGGTCTGGCAGCAGCCTTCAACGCTCCGCTCGCCGGTGTAATCTTTGCTTTGGAGGAGCTGCACCGCAACTTTTCCATCATGGTTCTGCTGCCCTCCATGGCAGCAGCCTTCACTGCGACGATTATTTCCCGCGCTATTTTCGGTCGAGCGACAATTTTTGACATTCCCGACTTGCAGCTGCTTCCCATCAGCTATTACGGCATCGTCATTCTGGTTGCTCTTGCCAGCGGTCTGGCAGGTGTTATCTTTAACTGGGGACTGCTGAACATCGGCCGCTTTTACAGCCTGCCCTGCTTCAAGCGTCCGGTAGAGAAAATTTCCTTTGCCCTTATCTGCGCCGGTATTTTGGGTTACTTCCTGCCTGAGGTTTTGGGCGGCGGCAACGATCTTATCAACCATCTGGCCAAAGCACCTGTATCCTTGCAGCTTCTGCTGATTTTTCTTGCAGGCAAGCTGATTTTTACGCTCATCAGCTACGGCTGCGGCGTTCCCGGCGGTTTCTTCCTGCCGATGCTCGTTATCGGCGCTCTCTGCGGCAGCATTTGCGCCCAGATTCTGATTATGCTTGGCTGGATTGAGCCTGCATATGCCACAAATATTATGGTATTTGCCATGGCCGCACTCTTCGCTTCTTCCGTACGCGCGCCTATCACAGGCACCGTGCTGATAATGGAAATGACCGCCAGCTACCAACAGCTGCTTTCGCTGGCAATTGCTGCCATGGTAGCCTTCGTCATTGCGGAGCTGTGCCATAGCAAGCCCATCTACGAGGAGCTGATGCAGCGCATGCTGCACAAAAAAGCACCTGAGCCGGCTGTGCTGGAGCAGCGCAATGTTATCGAGCTGGTTGTTTGCAGCGGCAGCAGTGTCAGCGGCAAGCTTATCAAGGATATCCCCTGGCCTCCCAATACACTCTTAGTAGACGTCAAGCGCGGTGAATCACAACTCATCCCGGCAGGTGACACTCGCCTGCTCAGCGGCGATTTCATCTATATTCTTACTGCTACCGAGCACGTGGAAGAGCTTACAAAAATGGTAGAAGAATAATTATATACCGTACATAAAAACAGAGAGTCTGCTAAAATAGCAGACTCTCTTATCTTTTCCTTAATTACAGGCCAAGCATTACATCAATAATTTCTTTATCGGTTTCTACCATGCCCTGGCTAGCAATTTTGCCAACTGCAGCAATAGTTTCATCGGCAGTATTTTGGACAATGCCGTCACCGCCAGCAAAGTTACGTTCTGCCACGGACATATCAACGCCCATCAGACCGCCTTCAACAGCCATAGCAATTTTAGCTGCGCAAGAGGATTTAGCACCGTCGCAGATAATACCGCTATTGATAGCCAGAGCATTTTCTACAGCATGCTCAATCTGGTCATCAGTGCAGTCATACAGGAAAGCGATTGCCGCACCTGCACCGCAGCCGGCACTGATAGCACCGCAGTAAGCAGACAGCTTGCCGATACCCTGCTTCAGGTAGATGGTAACCAGGTCGCTCAGCAGTACCGCACGCAGCATTTTTTCTTCGCCAGCAGCCAGTGCATGTGCATAAACAACAACAGGAACGGAAGCGGTGATACCCTGGTTGCCGCTGCCGGAGGTAATTACTACCGGAAGCTCGCAGCCGTTCATACGCGCGTCACTGCCTGCAGCAGCGCTGGCACGTGCGCGGATACGCAGGCTATCCGGATCACGACGCAGCAAAATCTTGCCGATGCTAGCACCGTAATCATTGGTCAGGCCTTCTTTGGAAATAGCCATATTGAAATCAATCTGACGTTGCAGCAGATGTTTAACATTATCCAAAGGCATATTGCGTGCCGCATCCAGAACGTCTTCGATTCTCCACAGGCTCTTTGCCTCTTCTTCGGCAGGCACAATCGGTTTTTCCAAAATAGTAACGCCGTTTTTCTTGATGCAGGTAACATTAGTGTGGTCTGTGCGGATAGTTACCTCGGCATTATTGCCGCCTGCTGCCAGGAAAATACGGATATAGAAAATATCCGGTTCTTCGGAAACGTGAATATTAATCTTGCCGGATTCAGCCAAAGCCTTAATTTCAGCCTTTTGTTCCTGGTTGATATAAGCCAGAACCTCCAGCTGACGCTCGGAATGAGCAGCAACAACACCGGCAGCACAGGCAACCTCAATGCCCTTCATTTTGTTGGTGTTCGGAACAACAACGCTCTTAACGTTTTTGATAATATTACGGCTAACCCAGATTTCGATCTCCTCTGGGAAAGCTCCTAATTGCTCGCGGCATACAGCAGCACAGTAAGCAATGGCGATAGGCTCGGTACAGCCCATGGCGGGAATAAGCTCCTCCGCCAACGCCTCCTCGTAAACAGCATATTTATTTTGCATAAGCACATCCTCCAAAATTCGGCTGCATTCCCTCACAGCCTGATAATTTTTTCGAAAGCATTATTGCCTAAAGCTTCCGACAATTCACTATATATTTTAAATCAAAAGCAGCTTTCAGGCAAGTGCTTATATCACACAATAATAAAGGACCGAAGCCCTCAAGCCTCAGTCCTCGTGAAACAACGTCACTAAGCGTTGTTTTTTACATTTTAATTTTTGCTTCTTCTGCCAGCTTCGGTCCGTACTCGCCGAAATCGAAGGTAGCGAAATAATCTGCCGGGGTTTCTGCACGACGAATCATTTTAACACTGCCGTCCTCCTGCAGCAGCAGCTCAGCACTGCGCAGCTTGCCGTTATAGTTATAGCCCATGGAGAAGCCATGTGCGCCGGCATCATGAATAAAGAGCAGGTCACCGATATTAATTTCCGGCAGCATTCTGTCTACGGCAAATTTATCGTTGTTTTCGCACAGGCCACCGGTTACGTCATACTTATGGTCGCAGGGAGCGTTTTCCTTGCCCATAACGGTAATATGATGATAGGAACCATAAATAGCGGGACGCATCAGGTTAGCAGCGCAGGCATCACAACCGATATATTCTTTGTAGATATGCTTTTGGTGGATAGCGGTAGTTACCAGAGCGCCGTTCGGTGCCAGCATATAACGGCCAAGCTCGGTGAACAGCTTAACATCACCCATGCCTGCCGGAACGAGTACCTCTTCAAACACCTTGCGCACGCCTTCGCCGATTGCCAGTACATCGTTATCCTGCTGCTCAGGCTTATAGGCAATGCCGATACCGCCGCTGAGGTTGATAAAGGAAATATGCGCACCGGTTTTTTCCTTCAGCTCTACTGCCAGCTCAAACAGAATACGTGCCAGCTCCGGATAGTATTCATTGGTAACAGTATTAGAAGCCAGGAAGGCATGAATACCGAAATTCTTTACGCCCTTGCTCTTGAGGATTTTATAAGCTTCGATAATCTGCTCATGAGTCATACCGTATTTTGCATCGCCGGGGTTATCCATAATGTTGTTGGCAATGGCAAAATGTCCGCCGGGATTGTAACGGCAGCAGATGGTTTCCGGAATGTCGGCAACCCTCTCCAAAAAGTCAATATGAGTAATATCATCCAGATTGATGGTTACATTCAATTTACGAGCCAATTTAAAGTCCTCTGCCGGAGTTGCATTGGAGGAGAACATAATCTCGCTCTCCTTAAAGCCTACGGCATCGCTCATCAAAAGCTCGGTATAGGAGGAACAGTCGGCACCGCAGCCCTCTTCGCGCAAAATCTGCAGCAGATAGGGGTTAGGAGTAGCCTTTACTGCAAAATATTCTTTAAAACCCTTGTTCCAGGAAAAAGCCTTGTTCACCAGACGCGCGGTGCGACGGATACCGGCCTCATCATACAGATGGAACGGAGTAGGATATTGGGAAACGATTTTTTCTAATTGTTCTTTAGTAACAAACGGAATTTTCTTAGACATTTATATCACCTTTCTGTAATTTAATCAGCGCAATTTCATTCTGCAGCGCTTCCTTAAATAAATCAACTAAATTGCGTTTGCAGGAATACAAACAGGTTGAATCCTCATCATCCTGTAAATCTCCTGTCAAAACGGTGTGTGAATCGGCAATCAGACGAATCTGCTCGCTTTGCTTATTTGTTCCGTAGCAGATTGCTCCCGGCAAAGAAAAGCTTTTATCGCCGATAACTACTACCTTCAAGCCCCGCTGCAAAGCAGCCTGCAGCTCCGGCAGCAGCAGCTCCAGCATTCTGCTGTTAGCCGACAGATAAATTCTTGCCTGTGCCTGACGCACGGTATTGCGCAGTTTATTTATAATCTCTTGCGCACCCTTGATGGTGATATACCCCTCAGGATCATTGTTCAGCACCGGCAGCTGCTGGAGTATATCTTTCTTTATCTCCTCCAGGCAACTGATTTTGTTGCTGCAAAACTCGGCAGCAGGCACCGGAGTATAGCGTGTTACCTTGCCCTCCTCCAACACATACGCTGCTCCCTTATCCACCAGTCCTGCCAACGCAGTATAGGTGTTGGAGCGCGAAATGCCGGTCTGCTTGGCTGCTTCGTAGCCAGTCATCTGACCGGACTTCAGCAGCAGCACATACAGCGTTGCTTCCTGCTTTGTTAAATTAAAATTAGTAAGACCTTCAATTAAATTCATAAAACCCTCATTTAGCTCTTCGGCTTTTGCGACGGAACTTTTATGCGCTTTGTGCATAAATTTATATTGTTGTTCCTGTTTGAGACCACTATACTACTATTAAGCCGAGTTGTCAATAGCTAACCACAGTTTTTTTATGTTTTTTACACAAAAAAACGGAGATAACAGTAATTTAATCCGTTATCTCCGTCTTGTATTTTCAGCTTAGTTTCTGTCGAAAACCATTACTCTGTCAAAGTCCAGGTATACATTGGAACCGTCGGGAATCGCATCAATGTCTGCGCCCTTAACGATAACGCGGATGTCATGGCCGTGAACGTTTACACGATAGTCAACCGCATCGCCCAGGTAGAAGCGGTGAGTTACCTGACCTTCAACCAAGCCGCCGCTGAGGGACATGGTAATATTCTCCGGACGTACCGCAATGGTAGCATCGCCGTTAACCTTAGCGGTATTCGGGAAGGAAACATTGCTTCCCTTAATGAATACTCTGTCACCCTTAACCTCGCCATCAATAAAGTTAACCAGACCGATGAAGTCGGCAACCATTTTGTTGGCAGGCTTGGTATAAATTTCGTGCGGTGCGCCGATTTGTTGTACAACGCCAGCGCTCATTACAACTACGCGGTCGCTCATTGCCATTGCTTCGCCCTGGTCATGGGTTACATACACAACGGTAATGCCCAGCTCCTTTTGAATAGCCAGGATTTCAAAGCGCATGGATTCACGCAGCTTAGCATCCAGGTTAGACAAAGGCTCGTCCAAAAGGAGCAGTCCGGGCTGTGCTACCAGCGCACGTGCCAAAGCAACACGCTGTTGCTGACCGCCGGACAGCTGATGCGGATAACGCTTGCTGTATTCACCCAGATGAACCAGCTCCAGCATCTTCTGTACGCGTTCTTCGCGTTCCTTTTTATCTACCTTTTGAATTTTCAACGGATAGCCTACGTTTTCGGCAACAGTCATATGCGGCCAAACAGCATAGGACTGGAATACCATACCGATATCACGTTTTTCCGGCGGAGCGAAGCTGCCCTTAATAGAGGAGCTTACGCAGTGGTCACCGATATAAATTTCACCTTCGGTAGCACGCTCAAAGCCTGCAATCATGCGCAGGGTAGTGGTTTTACCGCAACCGGAAGGACCGAGGATGGAAACAAATTCGCCATCCTTTACAACTAAATCAAAATCGTTTACGGCAGTTACAGCGCCGAAACGTTTAAATACATGCTCAATTCTTACCTCAGCCATTTATTACACTCCTTTAATTAAATACCTACGTTACCCTTGGAAACCTTATTCAGAATCAGGTTACCAATCAAAACAATCAGCAGAATGATTACAGAAAGCACAGAAGCGTTCTGCGTATCTGCATAGGTCTGCAGTTCATACAGCAATACGCCGATGGTCTTAGTATCACTGCCGTACAGGAGCAAGGACATAGTCAGCTCGTAGAAGGACGGCATGAAAATCAGGAACCAGCCGGCAACTATAGACGGTGCAATAAGCGGCATGATGATATCCTTGCAGCAACGCAGCCAGCTGGCGCCGGAATTCAGTGCAGCCTCCTCCAGAGAGATGTGCACCTGGCTCAGCGAAGCGGCGATAGTACGCACAGACATCGTCATGTATTTTACCAGATAAGCAACTACCATAATCCACATTGTGGAATACAGGTTCAAACCAAAATTACCGCTGAAGGTAATGATCAAAGCCAGCGCAATAACGATGGACGGGGTACTGCCACCGATAACAACCAGCAGATCCGGCAGGCTGCGGCCTTTGATTCTGGTTTTAACTGCAAGATATGCAATAAAGATGGAAATAAGTGTGCCGATGCAGGCAGCAATAACAGCGTAAACAACAGAATTCCAAACGCTTTCCATATACTGGGAGCTGGTGATAACAGGAATCCAGGCATCAAAGCCCAGGTTGTCCAGACCAATCGGCTTGGACAGGGTGATAATCAGGCTGGTAAGCACGATGGATCCCAGCGGAATGATAATGGAAATCATGCTGTAAGCGCCAACCAGGCAGAAGCAGGGCCATTTCCATTTGCCCAGTTCAACAATGTTCGGACGGGTGCTCTTACCGCTGATAGTGGTGTAATCCTTTTTGCCAACCATCCAGGTCATACCGAACAGCAGGATGTTAGCAAGGAACATGAGGGAAGCAGCCAAAGCAGTAGCATCACGTACGCCCGCAGTATCGCCCATGTAAATATAGGTTACGATACGCGTGGTCATTACTTCAATGTTACCCGGCATACCTACGATAGCAGGAATACCGAAGCAGCTGCCGGCAGCAATAAATACCAGCAGGCCGCCTGCCAAGATAGACGGAGCCATCAGCGGCAGGGTTACGTCAAAAACGGTACGCATAGGAGAAGCACCGCTGACACGTGCAGCCTCTTCCAGCGTCGGGTCCATTTTCTCCATAGCACGGGAAATGGTGATGAAAGCAAAGGGAGAGTAGAACAGAGTCAGTACCCAGCCTAAGCCGGCCATAGTATAAATGTCAAAGGGTGCTGTTTCCAGACCAAAGACAAATTTAAGAATCTCATTCAGATAACCTACACTGGGGTTCAGCAGCTGTACCCAGGCGATAGCGCCTACATACGGCGGAATCATGTAGCTGGATACCAGCAGAGTACGGTAGATTTTTTTTCCGGGCATATCAGTACGGCCAACCAGCCAAGCCAGCGGGAAGGTAATCAGCACACTGACAATCATAACGCCCAAAGACAGCTCGATTGTATTCGTCAACGCACGCCAGTTGACATCCTGGCTATATACATTGCGATAGTTTTCCAAGTTAATTGCGCCATCCAGCATGATGCTGTCATACAGCAGAATTCCCATCGGGAAGATAACAAAGTATAAAAGCAACAGCACGGAGATAGCGATAACAATAAATTTACTGTTTATTCTTGACATAGAACGCTTCTTTCTCCTTTTTTAATACCTCAGAGCAATACCAAAAGCAGTCTTTCGGCCCCTCTTTATTGAGCAGAAAACAGGGATGGCCTGAAAGGTCTCCCTGTTTCCGCTATAATTTAATTTAGCAACGCATTATTTATCCATAACTCTCTTACGGAATTCTTCTTTGATTTGAGCATTGTTGTTAGCCAGCTTCTGCCAATCAACTTTAATTCTGCCTTCAACCAGTTTCTTAGTATCTTCAGCACCGGTAGGAGCTTTTACGTCGCCACGAACGGAGTGCATCCAGCCCTTAACAACTGCCTGCTGACCTTCTTTGGACAGCCACCAGTCAACCAAAGCCTTTGCACCATCAGGATTCTTGGTATCCTTGAAGATTGCAATCGGGGAAGGAATGTTGATAACGCCATCAGTCGGATAAATAACTTTCAGCGGCTCTTTCTTGGTGTTAGCCAGTTTCAGGATGTTTTCTTCCAGAATCATAGCTGCAGCATATTCGCCGGTCAGCAGCTTGTTCTGAATAGCGGAGTTGCCTTCTTCAACGCGCAGGCCGTTAGCTTTCAGCTTGTCGAAGTATTCCCAGCCATATTTGTCAGCCAGAGCGCCAACTGCTACATAAGCAGTACCGGACAGCATCGGGTTAGGCATAGCGATTTTGCCTTTCCATTTCGGATCTGTCAGATCAGTCCAGTTTTTCGGAGCTTCTTCCGGTTTCAGCTTGTTGCCATTGTAAGCAATAATCATGTTGCAAACACGAACTGCATACCAAGAGCCGTCAGCAGCTTTATCGCTGATAACATTAGCATCTTCTTTGGATTTATAAGGTAACAGCAAGCCTTGCTCATTGAGCTTCAGATAGTAGGACGGATCCGCAACCATCAGAACGTCTGCAGCAATTTTTTTAGCTTTGATTTCGCCGGTAATCTTGGTGATAACTTTTTCGGTACCGCCTTGGAACCAGTTAACCTTCATATCCGGAAAAGCCTTAGCAACGTTAGGTTTGCACATATTGTCGATGATGTCAGGATAAATAGAGGTATAAACCATCAAATCACCTTTAACACCGCCAGCCTTGTTATCAGCCTTTTTGTCACCGCCGCCGCAGCCAGCCAAAGCTACAGATAAAGCCAGCATTGCAGCTGCGCCAAGCATCCATTTAGATTTTTTCATTCACATACACTCCTTTTTTTGCATCGTCGTTGAAAATTATATTTTAGCGTGTTCCATTCTACACCCATATTTGATAAATTCGCTGCAAGCCGTTTTTCACCTGCTTACACTTTACACTAATTTTGCAAATATTTAACTTTTTGTGTCACTTTGACATTTATAAAATGGACATTCCACCACCATATTACATTTGACATTTTTTGTCCTATATGGACATTTATTGTCCCATCATTGTCCGATACAAATAAAGTTCAATTCCCATGCAGGTACATAAGGATGCTTACGTAAATAAATCTTATACTCCGGCACTAGCTCCCATAAAAGCAGCGGTAGGCGGAATAAATCTACATCGTAATGATAGGCTGCCACAAACAGCTTCGGCTTACAGCCGCCGATAGTCTGTCTGCCGCCGGCAATAGCCTGCACCTCAGCCCCCTCGACATCCATCTTGATCATTGTCATCGGGCGTCCCGCCGCTACATCATCAATCGTCGTCACCGGCACTGTTTTCTTCTCCGCACCGATAAACGTTGACTGCCTGCCGCCGCTGTCGCTGAAGCCCAGCTCTCCCTGCTCGCTCCAGATGCCTGCCTCGTGTACCTCGACAGTAAGCCCCTTCGCCGCCAGCTCGTCAGCCAGCAGACGCAGCTTGCGGCAGTTACGACGATCCGGCTCTACCGCCAGCACCTCGCGCCATTGCCAGTCAGTCAGACGTCCCAGCTCCTGTATGGTATCACCGTTATAGGCACCAAGATCCATATATACCTCGTTAGCCGTCGGCACAAGCAGTGAACTGATATCCTCCTCACGCTGCGTTTCGCAGTCAAAAAGATAGCTTATCTTACCGCTGAGCTTATAGTTAAGCGTATCTGCAAAAACTCTGCGCGACTGTTCATCCGCAAGTCTGTCGTAAACATACGCCAACTGCTCTTCGTAACGCTGCAGCCAGGCTGCGCTTACAGTTTCTTCCTCGTCAAAAAGCGGCAGATGCGGTGCAACCACCTCCTGCTCGGCAGCCAGCTGCGCAAAGCGCTCCAGCACCTCCGGTCTTTCGCTGGCAAAAGCGATGACAACCAAAAGGTCATTGCCAAGATACGCACGCAGCACATCATAGCGTTCTACCGTAAAGCCGCGGAACTGCTGTCCGCGGACGAACTCGTCACTGGCAAATACCCCCTGCACCCGCACACCGTTTTCTTCGCACCAATCAATAATCTTATCTGCACCGTTGCCCATACCATAAAGCACTATCGGTTTTTCCGTCCGTCGCAAAAGCTCCCAGACACTTAATTTTTCCTGCATAAAATTTAACATAGCACTACCTCTTTCCGTCTAATCCTCTATTTCAGATAGCTACAGCTTACCCATTTGACTATTTTATTCGATTTTTATTATACACTATCTTAGCTAGTGACGTTAAGAACTAAATGTGTTAAAATAAGAGTAATCGAAATGTTACATCTGATACTGATGGAGGTTATAAAAATGTCACTGCTGGAATCCGGAGAAAATTACTTGGAAACTATCTTAGTTCTGACAAAACGCAATGGCAGCGTACGTTCTATCGACATTGCGGAAGAAATGAATTTCACAAAAGCCAGCGTCAGCCGCGCTATGAGCATTCTCAAACGTGATAACTACATTATTATGGAGCCGGACGGACGCATCCTGCTTACCAAGGACGGTCAGAAAAAAGCCGCTGCTGTCTACGACCGTCACTTAACCCTTACCCGTTTCATCAACGAGGTTTTAGGCGTAGACGAAACAATTGCAGAAAAGGATGCCTGCCGTATCGAGCATATCATCAGCCCGGAAACCTTTGCGGGTATCAAGGGCATGCTGAAGGATTAATTTGCTATAAGCATCAGAGAGGTACGCTATGAAAAAATTAGCCTTTTTCCTGCTTACATTCATTATGCTGATTTGCGTCAGCGCTTCCTGCTTCGCTAATCAGCCCTACAAGCATCCAGATTATAATCTGAGTGCAGTCAAAGAAATCCACATTACCCTGATTGATAATCTTGAAGGAAAACCGTCACATCATTTCAAATCGGACGAAAACGCCGAAGCCAAGGTGTTGGCTGCTGTTTTGCAGGCTGCTGGCAAACAAAAGCTGATTGCTGCAGATGAAACGCAAAAACCTCTGCCTGAGTATAATAATGACAAGAATAACGGACGCAAAACTTTTGCTCCCAAAGATTTGGAAATGCGTATTACCGTTAATCATTGCGGTTACAGTGTAGTTGCCGTTCCCGGTCATTTTGAAGATTACACTACTCAGGAAAGGCATTATTACTATGACAAAGAAGGTAAACGTCACTATTGGACGGAGGACGTTGTCCGTCAGCGCTGGGTACCGGAAAGCTTTCACCCGTATGCCCAGCTAAGCCTGATTTACAACTTCTATGATCCGGCTGACGGTACGCTTGTGGCCTCCTTCAGCGACAGCCGCAGCCGCGAATACGAAAATGACCCTGCAGACGGCATGCTTAACCGTTCTCTGAAGGACTGCTTCAAAAAGATTTTCAGGAAATAATCCTGCAACAGACTGCTGATAACAGCAGTCTGTTTTTTTATTATAACTTCATAATAGCAATTCTTATTATTTTTGTTGACATCTCAACTATAAGTGATATAATACAGAGAAGTAAGGTTTATAAAATAACCTTCTACTATTTTTGATGATTATGAATTTCAAAGGAGTGCTTTCAAAATGAAAAGTCTGAAAAAATTTGCTGTTGCATCTATGACTTGCGCTGCCCTCTTAGGCTTTGCTGCTACCAGCCATGCCGCATACCAACTGAACGACGAAGTTAAAGACGCTACCCCGGCTCTGCTTATGGCATCCCAAATCGGCGTTAAAACCAATGTAAATCCTGCTCTGGCAAACCTGCCTGACAAAGACGCTATCGTTGTTATGAGCTTCGGTACCACCTTTAAAGACAGCCGTGCTAAAACTATTGAAGCAACTGTAGACGCTATTAAAGCTGCTCATCCCGGTGTAAAAGTAGTTACCGCTTTCACCTCTCATATTATTATTGACCGTATCAAAGCTCATGAAGGTCTCACCATCCCGACACCTGAACAAGCTCTGGCTCAACTGAAAGCTGAAGGCTACACCCGTGTTGCTCTGACCTCTCTGGATATTATTCCGGGCATGGAATATGCATACAAAGATGCAGTTTATAACCTGCACAAAAACGACTTCAAGAAAATGACCTTCGGTACTCCGCTGATGTACTGGCAAGGTCAGGAAGGCCAAGCTGACGATATTACCGAAACCATGAAAGCAGTTTCTACTCAATTCCCGAAACTCGGCAAAAAAGATGCTGTCCTGATCATGGCTCATGGTACTCCGCATCCGTCCAATGCTTACTATGCAGTAATGCAAGACCGTCTGAACGAACTTGGTTACACCAACGCTTATATCTTCTCCGTAGAAGGCTGGCCGCATCTGGATACCGTTACTCCGCAACTGAAAGCTAAAGGCATTAAGAACGTAACTCTGATGCCGCTGATGATGGTTGCAGGCGACCATGCTAATAACGATATGGCCGGTGACGAGCCTGATTCCTTTAAATCTCAACTGGAAGCAGAAGGCTTCAAGGTTAACACCTATATCCACGGCCTGGGCGAAAACGCAGCAGTACAAAAACTGTTTGTTGAAAGAGCAAACGATTCTTGGGATGCTCTGGAAGCTAAATAATTTAATTAACAAGTAATTCATTTCTTTCACACCTTTTTACTCTCCGTCCGCTTTTCAGGGCGGAGAGTATTTTTATAATATAATTTAATTCAGGAAGAAGAGGTGCTATAAATGGATAGCAAAAAAGCTCTGGTGGTTATCAGCTTCGGCTCCACCTTCGACGAAACCAGAACCCACGATATCGGCGGCATTGAGCAGGCCTTGGCCGCAGCCTTCCCTGCCTATGACCAGTACCGTGCCTTTACCTCCGTAATTATCCGCAAACGTCTGGCTGAACGCGGTATTAAAATCGACGATACGGAAACAGTGCTGCAAAAGTTGGCAGACGCAGGCTACGAAGAGGTAGTATTGCAGCCGACACATCTGCTGCACGGCGAAGAATTCGAACAGAAGATTCTCAGCCTCAAGGATAAATTTACCGCTAAATTCCAAAAAATTATTATCAGCCAGCCTCTCATCGTTAACGAAGAGGACTATAAGCTGGCAGCAGCAGCTATTGCCGTCCAGGTTCCTCCCTTAGCGCCGGGCGAAGGCGTAGTCCTGATGGGCCACGGTACTCCGCGCAACAATAACAAAGCACATGGCTATACCTATGTTAAGCTGCAGGAAATCTTTGATTCTATGAAATTCCCTGTTATTGTAGGAACCGTAGAAGAAGAGGATACTCCTAATTTTGAAGCTGTCCTCGAAAAGCTGCAGGAGCGCAAATACAAGCATGTACATATGTATCCCCTGATGGTTGTTGCCGGCGACCATGCCAACAACGATATGTACAGCGACGAGGAAGACAGCTGGAAGACTCAGATTGAAGCTTTAGGCATCAAAACAACCGGTCATCTGTGCGGTCTTGGCCGTTCCAAAGCTATTCAGGCTATTTACATCCAACATGTTTTACGCGTTTTGTCTTTAGAAGATTGACATTTATTAATAATTAACTAAAAAAACCTGCATTCTGTCCCCTTCGCGGGGAATATTGCAGGTTTTTTTATTGCTTAATACAACAAAGTTATGCTATAATGGAATTGCCTAAATTTTTGTAAAATAAATTCATAAGAGAAAGGGATGATGAAAATTGGGTATTGTTATTTCTGCAATTATAACGTTTTGGGTTGGCTATTTGATTTACAAAAAGTACAAACCACAGCCTGTGCTCTTCATGGGCGGTATTATCATGATGTATATCGCTGCTATGCTGGGTTACAGCCAGATTTTAGGAGCTAAGGCTACAACAGGCTCCGTAATTTTCGATGCCTTTGAATTTATCCGCGCAACCTTCAGCTCTAACGTCGGCAAGCTCGGTCTGAACATTATGTCTGTAGGCGCTTTTGCTAAATATATGGATAAAATCGGCGCTTCCCGCTCTTTAGTACGTTTAACCATCAAACCGTTGATGGCTTTAAAATCTCCCTATCTGGTAATGAGCGGCACCTGGATTATCGGCATGCTCATCGGCCTGTGCATCAACAGTGCCTCCGGTCTGGCAATGCTGTTGATGGTAACCATGTTCCCCATTCTGTTAGGCTTGGGCGTAAGCCGTCTGTCCGCAACCGCTGCTGTAGCAACCACCCTCTGCTTCGACTGGAGCCCCAGTGACACCGGAACCATCCTCTCCGCCGAAACCGCAGGCGTTGACCCTGTAGTTTACTGGAGCCATTATCAGGTTCCTATCGTTGCTGTAGCCTTTGTAGTTGTAGGCGTTCTGCATTACCTGACTCAAAAATATATGGATAAACGCGACGGCCATATCGTGCAGCCGATGCAAGTTGAAAAAATTGAAGAAGAAGCAGATAATGCACCGATGTGGTACGCTATCCTGCCGGTAATTCCTCTGGCATTGATTCTTTCCTTCAGCTCTCTTTGGATTACCACTATTAAGATGAACATCGTTATGGCAATGTTCATCGGCCTGACTATCGGTGTTATTTGCGAATACGCCCGTTGGCGTGACGGCCATAAGGTTCTGGGCGATATTCAGACCTTCTTCGATGGCTTAGGCATGCAGATGGCTAACGTTATCACCCTGGTTGTAGCAGGCCAGACCTTTGCTAAAGGCCTCGTATCTATGGGTGCTATCACTACTCTTATCGACGGCAGTAAAAACTTAGGCTTCGGCCCGATGGCTATGATGCTGGTTATGGTAGCAATCATCGGTGTATCCGCAATTGTTATGGGCAGCGGCAACGCACCCTTCTTCGCTTTCGCTGCACTCACTCCGGCAGTAGCAGCCCACAGCGGCCTGCACCCGGTACTGATGCTGCTGCCGATGCACTTCGCAGCTTCCATCATGCGTAGTTGCTCCCCGATTACCGCGGTTATCGTAGTATCCTCCGGCATGGGCGGCGTTTCCTCCTTTGATCTGGTAAAACGCACTGCAATCCCCATGGCAGGCGCTATGATTGTTACTATCGGTATGACCTTCTTCTACTACTACACCGGCTGGTAAGAAACAAGAGCCGCTAACTGTTAAGTAAAATTTTACAGTATTCAAACCCCCGCTGTTCCACGTTCGGGAAACGCGGGGGTTTAATAAATTCTGAAAGGAGTTTTCCTCATGTTTATCTGTGACTGTCACTGCGACACCCTGACTGAATTATATAAGAAAGGCACCAGCCTTTACGCCAATGACCAGCATTTTGACATTCAGCGCCAAATCGCCCTCGGCGGCGGCCTGCAATTCTGCGCTATCTTCGTACCCACACGCGAATTCCGTTATTACGGCGGCCTGCGCTACACCCTGCAGCTGCTCGACAAATACCTGCAGGAGGTAAAGAAGCTGCATGCAGACGGCATCGACGTGCTGCAGGTTCTCACTAAAGAGGATGCTGCCGATGTACTCAACCACAAGGCTGCAACATTGCTCGCCATTGAAGAGGGCGGTGCTATCGACGGCAGCCTGGAAGCACTGCGTTGCCTCTACGCCTTAGGCGTGCGTGCAATGACACTCACCTGGAGCAATCGTAACGATATTGCTGATGGTGTCAACGAAGAAAGCAGCGGCGGCGGTCTCACCGTTTTCGGCCGCCAGGTAGTTGCTGAAATGAACAAGCTCGGTATGCTAGTTGACGTTTCCCACATCGCACCCGCAGGCTTCTGGGATGTTATCGAGACCAGCAGCAAGCCTATTATCGCTACTCACTCCAACGCCAAAGCTCTGTGCCCGCATCCGCGTAACCTGGATGACAAGCAGATTTTGGCAATCAACGAAAATGATGGCCTCATCGGTGTTACCTTTGCCGGTCAATTTTTGGAGCACGATTACAACGATGCCTGCATCGAAAGTATTTACCGCCATATCGATTACATGCTGAACCTCATGGGCAATGATGACCATATCGGCTTTGGCAGCGACTTTGACGGCATCAGCCATCCGCCCTATAACCTCCACGGCGTGCAGGATTACAGCGCAGTGTATGAATATCTTTCTAAAAAATACAGCGCCAGCACCGTTGAAAAAATTACCCATAAAAACGTGCTGAATCTGCTGCAAAAGGTACTGTAAAAAAACACCTCCCATGCATTAACGCACACTAAAAAGCCATACCTCGCTAAGCAAATTGCTTAGCAGGGTATGGCTTTATTTATTGCCTAAATCTGCTTATTTCTTTTTGGTGCTGCTCTTAGCTTTAGCATCATTAGCATTGGCTATCTGCGCCCAATCACGCAGCATATCAACGCAGGCTGCGGCATAAGCTCCGGCACTGCCAAAGGCACCTGCATCCTGAGTATACAGACGGAAAACCTGGATATCGTCATAATAGATATCTGCCGTACTGCCGTTGTCATAAACCACAAAATGGTTGGGGTTTACAGGTCCGCGCTGACGCACGTTCCACAAGCCGCCTGCGAACATATAGGCACGATATTTACCCTTGGTATTACCAATACTCTGACTTACGTTAAAGCTCCAGTTGCCCTCGGTAACAGTCGCATGGTCATCGTCTTTAACAACAACATCGGGATGAATGTTATATTCCTTCAGCTGCTTCATAACACGTTTTACGCGTTCCTCCGGCTCTGGATGGCTGCTGAACAGACCGTATTTCGCACCGCCGCCCTGCTTGGACAAATCGTCCAGCTTCCACACGGTAATCAGCATGCTGTAAGGGTTATAGCCTGCTGCGATACTGTTTTTTACGCCTTCCTTATCGGCACCGCGCTCATCTGTACGGCTGTAGCCGGCAAACAACGCCTGCTGCGCTGCCTGCACCAATCCCATGCCCTGTCCGCGGGTAGCAGCTATCAGAATCAGCGAGGTCCACATCTGCTTTTCAATCGCATTTACCGTATGCTTTTTGGCTACGTGTCCCACCTCATGGCCAAGAACGCCTGCCAGCTCCATGTCTGTAGGCATATAGTCAATCAGGCCCTTATACACATAAACAAAGCCGCCGGGACAGGCCAAGGCATTTACCTCATTGTTATTGAGCACCTTGAAGGAAAAGGTTATATCATCACGTCCGCAAACCTTTGCCAGTCTTTGTCCGATGCGGTTAACTCTTTCCTGCAGCGCAGCATCCTGCGACACGCCGTATTGAGCCTCCAGCTGCTTAGCTGTCTGCTGGCCCATTTCAATTTCCTGCTCTCTGCTGATTAAACCCGCTTCTGCAGGATTAACACCTACGAACAGGCAGCAGGCAAAAACAAATGTCATAAAAAGCTTTAATATTTTCCTCATATTGGCCTCCTGCTTCATAAACACACTACAATCAAAAAATCCTAGATTGCGCCCTCTTCATGTAAAGCGCTGATTTCATTATCATTATATCCCAGTTCCTGCAAAATATCCAGCGTATGTTCGCCGAGCTTAGGTGCTCTCATGCGGATGCTGCTTGCATCCTCACTGAACTTCACCGGACCGCCGATATACTGCAATTTGCCAAGATCACTGTCTGCTTTCTGCAGGATATGCTCCTGCGCCGTCAGCTCACTGTCCAACGCTTCCTCCAGGCTGCATACGGGCGTTACGCAAAATTCTGCGCCACCGATTAAATCCAACCATTGCTGTTGGGCTTTAGCTGCAATTTTAGCAGCCACCAGCTGCTGCAGCTCCTCCTCATGTGCAAAATCATATTGACGTTTTTCCAGCTCCGGACATTCAATCAAATCACAAAAACGCTGCCAGAACTTAGGCTCGATAGTACCTACCGTCATATATCTGCCATCAGCGGTACGATAAATATTATAGTAATGCGCTATGCGGCCAAAGGGCTTTTCACCGGTTTCTCTGCAGCCCCACAGGGCGCTGATGCCGGTTACCTGCATAGAAAGTGCCGTAGCGTATAAATTGACATCAAGCCACTGTCCCTTGCCGGTGCGTTCGCGCGCCAGCAGCGCCATAGAAATCGCACTCAAGGCATTCAGACCGCTGCCTACGGCACTCACCTGTACCTCAGATACGCAGGCTCTGCCGACATCATCAAGATTGTTTAAGCCTGCCAGCCCCACAACATTCAGATCATGCGCCGGCTTATGCGATTCCTGGCCGAAGCCGGTAATCGAGCAGTACACCAGACGCGGATTGATTTTGTGCACGCTTGCATAATCCAGTCCATAACGCGCCAGATATCCCGGACGGAAGCCCTCCAGAAAAACATCGGCCTCCTGCAGCAGCTTCAGCAGCAAATCACGGCCGCCGTCCTTTTTAAAATTCAAGGCAACGCCTCGCTTATTGCGGTTCAGCATCAGATGCCAATAGCTCATACCTTTAGTTTTTTCAGGCCAAAAGCGACGTGTCGCATCACCCTGCAAATCCTCAATCTTGATAACATCCGCACCGTAATCACCTAACAGCATACCGCAATATTGTCCCGGCAACCACTTGGAAAAATCAATAACCTTAATACCTTCTAACAAAGCCAAATTTATCACTCCTGTTCTGCTTAATAAGCTTTTATATTCTGAAAAATTTTCTTATGAATTTATTCAGATATGTTCACAAAACACCTATTTAAATGCTATAATATAGTTATATCGTTGTTAGCCATACACAACTTTCATATGGAGGTTTTTATATGCAAACCCGTAAGCTGACATCAGCAGCGCTTCTGATTGCCATCGGCACACTGAGCGCACATTTAATTTATATTCCGGCAGGTATTTCCAAATGCTTCCCTGTGCAGCATGCCATCAATGTTATGGGTGCGGTTCTCCTGGGACCTGATTACGCCGTTGCTATCGGCTTCATCATTGCCTGTCTGCGCAACATGCTTGGCACAGGCTCGCTGCTGGCTTTCCCCGGCAGTATGATTGGTGCAGCCCTCGCAGGACTGGCCTACAGCCGTTACAAAACCTTGCCGGCAGCTATGGCCGGTGAAATTTTCGGCACCGGCATCATCGGAGGCTTCGTTGCCTGGATTATGGCCACTCTGCTTTTAGGCAGCAAGGCTGTAGCCTGGTTCTTTATCCCGCCGTTTTTGGTAAGCACCATCGGCGGCAGCATTATTGCCTGCCTGCTGCTCAAAACCGGTTTCTTTAAACAGCTTAGCAGCAAAGAAGGTAAGTAAGATGGACTTCGGTGAAATTGTCAACTTCCTTCTCTATGCCTTCAGCGGCATCTGCTTCGGAGCCTTTGCCTCACGCTACAGCGTTTTCAGTGCGCTGCACATTAAAAGCAAATGGCAGGAGGAAGGTATCAGTTGTCTTTTCAGCTGCTTACCGCAGCTGCTCTTTCTCAGTGTAAGCTTTTTCCTTTTTCCGACTTGGTTTATCAGCAAGACTCCTACCGGAGGCTTCTTTTATTACGCAGTACTCGCATTCTTTTTCAATAAAGGTCTGCGCTTAAACAATAAAAAATAAAGTAGGTGAAAAAAATGACACACATCCACAATCATGCCTTGCCTCTCCCCGGCAAAGATGACGAAAAATATATCCAGCCTATGGCAGATATTTTTAAAGTTCTCAGCGATCCCACACGTATCCGCATTCTCTCCCTGTTAGCACACGAGGAAATGTGCGTTACCTGTATTGCCGACGCTCTTGGTATGACGCATTCCGCTATTTCGCATCAGCTGCGCCTGCTGCGTGCCACCAACCTGGTAAAATTTACCAAGGACGGCAAAGAGGTTATTTATTCTCTGGATGACAGCCATGTGCTCAGTCTGTTTGACCAGGCACTGGACCATGTAAAGCATAAGGTTTTATAATGCTGATTGGCGCTGTAAAAGCGCCAATTTTTTTGCCTTTAAAGCGCACCTCTCCATTGACGGATAATCTCACTCTTATAGACCGAGGTCCAGCTTAAATCATCTACCGGCACACGAACATTGCCTATAAGCTCCCTACGGCCGTCATTATAGGGATATTTTTTTACATGCCACATATAGTGATAACCGTTAGCAGGCAACAGTTCTACGCCCGCGTCACTCATCAGATAGTCTAAGAAGGCACGCGCCTGATCGGGATGCTCTGCGCTGCGCATAATCGCTGCACCGGTAAGCATCGTACGGTTGGCATCCTTCACCACTGTCGCAAACAGGTGGCGGTGACGTGCTTCCATCTGCAAAGCATAATCCAAAGGCACTATAGCAACGGTTTTTTTACCGATATACACAAGGTCTACCGCCTCGCCGAAGCCCTTGGTATACACTGGCTGCTGCGCATTAAGCTTGGCTGCATAAGCCATAGCCTGCTCCTTGCCGCGCATCTGCCAAATGCTTGTAATCATGCCGAAGCTTGCTCCGCCAAGATCAAAGTCGGCAATCGCCAGCTCATCCTTAAGCTGCGGTGCCAAAAGCTCATCCCAGGTTTCCGGAGCATACAGACCGTAGGCATGCAGATTGTTTTTATTGCTCAGCAAAGCAATATAGCTCAGATACAGGCTTGTCCATTGTCCTGTACGGTTACGCAGCTCTGCCGGCACCTTGTAGGATTCCTTGGCAATATACGGCTGCAGGATGTGCTGCTCATCCGCCATGAAATACTCCTCACTCGTACCGCCCAGCCAGACATCAAACCTGTGCTTGCGCAGGTAATCCAAGCGTTCCTGCTGTGTGCCTCCTGGCAGATAGCTTATATTTACTTTTACACCTGCAGCCTTGCTGTAGCTGTCGGCAATAACCTCCGTCAGCTTAGTGCCCATACTGCTGCAGAGCTGCAGCTCCTTAGGCTGCGGCTGCTCACTGCCACAGCCCGTTGCCAGCAAAGCCAGCAACGTCAAAATATATATTATAACTTTTCGCATCATCTTTTCCGCCTTTCGCTTTGCTATTATTATAGCATGAACGCTGAGCTTTCTCCATATTTAGAAAGTACGCAGGTTGTCATAAAGCACATACTGCTTTATAATGGAATACATCAACATACAAAACGTTCCGTGAGGAGATTACCTATGAGCTTTGACAAAAATAGTATCTATGCTCTTTTAAACAGCAAGAATATACAATTCTCCTATACAGAGCACAGGCCTGTTTATTCTATGGAGGAATCAGACACACTGAAAATACCTGCCGGTGCCGTTATCTGCAAAAATTTATTTTTGCGCAACAATAACGGTAAGCAGCACTTTCTTCTGACCGTTCCCGCAGCTACGCCTGTTGATCTCAAAGAGCTTGCAGTAAAGCTTGCAAGCTCCCGCCTCAGCTTCGCTTCGGCAGAGCGTCTGGAAAAATATTTAGGACTGCAGTCAGGCTTAGTTTCCCCCTTCGGCCTATTGAACGATACAAGCAAAAGCGTTATTTTCGTCAGCAGCAAAAACTTACCGCCATCCGCCATCATCGGTATTCATCCGAACGATAACACCGCTACCGTCTGGCTTACTTTCGGCGATTTACTGGCATTGTTGTCTGAACTGCAGGTAGAAGTAAAGCTGGTAGAAATGTAAGAAAAAGCATACTTGCGTAAAATTGGCGTTAAAACTTTCTCCACATAGTATAGCTATCTTTGCCTTGTAACGTTTTTCCACACTTTTTACAATCATTTTGTCACGTTTTTCCGCATTTTATCATCGCTTTCTGTAACGTTTTTCCGTACTTTTCGCACCTAATCTGTCACGTTTTTCCTAAAACACAAAAACCGCACCAACGTTAAACGCTGATGCGGTAACAACTATATTTTCATTTTACAGCCTGCGCCACAGACTGATTCATCTCAACACGTCCGACAGCGACAACAGGCTCAACCTCAGCCTTTACGCGCTCCCAGATAACAAACTTAGCCTTGCTGAAGCCGTTAAAGGTAGTTGCGCTGGCAGAGGTATAGGCACCGCAGCTGGGAACCAGCAGTAAATCGCCAACCTGCAGCGGCACTGTCAGGCGTCCGCGGAACATAATATCCAAGGAATCACAGCTCGGTCCGGCGAACGTTGCTGCCACCTTTTCATCACCCTCACGGAAGCTGATGAGCTTGAAATCCCACTGGTCAAAGAGCACACCGGAGAAGGTTCCGTACAGGCCTTCATCGAGGAAGTACCATGGCTGACCGCCGCGTTCGGTAACACCGATGACGCTGGTAATCAGATTTACCGCCGTACCGCAGATATAACGGCCCGGTTCGGCCCAGATTTCGGCATCGGCAAAATCTTCATCCAGACGTGCGTTAATCTGGCGCAGTATTTCCGGCAGGTTGAATTTAACCTTCGGTTCAGGAATAGGGAAGCCGCCGCCGATATCCAGAATGCGCAGCTTCAGACCTGCTGCTTCAGCCTCCTCAAACAGCTCACGCGCAATATCCAGCGCATGCAGATAGGGGTCAGCGCTGACAGTCTGGCTGCCTACATGAAAAGCAACGCCTGCCATATCCAAGCCTGCTTCCTTAGCCTGCTGCATCAAAGCCAACGCATTTTCACGTGCAGCACCGAATTTTTTATTCAAATCAACATGTGCCGAGGAATTGTCGATACGCAGTCTGAGCAGTACAGTCGAATCCGGGCACTGTTTTTTTATTTTATCTATTTCACTGGCGCTGTCAAAAGTCATCTTGCGTACACTGCAGCTACGGCAGGCCTCCAAGCCTACGCCCGTCTTTACCGGATTAGCGTAAATCAGACGACCGCCATCTACGCCCATATCATGCAGGGTGCGGATTTCTCCGTCGCTTGCTACGTCAAAGCAGGAGCCCATATCTGCCATCACCCGCAAAATTTCCGGATGCGGATTAGCCTTAATCGCGTAATGAATTTTGACACGCGGCATATATTTTTTCAAAACCTTGTAGTTCTTTTTGATTTCATCAAGAGAAAGTACTAACAGCGGCGTACCGAAACGTACCGCTAATTTTTCTGCAGCCTGTTGGCTTATTTGGAAATGTTTTTTATTACTCATAACACTCTCCCCTTGCTATTGCATTTATTTTTTCTTCTATGATTGTACCACAATAATTTGAAAGTACAATAGGAAAACGGCAAAAAATTGATTTTTTTCAAGGAGAACGGGAAAATTTTCCAATAATCACGGATTGGCACATTTTTAACTGTAAAATACGGAGAATTTCGCCATAAAATATTTAAAACTAGCAAAAAGTTACTGAATACAGCAGACAAAACAAAAAGCGTTGAAATGTCGGTTAAATGACATTTCAACGCTTATTTTTATTCAGCTAAATCTGCGCAGCTTATTTTTTCGGAGCGGGAATTACATCGCAGCCCATGTAAGGACGCAGAACCTCAGGAACAACTACGCTGCCATCAGCCTGCTGATAGTTTTCCAGAATAGCAGCAACGGTGCGTCCAACAGCTACACCACTGCCGTTAAGGGTGTGTACAAATTCCGGTTTGGATTTTGCATCACGACGGAAGCGGATGTTAGCACGACGTGCCTGGAAGTCCAGGAAGTTGGAGCAGGAAGAAATTTCACGGTAGCAGTTTGCTGCCGGCAGCCATACTTCGAGGTCATAGGTGGTAGCAGAGCTGAAGCCCAAGTCACCGGTGCACAGACGTACAACATGGTACGGCAGTCCCAGTAATTGCAGAACTTCTTCAGCATCATTAGTCAGCTTATCCAGCTCAGCCCAGGATTCTTCCGGTTTAGTGAATTTAACCAGTTCAACCTTATTGAACTGATGCATACGGATCAGGCCACGGGTATCACGGCCTGCAGCACCGGCCTCTGCACGGAAGCAAGCGCTGTATGCGGTATATTTCAGCGGCAGCTCATCGCCGGTCAGAATATCATCACGATGATAGTTGGTTACAGGAACCTCTGCGGTCGGAATCAGGTACATATCGCCGTTTTCCAGCTTGTACATATCCTCGGCAAATTTCGGCAATTGGCCGGTGCCCTGCATGCTTGCACCGTTAACGATGAACGGCGGGAAGAATTCGGTATAACCATGCTTTCTGGTGTGTACATCCAGGAAGAAATTGATAACGGCACGCTCCAGACGGGAGCCCATGCCACGATAGAATACATAACGTGCACCGCTAACCTTAACGCCACGTTCGAAATCCAGAATGCCCAGGTTTTCACCGATATCCCAGTGAGCCTTAGGTTCAAAATCAAATTTGGTCGGTTCGCCCCAGGTGCGGATAACCGGGTTGCAGGTATCATCCTTGCCTACGGGAACATCTTCAGCCGGAACGTTAGGAATAGTCAGCAGAATGCTTTTGATTTTTTCTTCAATCTCTTTCAGTTCCTTGTCATCTGCGGCAATTTTATCGCCGAGAGCACGAACTGCAGCCATCTGCTCAGCAGCATCCTGACCGGCTTTTTTCAGCTTGCCAATCTCTTGAGATGCAGTGTTGCGTTCTTTCTTCAGTGCTTCTACCTGTTGGGTAATTTCACGACGTTTTTTATCCAATTCCAGGAATTCAGTCAAATCAAGGCTGCCATTACGGCTTTTTACAGCCTCTTCGACCAGCTTCGGATTTTCGCGGACGAATTTTAAATCTAACATAATATAGCCTCCAAATAATTTATCATAACTTATATTGTAGCATAAATCCCGTCGGGATAAAAGATTTTACTGCAATTTTTAATAGTCAATTCCCTCATCGCGACGTGCAAGATAGCGGATTGCGGAAAGAGCAGCCTTTTGTCCCTGACCGGCAGCACGGTTTACCTGCCACGGCTGACCTGTGCAGTCACCGCCGGCAAATACGCCTTCAATATTTGTTTGCGCCTGATCATCAACATAAATGCTGCGTCCGCGGATTTCCAATCCCGGCAGGAAGCTGTTGAGCGGATCGCTGGCGCGGAAAACAAAAGCAGCCTTAACGCTGTAAAAATCATCGCCTGCACGCAAGCCAGTAACCTTGTCGGTACCGGTAATTTCTGTCGGCTTATCCAGCACTACAGTAATATTTTTCTTTTTGGGCGGAACAAAACCAGAATACAGCGGGAAGAAGAATACATGCTCGCACTGGTCTGCCAGATATTCAACCTCTTCCAGAGCATCAGGTACTGTAGCAATAGCAGCCACGGACTTGCCCTTATATTTATCAGCATCAACAACAGCGCAGTAGCTTACACCCTTGCCCAAAAATTCTTTTTCACCCGGGAAAAGCGTAGAGCGGGAAATACCTGTTGCCAGTACTACGGAATCCGCAGAATATTCACCATGCGGAGTACCCAGCATAAAGCCTTCGCCTACCTCGCGCAAAGAAATAATTTTGGCCTCAATGATATCTACTTCCATCTGCTTGAGATGATCTACAAAAATATCCATAAGCGCAGTACCGGAAATATCCGGGATACCCATGTAATCTGTAATCTGCGCTACACTACGCAGACGGGGGCTGAAGCCGTGGGCTTCAAACAGAACAACCTTACGTCCCTTGCTGGCTGCAGTAATCGCTGCAGATACGCCGGCAGGACCACCACCAATAATGGCAATATCGTAATCCATAAGTCTATCCTCCGTACAAAAAAATTTAGGACCTACTATAACACTTTAATTGTATGCTTTTCTAGATGCATAGTCAAATGTTTTTATGCTTCCGGAGATTTTTTAAGTTTTTTTGAAAAAAGTGCTTGACATTTTCCTGCATATAGAGTATTATAATCAAGTAACGTGACCACGGCCCATTAGCTCAGTTGGTAGAGCACCTGACTCTTAATCAGGGTGTCGTAGGTTCGAGGCCTACATGGGTCACCACATTTGGCCGGTTGGTCAAGCGGTTAAGACACCGCCCTTTCACGGCGGTATCGGGGGTTCGATTCCCCCACCGGTCACCAAATTACGGGCGCTTAGCTCAGCTGGGAGAGCGTCTGCCTTACAAGCAGAATGTCAGCGGTTCGATCCCGTTAGCGCCCACCACGTAAATTCAGCACTTCATGCAAATGGAGTGCTTTTTTCGTTATGTGGCTAACTTGCTGTCTGTCAATCAGCAGATATTAGCTGCGTATATTTTTATTATAATCGATAACAGGATGCGAAGCTGAGGCATATGCTTGCGCATCCTGTTTTACTTTGGAGAGTTTGCAAAAGCTTGCCGAAGGGCTTGAACTTATTAATCGATTTAAACCAATCCGGGTTACTGCGCTTCGATTTGTATTTTTCTAGGCGTTGTTTCCGGAAAAATTTTTCCTAGACAGTGAATTTTGCTGTTTTGACCATAAATTTTCTCGCCTCACTATAAATTTTCCTGAAAATATTATATAATAAGAAGAATGCCGTTAAAAGGCATTTTTATCGCGCTGTATTGCAAAATATTTGCAAATTGTAGGTGTATATTTGCGTTAAGCGCTTGCATAGTGCGAAAAATAATTTTATAATAGGGTATGGAATTCATACTAGAAACATGGGAATTAAAATTTTGAGAAGCAGTTCTTCCGGATTGCTTCGATTGGAGGATAAATATGGCAGAGAATTTATTAGAGGTAAGGAATCTCGTAGTCAATGTAGAGGACAAAGAGATTCTGCACAATATTAATCTTGATATTAAGCCGGGTGAAACTCATGTGCTTATGGGACCTAACGGTGCAGGCAAATCCACCTTGGGTTATGCGCTGATGGGTAATCCCAAATATACCGTAAAGGGCGGCAGTATTAATTTTGCCGGCGAAGACATTACCAAACTTGCCGTAGACAAACGTGCTAAGGCAGGTCTGTTTCTTTCCTTCCAGAACCCGTTGGAGGTTCCCGGCATCAGCCTGAGCAGCTTTTTGAAAACTGCTTTGGAGCAGCAGCGCGGTGTACGCATCAAGGCCTGGGATTTCCGTAAGGAGCTGCGTCAGGCTATGGCTTTGCTGCAGATGGACAGCAAATATGCCGAGCGTGATCTTAACACCGGCTTCAGTGGCGGCGAAAAGAAGAAGGCAGAAATTCTGCAGCTTTTGATGCTGAATCCTAAGCTGGCAATTCTTGACGAAACGGACAGCGGTCTGGACGTTGATGCAGTAAAGATTGTTTCTCAGGGCATTAAAACCTTCCAAGAGCATCGTCAGGGAGCATTGCTGATAATCACTCATAATACTAAAATCCTGGATGCACTGCATGTTGACCACACTCATATTCTGGCACAGGGAAAGATTATCAAAAATGCCGGTCCGGAGCTGGTGGACGAAGTCAGCAAAAACGGCTTTGAAAAGTTTTTGCAGAATAAGGAATAACTGGTGGTAAAAATATGGAAGAAAAAACCTATGTTGATGATATAGACAGAAGTCTTTACGACTTTCGTAACGAGGATAAGGACGCTTACCGCATTCAGGAAGGCCTGACACGCGAGATTGTTGAAAAAATTTCCAGTGAAAAGCACGATCCGGATTGGATGCTGGAATTCCGTCTGAAATCCCTGGATATTTATAATAAGCTGCAGGTGCCGAACTGGGGACCTTCGATTGATGGTCTGAATATGGATAACATCGTTACCTATGTACGTCCGAATACGAACATGCAGGGTAAATGGGAGGATGTTCCCGAAGATATTAAGGATACCTTTGATCGTCTGGGTATTCCCCAGGCAGAACAGAGCAGTCTGGCCGGTGTAGGCGCACAATATGATTCCGAGGTTGTCTATCATAATGTGCGTAAAGAGGTAGAAGAGCAGGGCGTTATTTATACTGATATGGAAAGCGCCTTGAACGGACCTTATGCGGAGATGGTGCATGAGCATTTTATGAAGCTGGTGCCGCCTACTGACCATAAATTTGCTGCACTGCATGGCGCAGTGTGGTCCGGTGGCTCCTTTGTTTATGTGCCGAAGGGAGTCAGCGTGGCTATTCCGTTGCAATCCTACTTCCGCTTGAATGCGAAGGGCGCAGGCCAGTTTGAGCATACGCTGATTATTGTTGATGAGGGCGCAGACCTGCACTTTATCGAAGGCTGCAGCGCACCGAAATATAATGTTGCTAACCTGCATGCAGGCTGTGTTGAGCTGTTTATCGGCAAAAATGCTAAGCTGCGTTATTCTACGATTGAAAACTGGTCGAAGAATATGTACAACCTTAATACCAAGCGTGCCTTGGTTGAAGAGGGCGGTACTATTGAATGGGTTTCCGGCTCCTTCGGCTCACATGTTTCCTATCTTTATCCAATGAGTATTTTGAACGGCACCGGTGCGCACAGTGAGTTTACGGGTGTAACCTTTGCCGGTCACAGCCAGAATCTTGATACAGGCTGCAAGGTTGTGCATAATGCACCGAAAACCACCAGCATTGTCAATACCCGTTCTATTTCCAAGAGCGGCGGTATCAGTACCTTCCGCAGCAGTGTAGTTGTTACAAATAAGGCTAAGCAGGCCAAATCTTCTGTTTCCTGCCAAAGCCTGATGCTGGATAATATTTCCCGTTCCGATACTATTCCTGCTATTGATGTGCGTACTGCCGATGCAGATATCGGACATGAGGCTAAAATCGGACGTATCAGCGATGATGCGGTGTTCTACCTGATGAGCCGCGGTATCAGCGAGGAAGAAGCAAGAGCGATGATTGTCAGCGGCTTTGCGGATAATGTTTCCAAAGAATTGCCGTTGGAGTACGCTGTTGAGATGAACAACCTTATTCGCCTGGAAATGCAGGGCAGTATAGGTTAAGGAGGAGCAGCATGATAGAAGAATTAGTGATTAATCAGTTGCCTGCTCCAACCTGGAACAGGTTAAAAATGAATGAAACAAAGCTGGCCGGCTTGGAGCTGCCGCAGGATAGCTGTGAACCGCGTGTAGCTTTGGAGGGCAGCGTTTGCCTGAATAAAAGCAAGGGCAGCAATTGCTGCGGCTGCAGCGAAAAGGCACAGTGCGCAGTACATGGCACTGATTTTGCCAAAATAGCAGGCGGCGTCGGTGAAGCAATTAGCAGTCTGGGCGAAGGCCAAAAGCTGCGTCTTGTTGCTGACGCAGGCAAGAGTGTAGCTGCTGTTACTCTGCGTTATGCCGATAATACAAGCTGCTATAATCAGATTGAAATCGAAGCTAAGCCCGGCAGTGATGTTACTGTGCTGATGACCTATATTTCCACAGCACAGGCTAAAGGTCAGGCAAGCATTCAGACTAAGATAGACGTAGCTGCCGGTGCTAAGGTTAAGCTGGTGCAGGTGCAGCTTTTAGGCAGAGACTTCCTGCATATCAACGACGTTGGCAGTGAGCTTGGCGACAATGCTGCCTTTGAGCTTCTGCAAATCCAGTTGGGTGCAAATAAAATCTACAACGGCGCACGCACGGAGCTTCTTGGTGAAAGCAGTGATTTCAAGGCTGCGATTGGCTACTACGGCCGCCATGGTCAGACTGTGGACATGAACTTTATTGCCAACCATTACGGCAAAAAGACTACCTGCGAAATGACTGCAGACGGCGTGCTGCAGGGTGGTGCCAAGAAGATTTACCGTGGCACGATTGATTTCAAAAACGGCAGTGCCGGTGCGATTGGCGATGAAAAGGAAACAGTATTGCTGTTGAGCGACGACGTGGTTAACCAGACGATTCCGCTGATTCTGTGCAGCGAGGAGGACGTGCAGGGCAACCATGGTGCCAGCATAGGCAAGCTTGATGACGAATTATTATTCTATTTGTGCAGCCGCGGCTTCAGTGAGCAGGAGGCTGTTGATATGATGGCCAAGGCGAAGATTGATGCCCTGTGCCGCAAGATTGATGACGAGGATACTGTACAATTGGTACAGCGTTATCTGGAAGGAGTGATGGCAGATGGTGAATGATAAGAATTTACTGTCCTTTGATTATAAAAAGGATTTCCCTTTGCTGGCAGCTAACGATGTTGCTTATTTGGACAACTCTGCTACCACACAAAAGCCTGCCTGCGTTATTGAGGCAGAGCGTGATTTTTATCTCAAGCACAATGCTAATCCGTTGCGTGGTTTGTATGACCTGGCAATGCAGGCAACTGATATTTATGAAGATGCGCGCGTTGCTGTGCAGAAGTTCATCAATGCCAAAAGCGAGCAGGAAATTATTTTCACCCGCAATACTACGGAAAGCCTGAATCTGGTGGCATACAGCTATGGCCTGGCTAACCTTAAGCCCGGCGATGAAATCGTTACCACGATTATGGAGCATCACAGCAACATGCTGCCCTGGCGCATGGTTGCGCAGCAGACAGGTGCTGTAGTAAAGTACATTGAATGTGCTGTTGACGGCAGCATCAGCGATGAGGCTATCGATGCAGCTGTAACCGAAAAAACTAAAATCGTAGCGATGGCAGAGGTTTCCAACGTTTTGGGACGCTTGAACCCGATTGCTAAGGCTATTGCCGCTGCGCATAAGGTTGGCGCTGTTGCTGTTATTGACGCAGCGCAGAGCGCACCGCATATGGCGATTGATGTGCAGAAAATGGATGCTGATTTTCTTGCCTTCAGCGGTCACAAGATGCTCGGACCTATGGGCATAGGCGTGTTGTACGGCAAGAAGGAGCTGCTGGAGGCTATGCCTCCGTTCCTGAGCGGCGGCGAGATGATCAGCTTTGTAAGTCGCGACGGCCAGGAATATGCACCGTTGCCGCACAAGTTTGAAGCAGGTACGGTAAATGCTGCCGGTGCTGCCGGACTGCATGCTGCTATCGAATATATCAACAGCATCGGCTTTGAGGTAATCGAAGCGCGCGAAGCTGCGCTGACGAAATTAGCTTTTGATGCTATGCAGAAGATTCCCGGTGTGCATATCATCGGCGGTAAAACTGCAGAGGAGCACAAGGGTATTCTGACCTTTACGGTAGAAGGCGTGCATCCGCATGATATTGCTGCAATCCTTGATGCTGACGGCGTAAATGTACGTGCCGGCAATCATTGCGCTCAACCGCTGCTGGACCACCTTTGCACCGGTGCGACTGCCCGTGCAAGCTTGGCCTTCTATAATTCGGCAGCAGATGTAGAGCGCTTCATCAACAGCTTATCTACAATAAGGGAGAGAATGGGCTATGGCAGATAATAGAGCCTTTTATAACGAAATTTTAATCGACCACAATATGCATCCCGGTCATAAGCATGATTTGCCTGATGCAGACGTAGAGATGCGCGGCTACAATCCCAGCTGCGGTGATGATATCACCATGAAGTTGAAACTTGCCAACGGCGTTGTTGTCGACGGTGCCTTTCAGGGCAGCGGCTGTGCAATCAGCCAGGCCAGTGCTGACATGATGCTGGACCTGGTTATCGGCAAGAGTAAGGAAGAGGCTTTGCGCCTTGCTGATATTTTCCTGCGCATGATTAAGGGCACTGCCAGCAAGGAAGAGATTGACGAGCTGGAGGAAGCAGGTGTGCTGCAGGATGTATCCCACATGCCGGCGCGCGTTAAATGCGCTGTGCTTGGCTGGCATACACTGGAGCAGATGCTGGATAAAAAGGTATAAGTTAATTAACGGGCAGCTTTCGCACAGGCGGAGGCTGCCTTTTAATATATGCAGGTACAAAATAAAGTTATCGGCGTTCTTGCCAAAAGCCTGCTTTTGCTGTTAAATAAGAGTAGACGTGTTTATGAGGGAGATGAAGCAATGCTGACCAAAAGCTTTATTGAATTTTTATATGATGCAGCGCATATCCAGCGCTGGAATGAGCATATCCGTCCCAGCGGCTTTACAGAGCTTGATAAGCAGGCACACAAGATGATGATTATGTATGTGCTGGCCCGCCATGAGGAGGATGACCATGGTGCGCAGCTCAACTGGCGTCTGCTGATTGAGGGCGGCATTTTTGAGTTTTTGCAGCGTAACGTGCTGACTGATATCAAGCCGCAGATTTTCCATGAAATGATGCGTGTTTATGGCAAGGAGCTTAATGCCTGGGTTTATCAGGAGCTGCGGCGGCGGATTCCTGATATTCAGGAAGATTTTATGGAAAAAATGCAGCTCTATTTTGAGGACCCGCAATACTGCGCTATGGAAAAAAAGATTTTACGCGCTGCCCATTATCTGGCAACAAAATGGGAATTTGAGCTGATATATCACTTTAATGAGGGTATTTACGGCAGTGAGGATACCAAGGCTATCATTGAAAATGAACTGGAGGACCATTACGATTTGGCAGCAGTGAAAAAGCTGGCGCTTAAGGGTAAAAGCAGTAAATTTATCGATCTTGTCGGCCAACTTCGCTTCCAAAAGCGTTGGGCGCAGTCGCCGCGTGTTCCTGAAACCTCTGTTATGGGGCATGTACTGCTGGTAGCGATTATGGGTTATTTTTGCGCAGTTAAGCTGGGAGCCTGTGATGAGCGTATCGTGGGCGATTTCCTCTGCGGCCTTTTCCACGATTTGCCGGAGGTGCTGACACGCGATATTATTTCACCGGTCAAACGCAGTGTACCGGGCCTTGATGAGCTGATTAAGCGTATGGAAGAGCGTATGGTAGCTGAAAAGATCCTGCCGCTCTTGCCTTATACCTGGCATGAGGATATTCTGTATTATACGCAGGATGAATTTTCCAATCGTGTCCGCATTGACGGCAAGGTAGTACATACGAGTATTGAAGAGATTAGCAGCAAGTACAACAAGCCGGGCTTCCATGCAATTGACGGCAGTGTGCTCAAAGGCTGCGATAATCTTTCGGCTTTTGTAGAGGTGTGGCTGTCGCGTCGCTATGGTATAAACTCCAAGCATATGGAGGAGGGCGAGCTGGCGATTCGCGAGCAGTACAAGCATAAAATTATTGGTGGAATTGATTTTGGCAGAGTATATGACGAGTTCCCTATAATAGACTAAAGTAAAACGCCGGCGGCTTCGTTGGCGTTTTTGTTGTAAACAAAGCAGTTTTGTAAGTAAAAAAGCTTTAAAACATTAAAAAAATTACATAAATTTCTGTAGACAGTGAATAGTGTACACGATATAATAAGAGTACGGATATGGGGTTATATCCTTTTGGAAAGCAAGGAGGCTTGATTATGAATATTTTTGAAATGGCCCAAATTCCACTGAATAAAGCGATTGAGACAATGGAGCTTGATGCAGGCGCAGCAGCTATTATTGCGGTTCCCGAACGTACTTTGGAAGTTTCTATTCCTGTAAAAATGGATGACGGTACTACAAAAGTATTTACCGGCTATCGCAGCCAGCACAGCACAATCCTTGGCCCAGCAAAAGGCGGTGTACGCTATCATCAGAATGTAAGCATGGATGAGGTAAAGACGCTTGCCTTTTGGATGACCTGTAAATGTGCCGTAGCCGGTTTGCCCTATGGTGGCGGCAAGGGCGGTATTATCGTAGATCCGGCAAAGCTTTCAAAAGCTGAGCTTGAGCGTCTGACACGCGGTTATATAGATAAAATTGCACCGATTATCGGTGAAAAACGTGATATCCCGGCACCTGATATGAATACTAATGCTCAGATTATGGGATGGATGATGGATGAATACAGCAAGCTGAACGGTCAATATGAGCCTGGCTTTATTACAGGCAAGGCAATCAGCGTAGGCGGCTCCTTGGGACGTACTGCTGCTACCGGACGCGGCGTTGTTGTTGCGGCACTGGAAGCACTGAAGCTGAAAGGAATTCAGCCGCATGAGGCAACTGCTGCTGTGCAGGGCTTCGGCAATGTAGGCAGCTGGACTGCCAAGCTGTTCTGTGATGCAGGCGTTAAGGTTATTGCCTTGAGTGATGTTTATGGTGCTATCTTCAAAGAAGATGGTTTTGATTGCTATGATGTAGATGCATATGTCAAGAAAACCGGCAGCGTAATAGGCTATCCGGGAAGTAAAGCAATTAGCAATGCCGAGCTGCTGGCAATGGATGTTACCGTGTTGGCACCCTGCGCTATTGAACTGCAGCTGACTATGGAGAATGCGGCGGCTGTACAGGCAAGCATTATCTGCGAGGGTGCAAACGGACCGACTACGCCGGAGGCTGACGATATTCTGGAGGCTAAGGGCGTGATGGTTATTCCTGATATTCTGGCCAATGGCGGCGGTGTAACCGTAAGCTATTTTGAATGGGTACAGAATTTGTACCGTTACTTCTGGCCGGAGGAAGAGGTTATTGAAAAGCAGAACGCATTGATGCGCAAGGCCTTTAAGGCGGTTTATGAAAAAGCTAAGCAGTATAATGTAACGCTGCGTGTTGCTGCTTACATTGTTGCTTTGGGCAGCCTGGAAGAAGCAATGAAAATCAGAGGCATGGTATAACTGCCGAATTTCGTTTAATAATATAAAATGATATGAACTCCTGCCCGGGCATTGTGCCTTGGCAGGAGTTTTAGCATGTGGCTGTATTGTCGGCTAACTGTAAAGTTAGAAAAAAAACTGCACCACCGAAAAGTGATGCAGTTGATTTGGTTTTATATTGTTTTTACCAGCTGCGGGACGAACCGCCGCCACCACCGCTGCCGCCGCCGAAGCCTCGGCCTCCTCCGCCGCGCCCACCGCCGCGGAAAATCAGCAGCAGCAGGATGCGCGTAAAAAAGCCGCCAAGTAAAAGATTATCAACAATAAGAAACCCGATTACTCCCAAAGCAAACAGCAAATCATCCAGGCCGGAGCCTGTATTTTTTTGCGGTTGGGAAGCGGGAGCCTGATATTTCACCCCGCTCAGCTCCGTATTATAGCCTTGGGCAATTTTGGCTGCGGCAGCCTTATAGCCCTGCAAAATACCCTTGCTGTAATTACCGTCCTTGAAGTAAGGAATCATATACTGGTCCTGGATGCGTCCGGTAAGACCGTCAGGCAGTGAACCTTCCAGACCGTAGCCAACTTCAATGCGCGAGCGTCTGTCCTTAACGGCGACGACAATGAGCGCACCGTTATTCTGCTCCTTGCTGCCAATGCCCCATTGGCGCAGGACCTCCAGAGCGTAATCCTCAATAGGCTCGCCGTCAAGAGTGTTGATTGTCAGTACTGTCAGCTGTGCTGTTGTTTTGTTGTCAAGTTCAGCGCCCAAGCTGAGCATTTGCTGTTTATCATCTTCAGATATGACACCGGCGTTGTCCTGTACATAAATGCCGCTGCCGGCCGCCGGTCGCGGCGGAATGGCAGGCGCGGCGCCGGCGTAAGCGGCAAAGAAAGTCTGCAGGATAAGCAGCAGGCAGATTATAAAACGTTTCATTATTATCCCTCCGTCAGCAGCTTGCAGCTAGCGGGATTATCTGCTTAAAATTTAACCTGCGGTACCTTTTGGGCAGCTGCATCTGCCTTGAAGTAATCCTTGGCGGTAAAGCCGAAGGCACCGGCGTATAAAGAGGTAGGCAGAGATTTGATTTTTGCGTTGTAGGACTGTACCGCATCATTATAGTCCTTACGTGCTACGGCGATACGGTTTTCGGTACCTGCAAGCTCATCCTGCAGTTGCTGGAAGTTGGTGTTGGCCTTTAAATCCGGGTAATTTTCGGCAACAACCAGCAGACGGCTCAGAGCACTGTTCATTTCATTGTTGGCTGCAGTTATTTCTGCTACGGTTTTGGCACCGCCCAGCTTAGCGCGGGCATCGGACACAGCCTTGAATACCTCTGTTTCATGTGCTGCATAGCCCTTGACGGTATTTACCAGATTAGGGATTAAATCGTTACGGCGCTGCAGCTGGTTTTCCACCTGCGACCATTTGCCGGTAACGTTTTCGTTCATGCTTACAAGACCGTTATAGCTGCTGAAGAACATAGCGGCCATAATGACAATAGCGACTATAACACCTAAAATACCTTTACTCATTTTTATAGCTCCTTTCGTATTAACGGATATCAGACAGACTTGCAAGGTCTGCTTGATTTAATTGTAGAAGAAAGCTTTCATACTGTCAATTTACAAAAAGTCAAAAAGGCAAAGAATTTGCGAAACTATTGTGAAATATGCCGCTTTTTTTCAGCAATTAAAGAATCATAGAAAATTATTTATAAAACAGAGATGCTTTTTGTTTTCAAACAATGAGAATAAGAAGGAGAAAAGTTTGGATGCAACTTAATTGCCTTAAAATATTAATTATTATTATTGCATAATGCCTTAAAGAGGTGTATTATATAATTAGGTAAGCTGGTTTAAGCATTCGTTAAAAGGACAATTAAAGTGCGAATAGAGCGCCGGTTCCGGGAGAGGGGGTTGCTTGGCAGGAATGGGTTCTGAAAGAATGCTGTGTTATATTATATAGGGTGCGGTTATGTAGAAGGTCATTTCACAAGCAGTAGGATGTAGCTGGCATCACTATATCAGCAAATAGTTAGGGGATGAGCTAATATGGCAAAGCAAGTGGATTATAAGGCTGTTGGTCTACGTATCAAAACATTACGTTTGAAGAATAATATTTATCAGACTGAGCTGGCTAAAAATATAGGTGTATCACAAACCCATATGAGCAATATCGAAAGCGGGCGTGCCGGTCTGACCTTGGAAAATCTGGTTAAGATGACGAATATTTTTAATTGTGGTATTGATGAGATAGTATTTGGTGAAGAAAAAGCAAAGAAAGAAACTGCAGCGACTTCTCTGGAGAATTTCACTATGCAGGATATCGTGCAGGCTTTGCAGATGCTGAAGACTATTAAGGGTTAATCAATTTAATGGTAAAGATTGCCGTGACTGAGTATGGTTGCGGTAGTCTTTTTTTTTGCTTTTTTCTGCCATAGATTTTTCACTTGCCTAAAGTCGAAAAGTCAAATATAATATATTCAAATATATAATCAAGGTGAGTAACTATGAAAAATTTAGCGGATGCAATTGAAAGCTTTATTATAGGTGAATTGCTGCGTGAGCATGAGGATACTGTGCTTGTGCAGCGCAATGAGCTGGCTGAGCGCTTGTCCTGCGCTCCTTCGCAGATAAGCTATGTGCTCAGTACGCGTTTTACGCCGGAGCGTGGCTTTATGGTGGAGTCAAGGCGCGGCAGCGGCGGTTTTGTACGCATTGTACGTATGCAGCCTGCGGCAGAAACACCCAAGCCGCCTACAGCATTGCAGCTGGTGCAGCATTTGCTGCAGCAGAAGATGATTACAGCAAGGGAAGGCGCTTTACTGCAGTATATGCTGCAGATTATCGACGCCGATGAGAATAAGAAGAAGGAAATATTGCAGCAGGCTGTAGGCTTGCTGCACAGCACCGGACGGAGGTGAAGAAATGCTTTGTGAAAATTGTCATAAAAAACAGGCTATCATGCACATGGTATGCCTGGTAGGTGATAAGCAGATTGATAAGTGGCTTTGCGGTGACTGCGCTAAGGATTATCTTCCTATGGGTATGGGCGATATGCCGCTGACACCGGAGGGAGCCAAACGCTTTTTGGATGAAATGCTGAAGGGCGCAGGACGTAAGCCAAAGAAAAAGGTTACCCGCGAGGGCTTCAGCGAGGCTGCGGCTAAGGTGCTGGAGCTGGCTACCACGAAGGCTTTGGACTGCGGCAGCGAGCATATAGGTACGGAGCATATTTTGTGGGGCCTTTTGACGATACAGGATTGTACCGGCAAAAAGTTGCTGCATAAATTACATAATAATCTCGATGAGATGAAGACAGAGCTGGAGAGCTGGCTGGATAAGGGCAGCAAGCAGTCCAAGCTGCCGCAGTACAGCCAACGCGCGCAGCGTGTAATGGAGCGTGCGGCAGAGAACGCGCAGGAGCTGGAGCAGGAATACGTCGGCAGTGAGCAGCTGCTTGTCGGCCTTTTGGCGGCAGGCGACGGCATTGCCTATCAGGTGCTGCAGAAGTTTAAGATTACGCTGGCCGCTGTCAAGGAGCTGGTGCAGGCGCTGGATGATCAGCGCAAGGCTGTGCCGGGCAGAAATCAGCAGCGTCGTCAGGCAGAAGAAAAACAGGCTGATGTTCTGGAGGTTCTTTCGGGTTACGGACGTAATCTGAACCTGGAGGCCAGCCGCGGCAAAATTGATCCTGTTATCGGCCGTGATAAGGAGGTTGAACGCCTTATCCAGATTTTATGCCGCAGAACAAAAAATAACCCGGTAATTATCGGCGAGGCCGGTGTGGGTAAAACCGCTATTGCCGAAGGCCTGGCGCAAAAGATTATCAAGGGTGACGTACCGGAGTTTCTGCAGCGGAAAATTATTTTTTCGCTGGAGCTGGGAATGCTGGTGGCAGGTGCAAAATATCGCGGTGAATTTGAAGACCGCATGAAGGAAATACTAAAGCTGGTGCGTGACGATAAGCGGATTATTCTCTTTATCGACGAGCTGCATACCATTATCGGTGCAGGCAGTGCCGAGGGCAGTATAGATGCTGCCAATATTATCAAACCGGCGCTGGCGCGTGGGGAGCTGCAGGTTATAGGTGCAACGACGGTTGATGAATACCGCAAGCATATCGAAAAGGATGCGGCGCTGGAAAGACGCTTCCAGCCTGTGCTTGTTGATGTACCGAGTGCGGAAATCAGCGAAGCGATGCTGTTGGGACTGCGCAAGCGTTATGAGGAATTCCACAAGCTGCAGATTCAGCCGGAGGCTGTTAAGGCTGCGGTGGAGCTGAGCGACCGCTATATTACGGACAGAAATCTGCCTGATAAGGCTATCGACCTGATGGATGAGGCCTGTGCCCGTCTGCGTATCAAGCTGTATAAAAAATCTGCGCCCGCAAGAGAGCTGCAGGAGCAGCTGGAATATCTGCAGATGGAAAAGGAAGAGGCTGTAGAGCAGCAGGATTACGAAAAGGCAGCGGAGCTGCGTGATAACGAGGCCGAGCTGCAGACGCAGCTGGCGGCAGCCTTGGCTGAGGTGGCCATGAAGCAGCCGGTAACTGCGGAGGATGTGGCTGAGGTTGTTGCTTCCTGGACCGGTATTCCGCTGACACGCTTGACCGAAACCGAAAGCAGCCGTCTGTTGCAGCTGGAGCAGCGTCTGCACAAGCGTGTTATCAGTCAGGATGAGGCTGTGAGCGCGGTAAGCAGAGCTGTTCGCCGTGCCCGCGCAGGCTTTAAGGACAAAAACAGACCTGTCGGTTCCTTCCTGTTCCTCGGTCCTACCGGTGTAGGCAAAACTGAGCTGGCGAAGGCATTGGCACAGGAGCTGTTTGGCGATGAACGCGCTATGCTGCGCTTCGATATGTCGGAATACATGGAAAAGCACACCACAGCACGCCTGATTGGCGCACCTCCGGGCTATGTAGGCTATGACGAGGGCGGACAGCTGACGGATGCGGTACGCCGTAAGCCTTACTGTGTAGTGCTTTTGGATGAAATCGAAAAGGCACATCCGGATGTGTTTAATCTGCTGCTGCAGATTATGGAGGATGGCCGTCTGACCGACGGTCAGGGACGCACGGTAGACTTCCGTAATGCCGTGCTGATTATGACAAGCAACGCCGGCGCACAGCAGCTGGCCAACACCAGACCGCTGGGCTTTGCAGGCAACGAGGCAGGCGAGCGCAAGAACCGCAAGGAGCAGGTGCTCGCGGAAATCAAGAACGTGTTCCGTCCGGAATTTTTGAACCGTGTGGACGAAATCCTTGTCTTTAATTCCTTGGGCAGACAGGAGCTGGAGCTGATTGCCGACAATATGCTGCGTGAGCTGAACCAGCGTCTGGCAGGCAACGGCCTCTGCATCGAGCTTACCGCTCCGGCACGCGAGCTGCTGCTGCAGGATGGCAGTGACAGCAAGTACGGAGCGCGTCCACTGCGCCGAGCTTTGCGTAAGCTGGTGGAGGATCCGTTGAGCGATTTGTTCCTGGCAGGAAAATTCCACAGCGGTGACAAGATTATTGCTGAGGCTACAGCAGATAAAAAACTGGACTTTCATACTGCGATTGAGGGAGCACAGTTTTTGCTGGAGCTGCCGGTGACAGATGAACAGACTGCTGCCGTAAGCAGCGGAAAGGAGCCGCAGCATGGCCAGAACTAAGAGCAGATTTGTCTGCCAGGAATGCGGTTATGTTGCTTCCTCGTGGCTAGGACGCTGCCCGGAATGCGGCGGCTGGAATACGCTGGTGGAGGAGGCAGAAGTGACTGCCAAGGCAAGTAAAAGCTATTTGCCTGCAAATAACGAAAAGCTGCGGCCGCGTACTATTGCCAGTGTTGCCCAAACGAAGGTAGAACGTCTGGCAACAGGCATCCGTGAATTTGACCGTGTGTTGGGCGGCGGTGTTGTTCCGGGCAGCCTTGTACTGCTTGGAGGCACGCCGGGCATCGGAAAATCTACGATTTTGCTGGACGCAGGCCTGCGCTTCGGGCAACAGGGAATAAAGGTGCTGTATGTCAGCGGCGAGGAATCGGAGGAGCAGACGGCGATGCGTGCTGTCCGTTTGGGTGGGGCGCAGGCCAATGATAACCTGCTGATTCTTACGGCAACGGATTTGGATGCTATTTTAGCACAGGCGAATGCCTTGAAGCCGCAGCTTCTGATTATCGACAGTATTCAGACTATGTATAATCCGGAACTGCAGACTGCTGCCGGCAGTGTGGGGCAGGTGCGTGAGTGTACGGCTAAGCTGCTGCAGTTTGCCAAAAGTACGGGCATTGCGGTGTTGCTCATCGGTCACGTTACTAAGGACGGCACTATCGCCGGACCGCGCCTATTGGAGCATATGGTGGACGTGGTGCTGCAGTTTGAGGGTGACCGTTCCTATTCCTTTCGCGTTCTGCGTGCATTAAAAAACCGCTTCGGCAGTACGAGCGAAAGCGGCATTTTCTCTATGGAGGCGGGCGGTCTGCAGGAGGTAGCAAATCCTGCCGGTCTTTTTTTGGAGGACAAAGATGGTGAAGCAGCAGGCAGTGTTATAGGTGCCTGCATGGAAGGCAATAGGCCGATTATGGCAGAATTTCAGGCGCTGGTAGCTAAAACTCCCTACGGCATGCCAAGACGTACGGCAGTAGGCTTTGACTATAACAGAGTGAATATGCTGCTGGCGATTCTGGAAAAACGTTTTGGCTTAGACTTTGGCATTTATGATGCTTATGTCAACGTAGTTGGTGGCATGAAGGTTAATGAGCCGGCGGCAGATTTGGCGGTGGCGGCAGCGCTTGTTTCCAGCTATCGCAACAGGCCTCTGCCTAAGGGTATCCTCGTCTTTGGCGAGGTTGGTCTTACAGGCGAGGTGCGCCGCGTCAGCGCGCCCGAGCGCAGGATTATGGATGGCATTAATCTGGGCTTCAGCAAATTCATTGTACCGGACAGCAAGCTGCAGCTGCCGTCTGTCAAGGCGCAGATTGTGCGCGTCAAAACATTGGAGCAGGCGATTGCGGCTATGTTCGGTTAAGTTAATTATTAATATTGCAGTCGGATATACAAAAACGCAGGCTTGCGATTAGCCTGCGTTTTTGTTATATAGCCGAAGCGTTTTTCCTTAAGTAATGCTGTTGCCACAAAAAAATTCCGGTACACTTCCCTCAAAATGTACCGGCAAAGTAATTGGTATAAGGAACAACGTCCCAGCAAATGTCTTAAGGTTATTATGGTTATATTATAAATTGTGCGACAATTTGAGGGCGTTGCCCTAGCAACGTTTTAACAGTTTGCAAGTGCTTTCTTTATTTACAAAACATGTCAGAAAAGAATGATTTTGTAAGTTTTGTAAGTGAAGCCGGATATCGTATAAAAGCGCAGTTTTAGGGGATTTTTCTCAATTTTGAAAATCAGAAAAAATGTTGCGTGAGCAACAAAATTACTAAACGTTTACTTTAATTACATAATATTTACATATGTATTTTAATTTGGGATAATAAGGATGTGGAATAACTAATATGAATATAGAAGGCTGGTGATAATATGGCAGTAAAAATGTTTGCACCGAATTATCATGATATACCGTTGTTTAAAGGATTGGGCAGAGAAGAGATTAACGAGGTTCTGCACAAGTTTCATGGACTGATTAAGCATTTTCCTAAATCCGACTATATTTATCTGGCAGGTGACTGCATCGAAAATTTATGTGTTGTCATGGATGGCACTGTTCAGATGATTAAAGAGGATATCTGGGGTGAAAAATCAATTATTGCCAATTTGAGCGCAGGTGACGTTTTTGCGGAAAACTACCTGGGTAAGCTGAGTGACCGCAGTGTGGTAAGCTATTTTGCGGCAAGTGACAGCGAGATTCTGATGCTTCCTTTGGGAAGAATGCTGTTTGACGGCAGCAATCACAATGAAATCAACAGACGTCTGATGTGCAATATCGTTTCGATTCTGGCAGACAATAATACACGCCTGATTGAGAAAACGGAAATCCTTTGCAAAAAGACCTTGCGCGGTAAGATTATGGCTTATCTTGAGCAGGAAGCAAGGTATAATGGCAGTGATAAATTTACTATTCCTTTTAACCGTACCGATTTGGCTAATTATCTGGATGCCGACCGCAGTGCTTTGACCAGGGAACTGGCGCGCATGCGTGCTGACGGACTTATCAGCTTTGAGAAGAATACATTTGAGATTCTGGAGCATTCTCATACGGAATAATAATTATATTTTTATTAAGAAAGGCACCGTGAAGGTGTCTTTTTTATTGTCATGAACAGTTGCTGAAATTAGTACCTGAACAGCTGAAAAACAGTGCTTAAGTAATTAAAATAAGATACGTAAGTTTATAAACAAAAATACAATAGAAATTATAGAATTTAGAAACTAAAATATGAAAAAGATTATGCAAAATATAATAAATTCGTTGCCTAGGCTACAGCGGGAAGATGGGAGAAAATGCTATCATAAAATCAACGGAAGAGCATATAAGATTTCATTGCTGTATGACTTTCGGAAAAAGATTAAAAGGAGGTATTGCTTATGTCCCCCGCAATCAAATGTTTAATTCTGTTAGCGGTAATTGCTTTGTTCTTTGTAACTGAAATTATACCCTTGGCAATTACTGCAATAGGCGGCGCTGTTGCCTGCGGCTTGTTGGGTCTGATTCCGGCCAAGCAGGTTTTCAGCGGTCTCTCTAATTCTACTGTAGTACTGTTTGCCGGCATGTTCGTGGTTGGCGCGGCAATGTTCTACACCGGTTTAGCTCAGGCTATCGGTGAAAAGGTAGTGCATATTTTCGGAACCGGTGAAAACAGCCTGATGCTTGGCTTAATGCTTGTCGGAACTGCTCTTTCTTCTGTTCTCTCCAACACCGGTACCTGCGCTTGTCTGATGCCGGTAGCACTTGGTATCTGTGCTGCTTCCAAAAACCCTGCGTCCCGCCAGCTGTTGCCGATGGCATATGCTTGCGGTTGGGGCGGCATTATTACTCTGGTAGGTACACCGCCTAATATTATCGGCAGTGGCGCTCTGACAGCTGCCGGTTTGCCTGGGTTCAGCTTCTTTGAATTTGCCTGGATTGGTATTCCTCTATCTGTAGCAGGTATTCTCTATATGCTGCTGATTGGCAAGTATCTGCTGCCGAAGGCAGAGCTTGATGCGGATCAGGAAATCGAACAGGAAATTGAAGCTACTACCCATGATAAGAAAAAGCAAATGATTTCCGGTATGATTCTGTTGGTCTGCGTAATCGTAATGGCCTTGGATTTTAAGTTTATCAGCTTGGAAATGACTGCTATTATTGGTGCTCTTGTATGCGTACTTACCGGTTGCCTGACTGAAAAACAGGCTTATTCCTCCATCGACTGGGTAACCATCTTCCTGTTTGCGGGTATGATGCCTGTGTCCACTGCAATGGATAAAACCGGCGCAGGCAAGCTGATTGCTAACTGGGCAGTGGGACTGATGGGCGGCGAACCTACACCGCTTATTGTAACGATAGTACTGTTTTCCATCTCCTGCTTCCTGACACAGTTCATGTCCAACACCGCTTCTGCTGCGTTGCTGTGCCCGATTGGTATAGCAATTGCTAAACAGCTGAATGCAGATCCCAAGGCTGTGGTAATGGCGATTGCTGTTGCTGCATCCTGCGCATTCGCAACTCCCGTTGGCACTCCGCCTTGTACTCTGGTGCTCGGTCCCGGCGGCTACAAATTTATGGACTATGTGAAATGCGGAACCGGTTTGGTGCTGGTATGCTTTGTTGTAAGCTTGATTGTTATTCCGATGGTATGGCCGTTCTTCCCTTAATGCTCCCATATTAGATGACACCCTGAATCAAACACTGGCAGAAAGGTCGCTGTTGCTGTAAAAGCGCAGCGGCCTTCTGCTGTTATGTAGGCGGGAAAATATAATAAGAATGAAAGTGTTGACAGCGTATAATATGTTATATTTTTTAGTACCTGGACGGATGAAATCTGTACTGTAGATACTAAAAACAACTTTAAAAAATTAAATAAATATAATGTAAATAAAATCATTTAAAATATTCTGAAAAACGGCTTAAAATGTTGCTTAAGTCACACATAAGTTGATACTTTTAGGATAATATTAAGACAACGGGAATGTAGAAATAAACTGTGATAAGTTATATTTATACATTACGTAAAAACTTATAAAAGGAGGAAACTGTTATGTCCCCTGCTATTAAGTGTTTGATTCTGTTGGCTGTGGTTGCATTATTTTTCATTACCGAACTTATTCCATTAGCAATCACTGCTACTGCCGGTGCTATCGCCTGCGGTCTGTTGGGGTTATTGCCTGCTAAGCAAGTTTTTAGTGGCTTATCCAATTCTACTGTAGTATTGTTTGCCGGCATGTTTGTCGTAGGTGCAGCGATGTTTTACACCGGTTTGGCACAGTCCATCGGTAACAAGGTTGTACACCTGTGCGGAACCGGTGAAAACAGCCTGATGTTTGGTCTGATGATTGTCGGCACTGCACTGTCTTCCGTGCTCTCCAACACCGGTACTGCGGCCTGCTTGCTGCCTGTAGCATTAGGCATCTGCTCCGCAGCAAAGATTCCTGCTTCCCGTCAGTTAATGCCTTTGGCATTTGCCTGCGGTTGGGGCGGTATCATCACCATGGTAGGTACTCCGCCTAACATCATTGCAACCGGCGCTCTGACTGCTGCCGGCCTGCCGAGCTTTGGCTTCTTCGAATTTGCCTGGATCGGTATTCCGGTATCCATTGCCGGCATGCTGTACATGATGTTTATCGGTAAACACCTGCTGCCGAAGGTTGAGCTTGATGCTGACCAGGATATTGAGCAGGAAATCGAAGCTACCAGCACTGACAGCAAAAAACAGATTATCTCCGGTGCTATCCTGATTGCCGTTGTTCTGGTAATGGCTCTCGATATCAAAGGCGTAACTCTGGAAATGGCTGCTATTATTGGCGCGCTGATTTGCGTACTGACCGGCTGCTTAACCGAAAAACAGGCGTATGCTTCCATTGACTGGGTAACAATCTTCCTGTTCGCAGGTATGATGCCTGTATCCACCGCTATGGATAAAACCGGCGCCGGCAAGCTTATCGCTGAATGGACTGTTGGTCTGATGGGTGGCGATCCTTCCCCGATGGTTGTAACTGCTGTACTGTTTGCACTCTCCTGCATCCTGACTCAGTTCATGTCCAACACCGCGTCCGCAGCTCTGCTGTGCCCGATTGGTGTAGCAATTGCTAAGCAGCTCAACGCTGACCCGAAGGCTGTTATCATGGCAATCGCTGTTGCAGCATCCTGCGCATTCGCAACTCCGGTAGGTACTCCTCCGAATACTCTGGTTCTTGGTCCCGGCGGATATAAATTCATGGACTATGTTAAAGCAGGTACCGGTCTGGTTATCGTATGCTTCATCGTATCCCTGATTGTAATTCCTATCGTATGGCCGTTCTTCCCGGGCAAGTGAGTTGAATGTAATATTTTGACAAATTAGTACTTACTTTACTTAAAAAACTAAAGAAAGTGGTAAAAATGCCGTGCGTTATTGCATGGCATTTTTGCTTTAATAAAAATGAGAGAGTTGGGTGAAATACAGTTGATAAAAGGGATTTTGAAATATATGCAGTTAATTCTAAAAGAAAAAAATAACGCCTAGGGATTTATGATAGCGTGGTCATATATGGAATATGAAGAGCTGGTGCTAAAAAATGTGTTGCTTGTGCAACAGAAGCGCAGAAAAAATGCTGTTATTATAAATTCAACAAAGCAAATAACAATACTTAATAAAGTAAAAAAGATTGCTTTGACATGTACTTTCACAAAGCTATAATTAAAGTTATATAATGTCCAGATGACATTGTATATAAAATTTTTTTACAAAGGAGGAACTTAAAATGTCCCCTGCAATTAAGTGTTTAATCCTCTTGGCAGTAGTTGCGTTATTCTTCGTAACCGAACTCATTCCTTTGGCAATTACTGCAACCGCTGGCGCTATTGCGTGCGGCCTGTTAGGCCTGATTCCTGCTAAACAAGTATTTAGCGGCTTGTCTAACTCCACCGTTGTACTGTTCGCCGGCATGTTCGTTGTTGGTGCAGCAATGTTCTACACCGGTTTAGCTCAGGCTATCGGTAACAAAGTAGTTCATCTGTGCGGCACTGGTGAAAACAGCCTGATGTTTGGTCTGATGGTTGTTGGCACCGTACTTTCTTCCGTGCTTTCCAACACCGGTACTGCAGCTTGCCTGTTGCCTGTAGCATTAGGTATCTGCTCTGCAGCTAAGATTCCTGCTTCCCGTCAGTTAATGCCTTTGGCATTTGCCTGCGGTTGGGGCGGTATCATCACCATGGTTGGTACACCTCCTAACATCATTGCAACTGGTGCAATGACCGCTGCCGGTCTCCCTGCATTCGGCTTCTTCGAATTCGCATGGATCGGTATTCCGGTATCTGTTGCTGGTATGCTGTACATGATGTTCATCGGCAAACATCTGCTCCCGAAGGTTGAGCTTGATGCTGATCAGGAGATCGAACAGGAAATCGAAGCTAACAGCACCGATTCCAAGAAAATGGTCATCTCCGGTATTATCCTGTTGGCAGTTGTTATCGTAATGGCACTGGGTATCAAAGGCGTAACCCTTGAGATGGCTGCTATCATCGGCGCTCTGGTTTGCGTACTGACCGGTTGCTTGACTGAAAAACAAGCTTATGCTTCTATCGACTGGGTAACCATCTTCCTGTTCGCAGGTATGATGCCTGTATCCACCGCTATGGATAAAACTGGCGCTGGCAAACTCATCGCTGAATGGACCGTTAGCCTGATGGGCGGTTCTCCTTCTCCGTTGGTTGTAACCGCAGTTCTGTTCATCCTGTCCTGCGGCCTGACTCAGTTCATGTCCAACACCGCATCCGCAGCTCTGCTGTGCCCGATCGGTATTGCAATC
>ENA-UPWO01000004-UPWO01000004.1-human-gut-metagenome-genome-assembly--contig:-NODE-4-length-164453-cov-37.903264_pt1:0-162500 | contig 164453 bp, 128 predicted proteins | sample MGYA00250056_ERZ773388 | MGnify/ENA primary metagenome ERZ773388 (study PRJEB29103, sample SAMN06112004) | human gut metagenome | biome: human gut; feature: ankylosing spondylitis patient...
ACCGGCGAAGCGGGACATTTTCCTGTCTTGAGCTCCGTCGGGTTTCAGTTTGAACGAAAAGCCTTGGCGAATAATCATATACTATATGATACTAGCGTTCATCGAAAAACACGCGGCTTATATCTCCGCCCTGACGGAGCTTTACGCCGCAATTGGGTAATTTTATCGGACGCGTCCGTCATTGTGCGCTTCTCTATCAGGAAAGCCTTCGGTCGCGCTCCGGGCATCCGCGGGTCGGGTGCTTAAACTCTCAACTGCACATGGAATTCCTTCTTGATCCGACCATCTGGGTTGGTCTTCTCACGCTTGTCGTTCTTGAAATCATCCTCGGGATCGACAATCTCGTCTTCATTGCCATCATCGCGAAAAAGCTTCCCGCCTCACAGCAGGACAAGGCCCTCTACGTGGGCCTCGGACTTGCGCTCGCGATGCGTCTGGGCCTTCTCTCCATCATGTCGTGGCTCGTGGCCCTCACCGACCCCGTCTTCTCGGTCTGGGGACACGCGTTCTCGTTCAGGGACCTGATCCTTCTGGGCGGCGGCCTCTTCCTGCTCTTCAAGGCCACGACCGAGCTGCACGAGCGCCTCGAGGCGCTGCCGCACTCGGAAAAGCACGGCAGCGGCAGGGCCGGCTTCTGGGTCGTCATCGCCCAGATCCTGCTTCTTGACGCGGTCTTCTCGCTCGACTCCATCATCACCGCCGTCGGCATGGTCGACAACCTCTACGTGATGATGAGTGCCGTCGTGATCGCCATGATCGTGATGATTGCCGCGAGCCGTCCGCTCACGGACTTCGTCAACCGTCATCCGACGGTGGTGGTGCTCTGCCTCTCGTTCCTGCTGATGATCGGCTGCAGCCTCATCGCCGAGGGCCTCGGCTTCCACATCCCGAAAGGCTACCTCTACGCCGCGATCGCCTTCTCGATCCTCATCGAGTTCTTCAACCAGCTTGCCGCGCGCAACGCCTCGAGGAACCTCGACCGCGTGCCGTTCCGCGAGCGCACGACGGACGCCATCGTGCGCCTGATGTCGCGCCAACCGCGCAGGGATGACGACGAGGCGACCGAGGACCGCGTCGTTCACGAGAGCTTCGGGCGCGAGGAGCGCCAGATGGTCGAGGGCGTGCTCACCCTTGCCGACCGCAACATCAAGACCATCATGACCCCGAGAAGCGAGATCGCTTGGCTCAACTCCCGCCGCAGCTTCGAGGAGAACATGAAGCGCGTGCAGGACATGCCGCACAGCAGCTTCCCCGTCTGCGACGGCACGCTCGAGAACGTGATCGGCGTCGTCAAGGCCAAGGACCTCATCGGCATGGAGCCCTCGCCCGAGGCGCTCGTGCGCTGCGCTTCCGAGCGCCAGCCGCTCACCGTGCCCGAGACGATCAACGTCATCCGGCTCATGCAGGACATCAAGAGCTCTCAGGCCTCGCTCGTGCTCGTCACCGACGAGTTCGGCGTGATCCAAGGCCTCACCACTTCCCACGACATCCTCGAGGCCATTGCGGGTGACTTCCCCGACGAGGGCGACAGGCTCTCGATCGAGGCGGTTGAAGGCGGCTGGAGCGCCGAGGGCAGCGTCGAGCTCTTCCTCGTCGAGCAGACCTGCGGCGTCGACGGCCTGATGAGCGTCGACGGCGAGTACGTGACGCTCGCGGGCCTTCTCCTCGACAGGATGGGCCGTCTCCCCGCCAAGGGTGACAGGCTTGAGGATGCGGGCCTCGTCTTTGAGGTGACCGACGTCTCGCGCCACCGCATCGAGCGAGTGAGGATTACCCGCAGCCCCGTGCCCGCCGAGGCGTAAGGGCGCCCGACACCACGCGAAAAACGCGGCTCCGTTCAGAACGGGCCGCGTTTTGCACATCCGCCTCATCCTTTCGGACTGATCCTTCCGGCCGATTGCAACCGCTTCTTGCAGGGACTCTGCGCGAGGCGACTTTCGTCATAGAATGGAAAACAGGCCGTCGGGAGCCCCTCCCTGCGGCACTTTTCAAAAGAGGTAAACATCATGGACATCGTCGAGCTTGTGCGCACGCGCTATACGACCAAACACTACGATCCGGCCCGCAGGATCAGCGACCGCGACATCGCGGACCTCATGGAGGTTCTCCGCCTGTCGCCGTCCTCCGTCAACTCCCAGCCCTGGCACTTCTTCGTGACGGGCACGGACGAAGGCAAGGCCCGCGTGATGCCGGCCGTGCTCGACTTCAACCGCCCGCGCGTGGCCGATGCGAGCCATCTTGTCGTCTTCGCGGTGCCCGTGGAGTTCACCGAGGAGCGCTTCCGCCGCCTCGTCGCCCAGGAGCTCGCCGACGGCCGCGTGACGACCGAGGATGCGGCTTCGGGTGCCGCCGATGCGGGACGCCGCCACTTCGTGGGCCTGCATCAGGTCACGCAGGAGGAGCTACTTTCCTGGGAGACGCGTCAGGCCTACATCGCCATGGGCTTCCTGCTCTGGGCCGCCGCCGAGCGCGCCCGCGCCCGACCCGATCCGGTCTTTCGGCCCGCACTTTCTCCCGGAAAATGCGGGCCGAGCCGTCTTGGGCGGGAATGCGGGCGCAGGGCCTGTCTGCGCGCCTGCATTTGGTAGACTGTAACCACTTCCGGACGGCTGCGGGCCCCGCCCTGCAAGGGCCGTCCGATTCAATCAGCAATCAAGACTTCACGAGGGCTTCTCCCGATGAACAAGCCGTGCACTTTTCTTCTTTCCGCTCTGATGGCGTCCGCCGTGCTGGCGCCTGCCGCCGCTTCGGCCGCCGACAAGTCCGAGCTTGAGGTCCGCATGGAGGCGGCGCAGAAGGTGCTCGCCGACCGCTCCTACTACGAGCGCTGGTCGCCCGAGGCCGCCCTGAAGACGGTTGAGGATGCAAAGGCCGCCAATGAGGCGGGTTCGGCCAGGCAGAAGGAGATCGACGGTGCGCTCGACGTCATGAAGGACTGGTGCCACACGCGCTTCCTCGTCAACGCCTGCATCAAGGACGCGAGGGACCTGCATCACGAGCGTGAGAAGGAGATCCGCAGCGTGCGCCTCAAGGCCGACGAGATGATCCGCCTCGACCGCGTCGAGCAGCGCAGGGCCCGTCAGGAAAGCCAGAAGCAGAACGTGAAGCAGCCCATGAAGCTCGGCGGCTCCGCCGAGTCTCCCGAAAGCCGCAGCGAGTCGCGCGCCGAGGAGGTGAAGACCAAGCAGAGCCGCGCCGAGGAGCGCAGGGCCCTTGAGGAGGCGAACGTCCGCGCCTACGAGGAAAAGCAGGCGAGGGCCGCCAGAAAGGCGGAGGAGCGCCACGATCCCATCAGGGTGAAGAGCCGCGTGAAGGCGCCGTCGAGTCCCATTGAAGGACATCTCGGCCGCACGGCGGCCGACGTTGAGGCGGGTAGGGCCGAGGCGGCCGAGCGCATGGCCCAGGAGGACGCCAACGTTGCGGCCTTCAACGCCAAGCAGGCCGAGGCGAAGAAGCGTCTTGAGGAGGCCGAGGCCACCGCCGCCGAACGCAAGGCGAGCCGCGAGGCGCGTCAGGCGAACTTCAACAAGACGCTCGAGGAGCGTCGCGCCGCACAGAAGCGCTATGAGGAGTCCAGGGAGAACAAGGACTCCGGCCTCAAGAAGTATTTCTGAGTCGAAGGAAAGAGATGGCAACTGCTGAAATGAATCCGCGTCTCTGGGACGCCTCGACGCCGCTTGTCGAGCGTGTTGCGCTCGCCTTTGACGAAAAGGGCCCGCTCACGAAGGCCGTCAAGGGCTTCTGCGTGCGCGAGGGACAGCGCGAGTTCGCCGTCGAGGCGGCCCGCGCGGTCGAGGAGAAGAGCATTCTCGTCGCCGAGGCGGGGACGGGCACGGGCAAGACCTTCGCCTATCTGACGCCCGCGCTCCTTGCGGGCGCGACCTGCGTCATCTCGACGGCAGGCAAGTCGCTTCAGGACCAGCTCTGCGCCAAGGACCTTCCCGCCCTGCGCGACGCGCTCGGCGTGCCCGTCAAGGTCGCGCTTCTCAAGGGACGCGCCAACTACGTCTGCCATTTCCGCCTCGAACTCACGGCCTCCGAAGGCAGGCTCCCCGAGCAGGACTCCTATCTGAAGCTCAGGAAGATCCAGCGCTTTGCGGCGGTCAGCCGCACGGGCGACCGAGCGGAGCTTCCCGACGTGCCCGAGGACGACCGCCTCTGGCCCCTCGTGACGAGCACGCGCGAAAACTGCCTCGGCAAGGACCGCTGTCCGAACTACGACGACTGCTTCGTCAAGAAGGCCCGCGAGGACGCCATGCAGAGTCAGGTCGTCGTGGTGAACCACCATCTCTATCTGAGCTCGATGGCCCTCAAGCGTGAGTCCGATGCGATCGACGGCATGCTGCCGCAGGCGGCACTCACGGTGATCGACGAGGCGCACCAGCTGCCCGGCATCGCCTCGAGCTTCTTCGGCACGAGCTTCTCGACCTATGACGTCGAGAACGTCTCGATGGAGGCCCGAAGGCTCGGTCGCACGAAGTGCAATGACGGCGCCGAGTGGGAGATCCTCTACGACCGCGTGCTTAAGGCGGGGCGCGAGTTCAGGCTCGACGCCCAGCGCATCGGTCTTGCCGAGGGCGAGAGGCTCGATGTCGACGAGATCGAGGGCTTCGGCGAGCTTTATCCTGGCTTCGAGCGCCTGCGCGCGGCCTTTGCGGCCATGGGCGAGGCGATGAGGGCCAATGAGGGCCGCGACAATGAGCTCGACACGCTCGCCGAGCGTCATGCCGAGCTCATGGAACAGATGGAGGCTTGGACGGCCATCTTCGTGAAGTGCCGCAACGGTGCGGCCGATGAGGCTTCCGAGGGTGAAGCCGCCGGAGATGCCGAGGTTGGGGGAGAAGCAGGGCCCGAAGCGGGTGCGGCTCCCGGAGCGGACGCAGAGGTGCGCTGGCTCGAGGTGAGCCAGCACGGCATCCGCTTCAACCTGACGCCGCTTTCCTTTGCGGAGGAATTCCGCGAGATGCGAGAGCGCGAGGGCGGCGCCTGGGTCTTCACGTCGGCCACGCTTTCGAGCGCGGGCAGGTTCGACCTCTTCAAGCAGAGGCTCGGCATCGGCGAATGCGTCGAGCGCACGTGGGAGAGCCCCTTCAACTACTGGGAACAGGGGTGCTTCTATCTGCCGCAGATGCCGCCGCCCGCGAACAACACGGCGGTGCACACGCACAACGTCATTGAAAAGATCTGGCCGCTCATCAACGCGGCGGGCGGACGCACGTTCATTCTCTGCACGTCGCTTGCGGCCGTGAGGGCCGCTGCGGACGAGCTGCAGGCGAGGCTCGAGGCCAACGGGAATCCCTATCCGCTCTTCGTTCAGGGCGACGGTCCCAAAATGCGCCTCATCGAAGAGTTCAGGGCGCACGGCAACGCCGTGCTTGTGGGCTCGATGAGCTTCTGGGAGGGGGTCGACGTCAAGGGCGAGGCGCTTTCGCTCGTCGTGATCGACAAGATTCCCTTCGCGCCGCCCAACGATCCCGTGATGATGGCGCGAAGCCGCGCCGTCGAGGCTTCGGGCAGGCGTCCTTTCGACGAGATCACGCTGCCCGAGGCGGTCATCACGCTCAAGCAGGGCGCGGGACGCCTCATCCGCTCCGAGGCCGACAGGGGCATGCTCGTCATCTGCGACCCGCGCATCCTCAACAAGGGCTACGGCAAGGTCGTGCGCGACAGTCTGCCCGACTTCTACTGCACGCGCAGGGAGGAGAAGGCGCTAGAGTTCTTCCTCAATCCCGAGCGCTTCAGGGAAGGCCTTTACAGGGGCTGAGCGTCGCGGACGAACTTCGCAACCGTCTCGACGTGGAGTGCGCCCGGGAAGAGGTCCACGGGCGCGAGCTTCTCGATGCGCCAGCCGAGCTCGATGAACTTCGCCGCATCGCGCGCGAAGGTCTTCGGGTTGCAGGAGACGTAGACGAATCGCGTGAGCGGCAGGGCCGTCAGCATGGCGGGCACCGTCTCCTCGAGCCCCTTGAAGGCGGGGTCGAGAATGGCCGCGGCGGGCCTGATGCCCGAGGCGATGAGACGGGGCAGCTCGTCCTCGACCGCACCCGCGTGGAAGCCGGCGTTTTCGATGCCGTTTCGCTTGGCGTTGAGTTTGGCGCGCTCGATCGAGGCGGCGACGATGTCGACGCCCACGGCCTTCGCGCAGGTGCGCGCGGCAAGGAGCGTCATCGTGCCCACGCCGCAGTAGAGGTCGAGCAGGACCTCGTCCTTTTCGGGCGCAACCCACTCAAGCGCCATGGCGTAGAGCCTTTCCGTCTGTCCCGGATTGACCTGCAGGAAGGTTTCGGGACGCACCGCAAAGCGCAGCCCCCCGATCGTCGTTTCGATGCCGTCTGTGCCCGCAACGTGCAGGCTGTGGCGTCCGAGCACCGCATTGCCGGGCGTCGGGTGCAGGTTGAGGAAGACGCTCGTGACGCCTTCCTCCATGAGCTTCTTCGCAAGCTTCCCGACAAAGGTCCTGACTTCGGGCGTCTCGCCGTGCACGCAGAGCGTGAAGAGGCGCTGCGGCTTCTCTGAATCCACGCCGTCCCTCATGATGATCGTGCGCACGTCGCCCTCGCGGTGCGATTCGTTCCAGGGAGAGAGGTCCGAGAGCGAGAGCATGCGGGCCGCGGTTTCGGCGGCCTTGGCCATCCACTCGGGCGTCTGCGGGCAGAAGCAGGATTCGGGCACGGGAAAGTGCGAGCCCTGAGCATACATCGCGAAGTACCAGCGTCCCTCGGGATCGACGCCCGGATAGAGCACGGCCTTGTTGCGAAAGCCCTGCGTGAACGCCTCGGCGTCGTGCGGCGCCTCGACGAGGGGCAGGGGCTCGGGGGCTTCGACGCCCGATTCGGCGAGCGCCCTTTCGAGTAGTCCGCGCTTGACGACGGCCTGGCCCTCTGGAGTGAGGCTGCCGAGCGCGCAGCCGCCGCAGGCGGGCCTGGCCACATGGGCGGGACACGGGGAGGCGGCCCACCAGGGGCTCTTCCGGGTGATCTTCACGTACTGGGCGACGCTCGATCGCGTGCCGCGTGCGGGCGGATCGACCTCCGCGGTGACCTCGTCGCCGGGGAGCGCCCCTGGCACGAAGACGCGGAGTCCGTCCTCGTAGGCGATGCCTGCGCCCGTCGAGGCGATGTCGGTGATGGTGAGATGCCTGGTTGTCATCGGAGGAAAATGCGTTGTCAGAAGAAGAATTCGGGGAACTTCGGAGCCTCGCAGGCGGGGCGGATGCGCTCGCGCACCTGGGCCATGGCGGCTCGGACGGGCTCGGGGAAGTTGCGGTGGCTGTCGGGGCAGGCGTCGATGCAGGCGCGGCAGCCGATGCACTGCGAGGGATCCTTCACGCGCATGCTGAAGGGATCGATGATGTCCATCGGGCAGACCTCGGCACAGCGGCCGCACATGCGGCAGACAGGGTCGGGCATGGGCACGAAGCCGGTCTTCGGATAGGGACGGAGCTCCCCTTCGCCCGGAAATACGGGGGCGAACCTTGCCGTGCCGTCCCTGAGCGCCTCGAACACCCTGCGTGCGAAGTCGCCCGCCGAGAAGCGGTCGGCTTCGTTGGGACGGCCTGCACCGAACTCGGGGAACTGGCTGTGCTCGACGGGGAAGGCCGCACCTGCGGGCACGACGAAGCCCGCGGCGCGAAGCACGGCTGCGAGCTCGCGGAGCGTGTCCTCATGCGCGCGGCAGCCGTAGGCGGCGACGGGCACTGCAGCCGCACCGTTGCCCGCCCACTGGGCGAGGGACTGCATCGGAAGGGGCACGCGGCCGAAGTAGACGGGTACGCCCAGAAAGACGAGGTCGCCTTTGCCGAAGGTGCGGGCCTCCTCGCGTTCCCAGCGGTCGGTGAGGTCGAGCTCCTCGACGGGAAGGGCGGTGCCTGCAAGGCCCTGGGCGATCATGCTCATAAGGCGGCGGGTGCGGCCCGTCGGGGAGAAACGGGCGACGATGATGCGGTTGGGGGACATGGTTCTGATTCCTCTGCGTGAGGCTCCCGCACGGGGGGCGAGAGCCGGCGTCCGTCCCGTGGTGCGAAGGATCAGAGGACGAGGAGCGCCGTACTGCACACAATGATAGCCAAGACGGCGGGTGCGCACGCACGGAGAAGTCCCGAGGTGAGGCCTTTGCGGAAGGCGATGGCCTCGTCGGGCGGCAGACCTGCCGAGCGGGCTGAAAGCTCCTGCCGGAGCACGAGGAGGACCGTGAGATAGAGGGCGCCGAGGACGATGACGATGCTCGCGGCGTTTCGAAGTGAGGAGGCCCCGTCGACGACGAGGCCCGAAATCATGGCGGCGCCGAGCGCGAGGCACAGGGCGCCGATCCAGAGCGACCTGTGTGCGCGGTACTCCTGTGCGAGCACCGCGTACACGAGGCGGCGTGCGGAATCCTCGGTCATCAGAGGCTGCCGCCGGCGACGACGAGCACGAAGAGCGGGCTGACGACGCCGATCATGATGCGGATGAACCAGAGGCCCGACTCGGAGACGGGGCGGGCGGCCGTAAGCTCGCGCTTCATCGTGGGCCATGCCACCCAGGCGGCAGCGATGGCGATGCCGAAGGTCGAGAGCGGCATGCCGACGTTGGACGTGACGTAGTCGAGGATGTCGAAGATCGTCCTGTTGAAGAACTTGACGTCGCTCCAGACGCCGAAGGAGAGCGTGGAGGCAAGGCCCACGACCGTGCAGCCCGCGACGGTGAGCAGGATGGCCGGCGTGCGGCGCATGTTGAACTGGCGGGTGAGGAGCGCCGTACAGGCTTCGAGCATCGAGACGGACGAGGTGAGGGCCGCAACGACGAGACAGACGTAGAACATGACGGCGAAGAGCTGGCCGAGCGGCATCTTCGAGAAGACGGCGGGCATCGTCACGAAGGTGAGGCCGGGGCCGGCGCTTGGGTCAAGACCGAAGGCGAAGACGGCGGGGAGCACCATCAGACCGCCGAGAATCGAGGACATGATGGCGAGGACGGCGACCCATCCGACTGCGCCCGGCAGGTCGGCCTTGGGACTCAGGTAGGAGCCGTAGGTGATCATCGTGCCGGCGCCGAGCGAGAGCGAGAAGAAGCAGAAGCCCATCGCGTTGAAGAGCGCGGAGGCGTTGAAGTCCTCCCAGCGGGGCGCGAAGAGGTACTCGAGGCCGGCGAGGCCGCCCGGCAACGTGAGGCCGCGCACGATGATGATGAGCATCAGGATGAAGAGCGCGGGCATGAGCACCTTGGCGACGCGTTCGATGCCGCCCTGAATGCCGCGGAGCACGACGACGGCCGTGATGCCGAGGAAGATCATCATGTAGAGGAAGCTCATCGAACCGTCGGAGACGAAGGCGCCGAAGTGCGTACCGAGGAGTTCGGGATCGCTGATGAGGCCGCGGCCGATGACGGCGTCGACCATGTACTTGATGCACCAGCCGCCCACGCCCGAGTAAAACGAGAGGATCAGGAAGACCGTGAAGACGCCGACGCCGCCGAAGAAGCCCCAGCCCCTGCCGCAGACCTTGGTGAGCGAGGCCATCGGGCCCTCGCGTCCGGCGCGGCCCATGGCGAATTCGGCCACGAGCAGCGAGATGCCGACGGTGAAGGTGAAGAAGATGTAGGGCAGCATGAAGACGGAGCCGCCGTTCGTGCCCGCCATGTACGGGAACTTCCAGATGGCGCCGAGGCCGACGGCCGAGCCTGCGCTTGCAAGAATGAAGCCGAGGCGTGAGCCCCAGCTTGCGGTGGTTTGTTTTTCAGACATTGGGTTGGACTCCGATCTTGGGATTTCTTGCCCGCCGTCCGTATCGGGGGCCGGACGGCGGGGATTTTGTTGGAATGGTTTCTGCCGGACTTTAGAAGACGCCGAGGCCCTTGAGCATCACGACGAGGATGAGGATCGGCGCGAAGACGCCGGCCATCACACGGTAGCTCTTGAGGAAGAAGCCGGAGACGGGCTTGACGAGCGAGAGCTGGCTTACGGTCGTGGGCCAGGCGAGCCAGGCCGTGACGATGGCGAGACCGATTACGCCGATCGGCATGCCGATGTTGGACGTGAGGTAGTCGAAGAAGTCGAAGAAGCTCCTGCCGAAGACCGTCACGTTCGAGAGCGTGCCGAAGCTGAGCGCGCAGAGCGTGCCGAGCACGGCGAGGATCGAGCCCGTGATCGTGACGCCTGCGGGGCGGCTGATGTTGAACTCGTCGTGGAGGAACTGCACGGACATCTCCAGAATCGAGATCGAGGACGTGAGGGCCGCAACGAAGAGGCACACGTAGAAGGTGATCGCGAAGAAGTGGCCGAACGGGAGCTGCGCGAAGACGGCGGGCATCGTCGCGAAGGTGAGGCCGGGGCCTGCGTCGGGCGAGAGGCCGAAGGCGAAGACGGCGGGCATGATCATCAGACCACCGAGAATGGCCGAGAGAATCGCGAGGAAGACGATCCAGGAGACGGACGACGGAAGGTGAACGCGGTCGCTGAGGTAGCTGCCGTAGTTCATCTGGGAGCCCGAGCCCACGGAGAGCGAGAAGAAGGCGAAGCCCATCGCGTTGAGCAGCGACTCGCCCGTGAAGGCGGAGAGGTCGGGCTTGAAGAGGAATTCGACTCCCTTCATGGCGCCGGGGAGCATGAGGCCGCGCACGATGAGGATGAGCATCATGAAGAAGAGGAGCGGCATCAGGACCTTGGAGACGCGCTCGATGCCCTTTTCAACGCCGAAGTAGACGACGAAGGCGGTGGCGCCGAGGAAGGCGAGGTGCGAGAGCACGGGGGCGACGTCGGAGGAGGCGAAGGACTCAAAGGCGCTGCGCATCATGGACGGATCGTTGATGATGCCGTTGCCCATGAAGGCCTGAATCATGTAGTAGACACACCAGCCGCCCACTACGGAGTAGAAGGCGAGCACGAGGAAGCCCGTGAGCACGGAGATGTATCCGATGATGCCCGTGAAGGGGCCGCCGAGCCTTCGGAAGGCGCCTGCGGCGCCTGCGCGTACCGAGCGGCCCATGCACATCTCGCCGATGAGAAGCGTGAGGCCGATCGTCACGGTGAAGAAGATGTAGGGGAGCATGAAGATGGAGCCGCCGTTCGTGCCAGCCATGTAGGGAAACTTCCAAATGGCACCGAGACCGACGGCGGAGCCTGCGCTCGCGAGAATGAACCCCAGGCGGGACCCCCATACTGAACGTTCTGTCATTTTTTTTGCTTGTATTTCTAATGGTCAAGGCGGTTCGGCTTTCTGGAGCCGGACCGCCGCGGGTTGGTTTGGGTGCGGTGTCGCCGCGGGCCGTCAGACAAGGCCCGAGACGAGCACCACGAGCACGAGGACCGGAGAGAAGCCGATCATCATGAGGCGGAGGAACTTCACGGCGCCCTCGGAGAGGGAGGTGTTTCGCGTGATGTTCTCGCGGATCTGCGGCCAGCATCTGACGCCTGCGAGCCACAGGATGATCAGGCCGCCCACGGGCAGGGAGATGTTGCTTGTGAAGAAGTCGAAGAGGTCGAAGATCGTCTTGCCGCCGAAGAAGGTGACGTCGGAGAGCTTGCCGAACGAGAGGCAGGGCAGGGCGCCGACGACGGCGAGCGCGAGCGTGGAGAGCATGGCCGCGCTCGCACGCTTCATCTTGTGCTCGTCGACGAGGAAGGCGACGACGATCTCGATCATCGAGACGGACGACGTGATGGCCGCCACCGCGATGCACAGGTAGAAGATCACGGCGAAGACCTGACCGAACGGAAGCTGCGCGAAGACGGCGGGCATCGTGATGAAGGTGAGGCCGGGACCAGCGGACGGGTCGAGTCCGAAGGCGAAGACGCTCGGCATGATCATCAGGCCGCCGAGAATGGAGGCGATGACCGCAAGGAACGTGATCCAGAGGCAGCCGTTGACGAGGTTCGAGTTCTGATCAAGGTACGAGCCGTAGGTGAGCATGCACCCGCAACCCACGCACAGCGAGAAGAAAGTGAAGCCCATGGCCTGCAGCAGGGCGCTCCAGGTGAAGGCGTCGGGATCGAACTTGAAGAGGAACTCAAGGCCGCCCATGGCGCCGGGGAGCATCAGGCCGCGTACGATGAGCACGAGCATCATCACGAAGAGGAGCGGCATCAGGAACTTGGAGATGCGCTCGATGCCCTTCGTGACGTCGAGCGCCACGATGAGGCCGTTGAGCAGCAGGAAGAGCCACTGGAAGCCGAGCGCCTGCACGGGATCGGAGACGAAGCTGCCGAAGTGCTTGCCGAGCTCGGCCTGGTCGGTGATGAGGCCCGAGCCCGTGGCCGCTTCGGCGAAGTAGGCGAGCGTCCACCCGCCGATGGCCGAATAGAAGCACAGGACGAGGAAGCCCGTGAGAACGCCGAGATAGCCTGCGGGCACCCAGGCGCGGCCCGCGAGGTTGCGGTAGGCCGTCACGATGCCGCCGCGGCCAGCGCGGCCGAGCGCCACTTCGGCGATCAGCAGGGCGGCGCCCACGGTGAAGGTCATGAGGATGTAGGGGAAGAGAAAGGCGCTGCCGCCGTTCGTGCCCGCCATGTAGGGGAACTTCCAGATGGCCCCCAGACCCACGGCAGCACCGGCGCTGGCGAGCACGAAGCCGATTCGGCTCGTCCAGGTCTTTCGCTGTTCTCCGGACATAAATGCACTCCTTGATCCGCAGTCCGCCCCACCGGGAGGCGCGCGGAAGGCTGTGGCGGTCTTGAAGCCGCCAGATTGACTCTTTTATGCGACAGTTCCTCCGTAAGCGGTGTCCCGGTTGCAGTTTGCTCATGAGGCTTCTGCTGCTTTTTTGGGCGGACGACGCGCGTGAGGACTTTGCCTGACTGTAAGAATCGTAACAGGTCGGACGCTTTTGCAACTAGGGAAAAAGGCTAAGGTGTCGCCGATGGGATCAAACGGCGGGCAGAGAAAGCGGCTTTTCGGAGCGTCGCAGGCTCGAAAATCGCAGGGCGTTGGCGCGCCCTTCAGATCCGCAGGCGGAAAAACCGGGGACGCTCCTCAACAAATCGTTGCAAACGTGCCTGCGAAAGGGTATCGCTGGAACTCATAATGAAAGAAACAGCATTCGCTGCCGTGATTCAACAAGGAGAACCCCGAATGAAGAAGGCCGTTCTTGCCCTCTGCACAGCCGCCGTCTGCGCCGCGTCAGCCGCTCCCGTCCTCGCCGCAGGGCAGGCTCCGATGACGGCGCCCGTCCAGATCTCGATGCAGGGCGAGGCGAGTATGACCGTTGCCAACGACGAGGCCGTCATTCTCTTCTCGGCCGAAAGCCGCAGGCCCGACGCGGTTTCGGCCTCGAACGACGCGGCCAGGCGCGGCAACGCGGCGATCGAGGCGCTCAAGCGCTTCGGTGACAAGATCGACGTCAGGACGACGGGGCTCTCGACCAATCCCGTCTACACGCGCGCCAAGGAAGGCGAGGTCTCCGAGATCGGCGCCTGGGAGGCCCGCGAGACCCTGCGCGTGACGGTCCGCGACGTGAGCGTCGTCTCGGACGTGCTCGCCGCCGTCGTCGGCCACATGAACTACGAGGGCATCACCTTCCGCGTCTCCGACAAGGCCGAGCGCGCCCAGCGAGACGAGCTCCTCAAGGCCGCCGTAGCCGATGCGCTCCGGCAGGCGGGAATCGTTGCTGAGTCGATCGGCCGCAAGTCCTCCGACGTGAGCGTCGCCTCGGTGCGCATCGGGTCGCACAACGCGGGCGGCCCTCGCTACTACGCAGCGCCCATGATGAAGGCCGCAGGCGCCTCGGCAAACGTCGCGCCTGCGGTGAGCGCGGGCACGACCGAGGTATCGCTCACCGTGACGGTCGAGGCCCGGCTGCCCCGCTGAGCCGGGTTCGTCGCAAGCCTCTGAATCTCCGTGCCGGACGCTCGAAGGGGCGCCCGGCGCCATCGTTGAGCCGAAATCCGCGCACAAGGCGGCTTTTTTCATTAAAATGGGCGCACTTTCCACAAGCTCTCTCCGGAGATCGAATTGAACTCGCGAATCTATCCGCATCCCTTCTTTGCCCGTGAAGGGCGCCCCTTCATCATCGGCACGTTCGCTGTCACGGCCGTGCTCTGGCTTCTCGACTGGAACTTCCTCGCCTTCCTCTCGCTCGTCCTCTTTGTCTTTTGCGTTCAGTTCTTCCGCGATCCGGCCCGTGAACTTCCCACCGATCCGAAGGCCGTGCTGAGCCCGGTCGACGGCCGCGTCTGCAAGGTCCAGAAAGCTCAGGATCCCCTTACCGGCGAGGATGCGATGATGATTTCGATCTTCATGAACGTCTTCAACGTCCACAGCCAGAAGTCCCCCGTCGCTGGTCGCGTCGAGGAGATCGTCTACAAGCCCGGTCTCTTCCTCAACGCCGATCTTGACAAGGCTTCGACTCATAACGAGCGCAACGCCGTTCGCGTCACGACTGACGAGGGGCGAAGCGTGACCTTCGTCCAAGTGGCCGGCCTTGTTGCCCGTCGCATCCTCTGCTATGCCAAGGTGGGCGAACGTCTCGAAAAGGGCGAGCGCTATGGCTTCATCCGTTTCGGCTCTCGCGTTGACGTCTATCTGCCGCTCGACGCCGAGATCACCGTTTCGATCGGCGACAAGGTCACCGGCGTGATGTCCACGATCGCGCGTCTCTGATCAGCCAGGAACGTGAACCACTGACAATCTTCCAAAAGAGCCCGTTCGACAGCGAACGGGCTCTTTTGGTTTGCTTGGCATGGGCACGCCCAATGAACACGAACACCAAACGCAATTCTCGTAAGAAGTCCACCAATCCCCTCGATAACCACATCGAACAGTACGTTTCCGAGCTTCGAACATCGGGCCGCCCCCTGGGTCCCGAACCGAAGCCTTCTCCAAGGCCGTACGTACCTTCTCCTAGCGCTTTGTCGAAGCCATGTTGCAGGGAGAAATGGATACACATCTCACCGGCTGTCAGCCCACCGAAGCGCCTCCTGAAGAAGTTGATGCTGACGAGCTTCTCCAGGCCCCCAACAAGCGCAACGGCTTTAGTCACAAGACCCTCAAGACCGAGTATGGTCCTCTACCACTGAGCGTTCCGCGCGATCGCAAAAACACTTTCGACCTAATCATCGTGCCCAAGCACAGCCGGTCGTTCGGCAAAATGGACGAGCAGATCATCGCCATGTACGCCAGAGGCATGAGCACCCGTGACATCCAGGCGTTCATCGACAACCTCTACGGTGTGGACAACAGCCCCGACTACGTCAGCAAGGTTACCTATAGGGTGCTTGAAGACGTCCAAGAGTGGCAGAATCGCCCGCTCGCAAGTGTGTATCCGGTCGCTTTCTTTGACGCCCTCCGAGTCAAAAACCGCAGTGGCGCAGCTGTAAAGAACATGGCCGTTCATCTTGGGATTGGGGTGCGAACAGACGGCACGCGTGAGGTTCTGGGCATGTGGATCGCCGAGAATGAGGGCGCAAGCTTCTGGGTGACCGTGGTTAACGGGCTGAAGGCCCGAGGCGTTTAGGATATTCTCATCGCCGTTACGGATGGCCTGAAGGGCATGACTGAAGATATAGAGGCCGTCTATCCACAGACCCTCCATCAGACCTGCATCGTTCACCTTATTCGCGCATCGACATCATTCGTCTCTCAGAAGGACAGAGCGGCCGTGTGCAAGGAGCTCAAGCCCATCTATCAAGCAGTGGATGCCGACGCTGCAGAACGTGCTCTGGAGCGTTTTAGGGATACGACTATGGGCAAAAAAGTACCCTGCCATCATCCAAATCTGGGAACGGGCCTGGGCACAGGTGATCCCGTTCTTCCAGTTCGCGCCTGAGATCCGTACGCTGATCTATACGATCAATTCGATTGAAGGGCTCAACCGAGCTGTCCGGAAGGTAATCAAGACGCGCACTCTGTTCCCCAATGAAGAGGCTGCCAAGAAGCTGATCTATCTGGCCATCATGAATTTCACGGCCTCCTGGAAATGTGCTACGCCCAAGTGGTCTGCTGCCATGCCCCAGTTCGCTCTGCTGTTTGGTGAGCGGTTTACTGGTGTCATGGAGTAAGCTAACGCGCCTGCCGCTTCGCGGCGCGCGATAGCGGGGGCTAAGGAGGATCCTCTCGCGCTCCGCGCGGGCCCCTCCACCATATCCCCTGCTATCGCATCAGGTCTGGCATACTACATCACAAAAAGGAAAGGGCAGCCTCGTTGGGCTGCCCCTGGAATAACCTCCCCAGACACAGAAATCCTGACACTCCCCGGAAGCGAAGCAAAGAGGTGTCAGAAACGGTGGTTCGCCCAGAAGGCACTCGACAGAAGAGCCGCGCGGCTACGTCGCTCGTCAGGTACACCTCCATTTGGAGGTCCGAATAATTGAGAGAAATCTGCAGGAGGTGGAGGCGGACCATCATCTCCAATCGCATGTACGGACGTCCAGCCTGAACTGCGAGCCCGTTCTTCTTGTGGGAGAAGGGCAAGCACAGTTTAACGAGCTCATCAACCACATCATCCGTCAGCCGATCCATGGCATGAATTCGAGGATCAGCATGGGACCGGCGATACTCGATGTATTTGTCGGCCTCTATGTCAGCGAAGCTGAATTGATAGCTGAAAATCTCTTCTATAGCCACCATCAACTGTTCATGTTGTAATAATAGTATTCTGCTATTTTTAGAGAAAAACAAGCGCCGTTATCTATGTTCGAAAAAGCCGAACGAACATTTTTGTTTCGCTCGGTTGTCCGTAGGGGGTATTTGAAGAGCTTCCAAAACGCATGAGGCACCTCGCTAAAGTGAGGAGATGTAAACAATAATGTCAGCAAAAACACTCTACAGATATAGTAAATCTTAATGGAATCAGGATTTTTCCTACAAGTCCTTGCATCACAGAGATCTTAATAAGGAGATCATCATGAGCAAACTCGGTTTTTTGGTTGCTGTTTCGGTTGTCAGTTTGGGTGCAGCCGTGGGCGCTTGGTATTACAAATATCAGCTCTATGGTTGGTTACCTTCGACAGCTTCGTCTGAGCTCAAGAATGTTGACGGCTTATTGATGGACAAGGAAGGGAAACCGTTTACAGGGCGTGTCAAAGATATTTCAGATTCCGGCTATTCTCTTTATGCCTATAAAGACGGCAAGCTTGACGGACTCAATGTGGTCTTCAGTGAAGGTCAACTTCGTGAGATCGGACATTGGGAAAATGGCGAGCAAAATGGCCTTTTTGAAGCCTGGACAGACAAAGGTGTGCTAGTAGATCACGGCATCTTTAAAGATGGTGAGCGTGATGGCGAGACTGTTCGATATTGGCCAGATACAGGTAAGCTCAAGGTCAAGGCTCAGTATCGAGCGGGAAAGCTCAATGGTCTCGTTGAACAATACTATCCGTCGGGCACAGTCCAATTAAAGCACATGTACGCTGATCATCAGTTACATGGTGAAGCTTTAGATTATTTTGAAAACGGACAACTTCGGAGTTCTGTGAACTTCGAGCATGGTAAACAGAGTGGTCCGTTTAAACTTTTTTCTGATGACGGTCAGCTTTTAGAAGAGGGGATGCTTAAAAACGGCCTACGTCATGGTCCTTTTACTGTCTATTTCCCGCAAACAGGTAAACCCGCCCGTCAAGGAACTTATAAGATGAATGAGTACGACGGTGAGTTGACTACATGGCGACCTGATGGCATGAAAGTCGTTCAGACTTACAAAAATGGTGTTGCCAATGGCTGGCAGAAAAACTACAACTCACAAGGGGCGTTGATGGGGGAAATAATGATGAAGAATGGTCGTGCGACGGGGGAATTTCGTGCCTATGATTCGCGTGGCAATATTGTTCAAGAGGGCACCCACGAAGACAATGTTGTAAGCACTGTCAAAGGCATGTCCTCACCAAGACCGGAGCCGAATGAGGTTTCGCCCAATGACAATGGCGGGATCATGATCAAAGAGGTGAATGAGTAGCTCACTAGCGGATAACCGTAATTAAGGTAAAAGCCTAGAATGTTGAGAGGAAAGCCTGGAGTCTTTCTCGGCTCCGTGTGAGGCAAGCTCTCAAATAATCCGTTTCTCGACTGGCGAGTGGGACGGTTTGGAGAGGCGTGCAGTGGGGCCGACTCGTGAAAGAAAATGTAAATGCTTCAATCGTTTGCAAGGACTTGCTGATTGCGGAAGTCGCAATCAGACAAGGTTGTTGGTCGAAAATGCCTCCAGAACAGAGCAAAAAATGGACGGCTTGAGTTCGAGGTGTACGAGTGTCTAGGAGGAGGGCGGCCGCACGACTGAGCGGTGTGTCAACTCCTTCTCGAAATCCCTTGTAGATCTGAGTAGAATCTAAAGATTTACCAAGGGCGGCTTCCGTCCCGGGCCCGGCGGGTGAGCCCCGCACGCCTCCAATCCCTTATCCGTCTTCAAGGAATGTTTCCGACTTCCATAAAGCACGCGCTCGAGAACATCGGCAGCCTGTACAAGAACTGGCGTGCCGCCGGCTCTGGCTGCATCGCCGCGTCGTTCAATATCGTCTGCCTCGGTCTTCTCTGGCTCATGGCGCCGCTTGAGTCGGAGCCACTCGCCTCGTTGCGCCGCAACAAGGCGTTCTTCTATCCTCAGGTCGACTTCAACGCTCCAAAGCTTTTCGATCCCCTGCGCATCTTCATCCAGACGGTCTTTCTCCTGGCTGTCCTTCCGCCGCGCGGTCACGGCCCGCGCCTCGTGCGCACGGTCGTCGACATCCTGCGCGCCGCCGGCGCCCTGATCAACCGCGCGGGCGATGCCTTCGGCGCTGCGGCCCTCAGGTGCGTGCGCGCCGTCGTCGACGACAGCGAGGAGAAAAAGCCGGGCGGCCGCAGGCTTCCCAGCTGGGTGCCCGTCGTCCTGCTTGTGCCGGGACTCGTCCTTGCCGCGCTCTGCATCACCCAGCCCTTCAACCTGCACGGCCAGATCGTCTTCCTTGCGCTCATGTTCGTCTCCATGATCGTGCTCATGCGCATCCGCGCACGGATCACGCTCATGCTGCTCTTCGTCATTTCGTTCGTTGTCTCTGGCCGCTACCTCTGGTGGCGCTGCACGTCGACCGTGAGCACGGGCAACGGGCTCGACCTCTTCTTCGGGGTCCTGCTTCTCGTGGCCGAGGTCTATGCGTTCTCCGTGATGGTGCTCGGCTACTTCCAGGTCTGCTGGGTGCTCGACCGCAAGCCTGCCGCGCTGCCCGCCGACCGCTCCGTCTGGCCCCACGTCGACATCTTCATCCCGACCTACAACGAGTCGCTCGACGTCATCAAGCCGACGGTCTACGCCGCGCTCAACATGGACTGGCCCGCCGACAAGCTCCACGTCTATGTGCTCGACGACGGCAGCCGCGACTTCATCCAGGCCTTTGCGGAGGCCGCAGGTGCGGGCTACATCAAGCGCGAAGAGCACAATCATGCCAAGGCGGGCAACATCAACCACGCGATGACCGTCACGAGCGGCGAGTACATCGTGATCTTCGACTGCGACCACGTCCCCTCGAACGACTTCCTCGTCTCGACGACGGGCTGGCTCGTCCGTGATCCGAAGATTGCACTCGTGCAGACGCCGCACCACTTTTACTCGCCCGATCCCTTCGAGAAGAACATGCATCTCGAGCGCGCCATGCCGATCGAGAACTCGCTCTTCCACGACTTCATCCAGAAGGGCAACGACACGTGGAACGCCACGATGTTCTGCGGTTCAAGCGCCGTCATGCGCCGCAAGGCTCTCGAGGAGATCGGCGGCATTGCGGTCGAGACCGTGACCGAAGACGCCCACACGTCTCTCAAGCTCAACCGCAGGGGCTGGAACTCGGCCTTCATCTCGCGTCCGCTCGCTTCGGGCCTCTCCACGGAGACCCTTGCGGCCCACATCGGCCAGCGCATTCGCTGGGCGCGCGGCATGATCCAGATCTTCCGACTCGACAATCCGATGCTCGGCAAGGGCCTGACGCTTCCGCAGCGCCTGTGTTTCTTCAACGCGATGCTGCATTTTCTGCACGGCCTGCCGCGCATCATCTTCCTTCTGGCCCCGCTTCCCTACATGTATGCGGACATCTACGTGATCTACGCGACGGCGGCCTCCGTCTTCGCCTACGTGATCCCGCACATGGTGCACACGGCCGTGACGAACTCGATCCTGCAGAAGGGCTACCGCTATCCGTTCCTCGGCGGCGTGTACGAGGCCGTCCTCTCCTGGTACATCCTCATCCCGACCACGGTCGCGCTCATCTTCCCGCATTACGGCAAGTTCAACGTGACGGCCAAGGGCGGCACGATCGGCGAGAAGTACCTCGACTGGCACATCTCCTGGCCCTTCGTCGCGCTCATCGCGCTCAACGCCGTCGGACTGTTCATCGGCCTTGAGAAGGCCTTCTTCGATCCGGATCCGCAGTACGTGACGCTTGTCATCAACCTCGGCTGGATCGCCTACAACCTGATGGTGCTCGGCGCCGCCATGTCGGTCGCCGTCGAGGAGAAGGAGGCGCACCGCTTCCCGCGCGTCGGCCTCAACCTGCCGATCGTCCTTGAGACCGGAGACGGCATGCGCCACAACGTACGTACGGTCGAATACTCCCAGAAGGAGCTTCGCGTGCGCGCCCTCGACACGGCCTTCACCATGCCTGCGGCCGGCGAGCGCGTTGCATTCGAATTCGCCGAAGAGGCGGGCCCCGTCCGCTTCGAGGGCACCGTCATTGAAAACGGAGAGGGTTGGACGGACATCGCCGTCGACCTTCCCGACATGGCCTGCGAGCGTCGCTGGAACAGCGTGACGTTCTCCCGCCGCGGCATGTGGGCGATGAATCCCGAGGGCACGGTCGACGACCGCTTCCTCACGGGCTTCCTGATGCTCGGCCGCCATGCGCTCTACGGCTACCGCTCCATGATCGAATTCCTGCCCGGCCGGGTTCTGCCCGCCGTTCGGGACGCCGTCCTCTCCATGCTGCCGCGACAGCCGGTTGCAAGGAAGTCCTGATGGCAAACGCAAACTGAGAAGACATGAAGAATCCCACACTCATCGGAACCGCTGCCGCGTGCCTCATGGCCGCTGCGTTCGCCGCTCCCGCCTGGAGCGCGCCCTCTGACGGCATGAAGTCCGTCTCTCAGCTCCAGCCCGTCTGGCGCACAGACGTCACGGGCTCGCGTACCGAAGTCGTTCCCCTCATGAAGCTCGTGCCCGGCGGCAGTGCCGCGGCCGTCAAGCTTACAGGCCTCTCCCGTGTGCAGGCCTTCGACTTCGGCGTGCGCCGTGACGAGGTTGTCTCTGAGGCGACGCTCGACCTGAGCTTTACGCCTTCGCCCGCGCTCGCCCCATCCGGCTCGCAGATCAACTTCTACCTCAACGGCCGCCTGCAGCGCTCGGTGCCCATTTCGGCCTCGATGGTGGGCAAGCCCTCGCAGCTCACGCTCAAGCTTTCGCCCAAGGTGATCGAGTCCGCCAACCAGCTGACGGTCGAGTTCATCGGACACACGCCGTCGGTCTGTGAAAATCCGGCCGACGCCGCCATCTGGCTCGACATCGCGGCCGACAGCCGCCTCACGCTCGTCAAGCAGCGCGTCAGGCTCGCCAACGATCTCGCGGTTTTCCCCGCGCCGTTCGTCGACACCGCCTCGAACGAGCCCTCCGTGCTACCGATGGTCTTCACCTCGGCTCCGACCGCAATGGAAAAGCAGGCTGCCGCCGTGCTCGCGAGCATCGTCGGCCGCATGAGCGACTGGCGCGGCGCCGACTTCCCCGTCTTCTACAACGGCACGCCCGCCGAGGGCCACTTCGTCGTCTTCGCGACGAACGAGCGTCGTCCCGACTTTCTGCACGACCTGCCCAAGGCCGACGGTCCGATGGTGACCATCGCCGACGCGCCCGCCAGCCTCTCCGGCAAGATGCTCGTCATTCAGGGCCGCAACGACGAGGATCTTCTCGCCGCCGTGCGCGCGCTCGGCACCGACCGTCCCGTGATGGTGGGCGAAACCTTCCGCGTCAAGAAGGCCGAGGTGCCGCCCGTGCGCGAGGCCTATGACGCTCCGCGCTGGATCAACACCGACGCCGAGATTCCGTTCTCGAAGCTCATGCAGTATCCGGGCCAGCTCTCCGCCCGCGGCCACGTGATGGCCCCGGTGCAGCTGCCCGTCAAGTTCGCGCCCGACCTCTTCATGGTGGGCGACGCCGAGCTCGGCATGCAGATCCGCTACCGCTACGCCAAGCCGATGCCCGAGGAGACCGCCCAGCTGCGCACCTTCGTCAACGGCTACCTCGCCGACAGCGACACGCTCGCGGGCAGGGACGGCCGCGGTTTGCGCACCGTTCAGCTTCCTGCCTTCTACGGCGCCATCTCCGTCGACGATCCGATGGGCGCCACGCTCACCCATTCGACGAGCCTCGGTTTCTCCGTGAGCTACGAGCGCACGATTCAGGGCGGCTCCCAGGACAACTGCCGCTCGGTTTCGCTCATCGGCCACCAGATGGAGATCGAGCCCACGTCCACGCTGACGGTCAAGGGGCTCTTCCACCATGCTGAGCTGCCCAACCTGAAGCTCTTCACGCGTTCGGGCTATCCGTTCACGAAGTATGCCGACCTCTCGCAGACCGCGGTCTTCATTCCGCAGGACGCGAGCAGGAGCGAGCTCACGACGATGCTCAACACCATGGGCCGCATGTCCGCCATGACGGGCGCCCCCGCGATGCACGTGCACGTGACGGGCGACATGAACGATCCCGAGCTTGCCAAGCGTGACATTCTCGCCTTTGCGCGCTTCCCCGCCCCCGTGACCGACATCGACGTCGAGAATGCGGGCCGCATTCAGGAGAAGCTCGTCGAGGCCTTCAGGGCGAAGTCCGCCTCCGTGCAGAAGACGGCCGAAGGTGCCTATGACAACGGTATTGCCGCCATCGTCTCGGCAGAGTCCCCGCTCGCGGGCGGCCGCACGCTCGTGGCGCTCCTCTCCGAAGGCGCGTCCGGCGCCGCCCGTCTCAACGCCGAGCTCGTCAATCCTGCCGGCCTCGGCTCCGTGACCGGTTCCGTCGCCGTCGTCAACGCCGCCGGCGTGACGGGTTTTGATGTGGGCGAGCACTACACCGTCGGCAACCTGCCCTGGTACCACAAGGTCTGGATGACCGTCATCGACCGTCCGGGCGTCCTCGTTGCGGCCGCTCTGCTGAGCGCGCTCTTCGTGGGCTTCGGCATCTTCCTCTTCATGCGCTACTGGATCAGGAGCCGCTCGTAATGTTCAAGAAGATGATTATCTCCGCGGCGCTTGCCTGCGCCTTCTGCAGCGCTTCGTCCGCCATGGCCGCCTGGCCCGTCTGGGACGAGTTCCGCAATGACGCGTTCGACAACGGCCGCGTCGTCGACAAGAGCGACGACCGCAAGGTGACGACGAGCGAGGGCCAGTCCTATGCGATGTTCTTCGCGCTCGTCACCAACGATCAGGTGACCTTCGACGGCCTCGCCGCCTGGACCGCCGACAACCTCTCCGGGGGCGACCTCACGAAGACGCTTCCCGCCTGGCTCTGGGGCAGGGGACGCGGCGACAAGTGGGGCATTCTCGACACCAACAACGCCACCGACTCCGACATGTGGATTGCCTGGTGCTTCCTCGAGGCAGGTCGTCTCTGGAAGTCCGAGGAGTACACGAAGAAGGGCATGGCGATGCTCGAGCTCCTCAAGAAGGAGGTTCGCACCGTCGACAATCTGGGCAGCGTCGTGCTGCCGGGCCGCGTTGGCTTTGAGGACAACGGCACGGTCAAGCTCAATCCGAGCTACTACCCGCTCTTCCTCTTCAAGCGCTTCGCGCTCGAGGACGCCTACTGGAACGAGGTTTACGAGGGATCGCTTCGCATGTTGCTGAGGTCCTCCCCCGCGGGCATCGCCCCCGACTGGGCGCTCTTCGACAAGGGCGGCCGCCTCGTGCCGCCCAACGGCGACGACTACGAGATCGGCAGCTACAACGCCATCCGCACGTATCTGTGGGCGGGCATGATGTCGCCCGACGATCCCAACCGCGCGATCCTCATGAAGCACTTCAGCCCGATGGTCGAGGCGACGAGGGCGCTCAACATGCCGCCCGAGAAGATCCACACGGTCAATCTCACCGTCAACGACACGGGTCCCTTCGGCTTCGGCGCCTGCCTCATCCCGATGCTCGGAAACGACCGCACCGCGGGCCTCGTGCGCAGCGTGGTCGACTCCGAAAGGCTTTCGGGCGAGAGCTACTACTCGAGCATGCTCGCGCTCTACGGCCGAGGCTGGGATGAAGGCCGCTTCGCGTTCGACGCCGACGGCCGCCTGATCTTTCCGAAGGGACGATAAGACGCATGCAGACCAGAATTGAAAACGGCGCCGGCCCCCGCTTCACGGGGCTCGGCGTCTGGAACGTCTACTTCATCATTGCCTTTGCGCTTGCAGCCTTCGGCTACATCGAGCTCAACCTTCTGGGCAACGCGCTCCTGATGGCCTGGCTCCTGCTGCCCGTCGGCCCGAAGTGGCTGCGCATCCTGCGCGGTACGCTCGGCGTCGCCGCGGCCGCGGTGCTCCTATATTCGGAGAGCTGGCTGCCGGGCGTCGACAGCATCCTCGCCAACAAGGGCGGCATCGCGGGCTTCTCGCTTCTCTACATGGCCGAGTTCGCGCTCGACTTCATCAACGTGAAGATGGTGGGCTGGGGCCTTCTCGTCTTCCTCGGCTACTTCCTCGTGCGCCGCTACGTGCGCGTGACGTTCTTCACGATCGTCTACTTCCTCGGCGCAGTGACGATGCCGTGGGTGCAGTCGATCCTGCCCGAACGCGCGCCCGTCGTGACGGCCGACGCAGGCGGTCAGACGAATGAGGCCGCCGCGCCCGCCAAGACGGGCAAGGCCGACGCCAAGGCCGTGGGTGAGTGGTACGACGCCTTCCTCGCCTACGAGCACGACCGACGCGCCCGCTTCCCGAACGGCCTTTCCGAGAAGGACACGCCGTTCGACATCCTGCTCCTGAGCATCTGCTCGGTCTCGAACGACGACCTCGCCGTCTCGCAGCTTGACCAGCATCCGCTCTTCAAGGAGTTCAACATCCGCTTCGACTCGTTCAACGCGGCGACGGCCTATTCGGGCCCGGCCCTGCTGCGCCTGCTCAACGGCGCCTGCGGGCAGCCGTCCCACAGCGAGCTCTACGGCGAGCGCCGTCCCGAGTGCGAGATCATGACGAGGCTCGGCACGCTCGGCTATTCGCAGCGCCTGCTGATGGACCACTCGGGCGAGTACGACAACTTCCTGCAGTCGATGCGCGACAAGGCGGGCGTCACCGCCACGCTTGACAACGCGAAGTACCCGACGCGCTACATGGGCTTTGACGACGAGGAAATCGCCGACAGCCTGGCCGTGCTGCGCCACTGGCAGCGCACGCAGGTGAAGTCGAAGGCGGGTCGCACGGCCACGCTCATCAACTTCATCGCGCTCCACGACGGCAACCGCCTGCCCGGCCGCGGCCGCGCCGAGCCCTTCAAGCCGCGTGCTCAGGAGATGTTCGACAACATCCGCACCTTCCTGCGCGAGCTTGAACGCTCCGGCCGCAAGACGATGGTCGTGATCGTGCCCGAACACGGCGCTGCCGTGAGGGGCGACAAGATCCAGGTCCCGCGCCTGCGCGACATCCCGACCATGCGCATTTCGCGCGTTCCGGTCATGGTCAAGTTCGTGGGCCTCAAGGGCATGCCCAACGAGCCCATCCACGTGACGGGCAACACGAGCTACCTGGCGCTCACGTCGCTCATCGGCAAGACGCTCGAGACCGACTACTTTTCCAAGGACGGCGGCACGGTTCCGCTCGAGCAGCTCGTCCATGATCTGCCGCAGACCAACCCCGTGAGCGAGAACGGCACCGTTCAGACGCTCGAATATCAGGGCCGCGAATACTTCCGCCAGAACGGCGGCGAGTGGAAGCCCTACGGCGGCTGATTTCCGAGTCCGCAGACAGAATGACAAGGCCCGCGAACACCTGTGTGTGTACCAGGGTTGCTGCCGCCAGATTCGCCGTTCAGATTGATGCGAAACGCTTGCTCAGACTGTTCACGTAGTTGAGAATTCTCAGGAATCGGGCCCGTCTCTTTCGAGGCGGGCCCGAGGGGCGGGAGGTGACCGAGGATTATTTGACGGACCAGCGGATGTCGGAGGCGACGCCGTTGCGGACCTCGCCTGCCTTGACGCCGCGGAAGGCGTTTTCGGCCTTGCAGCCTTCCTCGACGGCGGCCTTCACCTTGTCGGCCTGAGCCTTGAGCGAGGCTTCGTCACCCGTGATTGTGACGATGAAGTCGGCGGACGCGGCGATGGAGTTGACCGAGTTGCCGCCCTGGATGTCGGAGACGACGGCGTCGGGGACGGCCTTCTCGATCAGCATGATGCTGCGGGCGGCGGCGTGCACGGCGTTGACGTTGCCGTAGTTGCCGTTGGAGTGACCGCCGGGACCGATGATCGAAACGGCGAGCGTCTGGCCTGCGGCCATGGCGCAGGCGGCCGATGCGGCGAGCAGAAGCGCCGCTGCGGGACGAATGAGCGTACGGATGTTGAGCATGTCGGCGCCTCCTTACTTGAACATTTCTTCAGTGGTTCGGTTGCCCATCGGACCGACGTTGGGCTCGACGACCGAGCCGTCGGCGAGGTTGTAGCCCGAGGCGAGCAGACCCATCATGAGGAAGCGGTAGACGCGCTTGCCTTCATCGACGCCGTTGCCCGGGATGCCCCATTCGTACCAGGTGTGGCCGCCGCCACCGCCGGCGTTCGTGCCGACGTTGGTGTTGACGGTGGGCACGCCGACTGCGGCGGGCACGTTGTCATTGAGCGAGGCCGCGCGTTCGGGAACCTTGTCGATGACGTCGATGCCTGCAGTCTTCGAGGCCTGCCAGAGCGCCTGCATGGCGATGTCATTGTAGTGCGGACGCTGGTAGGCGGGACGGTCGCCGAACCAGACGAGTTCCATCGAGACGGCATTCTTGTCGCCGGCCTTGAGGCCGTACCTGGCGTTTTCGGCATCCATGGCCTTCTGGAATTCAGGCTCGATCCGGGCGCGGATGGCGGAGAGCGGCCCTTGCGTCGGACTGCGCATGTCGACCATCAGCGTGCAGGCCGTGGAGCGCGCCTTCGGCCCCTCGCACTTGGCGACGCCGACCGTATAGGTCGTGCGCTCGGCGGACTTGTCGGCGTCCCACGGCGTCTTGAGGTCCGAGATGGCGGCGACCGCACGGCTCATGGCCATGGCGGCGGACGGACGCTTGTCGCCCGGCTTCCAGCCTTCGGGCTCGACGTACTTGATTTCGAAGCGGTAGGAGCCGAGGTAGTTGACGATGGCGGAACCCGGCTTCGTGCTGTCGGCGCCGAAGTTGGCGACGATGTTGAGGGCGTTGTTGCCCTTGCCGACGTCTTGGTTGTAGCCGTAGAGCTGCTTCATGCCGCAGAGGTTGCCCTTGCCTTCCTCGCCCGTGGTGCCGCAGACCCAGATGTCGTAGACGGGACGGATGTTGTGCTTCTTCATGAGCTTGGCGACCTGCATGACGGCGACCGTGTTGATCATGGCGTCGTTGTAGCCGGGCACGTAGATGCGGTAGCCGTCCTTCTTTCGGGCGTCCTCGATGTTCTGATAGCGCTTGTAGGCCTTCTGCCAGACTTCGTCCTCAATGACCTTGCCGTTCTTGTCGAAGTGCACTTCAAGCGGGAGCGCCTTGAGTTCGTCGCGGGTCTTGACGATCGGTTCGCTCACCTTCTGGAGCTTCACGGCTTCGTACGGGGTTTCGGCGGGCGGAAGGACGGCCGGATTCACGGTGTCGATGTGGCCTTCAAGGACGACCTTCGGGAGCTGGCCCTTGTAGGAGACGGCGTCGGGACGGGCGCCGTAGGTGCCGGGAATGCGCACGCAGACGTTGTAGACGGGCTTGCCGTCGACGGTCTGAACGCCGGCGCCCTTGAGGAAGCCGTCGGCACGGGTCATGATGTCTTCAGGCGCAAAGCCCCACTCCTCGACGAGGCGGCGGGTGATCTCGGCCTGACGGCGCATTTCAAAGCGCGACGGGGAGGCGATGCGGGCGAGTTCGAGCAGCGTGTTGAAGCGCCACTTCTGGGCCTCTTCGCTCGTGGCTTCGGCCAGAAGCGCCTGCATGGCGGGATCGGCGTGAATGAGGGCTGCGCCCTTGGAGACGCCGTCGGTGATGACGGGAACGGCGGCGGAGGCCGCAAAGACGGCCGAGCAGATGCTCGCGGCCAGAAGGCTGGGAACAAATTTCATCTTGATTCTCCTCATTTCGGATGCGCGTGGTCGGGGGCGGGGCGTCTCTGTGGTCTGCGCCCTGCGTGTCCGCCGCATCTCGACGGAGAGTCTAGAAAAAGTTTCCGTTGAGTCCAATTGCCGTTAACGACTATGAAAAGTGTCGCTTATAGGCGAAAACCATTGCGTAGAAAGACGGATGACGGGCATGAAAAACGCCGTCGCTTTCGGGGCGACGGCGTTGGGATGGGTTCGGGGGAGCGTCCGAGGTCAGTGCTGCGTGTCCTCGTGCTCCTCGGCCTCGGCCGCGAGTGCGGCGGCGATGTCGGCCTGGATCGGGTTCGGACGGCCGGTCCACCAGCAGTAGAAGCCGTAGGCGAAGCCCGAGAGGGCGTAGATGCAGAAGAGGACGAAGACGGAGAGCGAGGTGTTGCTCGAGATCACGATGAAGAGAAGCGCGAACACCACGACGAACCAGAACGGGATCGTGCGCACGACGGCGTAGCTCTTGCCGGAGAAGAAGGGCGCGTTGGAGACCATCGTGAGGCCGGCGTAGAGCGTGACGACGGCGGCGATTTCACTCTGGTACGGCAGGAGCCATTCGGGGAGCTTGCCCTCGACGCCGAGCCAGACGAAGCCGCAGACTAGCGCGGCGGCGGCCGGAGAGGGAAGGCCCTGGAAGTAGTTCTTGCTCACGACGCCCACGTTGCAGTTGAAGCGGGCGAGGCGGAGGATGGCGCACAGGCAGTAGATGAAGGCGATGGCCCAGCCGAGCTTGCCGAGGCCCTTGAGGGTGTACTCGTAGACGATGAGGCCGGGGGCGACACCGAAACTGACGGCGTCGGCGAGGGAGTCCATCTGGACGCCGAATTCGGACTGGGTGTGCGTGAGTCGGGCGACGCGGCCGTCCATGCCGTCGAAAAGCATGGAGAAGAAGACCGCGATCGCGGCGGCGTAGAAGTCGCCGTTCATGGCGGCGATGATGCCGTAGAAGGCCGAGAAGAGCGCGGCAGCGGTGAATGCGTTCGGAAGAACGTAGATGCTCTTGCTTTTGACCGTGCTGAGGCGGCGCTGGCTGATCGAGGCCAGGCTTTCGCGATGGTAGGCGTTGTTGTTGCTCATCTCTTTTGTGATTCGTTCGGTTCGTTGAATGACGCGGGGACGTGGCGCTCCCTGCGTCTGCGCAACGGCGCGAAGGCCGTGGCGGCGGTCCCTTTTTTGAAGCGGAACGCCCGTTTTTCAGGGCGTCTCGCGGTCAATCCATGATCTTAGCAACTTTTGACTGCTTGATCCATGACGCAAAAGGGTGGCCCGTCCGCGGACGCGCCACCCAAACGTAAGTGAACGTTTCCGTTTCGGCGTCAGATGATGTCGACCTTGATGGAGCCGACGCCGTTGACGCCGCCCTCAAGGTGGTCGCCCGGGAACACCTTGTCGGCGCCGCCGCAGGTGCCTGTGAAGATCATGTCGCCGGGCTGGAGCTCCCAGAATCTGGAGAGCTCGACGATCGTCTCAAGGGGTTGGACGATCAGGTTGGACGTGCAGCCGCCCTGGCGCTTCTGGTTGTTGACGTAGAGCCAGAGGTCGGCGGGGGCGGGCATCGGGCAGCGGTAGGCGGGGCGCACGTGGCTCACGGGCGCGGCGCGCTCGAAGGACTTGGCGCGCGCGAAGTCGGTGGCGCCCGACGGCAGCTTCTGGTCACCGAGCGTGAAGTCGATGCCGACGCACCAGCCCCAGACGGCCTCGGCCGCCTGTTCGAGCGTGAGGTTGCGGCCGCCCTTGCCGAGGCAGGCGACGAGCTCAATCTCGTGCTTGAGCACCTGACTCTGCGGCGGCATCGGGATTCGGGCGCATTCGCCGTCGGCCACGGGGACCACCGTGTAGCAGTCCTTCATGAAGTAGAAGGGCGTGTCTTTCGTCGCGGCGCCCGGTTCGGCGTAGTTCCTGGCGATGCCGAAGACGCGGCGGATCGGGAAGTAGGAGTAGGTTTCGTCCTGAACGGGCACGACGGCCTGCTGGGGCGGGGCAAAGACAAAAGACATGAAGGGCCTCCGGAAAGGAGATGGAAAAAATCATCGAGGGAAATATAGCAAATGCTTCGCCTCGGGCGCGAGCGGGGGCGCGCAGGAGGCGTCAGGGCTCGTCGACGCCCGCGATGCGGTTGGCGAGCATGGCGACGGCGGCCGCATAGAAGTAGCTGCGGTTGTAGCGCAGGACCGAGGAGAAGTTGCGGGTGCCGATGTACCACTTCGTGGTGCGCCGGCCCTTTTCGTCGAGCTGCGGCAGGTCGACGAGCAGGACGGGCTCGTCGTCGAGGAGCGGGAAGTGCTCTCCCGTGTCGACGCCCGCCTTGCGCAGTCCCTCGACGGTGGCGTGTGCGGCGATGCCGCCCGAGCCCGTCGCGTCGAAGATCTCGGCGTCGGCCCTGACGGGGTAGAGGAGTCCGCGGCCCGCGACCCAGCCGTGGGCCGTGAGGAATCTGGCGACGGAGGCGATGGCGTCGGGCTCGCTCTCGACCATGTCGATCCTGCCGTCCTTGTCGCCGTCGGCGCCCCAACGGTCGAGCGAACTAGGCATGAACTGGCCGTAGCCGATGGCGCCCGCGAAGCTGCCGAGCACGGTGACGGGCTGGACTTCCTGACGCCAGCAGAACTCGAGGAAGTGCGCGAGCTCCTCCTTGAAGAAGGCGGCGCGGCGCGTGTAGTCGAAGGAGAGCGTCATCAGGCTGTCGAGCACGCGGTAGCGGCCCATGTTCCGACCGTAGAAGGTCTCGACGCCGATGATGGCGGTGATGACGTAGCGGGAGACGCCGCTCTTCATTTCGATCTCGTCGAAGACGGCGGCGTTGCGCTCGACGAACTCGCGCCCGCGCAGGATGCGTTCCTGCGTGAGGAAGCCGCGTGCGTAGGCGAGGTAGTTCCTGAAGGGCGGCTTGACGACGTCGGAGCCGGGCTTTCTGACGCCGGGCTTGGGCGTCATCAGGCGCTCGGCCGTTTCCGAGTAGCGGGCGACGGCCACCTCGTCCCTGAGCCACTCGAGCGGAATTCCGTGCTTTTCCGAGACCTGGCCCAGAAATTCGACGACGTCAGGCCGGGCGAGATAGCAGGATGCGGAGGGCGAGACGGTCGACTGGGGCGCCTTCGCCGTATTGGCGGGCGCATCCGCGGCGGGCGCGCAGGCGCAGGCCGCCATGCTGGCGGCGCAGGCGGTCGCGTAGATCGTCAAGCGGAGTCGGGATCGTGTCGTCATGAAGGTGTGCTGTGGATGGGTGGCCTGAGGCATTGTAGCAAGGCTCGCCCGACGGGCCTCCCCGGCGCGAGGCCGTGTTTCAGGATGGCACAAATTGACGGCGGGATGCCTGCGGGAGAGGCGTCGCACGCGCAGTGCGACTCGGAGGCGGCGAAACTGCGGGGCCCGTTCCCGAGCGGTCTCTTTTTCGGGCGGCCCCCTGTGGTACGCTTTCCGTCATGGGGCGCCTCCCGCAGGCCCGCGCGGACTGCGCGGGCGGGCAGCCCGCATGAACGCCGCCAATAACAAGAACAGGCCATTGCAGATGATCAATCAAACGGACGTCCGCCCGCTCACGGGCTACTTCACGCACGACCGCATCGCCGTGCCCAACCCGCTTCCCGAGGCCCCCGAGCGCCCCGAGAGGCTCGACGTCATCGAGCGCAACATGCTCGCCCTCGGGATGGACGTCCTCGTCAGGATCCACTATGCGAAGCCCGCGCCGATCGAGTCCGTGATCCTCGCGCACGATCTCGAGTACGTCAAGCGCCTTGAGGCCGCTTCGGCGGGCGATCCCGCAGCGCTTGCGACCTTCGATGCGCCCGACACGCGCGTGGGTCCCGACACCTTCGACGCCGCCATGAAGAGTGCGGGCGCGGTGGTCGAGGCGGTCGACGAGCTCTATGCGGGCCGCATCAAGAACGCCTTCTGCGGCGTGCGCCCGCCGGGACACCATGCGGCGCGCGCCGAGGCCCGCGGCTTCTGCTACCTCAACAACGTGGCGATCGGCGCCTACTGGGCGATGCGCCGCCACGGCGCGAGGCGCGTCGCGATCGTCGACTTCGACGCGCACCACGGAGACGGCACCGAGGAGATCGTCGCGAACCATCCCGACATCCGCTTCATGTCGCTCTTCCAGTGGCCGCTCTATCCGCACCGCATGATGGAGCCCACGCCCAGGAACGTCGTCGTCAGTCCCGTTGCTGCGGGCGCCGACGGCGCGGTCTTCACCGACATCCTCGAGAACGTCTGGCTGCCTCAGCTCGAGGCCTTCAGGCCCGACATCATCTTCGTCTCGGCGGGCTTCGACGCCCACGTCGAGGAGCAGATGGCCCAGCTCAAGGTGAAGGAGCTCGACTACGCGCGCATCACGCGCAGGCTGCTCGATGCGGCCGACGTCCTCTGCGAGGGACGCCTCGTGAGCGTGCTCGAGGGCGGCTACGCCGTCAGGAGCCTTGCGCGAAGCGTGATGGCGCATCTCAACATGCTGGTCATGCGCGGACGAACCGCGCGATAAGGAGGAGAACCTCATGCCGCTTTTCTCCCAGTCCGCCCTCAGGGACGGCGTCGCGATGCGCGAGGTCTGGTCCTGGGCCGCATTCGACTTTGCCAATTCGGGCTACACGACCGTGGTGCTCACGGCCGTCTTCAACGCCTACTTCGTGAGCGTGGTGGCGGGCGACGCTCCTTCGGCCACGTTCCTCTGGACCGTCGTCATCGCGGTGAGCAATGCGGTGAGCATGCTGCTGATGCCCGTCATCGGCACGGTGGCCGACGCGACCGCCACGAAGAAGCGCTGGCTCGCCGTCGCGACCTTCATGGCCGTGGGCGGCACGCTCGGCCTCATGTTCGCGGGACCGGGCACGATCGTCTTGGCCTCCCTCATGATCATCGTTAGCAACGTCGCCTACAACGTGGGCGAGTCCCTCAACTCGGCCTTCCTGCCCGAGCTCGCCCGTGATGACGCCGTGGGCAAGGTTTCGGGCTGGGGCTGGAGCTTCGGCTACTGCGGCGGCATCCTTACGCTCGGCCTCTGCCTGGGCGTGGTGCTCGGCGGCGAGAAGCTCGGCTACGGGATGGACCAGACTGTGGCGGGCACGATGGCCGTGACGGCCTTCGTCTTTGCGGCCGCCGCGCTTCCGATCTTCCTCTTCCTCAAGGAGAGGAGCGTGCCTCGTCTTGATGCCGCGGACCGCGAGGCTGTCAGAAGCGCCGCCTCGGAGAGCTTTGCGGAGCTGCGCCGCACGCTCGGCTCGCTCGGCGACTTCCGCGACTTCGCCTGGCTTTCCGTCTGCGGGTTCCTCTATCAGTGCGGCGTCTCCGTCGTCATCACGCTCTCGGCCGTCTATGCCGCCGCCGTCATGGGGTTCAAGACCGAGGACACGCTCCTCATGGTCTTCCTCGTCAACATCACGGCCGCCGTCGGCGCCTTCGCCTTCGGCTACGTGCAAGACCGCATCGGCCACAAGCTCGCGCTCGCGGGCACGCTCTGCGTCTGGATCGCGATGATCGCCGTCGCCGCCTTCTCGACCGAGCGCTGGCAGTTCTGGGTCGCCGCCAATCTCGCGGGCCTCGCCATGGGCTCGTCCCAGTCCGCAGGTCGAGCCATGGTCGCGGTCTTCGCGCCGAGCTCGCGCCTGGCCGAGTTCTACAGCTTCTGGAACATGGCGCTGTGGCTTGCCGCCATCGTCGGCCCGCTCTCCTACGGCGCCATCACCTGGATCACCGGCAACGACCACAGGATGGCCATCCTCTTCACGGGCCTCTTCTTCGTGCTCTCCCTTCTGGCGCTCGCGCCCGTGAGCATGAAGCGCGGCGCCGAGGTGGCCGCAAGGCTCTCGAAGTAGGACGCCCGAAGCAGGGCGCCTTCTGCACGAACGCTGGATAAAAACAGGGCCGGATGCGCGTTGCACGCATCCGGCCCTTCTCAGACCCCCAACAGCGTGCGGGTGGAGATTGCCCCGCTTTGCGGGAAGGCGCTTGGTTCCTTCCCTCGCCGTCCGCTCCGGACGACCCCCGTTGTCCTTGGATGGAGGCGGCGGCGTTTCGCTGTCGTTGGATGTATTGTGCCTGAATTGAGAATGGTTCTCAATATCGTTTGTGGAGTTTTTCGAGGAGATTCTCCTTGACTTGATCTTGATCAAGAAAAGGAGGGCGGCGAACAAAAAAAGAGGAGACCTCCTTCAGGAAGCCTCCTCTTTGCGAGCGGAAATCAGAGCCCGACTCAGCGGCGGACCTTGACGGTCTTGCCCTTGTTGAGCTCGAGGACCCTGCGCGTGTCGGCGGCGAGGTCGTGCATTTCAAGCTTGTCGTAGGAGTTCGCGATGATCTCGAGAGCGTCGTCGCGCATGGGCGTGTTCTGGAATTCGCTCACGACTCGCTGCGCGTGCTGGATGGCCGCGACATAAGCGTGTCGAACGTAGTAGTATTCTGCAACTCCAAGTTCATGCTTTGCCTGAGCCAGCACGAGCTGGTGCATGCGGCGGCGCGCTTCGGGCGCGTAGCGGCTGTCGGGGAAGCGCAGGGCGAGCTCCTTGAGGATGTCGAAGGCTTCCTGGGCGGCATTGGCGTCGCGCTCGGCAAGGTCCTGCGCGGCGAGCTTCGCAAACCAGCCGTCGTTTTCATTGAGGGTCGCAAGCGCCTTCAGGTACATGACGTAGTCGCTGTTGGCGTGGTTCGGATAGGCCTGCAGGAAGCGGTCCGCACCCTGAACGGCCTGGGCGGCGTCGCCGTCCTTCCAGTTCGCGTAGATCAGCTCGATCTGGGCCTGCTGTGCATAGGTTCCAAACGGATAGCGAGCCTCGAGCTTGGTGTAATAGTCTTTTGCATCGGTCCAGTTGCTCTCTTCAAGAGCGGCTCGGGCCTCGGTATACAATTTGTCGGCCGACCAGTCCGCCGTCGGATCCTTGTCGAGGGATTCGAGCCAGGAGCAGGAGGCGGTCGCCAGCGTGATGGCCGTCACGGCCATCAGCCTCGCGGCGAGGCGCTTATTAGGAAACTTGAAATTCATGACAAGCAGTTGCGAAAATTCTGAACTTTCGGATTATAACGACCTCCCCGATGCCGGGAACGGCGCCGATGATGACACTTTACCAAGTTTCACGGTGGAAGGGTTCTGGGGAGAACGCCTTGACAAGGTTCTCGCCACCCTGATGCCCGATGTTTCCCGAGCTCGTCTGCAGAAGCTCATCGAGGAGGGAAGCGTTGAGGTGAACGGCGAGGTCGTCCAGAAGGTGCGCCAGAAGGTCACCGAGGGCGACGAGATCTCGCTGCTCGAGGAGCCCCATCTTGACGAGGCGCTCGCCTTCACGCCCGAGGAGGACGTGGAGTTCGACGTGGTCTACGAGGACGATGCGATCATCGTCGTCAACAAGCCCGCCGGCCTTGTCGTGCATCCGGGCGCGGGCAACCCCTGCGGCACGTTGCTCAACGGCCTGCTGTGGCGCTATCCCGAGCTCCGCGAGGTGCCCCGTGCGGGCATCGTCCACCGCCTCGACCGCGACACGACCGGCCTCATGGTCGTCGCCCGCACGCTTGCCGCCCAGACGAACCTCGTGCGCCAGCTTCAGGAGCGCACCGTCAAACGCGAGTACTGGGCCTTCACGCTCGGCTCCGCCGCGCCCGACTTCGTCGTCGAGACGCCGATCGGCCGCGATCCGCGCAGCCGCACCCGCTTCAAGTGCTTCCCCGGCAGCACGGGCGTGCGCGCCAAGCCGGCACGCACTCGTGCCCGCTGCGTGGGCTGGAGCTCCATCGAGGGCCTGCCCGTCTCCTGGGTCGCCTGTCGCCTCGACACGGGCCGCACGCACCAGATCCGCGTCCACCTCACGAGCGAGGACCTGCCGCTCATCGGCGACCAGGTCTACCGCGGCCGCGCGCCCGGCCTCACGGTCAAGGTCGAGAACGAGCTCGACTTCCACCGCCAGGCGCTGCATGCCTCCCGCCTCGGCCTCGACCATCCGGTCACGGGCGAGTACATGGAGTGGTTCGTGCCGCCCGAGGACGACATGATCGACCTGATGGACGAACTCGGCTTCGGCCCTTGGAACGTCCCGGTCAGGGTCTTTGAGAACGAACGCCTCTGAAGCAGGCACCACAAGATATAGGAGGAAGGTCATGGAACTGACGAAACCCGGACTCGACATTCTGCAGCCCGCCTGGAAGGACCGCGCCCCGGCTTCGGTCGACGCGCTCTTCACGTGCCGCGACGGCGGCGTCTCGAGCGGCGCCTACGGCAACGCCGAAGGCATCATGGGCCTCAACGTCGCCCCGCATACGGGCGACTTCGGCGCCTGTGTGCGCATGAACCGCTCCATCGTCGCACAGCTCGTGCCGTCCGATCCCGTGTGGCTCAGGCAGGTGCACGGCACCGAGGTCGTCGACGCCGACACGGCCGAAGGCGAACCCGAGGCCGATGCCTCCGTCTCCACGAAGCCGGGCGTCGTCTGCACGGTCATGACCGCCGACTGCTTGCCCGTGCTCCTCGCCAACCGTGAGGGCACGGTCGTCGCCGCCGTCCATGCGGGCTGGAAGAGCCTTGCCGCCGGCATCCTCGGGAAGACGATCCGCGTCATGCGCGAACGCGCCCCCGAAAGCACGGGTTTCGTCGCCTGGCTCGCCCCGCGCATCGGTCCCGAGGCCTTCGAGGTCGGCCCGGACGTTCGCGAGGCGATGCTCGCCGGTCTCCTCGAAGCCGACCGCGCCTTCACGCAGGGCGAAGGCGACCGCCTGATGTGCGACCTCGCCTTGCTCGCAAAAATGGCGCTCGCCGCCGAGGGCGTCTCCGAGGACGACGTCTTCGACTGCGGCCTCTCCACCTATTCGCATCCGCGCCGCTTCTACAGCTTCCGCCGTGACGGCGAGAAGTCCGGCCGCCACGCCGCGATGATCTGGATCAAGCCCGAAGAGGCCTGATCTCCCGGTCCCGCCGAACAACCGCTTTTACAGGTTCAGACTCCCATGTCCCACAAGATTCCCGTCGTCGGCTTCGTCTCCCTCGGCTGCCCCAAGGCCCTCGTCGATACGGAGCGGATCGTCACCGAGCTCCGCGCCCGAGGCTACCGCATCGGCACGAGCTACCACGACGCCGACATCGTGATCGTCAACACCTGCGGCTTCGTCAACGAGGCCGTCAGGGAAAGCCTTGACGCCATCACCGAGGCGCTCGCCGAAAACGGCCGCGTCATCGTCTGCGGCTGCCTCGGCGGCCGCAAGGATGCCGACGGCAGCAACTACGTGTTGAACCACTGCCCGAAGGTGCTCGGCGTCACGGGCCCCGACTCCGTCGACGACGTCATCGCGATGGTCGAGACCCATCTTCCGCGTCCCCACGAGCCCTGGGGCGATCTGGTGCCCGCCTGCGGCGTGCGCCTCACGCCCAAGCACTACGCCTATCTCAAGATCAGCGAGGGGTGCAATCACCACTGCACGTTCTGCGTCATTCCGAATCTGCGCGGCGGCCTCGTGAGCCGTCCTGCGGGCGAAGTGATCCGCGAGGCCCGCAACCTCGTCAACGCGGGCGTCAAGGAGCTCCTCGTCATCAGCCAGGACACGGCCGCCTACGGCGTCGACCGCCGCTACGCGCTCGATCTGCGCGCCAATCCGCCGCTGCGCACGCATCTGCTCGACCTCTGCAGGGGCCTGGGCGAGCTCGGCGTCTGGACGCGCCTGCACTACGTCTATCCGTATCCGTCCGTCGACGAGATCGTGCCGCTCATGGCCGAGGGCCTGATCCTGCCGTATCTCGACGTGCCGTTCCAGCATGCGCACCCGCGCGTGCTCAAGGCCATGAAGCGCCCCGCGAGCGCCGAGAAGAACCTCGAGCGCATTGCCGCCTGGCGTGCGGTCTGCCCCGACATCACGATCCGCTCGACCTTCATCGCGGGCTTCCCCGGCGAGACCGAAGAGGAGTTCGAGTACCTGCTCGACTTCCTGCGCGAGGCCAGGCTTGACCGCGTGGGCTGCTTCGCCTACTCGCCCGTCGAGGGCGCCCAGGCCAACCGGCTCCCCGGTGCGCTGCCCGACGAGGTTCGCGAGGAGCGCCGCAACCGCTTCATGGAGGTTCAGGCCGAGATCTCGGCCGAGAAGCTCCGCGCCAAGATCGGCACCGTCGAGGAGGTCATCATCGACGAGTACGACGACGAGGCAGGTCTTGCCATCGGTCGCACGAAGGCCGACTCTCCCGAGATCGACGGCAAGTGCTATGTCGAGACCCTCACGCCCTACAAGCCGGGCGACTTCGTGAAGGTCCGCATCACGGGCAGCGAGGAGTACGACCTCGTGGGCACGCCCGAAGACGAGGTTCAGACGAGCTGATTCGTCCGAAACGCATCACGCAGAAGGCTTCGAGAGCCCAGGAAACAGGCGCTCTCGAAGCCTTCGTCGTTTTCGGAAGACGGGCGCGGAAAAAAGTGAATACATCTTTCGGCGAAAATTGGAAGTAGTCGCCCGAAGGGGCGCGAAAACTTCAATACAATGTCCGTTCCTCTGATTCCGCCGTTTCAGGTCAGGCTCCTCCGAGCCAGAAGCTGCGGCCGGTTTGGAAAACGACGCCTCGTCCGAGGACGCTTTCCAAACGGGCCTCGCCCACAGTTATTCAAACATTCCGGAGCTTCCCATGACCGACAACAGCGCACTGCGTCCCGACGCACTCACCCCGAAGGAAATCACCGAAAAGGTGCTCGGCCTCGGGGTAACCAAAAGCAGCATGGATCTGCGCACCCAGCTGCCCCTCACCGTACTCGCCGGCTTCTACATCGGGCTCGGCGGGCTCTTCTGCACGCTCTTCATGAGCGACTCCACGCTTCCCTTCGCAGTGCAGAAGTTCATGGGCGGTGCCGTCTTCTCGCTCGGCCTCTACCTCGTGCTAGTCGCAGGTGCCGAGCTCTACACGGGCAATACCATGCTCGCGGGTGCGGCCGTCGACGGTCGCATCAGCTGGGGCGCGGCGGTCATGAACTGGGTGCGCGTCTGGCTCGGCAACTTCGTCGGGGCCCTCGCGCTCGTCACGCTCGTCTACTTCGCGCACGTGGCCGACACGGGTCCCATGGCCAAAGGCATGATGAGCATCGCCGTCGGCAAGCTTTCCGCCGACTGGACGACGATCATGATCAAGGGCATCCTCTGCAACCTGCTCGTGTGCCTCGGCGTCTGGGTGGGCTATGCGGGCCGCACCGTCGTCGACAAGGCCGTGGGCGTCGTGCTTCCCGTCTCCGCCTTCGTGGCGCTGGGCTTCGAGCACTGCGTGGCGAACATGTACTTCCTGCCGCTCGCCTTCGTCCTCAAGCTTTCGGGCTACGCGCCCGAGGGCGTGCCGCTCGACGTGATCACGATCGAGAACATCGTCAAGAACCTCTCTGCCGCCACGGTCGGCAACACCATCGCGGGCGTCGTTCTCGTCCTCATGTACTGGGCTGCCTTCAGAAAGCGCGCCTGAGTATCCTGAAACGGCTTCCCGAAGCCGCCGTCGCCCGCGGGCACGGCGGCTTTTTTCAGGCCTGAAGCGGGTGCCGCACGGGCTCGCCCTGCGGAAAATGCGTATTTCCGCTCGCACGGTTCCATGCGGTATTATCAACAGGTTATTCATGACTCCGCGAAACGCCCGACGGGCTTCGCGGGCCTGTTCGGAATTGACTGATGTTCAGAAAAAGCATGCTGGCGGGCGCAACGGCGCTTGCAATCCTCGGCTTCGCCGTTTCGGCGCAGGCCGTCTCGCTCGGCGACCTGACTGTCGAAAGCAAGCCGGGTGAGCCCCTTGAGGCCCTGTTGGAGATCAACGACCTCGATCTGACGATCTCTCCGCTACTCGTTCGCGTGGCGCCTCCCGCCACCTACCTGCGCGAAGGCGTGAACTGGCCTTCCCAGGTTCAGGACCTCAAGCTTGCGCGCGACGGCAGCAACGGCACCGTGCGCCTGCGCCTCTACGGCGAGCAGGCCCTTCAGTCAGGCAGCTTCCCGCTTCTCATGGAGATGAACGCAGGCGGCACCGTCACCGTCCGCGCCTATGAAGTGCAGACGAAGGACGGCTCATTCGTCGTGACACCTTCGGCCGAACGCACCACCGTCAAGGGCGAGCCCCGCCGCCTCTCCCCCGAGCCGCTTGTCGTGCCCAGAGAGCCTGAGGCCGCTCAGGACAATCAGGAGGCGAAGAAGGAGGGCAAGGCCGAGACGAAGTCCGAATCCAAGGCCGAATCCGGGGCCGCAGCGCTCGCCGTGAAGACGGCTGCCGCCCCGCAGAAGGAAGTCTCCGCCGCCTCTGCCGAGAAGCAGGGGAAGATCCGCCGCAAAGGCCGCTATGCGCCCAACGTCGTCAAGGAATACGTGGCGCTCAACGGTTTCGACGCTTCGCAGGCCTTCCACGTGCAGCAGGACATGACCCTCTGGTCCGTCGCCTTGCTCTACTGGCCGAGCTACCGCGGCGCCACGCTCGAGCAGCTCGTCATCGCATTCCGAAACCTCAACCGCACCGCCTTCAAGGAAGGCGATCCGGGCAGGCTCGAGGTCCGTTCCGTCCTCAATCCGCCGACGGTCGAGGAGGTCCTCGCCATTGATCCCGTCGCCGCCTTCCACGAAGTGCACGGTGCGGACACGGCCATTCCCGGCCCCACGCAGAATCTGATTGACGCCCAACGGCTCTCCGGTGAGGCCGCCGCGAAGGTGGCCGATGCTCAGGACCGCGAGCGCACCGCAGGCAAGGCCCCCGAGGTCGTCGCCGAGGCGGGCCAGCAGGCCCTTGAGGAGGAGAAGGCCGAGGCCGTCAGGGAAGAGGCCGAAGCCGCTGAGGCGCGTGCCGAAGCAAAGGCCGCCGAAGAGGCCGCGGAGAAGGCTGCAGCCGCAGAAGCTGCGGCCGCTGAAAAGCCCGCCGAGTCCGCCAAGCCGGCAGAGCCCGCCGCCGATGCGCCCAAGGTCGAGCCCGTCAAGACCGAGGCGCCCGCCCGGCCGGCTGATGCCGCAGGCTCCGGCGGCACGAACAACTTGCTCCTCTGGGGCGTCGGCGCCCTCGTTCTGGCGCTTCTCGCCTTCCTCGGCCTTCGCTCGCGCAAGCGTGAGGAAGATCCCGTCGAGGAGAAGAAGCTCGTTGCCGTCCTGATTCAGAAGGATGTCCCGCCAACCTCCGAAGCCCAGCTCAAGGCCGTCAGCACGACCGTTGGCGAAGCCGTGAAGAACGGCACGACCGCCGGCGCCATGGGCGCGGGCGCGATGGCCTACGCCATGGCGCAGAAGGACGAGACCCGGAATTCCGAAAAGGCTCTGAAGTCCGAAGGAACCGGGGCCCCGGCCGACCAGCCGTGGCTCGAGCCCGATGACGACGAGCTGCCGCCGCTTGACGAAGAGGAGAAGGGCCCCGTGCTCGGCGCCTCCAGGCAGACCGCCGCCGTTCTCGAGGGCGTCTCGCTCGACCTTGACGATGCGGTCGCCCCCGCTCAGACTTCCGCCCCTGCCGCCGCTCCTGCAGCTGCCACGCCTGCTCCCGCGGAGCAGAAGCCCGCAGAACAGCCCGAGCCCGCGGAACCCGAAACCGACAAGGAACGTGCGCTTGCCAAGGCGCTTGACGCCAAGCTCAAGCTCGCCACGAGCTTCGTGAGCCTCGGCGCCGTGGACGAGGCCCTCGAGCTTCTCCAGGAAGTGAAGCGCCGCGGCGGCGACGAGCTTCGCCATCGCGCCGAAGTCCTTGAAGAACGCATCAAGACTCAGACGGATCCGAAGTGAAGATAGCGCTTGGCATTGAATATCGCGGCACGGGCTTCAACGGCTGGCAGATCCAGCCCGACTGCCCGTCCGTGCAGCAGGCGCTTGAGGATGCGCTTGAGACCTTCCTGCAGGTGAAGACGCCGACGATGTGCGCGGGTCGCACGGATACGGGCGTGCACGCCATGCAGCAGGTGGTGAGCATTGAGACGCAGGCCGACCGCCCCGAGCGCAGCTGGGTGCGCGGCCTCAACACGTACCTGCCGCCCGGCGTCGCCGTGCGCTGGGCAAGGCGCGTCGACGACGACTTCCACGCGCGCTTCTCCGCACGCTCGCGCACCTACGAGTACTGGATTTACAACGATCCCGTGCGCTCTCCCATTCTCGACGATCTGACGGGCTGGGTCTTCCGCCCGCTCGACGTCGAGCGCATGCGCGAGGGTGCCGCCTGCCTCGTGGGCGAGCACGACTTCACGAGCTTCCGCGCCTCCGAGTGTCAGGCCTCGGGTCCCGTGCGTACGATCCGCCGCCTCGAGCTTGAGCGCCGCGGCCGCCTCATCGGCGTGCGCATCGAGGCCAATGCCTTCCTGCAGCACATGGTGCGCAACATCGTGGGCACGCTCATCTACGTGGGCACGGGCCGCGAGAAGCCCGAGTGGGTCGAGGAGGTCCTCAAGGCGCGCAGCCGCGCCGCGGCCGCGCCCACCTTCAGCCCGAACGGCCTATACCTGATGGGCGTGGGCTACGAGGATCCGTCCATCCCCGCCGCGGGGCCGAGTCCCTTCGGCTGGGAGGATCCCGAGCATCCTTCCGCTAATCCGTGAAGCCGATGCGGGGCGCGCCTTTGGGATTCCTCCCGGGCGATATAATTGGCGCAGTTTTGAAACGGTCCGTCCCCGCCGTCGCACGGCAGGGACGGACGAACCTGAAATGAAGAGCTTATGAGCTGGATTACGCACATTCTCCCCAAGATCAAGCGCGAGGACGACAACGAGCGCAAGCCGAGTCCGATTCCCGAAGGCGTCTGGACCAAGTGTCCGGGCTGCGAGCAGCCGCTTTACACGGAAGAGCTCCGCGCCAGCCTTCAGGTCTGCCCGAAGTGCGGCTACCATCACCGCATCGGCGCCCGCCAGCGCCTTCTCGCCTTCCTTGATCCCGAGAGCGCCGTCGAAATCGCCGCCAACGTGCGCAGCGTGGACCCGCTCGGCTTCGTCGACAGCAAGCCGTATCCGAAGCGCATCGCCGCGGCCGAGGCGGCCTCGGGCGAAACCGACGCGCTCATCGCGATGTCGGGTACGTTGCGCAGCCAGCCGATCGTCGCGACGGCCTTTGAGTTCCGCTTCCAGGCGGGCTCCATGGGCAGCGTCGTCGGCGAGCGCTTCTCCCGCGCCGTCGACGAGGCGATCCGCCTGCACGCGCCCTTCGTGTGCTTCGCGGCTTCGGGCGGCGCCCGCATGCAGGAGGGCCTTCTCTCCCTCATGCAGATGGCCAAGACGACGGCCGCCATCACGCGTCTGCACAAGGCCGGGCTCCCCTTCATTTCGGTGCTCACCGACCCGACGATGGGCGGCGTCTCCGCCTCGTTCGCTTTCATGGGCGACGTCGTGATCGCCGAACCCAAGGCCCTCGTGGGCTTTGCGGGCCCGCGCGTCATCGAGCAGACCGTGCGTGAAAAGCTCCCCGAGGGCTTCCAGCGCGCCGAGTTCCTGCTTGCCAAGGGCCAGATCGACATGATCGTCGACCGCCGCGAGATGCGCTCGCGCATCTCCTGCCTCACGCAACACCTGATGCGCAGGCCGCCCGTGGCGGGCGCCTGACGCACGGCTCTCCCGACCCGCACGCATTTTCGAGCCGCCCGAGACGAGCGCAGGACGCATCGTTCGGACGGCTTTTCCATTTTCCAGACTGGAGATTCCCTTTCATGTTTGATGCCAAGACCCTTGACGCGTGGCTCACGCACATCGAAGTGCTGCACTCGAAGCCCATCGACCTCGGACTCGATCGCATGAAGACCATGGTCGAGCGCATGGGGCTCGACTTCTCGTCCCGAACCGTCATTACCGTGGGCGGCACGAACGGCAAGGGCTCGACCTGCGCGATGCTCGAGAGCATCTACCGCGCGGCGGGCTACACGACCGGCATGCACACCTCGCCGCACCTCATCCGCCTCAACGAGCGCTGCGTAGTCAACGGGCGCGAAGTAGACGACGAACGCCTCATGGACGCCTTCCGCGCGGTCGAGAAGGCCCGCGGCGACATGACGCTCTCCTACTTCGAATACACGGCGCTCGCCATCCTCAGGATCTTCCGCGAGGACGAGCTCGACGTCGTGATCCTCGAGATCGGGCTCGGCGGCCGTCTTGACGCCATCAACACGATCGACTCCAACGCCGCCGTCATCTCGACGATCGGCATCGACCACGTCGCCTTCCTCGGCAACACGCGCGAGGCGATCGGCCTCGAGAAGGCTCACATCTACCGTCCGGGCTGCCCCGCCGTCTGCGCCGACGCCGACGTGCCCGCCACGGTGAGGAATCATGTCGAGCAGATCGGCGCGAAGCGACTCTTCGCGGGCGAGGACTGGACGGTGACGGTGAAGGAGAACGGCACGTTTACGTTCGCTCAGGGCGCGACGCTCTTCGAGGACCTGCCCGAGCCCGCGCTCGCCGGCGTCAACCAGTACCGCAATGCGGGCGGCGTCCTCTCCGTCATCGCCTCCCTGATGGACCGCGTGCCCGTCACGCTCGACGACATCCGCACGGGTCTGCGCCAGGTCCGCCTGACGGCCCGCTTCGAACTCATCACCACCGATCCCGTGCCCACCGTCATCGACGTCGGTCACAATCCGCAGGCGGCCGAGGTGCTTCTCACCAACGTCGTCCGAAGCCGCAGGCCCGGCGAACATACGATCGCCGTCTGCGGCATGCTCGCCGACAAGGACATGGCGGGCGTGACGCACATTCTTGCCGACGCCTTCGACGAGTGGCACGTCGCCTCCCTCACGGGGCCGCGCGCCGCCACCGCAGCACAGCTGCACGAAGCTATGCTTACGGCGGGCGTCGAGCCCGGCCGCATCCACGAGCACGCCGACGTTGCGCAGGCGCTCGCCGCCGCGCGCGAGAGCGCCGTAAAAATTGCAGGCGGCGCAGAATCGGGCGCGGAACAGGCTGTTAGAATCGTCGTATTCGGCTCCTTCGTCACCGTGACCGCCGCGCTCGAAGTCTTCGCAGGGGAAGGCATCGCTCGCTGATGCAGCGAAGGACCGGAAGACCCAACACCACCTGAGGGGCCACACGCCATGCAGTTTCCCAATCCGTTCAAAAAAGAGAAGCCGGCCGAACAGGCCGCCGAAGCGCCCCGCATCGAGCCTCAGCTCGGAGGCGAAGGCGGAGAGCCCTCCCCCTGGGATGTCCGCGAGGATCCGCCGGCCTTCAACGTCGTGGGCGAGGAAAAGCCGCTCGTCGAGCCCGAACGCGCTGCCGAGCCCGTTCCGGAGTCCGTTCAGACTCCCGTTTACTCTCCCGCGGCGCCCGCAGCATCTGCGGACCCTGTTGCACCCGCTTCCGAGTCTGCGCCGCGCGGCTCCCTGTTCGTCGAGCCGAAGGCTCCGCAGCCTGCGGCCAAGATCGAGCCGCGCCTCGCGCCCCGCGCGGCGGATGCCGCGCCCGAGACCCGTCTCGTGATCGGCGAAATCGGCAGTGCGCCTTCGCCCGAGGCGCCGCGGCGTCCCGCGCCCGAACCCGAGGCCGCCGCGCCCGCAGGGGACGAGGAGCCGACGGGGAAGAAGCGTCTCAGGATGCCTGCGTTCGGATTCATGAAGAGGAAGGCCGCGCCGCTTTCCGACGAGGTCGAGGACGACGTGCCCGACGAGGAAATCCTTGTCCAGCGCCAGCGCACCCGCTACAGGCTCGTGGGTGCCGCCGCCCTGATGCTCGGCGTCATCGTCGTCTCGCCGCTTTTGCTCGACAGGGAGCAGGACGTCAAGCCGCCCGTCTCGACCGAGATTCCGGCCGTGCCCGAAACGGCGAGGACGACGCTCAACGCCCTGCCCGGCAGTTCGGGCGACGTCGACGTGACGGCTAACGGCGCCGCCGCGGAGCAGTCCACCTCCAGAGCCAACCTTGCCAACGAGGCTCGTCAGCCCGTGAAGACGGAGACGGAGCCCGCGCCCAAGGCCGAGGCCGCCAAACCCGCGCCTGCGCCCGCCGCCAGGTCCGAGCCCAAGAAGGCCGAGGAAAAGCCTGCGAAGAAGAGCTCCGCCACGGACGGCAAGGGCTTCTACGTTCAGGTGCTCGCGACGAGCAGCGAGCGCAATGCCGAAAAGCTCGTCAGGGAGCTTTCCGCCAAGGGCTATCCGGCCTACAAGGTTTCGGTGAGCCAGAAGGCGGGCACGCTCTGGCGCGTGCGCGTGGGCAACTACGCGACCCGTGACGAGGCCCGCGGCGTTCAGGGTACGCTGGTGCTCGACGGCCACACGGGCCAGCTCATCGTCGGCAACAATCCCTAGGCGCCCGCTTGCGCGTAAACGCCTGGGGGCGGGATATCCCGAACGCCCGCCCCCATTCCTGCTATAGTAACGGCTTCATCAATTCTGCAGCCTTTTTCAAGATGACTGAAATCGACTGGATCATCTGTGCCCTGCTCGTTCTTTCGACGGTGGTGGGCATCATGCGCGGCGTCATCCGCGAAGTGCTCTCGATCGTCGGCTGGGTGGCCGGCTTCATGCTGAGCATGAGCTTCGCGGGTGAAATCGCCGACCGCATTCCGCTCGATAGCATCGGCTACATTCCGCGCGTGATCATTGCGGCCGTTCTGATTCTTGTGGCCTGCCTCTTCGTCGTCGGGCTCTTCGGCTTCATTCTGCGCAAGATGCTCGAGGTGGCTGCACTCACCTTCGAGGACCGCATCCTCGGCGCGGCATTCGGCTTCGTGTGCGGCATCATCGTTGTGGCCGCCTGCGTGTTCTTCTTCGGGCTGTCGCAGTCGCTCAGCTCAAGCCGCATGTGGCAGCAGTCCGTCATGATCGGACCTGCCGAGACCGTGATCGAGTGGTCGATGCCCTACATGCCCGAGTGGATTCGGGCGCTCAGAGGCACGAAGGTGACGGGATTGTGACGAATTTCATCAAGGGGACCTTGCACATGCATGGTCCCCTTGGTCGTTTTTAGACGACTTTTTTCTCTCAACTCTCCTCAATCACAGCCTGCCGCCGATCCCTCGTTGGTGCGGCACGGGCTAAAGGAAAAACAAGCATCATGTGCGGGATTATCGGCCTGATGTCCGACACGCCGGTCAACCAGCGTGTCTATGACGCGCTTCACCTCTTGCAACACCGCGGCCAGGACGCCGCCGGCATTGCGACACTCGACGGCCTTCAGTTTCACTTCTTCAAGGGGCTCGGCCTCGTGCGTGACGTCTTCCGTACGCGCAACATGCGCGACCTGACGGGCAGCATCGGCATTGGCCACGTCCGCTACCCGACTCAGGGCAACGCGACGTCGCCTGACGAATGCCAGCCCTTCTACGTGAACGCGCCGTTCGGCATTGCGTTCGCGCACAACGGCAACCTGACGAACGCGGACGACCTGCGCCGCGAACTCTACGACACGGACCGCCGCCACCTCAACACGACGAGCGACTCCGAGGTTCTTCTCAACGTGCTCGCCTCCGAGCTCTCCCGCGCCACGAGCGAGGGCCGGCGGCTGACGAAGACGGCCGTCTTCGACGCGGTTCGCGCGCTGCACCGCCGTGTTCGCGGCTCCTACGCCTGCGTCGCCGTGATCGCGGGCAAGGGCATGCTCGCCTTCCGCGATCCCTGCGGCATTCGTCCGATCTGCTGGGGCTCCAACAAGCTTGAGAACGGCTTCATGGAGTACATGGTGAGCTCCGAGTCCGTGACGATGATCGGCCTGGACTTCAAGACCGAGCGTGACCTTAAGCCGGGCGAGGCCATGTGGATCGACCTCGAGGGCAACGTCTCGTTCTCGCAGTGCGCCGACGAGCCCTCGCTTCATCCGTGCGCCTTCGAGTTCGTCTACTTCGCCCGTCCCGACTCCACGATCGACGGCATCAACGTCTACGCCGCCCGCCTGCGTCTGGGCGAGATCCTCGCCGACCACGTGAGGGAGGCCGTCGACCTCAAGGACATCGACGTCGTGATGCCGATTCCCGACAGCGCCCGCCCGTGCGCCCAGCAGCTCGCCCAGGTGCTCGGACTGCCGTATCGCGAAGGCTTCATCAAGAACCGCTACATGGGCCGTACCTTCATCATGCCCGGCCAGACGGTCCGCAAGAAGAGCGTGCGCCAGAAGCTCAACGCCATGCCCGTCGAGTTCGAGGGCAAGAGCGTCCTGCTCGTCGACGACTCCATCGTGCGCGGCACGACCATGACCGAAATCGTGCGCATGGCCCGCGAGGCCGGCGCCGTCAAGGTCTTCGTGGCCTCGTCCGCCCCTCGCGTCATGTTCCCGAACGTCTACGGCATCGACATGCCGACGCGCTCCGAACTGCTCTGCGGCGACGGCAAAAGCGCCGAGGAGGTCGCGAAGATCCTCGGCGCCGACGCCGTGATCTACCCGCCCGTCGAGGACCTCAACAAGGTGCTCTGCGACATGAACCCGTCGGTCGAGTCCTTCGACTGCTCGTGCTTCGACGGCCGCTACGTCACGGGCGACATCACACCCGAATATCTTGACGCACTCGACGCGAAGGCCGCGGCCGCCAAGACCGCGGTGAAGGCGGCGGGCGCCGACGACTGAAGCAGCCCGAGCCTGCGCTAAAATCGGCACGCATCCGGCACGCACGGAGCGTGCCGATTCTTTATGAAAAATACATTCAGGAGGTCCGATATGGACGATCGCAATTCCGAAGGCTTCTCGACCATCACTCCCGAGGAAGCCAGAGCCATGATGGACGACGGTGACGTCGTCATCCTCGACGTGCGCGAGCCCTCGGAGTTCGCCACGGGCCACGTGCCCGGCGCCATCAACGTTCCTCTGGGCGAAATCCGCATGGGCCGCACGCTTCCCGAATGTCCCGATCTCGACAAGACCGTTCTCATCTACTGCCGCTCGGGCCGACGCAGCGACATCGGCGGCAGGATCATGGCGGCGAGCGGCTACCGCGACGTGCGCAACTTCCTGGGCGTCATCCAGTGGCCCTACGAACTCGTGCGCTGAATGTCGCCTTCGAAATCCGAGGGCCGGCGGATTCGGATTGCAACATCGGGCAGGGGACAATTCCTATACGAAAATCTATATTTAGGTGTAAAATTTTCTACAAATGAGCCGCCTCTCCTCAGGCCCTGAGGCGGATGATGTTTGGAGAAGTCCCGATGGCCCGAACTCTGTACCGGAAGATTCTCGACAAGCACGTGGTGCGCGCGATCGACGCGAACACCGTGCTGCTCTATGTCGATCTGCATTTTGCGAACGAATACACGAGCCCGCAGGCGTTTGCGGGCCTCGTCGAGCGAGGCGTGAAGGCGCCCGTTCCCGACGCGCACCTCTGCGTCGTGGACCACATCATTCCGAGCGCGGACGTCACGCCGCGCGTCATTGCCGACGCGGCCTCGCTGCGTCAGGCCGAAACGCTTGAGGCCAACTGCCGCCGCAACGGCATCGACGCCTTCTACGGCGCGAATGACCCGCATCAGGGCATCGAGCACGTCGTGGTGGCCGAGCAGGGACTCGTGCGTCCCGGCATGGTCGTCATCTGCGGCGACAGTCACACCACGACCCACGGGGCGCTCGGCGCCCTCGGATTCGGGATCGGGACCTCTGAAATCGAGCACATTCTCGCGACGCAGACGCTCGTCTATCGTCTGGCGAAGACGATGCTGATCCGCATCGACGGCGTGCTGCCCGAGGGCAGCACGGCCAAGGATCTGGCGCTCACGGTGCTTCGCACGATAAGCGCCCGTGGTGCGCTCGGACATGTGGTCGAGTATCAGGGCAGTGCGGTCGATGCGCTTTCGATCGAGGGCCGCATGACGCTCTGCAACCTCACGGTCGAGGCGGGCGCCCGAGGCGCCCTGATCGCGCCCGACGAGAAGACGACTGCGTGGGTCGAGGCCCATGTGCCCGATCTTGCGGGAGAGGAGCTTGAGGCCGCCCGCATCTTCTGGCGGACGCTCGCGCCCGACGAAGGCGCCGTCTACGACCGCACGGTGACGATCGACGCTTCGAGCGTCAGGCCGATGGTCACCTGGGGCACAAGTCCCGACCAGTGCACGGCGATTGACGAGCCGATTCCCGAACCCGAATCCTTCGCGGATCCGATTGCGCGCGCAGCCGCCCGTCGCGGGCTCGCCTATCAGGGCCTTGAGCCCGGCATGACGATGGAAGACGTTCCCGTGCAGCACGTCTTCATCGGCTCCTGCACCAATGCGCGTCTTGCGGATCTTCGCGCCGCAGCCGGGATCCTCAGGGGGCGGCATGTGGCGCCGGGCGTCCGCGCACAGGTGGTGCCGGGTTCCATGGAGGTGCGCCGCCAGGCGGAAGAGGAGGGCATCGCGCAGATCTTCCGCGACGCGGGCTTCGAGTGGCGAAAGAGCGGCTGTTCGCTCTGCCTCTGCATGAACGACGACATTCTGGAGGCGGGCGTGCGCTGCGCCTCCACCACGAACCGCAACTTCGAGGGTCGTCAGGGGCGAGGCGCCCGCACGCACCTCGTGAGCCCGCAGATGGCTGCGGCCGCGGCCGTGACGGGCAGGTTCACCGACTGGCGCCGTCTTTGAGAAGGAGCATCAACATGGAAAAGCTGACCTCGCTCACGGCCGTCGCCGCACCGCTTCCGATCGACAACTGCGACACCGACCAGATCATGCCCAAGCAGTTCCTGCGCGGCATCGACAAGTCGGGGCTCGCCCGCGGCGTCTTTTTCAACATGCGCTGCAATCCCGACGGCTCGCCCAGAGCCGACTGCGTCTTCAACAGGCCCGGGTTCGAAAAGACCGCGATCATCTGCGCGGGTCCGAACTTCGGCTGCGGCTCGAGCCGCGAGCACGCCGTCTGGGGCCTGATGCAGATGGGCATCCGAGCCATCATCGCATCGGGCTTCGGCGAGATCTTCTACTCGAACTGCTTCAACAACGGTCTCCTCGCCTGCCGCGTCAGCCCCGAGGACGCCGCGGCGATCATGGCCGCGCTCTCCGACACGACGCCCGTCGAGCTCACGGTCGACCTGGTCGCGCAGGAAATCCGCGCGGGCGACGGCGTCTGGTCCTTCGAGGTCGCGCCGAGACACCGCACCATGCTCATGGAAGGCCTTGACATGATCGCCGCCACGCTGCGCGACATGGATGAGATCGAGCGCTTCCGAGCCGTGCACGAGGCCGAGTTCCCTTGGATGACGGGACTCGCGGGCAAGGCGAAGCGAAGGCTTGAGGGCCGCTGACCAGCGAGAGCTGCATGTACAGGACCGGGATGTCTCCCGGTCCTTTTTTCAAAAAAACGTCCGCATCGCAAGGATGCGGACGTTTCATGAGCGGATTCAGGCTCAGGGCTGCTTGACGGTCACGGTCCTGTGCGACCTGCGGCCGAGGTCATCGACCGCGCTCACGCGGTGCGTCCCCGGCTCGGGCTGCCAGACGACGGAGTCGCCCGCGTCCGAAGCACCGATGAAGCGGTCGTCGGCGAACCAGTAGACGATCTTGGCGTCAGGGGCGAGGCTGGCCCTGAGGACGATGCCCGCCTGCTTCGGGCCCGCCGTGCCCGTGTAGTAGCGCGTGCCAGCGCGCGGGCTCAGGATGGCGGGCGGGGTGCCCGAGACGGCGCCCTCGGGCCTGCATTCGGGCTTCCAGTCGGGAATGGGCGTCTTGACGATGCCCGCCTCAAGGAAGCGCTGCTGGTATTCGGAGGGCCAGGATTCGACGAAGACTCGCCTGACGCCGTCGCCTTCCTCGCAGGCTCTCAGTCCCGTGGCCTCGTCGACGAGGATTTCCTTAAGAAAGCCCGTGTCGCGGATGGGACTCACGCCGGGAATGAACCAGGCGCCGACCGTGTCGGTGCAGCGCACGCGGCCCTGCGCGTCGGGCGCAAGGTCGCCCGTCGAGCGGCAAACGGGCTCGGACCTGACGCCTGCGGGCTGTTCGTCGAAGCGCTTCACGTCCTGAGCGGACATGGCGAACTCGCGGTCCGTGAGAAGGCGCACGGCGGCGCTCCTGAAGACGGGCTGCGCGACGAGCGCACCCTGCAGCCAAGGATCGGGCCTGCCGTTGAAGTTGCCGAGCCACACGACGATGATGTAGCGGCCCGCATAGCCTGCGGTCCAGGCGTCGCGGAAGCCGTTCGAGGTGCCCGTCTTCCAGAGGAGAGGAACGGACACGCCCTCGACCTTGAGGGCCTCTCCGCCCTCGGCGAGCATGCGGCGCACGATCCAGGCGGATTCAGGCGAGAGCATCTGTCTGGCGGCTGCTGGCTCCTCGTCGGGAAGGCGCACGAGCGGACGCAGAAGGCCGCCGTTGCCGAGCGTGCCGTATAGCCTTGCAAGGTCCTCGGCGCTCGCTTCGGCGCCGCCCAGCACGATCGAGAGGCCGTAGTGCTCGCGCGGATGTTTCATCGGAACGCCGGCCTCGCGCAGGAAGTCGTAGAGGTCGGGCCTTATCTCGGAGGCGAGCGTCACGGCGGGCACGTTGCGCGAGTCGTTGAGGGCCTCGACGGCGGGAAGCGGTCCGCGGAAGCGCTTGTCGGCGTTGCCGGGCTGGTAGCCGCGGAAGCTTCGCTGCGAGTCGAGAAGGACGGTGCGCGAGTGGATGAGGCCCTGGTCGAGCGCGAGGCCGTAGACGAAGGGCTTGAGCGTGGAGCCGGGGCTTCTCGCCGCGCGGGTGCCGTCGACTTCGCCCGCAATGGCGCTGTTGAAGAAATCGATGCTGCCCACCTGGGCGAGGACGGACATGTCGCGCGAGTCGACGACGAGCATCGCGCCGTTTTCAATGCCGTAGGGGCGAAGCCGAGCGACGTTTTCGGAGAGGATCTTCTCCATCGACTCTTGAAGCGGCAGGCTCAGCGTGGTCTTGAGGACGGGATCGGGACGCGTGCCCTCGACGAGGCGCGTGAAGTGCGGGGCCTCGAAGGGAAGCGCTCGCGTGCCCCTCACCTTGAGGGGACCCTCGACGACGGGACGCAGGCGCTCGCTCACAAACCCGTCGTTGATCGCCTTCCTGCCCACGGCAAGGCGTGCACGGTCGAAGTTCGGACCCGTGACGGGATGGCGCTTGACGGGGTTCTGGGGCACGACGGAGAGCGCGATCGACTCGGCGACGGTGAGCTGCGAGGCGTGCTTGCCGAAGTAGACGAGCGAGGCGGCCTCGATGCCCTCGACGTTGCCGCCATAGGGCGTCAGGGTCAGATAGGCCGTGAGGATCTCGTCCTTGGTGTAGTGCATGTCGTAGCGCAGCGCCCAGAGCATCTGCTCGAGCTTGCCGCGCCAGCTGCGGGTGTCGAGTCCCTGAAGCCTGCGGGCGAGCTGCATGGTGATGGTCGAGCCGCCGATGCGGCGGGTGCCCGTGAGGGTGGACCAGGCGGCTCGGCCGATCGAGAGGGGATTGATGCCGGGATGCGAGTGGAAGAAGCGGTCCTCGTAGCGCACGACCGCGTCAAGCGCCTCGCGCGACACCGCTCCCTGGAGGACGGGGAGCCTGTAGGCGCCGTCCTCGGAGAGCGTGAGGTGAAGGAGGCGGCCGTCGCGGTCGGTGACGGCCTGGGACCAGTGGGTGTCTTCGGGCACGAGCCCGGGCTTTGGCTGGGTTTTCGCCCAGATCATGAGTCCGCCGCCAGCCGCTGCCGCCAGAACGGCTGCGGCCAGAAGCAGACGGGCAAACCTTCTCATGAGGTGCTCCGTTTGGTGTTGTCCGTGAGGCTCATGGCGTCACGGTGAGGGTCAGGGACTTGTCATGCGCCTTGATCGTCGGATCGGCGCCGTCGGCCGCCTGAACGGCCGGCACCGTATATTTTCCATGCGTTTGCGCTCGAAGTCGATAGGTGAATGTCGATTCCTGATGCTCGAGCATGCAGACGCCGACCATGCGGTCCTCCGGAACCGCAGTCTGGCGGACGTCCACCCCCTGCAGGCTCTCGTCCGTGGAGGCGGGTGCAAAGCCGCCGGGAAAGAGGTCTGTGATGACGACGGGGGATTCGGCGTTGCCCGAGGTGCGGCGCGCGCGGATCTCGACCGTGACTACGTCGCCCGCCTTCACCGACGTGACGGGCTCGCCCGCCTCGTTGAGGATGCGCTTGACGACTTCAAGTCCTTCGTAGGACGCGGTCTTGTGGGGCTCGGCGGGCCAGCCCGCAGCGGTCGTGCTGTGGTAGAGCCCCTTGAGGGAGGCGGCGGACGAGAGGCGGAAGGCGGTGCAGCCCGGCGCCGAAAGCGTCACGAAGCCGTCGCCCTTCGCAAGCGACTCGGCGGGGCGCTTCTCCGCTGCCGGCGCCGTGCAGGCGAGCGTCACCGCATCAAGCTTTCCTGCGTGTGCGCCGTTCGAGGGCGCCGAGAGGAGCGCGCTCGCAAGGAAGGCGCGTTCGCGATCCGTGAGCGACGCAAGCGGCCTCGATTCGAGCGTCTGAAGGAGATGTGCGGTGCCTTCTGGCGTCGGCGCGAGGCGCACGGCCGATGCAAGGGCGGGGATGCCGCCGAGTGTCAGCGTATCGTTCCCCTCGGACTTCGAGACGTCGATCGAAATGGCGGCCTTCTGCAGTTCGTCCGCTTCATCGGTGAGGCGCATCAGGCGGTAGGCGTACGCAATGTAGAGCGCCGCAGGGTCGTTTCGCCAGTCAAGTTCGCGGGCGTCCATGCGGTTTCGGAGCGCCTCGATGCGCTCCGCTTCGAGCGTGCCCTCGCGCGTGAGCTGGGCCAGAGCCCAGGCGGCCGTTCGGGCCTGGCCGAGCGTGTCGGGCGTCAGGCCATCGAGGGCGTTGCTGATGGCGTCGGCAAGCCTGCGGACGAGTTCGGGACGCACGTCACGACCGTTTTCACGCAGCGTGAGCACGAAGTCGAGGGCCCATGTCGTGGCCATGAGGCTCGGGGAGCCCCAGGGCCATGCCGAGAGGCCGTTCCAGCCGAGCTGGCCCTCGATCGTGTCGAGCGCCTTCTGGATGCGGGCGGTCGCATCCCTGCGAAGCGCATCGGCGTCGCCCGCGGGAAGCTTCGCGGCGGGGGCGCCGACGAGCTGCGCCCAGGGCATGGCGGCCGAGAGGGCCGCGTCCGAACTCAGCCAGAAGGCTTCGGGAAGACTGCGAACGAGGCCGTGCGCAAGGGGTAGCGGCGTCGTCGAGACCGTGAGGGAGGTTTCGTTTTCCAAGGGAAGCAGGCGGGCTTTGACGGTCACGTCGGCCGTCTTCACGTCGGCGAGCGGTCCCCAGAGGACGTCATGGGTTCTGAGGGCTGCGGGCCTGATCGAGAAGGACGTCGTGCGCGTGACGGCGGATCCCTTTTCGGGCGTGGCCGTCACGGTGACGGATGCGGCGCCCGGCACTGCGCCTGCGGCAATGTCAAAGCGTGCGGTGGCTTCGCCCGGCGCCTCAAGGACGAGAGGCGCGGAGAGCACGCCTGCGCTCAGTCCTTCGGGCAGGCCTAGCGCCACGGATCCCTTCCAGGGCGCCTCGCCGTTGAGGGAGACGACGCCCGTGAAGACGTCGCCAGGTGCGGCGAACCCCGGCAGGATCGGCGTCAGGATGAAGGGCGCGCGCACGGCCGTGTCGATCGAGGCGCCGCCCACGCGACCCTCGGAGGCGCCCACGGCCATGAGACGCACGCCGCCGTTGAATTCGGATGGGAGCGACACCGTGACGGTGCGGCCCTTTTCATCCGTCTCAAGGCTTCCCGCCCACCAGACGGCCGCGCGATCCATCGTGCGCCTGAAGGGATTGGCCATCGCGTCGGCCGAAATGGCCCTCGAGCCGAAGCCGCCGCCGAAGGGCGCCTCGCCCGGAAGCTTCATGCCTTCGGGCATCAGGCCTTCGAGCGTCTGGCGCGTGTCGACCTGAAGTCCTCGGTCTTCGAGAAGCGCATGAACGGGAGACGGCGTCCTATAGCCCGTGAGCGACAGAATGCCCGTGTCGACCGCCCAGAGGAAGACGCGCCCCGGCGCATCTGACTTCACCGTGACCTTCAGCTCGCGCGTGTCGGGCACCACGGCGGGCGCCTCAAGCTTCACGCCGAGCGTGCGGGGCTTCATGTTGAGCGTCACGGGCGCGGTCGCCCTGGCATAGGCCTTGAGGAAGCGCGCGGCATCCTTCGAGGAGCGCACGAGCGAGGCGCTCAGGAAGGCGCGCCCGCTGTAGCCTTCGGGCACCTCCATCTGCGCGGCGTTCGTGCCTGCGCTGACCTTCACCCACTTGGAGACGAGCACTCGATCCGCTTCAAGCGTCACGAGCGCCAGACCCTCGAAGGGCGACACGATGTCGAGACGGGCGAATTCGCCCGCTTCATAAGTCGACTTGTCTGAAACGAGCTTTGCCGTGGCGGCGGGCAGGTCGCCCGAAAGGGCGGGGCGCAGGTCTTCGCCTGCGACGTGATAGGGCAGGCGCGCGAGCACGCGGCCCTGTTCGTCCTTGACGACGAGGGAGAAGTCGCCTGGCGCCGAGGTGTTGAGCGAGGCCGTCGTGCGGCCGTTGGCGTCGGTCGTGACGGCGGATTCCCTCACGGGGCGCTCGACGCTGCGCTCGTCGTAGCGCAGGCGTCCCGTGCTGTCGGAGGCGAGCTCCGTGACGGACTGGCGTGCCATGACGGCGAGGGTGAGCGGCCTGTCGGCGCAGGGCTTGAGGAAGCGGTCGACGAGCAGGAATTCGAACGTGCGCTCCTCGTCCCTCGTGATCCAGCTGAAGGCCTCGGGTGCGGGCATGTCGACGCCGCCCTTTCTGATGGTGGATTCCGCGTGCCTGCGCCAGCCGAGCATGGTGTCGGCGGGAGAGATCAAAAAGCCGACGTTTTCCGTGGCGGCCCTGATGCCGCCGTTTTCGAAGCCCTCGAGCAGCAGACGGCCCTTGAGCGTGCCCGCAGTGGAGGAGAGCGGCAGCGTGAGGGATGCGCGGCCTTCGGCGTCCGTCTCGACGGACTTCACCTTCACCTCGTCGAGCGTGCCCTCGAAGGGCGCGGGGTCGACGAAGGTCCAGCCGGGGAGCTCGGGGAACGAGATGTCGCGGGCGGGCGAGAGAACGAGGCGTGTGCGCATGGCCTTCTTCGCAGCGGGGGCGCCGTAGGACATGGCGAGCGTGGCGTCGATGCCGAGGTCTCCGGGCTTCATCCAGCCGGGCGCCCCTTGGACCATGCGGGCCGTAAGGCGCATCGCCTCGGGCGTGAAGTCGCCGATCGCCGCATGGTGGGTGGAGAGCACGACGTCGCCCGCGAGCAGGTCGATGCGGATTTCGCCCGGCACGGCGTCCGTCGGAATGGTCCAGTCGGCCGATGCGGTGCCTTCGGGCGTAAGTGCGGGGGCGGTCTCGAGCATCGTGCGGCACGCGGCGTCGGTGATGCGCAGCGTCACGGGCATGCCTGCGGGGAGCCTGTGCCAGTCCGCGGTCTTCACGATCATGCCTGCGTGCACGGTTTCGCCGGGACGGTAGATGCCGCGCTCCGAGAAGACGAGGCCCGTGAGGCCGTCCTCGGAGACGAGGCGCCCTGCGGTGCTGAAGTCGTGGTCATGGTCGACGTTGGAGGCGTCGGAGAGCGAGAGCCAAGCGAGGTCGCCCGTTGCTTCGTTCGTGACGACGACGGCGGCGGGCGCCTTTTCGCGTTCGAGTCCGCGCGTCGTTGCAAAGCGTGCGGCGCCGGTTTCGTCCGTCGTGACGGTTTCGAGAGGGACGCCGTTGGCACCGAGCAGCACGGCGCGAAGGCCGGCGGCGGGAACGCCCCTGACGAGGTCGGCCGCATGGACGACGTGGCTGCCGTCGCGGGAGGTCTTGGCGATGAGGGCCGTGTCGGTGACGAGCACGCGTTTGGCGGCGATGGCCGCAACGCCCCAACCGTCCTTCGTCTTCTTCTCGCCCGTGAGCGTGATCTGGAAGAGCCCTGCGCGTCCGCCGGGAAGCTTCGCCTCGTCGAGCGGGAGCGACGCAAAGCGCCTTCCCGCCGCAACGGGAATGACGCCGTCGGCAGCCTCGGAGAGGGCCTCGGCATTCGTGACGGTCTCGTGTGCGCGCCAGTTCTGGGCCGTGAGCGCAAGGTAGGGATCCCTGATGCGCTCGATGCGCCAGCGGATGCGGTCGACGCCGTCGGCCATGAGCGTGAGGGTTCTCGAGCCCGAGAGCGTCATCATGCTGCCGGGCTGCAGGAATCCGACTGCGGCGCCGGGGTCGGCCGCCGCAAGGACGGTCGTCCAGCCGTCGGAGAGCACGGCGCCCTTTTCGGGACCGAAGCCCGCGGGAAGCGCCAGATGGAGGAAGTCGCCGGGCCGGGCCTTGAGAAGAAGGCGGATGCTGTCGGACGGGGTGTCGGGGTCCTGCGCGATCGAGACGGGGACGGGCGTGCCGCGCGCGAGTACGTCGGGCGTGACGGCGGGTGCTCTGCGCCAGTCGGTGGGCGAGACGGCCTCCTCGTTCATGCGTGCGGGCAGAGCCGTGACGCGCATCGCCGCGACGATGTCCGAGGGCTTCGTGAGGAGCGAGGGCCTGAGCACGAGCTCGTAGACCTGCTCGAGCGTTTCGGTGCGCGTCGGACTGAGCGAGGCCTCGCCCATCTTGTAGAGGCTGTCGGCGGCAGGAATCGTGTAGCTCACGAACGCCTGCCGGAATCCCGGCTGCACGACGGGATGGCGGCCGTCAGCTGCCGTCCACTTGCCCGCGGCCTTCGGGAAGGTGATGCGGACGTTGGTCGCGTTGCCGAGCGTGCGCACGGGGAGCTTCATGTAGAAGCCCGTGCGGAAATGGTTCCAGATGAAGACGGGCTTGCCGAACGTGAGTCCGCTTCTTGAGGGGACGTCGACCTTGACCGAGGCCTCGAAGGCCTTCGTGTCGGCGATGGTCGTCGAGAACAGGGCGTCGACCGTAAGGGCGCGCTCGCCCGAGACGGCGGGGTCCATCCAGAAGGTCGCGAACCCCGACGTCATCGTGAGGGGCGGCGTCGTGAAGTCGATCACGGGCGTGTTGAGCGTCGTTGCGGAGGGCAGGCGCAGGCCCGAGAGGTCGACCTTGAAGGTTGTGCGCTCGGGCCAGGGCTCCTCGGGCGTGAAGGCGAGTGCGCCCCGGGCCTCCCAGCGCCAGACGCCTTCGACGGCGGGCGAGAGCGAGACGCCCGTGACGCGCGAGGAGACGAGGCCGAAGAGCCTGCTGCACTTCGAGGCGGCCTCATTGCCGTATTTGGCCCTGCAGGGCGTCATGTCGGGGGAGAGCTTCACGACGAGCGGCGAGCGACTGTGCTCGGGCAACGAAACCTCGGCCTTGAGCCAGGCGGGCGGCACCGTGGCCGAAAGGGCGGCCGCAGCTTCAAGGGACGCCAGAGTGAGAATGGAAAAGGTGAACGTCGGGACGGTTCGCATGTGGTCTCCTCCGAAAATGGTCCGGCATGTCATCCTCCCACTATAGTCCTCGCTTTCGCAGGGAACCATGAGCGTAACTACCTGACACAGAGGAGCTTGCGGATTCGGCGTGATTTGGGATCACGCATCCGTTGTGAGGAGGCCGGCCTCAGCGGAGCATGCGCGCGTGTGCGGCCTCGCCTCTCAGGTCGCCTTCGGAGCGTACGGGCCTGCCCGAGAGCATCTGGGCGGGCACGACGCAGAGCTCCGCGTAGTCGGAGGCGCTGATGCCGCTGCGTTCGGCATAGGGCTTCACGAAGGAGACGGCGGCGCCGATGCGTTCGGCGAGCAGCGTCGCGAGCGTTTTCCCGGGCCTCAGGAAGTAGACGGCGTTGTTCGTGCGCAGGACGGGCGCGCAGGCGACGCCTTCGGAGGCGGAGAGCACCATGGCGCCGATGACGGTCTGCAGAAGGTCCTTGGGGCGCAGGCTGCCGGGGATGTCGTGAGGGTCGTCCATGCGGCCGCCTCGGGACTTGTACTCGACGGCGAGCACGCCGCCAGCCCTGAGGGCGATGACGGCGTCGGGCTGTGCGTAGAGGCCTCCCGCCTGAAAGGTGCGGCGGTCGGATTCGCGGCAGAGGAGCTCGCCCTCGTCTGCGGGCAGGAAGGGCACGAGGCGCAGGACGGGGTCGTCGAGCCTGTTGACCGCTTCGGCGGGGAAGAACACCGCCTCGACGCCGATGCCGAGCATGTCGGCGTGTCCCGTGGAAAGGCCCTGCCTCACTATGAAGGGAAGCGTCTTGAGAAACTCCCACTCGGGCATGGGCGGCACGACGGGCACGGCGGGGACGGGCGCGGGTTCGGGTTCGCGCCTGAAGGCGGGCTCGGGCCTCGGTGCGGGATCGGGTTCGGGCTTCGGTTCAGGGGCGAGCACCGCAACGTCGGGCTCGCGTCTGGGTTCGGGAGCGGCCTCCCTGCGGGCGGCCGCGTTCGGGACGTTCACGCGCTCGGTGTAGGACGTGTGCCTGATCTCCTCGATGTCCTCGGCGTCGTTCTCGTCTGACTCGAGCATTTCGAGTGCGAGGCGGTCAGCCTCGAGCGGGTCGGGGCGCGAGAGCTTCGGAGCGGCCCTCGTCACGGGGCCGTCGCCTTCGGGAAGGCCGGCGGCGATCTTCGAGAGGCCGATGTTGCGCCTTGCCTGCCTGCGTCTGGCGGCGAGCCACATCGCAAGGGCGACGAGAAGCACGAGCAGGAACCCCGCGGCCGTCATGATGCGGTCGGGGGAGAACTGCTGAAGACCTGCGAGGATCGCGTTCACGTTCATCGTCCTCGTCCCTTTTTCTGAGCTGGTCTGAAGTTCCTGCCTGCGGCGGGGCGGCCTGCGTCCCTGCCGCCCTTGCGGCGGGCGTCGGACGGCGCATAGCGCGGTGCCGTGCCGCGGGGCGCGGCGAGGAGCGCGAAGACGGTGGGAAGCTTGGGCAGCGCACGTTCCTCGGGCATGAGCGCGGCCCAGGCGCGGACCGTCATCGTGCGGATGGATTCATGCTCGCCCGTCACGTCTGTCGCGACGGTGACGCGGGTGTCGGGGGCGAGCGTGGAGACGAGGCTCTCGAGCATCGCGCCGTTTCGGTACGGCGTCTCGATGAAGAGCTGGGTCTCGGAGCGGCGGCTCTGGGTCTCGAGGTCCTTGAGGGCCGCAGCGCGCTCGTCCGCATGCACGGGCAGGTAGCCGAGGAAGCGGAAGCGCTGGCCGTCGAGTCCGCTCGCCATGAGCGTCATGAGAATCGACGAGGGGCCGACCCACGGCACGACGCGCAGGCCAAGCTCCTGGGCCCTTGCAACGATCTGTGCGCCCGGATCCGCAATGCCGGGACAGCCCGACTCGCTGACGATCGCGGCATCCTCGCCCGCGAGGACGGGCTCGAGCCAGCGGTCGATCAGGGCGGGGTCGGGATCATGTCCGATCTCCTCGATCCTGAGCTCCGAGATGGGGCCGGGATGGCCGAGCAGCTTCAGGTAGGCGCGCGCATTCTTGGCCGCCTCGACGAAAAAGAGGCGGATGTCTGCGGCGCGGGTGCGCACGGCGGGCGGAATGGCGGCTTCCAGCGTGCCGTCGGCGATGAGGTTGGGAAGGCAGTAGATCGTGCCGGCCATGGGAGGTGCTCCTCAATCAGGCGTCGAGGCCGGGGAGGACTTCAACGCCCGCGCGGGTGAGAAGCGTGGTGAGCGCCATGAGCGGCAGGCCGATCAGGGAGGTCGGGTCGTCCGACTTCACGCTTTCCATGAGCGCGATGCCGAGGCGCTCGATCTTGGCGGCGCCGGCGCAGTCGAAGGGCTTCTCGCGCTCGACGTAGGCCTCGATGGCCTCGTCGGAGAGCGTGCGCATGCGGATCGTCGTCTGGGACTTGACGCGCTCGGCGCGGCCTTCGGCGTCAATGACGCACAGGGCCGTCGTGAACACGACGTCGTGGCCCTGCATGCTCTTGAGCTGGCGGACGGCGTTCTCGTGCGTGTGCGGCTTGCCGAGCTTGACGCCGTTGAGGTCGGCCACCTGATCGGAGCCGATGACGACGGCGCCGGGGTGCTTGTCCCAGATTGCGCGGGCCTTCATTTCGGAAAGGCGCATCGCGGTGTCCTGCGGCGTTTCGCCGGGCAGGGAGGATTCGTCAATGTCGGGGCTTTCGCACGTGTAGGCGATGCCGAGACGGTCGAGGAGCTCGCGGCGGTAGCGGGAGCTCGAGGCGAGGATGAGTGCTTTTGTCATAATGCAGGAATTGTAGCGGGAAGTCCCAAGGCGGGCGAGCGAAATTCCCGCCGCCTGCGCGTGAACAATGTATCCTTTCAGGGCGCCCGTTCCGGGCCTGAAAGTTTTACTGAGGATGACCATGTCTCTTACGCTCGATGTTTTCGAAATCGCCCGCACCCGCCAGACCGTGGAGGGCACGCTTGAGCTTGACGAAATGCCTGAGCTCGCGCACTTCATTCAGGCGCTCGAGGGCTCCCTGAAGTTCAGCGTGACGGGACTCGGCATCGTTGAGCGACTTCCCGCCGCAAGTCTCTCGTTCGAGGGCACGGTCGTCATGCAGTGCGCGCGCTGCAACGAGCCCGTGAGCGTTCCCGTCAGCCGCGAACTCGTCTTCCGCTTCACGAAGACCGAGGCAGAGGCCAATGCGCTCCCGCTCGATGAAGAGGGTGATGATGAGGAGGTTATCGTCGGCAGCCGCAGTCTCTCCGTCGCCGACTGGGTTCAGGAGGAGGCGATCCTGTCGCTTCCCGCCATGCCGCTTCACGACGACTGCGAGATGGACTATGAAAACACGAGCGACGAGGTGGTCGAGGCTGAAAAGCCCAATCCCTTCGCCGCTCTCGCCGCGCTCAAGCACTGAGCCCGAACACCACGCCTTGTGAAGACGCCCGCCCGGCATTTGATTCGGAGCGGGTTTTTCCTTGTCTTTTCGGGCTTAGGCTGAGCGGCGTCGGACGCGGTCGCAAGCGAGGCCATGAGCATGGAATGCACAGACCGGCCGAAATCTCCAGCAGGCCCCGTCGTCGGTTCTGGTCCTGAATAAAAATCGCCCGGCTCACACAAGCCGGGCGACGGATGCGTCTGATGACGTTGGCGATGACGACGGCTTTGGAGACGTCAGGCGGTGGCGGCTTCCATCTTTTCCGTGGCCTCGACCGCGAGCTTGGAGGCGGCGGGCAGGATGGACATGCACATGGCGATGATCGGATCGACGATGAATCCGGGGAACGCCTGCTTGAAGAATTCCTCGATTTCCTCAGGCGTGCGGGCGAAGATGCCGCTCATCAGGTAGCCCAGCGTGAGGAAAGACGCCGTGAAAAGAGCGCGGCTCTCTTCGTCCATCCTGGAAAGTGTCTCGCTGAGAAGCTTCGCGTAGTGTTCGCCTGCAGTGGGGCCATCGTAATCGCCTTCGATGACGGGGGCGAAGTGCTTCTTGAGAAGGGAGCCGTCGTCCTTCTCGGGTGTGTGATGCACGAGGAATTCCGAAAGCGTGGCAAGGCTGGGAAGGAAGGTTTCGGTAGTGGCGTCTGCCAGATGGAGCTTCTTGAAGTGTTCCTTTGCGGCGGCCTCGTCCTTCAGGAAATGATTGACGGCGGTGAGTGCGCATGAGAGCGGAAGACAGATGTCCTGATTCGCTTCGGCACTTTCGCATGCCTCGTCGAAGCTCCTGCACATCTGCATCACGGGGTCGTCGGATTCGACGAGTTCCACGCCGGCGACGATGCCGGCCAGATGGAGGGCGAGTCCCCGGTCGGAGGCCGCAAGATCGTCAGACTCCGCGAGACGGGAGCTCGCGCGGGAGTCGATGTCTTCGGGACGACAGTCGAGCATGGCGGCCAGGGCGGAGACGAGAAGGGCAAGAGCGACTCTGGCGGGATGGTCGGCCTTCTGGCTCACGGCGCGCTGAAGGTTCCAGAACTGCTCGAAAACGGCATCGAGCTCTCGGTCGAAGGGCGAGAAGCGGCGGGAGACTGCGGCGAGCACGTCGCTTGCCGTGCGGGACTCGTTGAACTGCCTGAGCACGGCCGGAATGAAAAGCGGCTGAATGCCGGAACTCTCAAGGTTTTTCTCGAGAACCTTCGGGTCGTCGTTCGAGAGGTCTCGAAGCACCGAGACGATCCTGTTGTGGCACCACGCAAAGCAGGCGCGGGAACTCGACGAAAGGCGCTGCAGGCTCTTGTTGAGCTCGGCGACGCTAGCGGCCTCGGTCGGAAGTTCGATGAGGCTGCCCCGGAAGTCGGCGTTCATGCCGAGTTCGCCGAACATGATCTCGAGAACCCCCTGAAGGTCCCAGTAGGCGCCCATGAGACCCGTGAGGTCGCTGTTGTCGTAGAGATAGTGCTCGATGGGATCCTCATCGTCGTCGGGATCCGCGCCGGTGACGATGGACGAGGAGGAAATCGCGCCCCAGATGACGTCGAGCGAGACGACGAGCGGATTGCTGTCGTCTCCGAGCGTTCCCGCGAGCTCGCGAATCATGTCTGCGAGGGTTCCGCTCTCGGCGGCCGCGTCACGGTCGAAGGCTTCCGCATCGTCGGCAAGGTCTCCGATGGCCTTGACGGCAGTCTCCAGAACGTTGTTGTCTTCAGCCGTCAGGCCGAGTGCGGCGACGATGGCGGCGGATCCGCAGTGGATGTGCGCATAGAAGGGGCGCAGCGATTCGGGAAGCGCCTTGTAGGCGGTCAGAACGGCGGAAGTCGTGAACTCGGAGGGCGATTCGGTTTGAGGTACCTGCATGGGGAATCCTTCGATTGAAAAAACTGCCAGACTGAAAGTATGCGACAAATCGCCGGCATTCGCGTGCTTGGCAGGGTAATGCCTGAGATTGCGCGGGTTGGGCACTGCTTGTTTTTGGGATCAGCGCCGCCAGTTTTTGTACGGATTCCTTGCGAGCATCGAGTTGTAGTAGCGCGGATCGCCCGTCACCTCCTCGCCGATCCACTCGGGCTTCTCGAAGGAAGCATCCACGGATGGCAGCTCGATCTCGGCCATGACGAGGCCCTCGTTGTCGCCGAAGAATTCGTCCACCTCCCAGACGAAGCCCGCAAACGGAATCTTCGTGCGGGTTTTGTCGATGACGGGCTTTTCGGCGAGTTCGTCGAGCATGGTCCGGGCCTCGTTGTACGGGATCTCGTACTCGTACTCGGGATGCGCGATGCCGCTTCCGCGTCCCTTGATCGTGAGAAAGCCCTTGTCGCCCACGGTTCGCACGCGCACCGTGCGGTTCCTGTCGCTGCAGAGGTAGCCCTGAGCGTAGCGCACGGCGCAGCCGAGCTTCCGCCAGCCGTCCGACTTCACGAGAAACTTGCGTTCGATTTCAATGCCCATGATTCTGGTCCCTCCATTCCATTCAGTGCGCTTCGAGCGCCGCGAGCACGGTCTGCACGAGTGCGAGGCGATTTTCGGGCGTTGCGCCGCCCGAGTCGATCCTCAGCTTGTCGGGCCCGAGCATGCGGGCGTCCTTCCTCGACTGCAGGAAGCGGATGAGTGCCATCGGCTCGACGGCGGGCCTTGCCGTGAATGTGATGACGGTCGCCGTGTCGGCGCAGTCGATCTTGCGCACGCCGAGCGCTTCGCAGCGAAGGCGCAGCCTGTGGATCTGAGTGAGTCTCTGCGCGGCCTCGGGAAGCTTGCCGTAGCGGTCGGCGAGCGATTCGGTCGTGCGGATGATGTCCTCGACACTCGTCGCGGACGAGAGCTCCTTGTAGAAGCCGAGGCGCTGCGAGACGTCCGAGACGTAGCTGCTCGGCAGCAGTGCGGGCGCATGGAGCGAGATTTCCGTGGTCGGCACGAGGGGCTCCGTGAAGTCGGGAAGTTCTCCGCGCTTGAGTGCCTTGACGGCATTGGCGAGCATGCGGCTGTAGAGGTCGAACCCGACCTCGGCGATCTCGCCCGACTGGTGTTCGCCTAGCACTTCGCCCGCGCCTCGGATCTCGAGGTCGTGCATGGCGAGGTAGAAGCCGCTGCCGAGTTCCTCAAGGGACTGGATGGCTTCGAGGCGCTGCTTCGCCTGCTTCGTCGTGGCGCCCGATGGCGGGGTGAGCAGGTAGGCGTAGGCCTGATGGTGGCTTCGGCCGACGCGGCCGCGCAACTGATGGAGCTGTGCGAGGCCTAGCTTGTCAGCCCGCTGCATGATGATCGTGTTGGCGGTCGGGACGTCGATGCCCGTCTCGATGATGGTCGTGCAGAGGAGCAGGTTGTAGCGCTGCTGGTAGAACTCGCGCATGATGTGTTCGAGCTCGCGCTCGCTCATCTGTCCGTGCGCGACGGCGATGCGCGCTTCGGGAATCAGTGCGGCGAGCTGCTCGCGGCGGTTCTCGATCGTCTCCACCTCGTTGTGCAGGAAGTAGACCTGGCCGCCGCGCTTGAGTTCGCGGATGACGGCCTCGCGGATGAGGCCCGGCTCCTCGGCGTGCACAAAGGTCTTGACCGCCAGACGGCGCTCGGGGGCTGTCGCGATGACGGAGAAGTCGCGGATGCCTTCGAGGCTCATCGAGAGCGTGCGCGGGATCGGCGTGGCTGTGAGCGTGAGGACGTCGACCTCGGCGCGCAGCTTCCTGAGCGTCTCCTTCTGGCGAACGCCGAAGCGGTGTTCCTCGTCGATGATGACGAGGCCCAGGCGCTTGAAGGACACCTTGTCGGTAAGAAGCTTGTGCGTGCCGATCACGATGTCGACCGTGCCGTCGGCGATGCCTTCGAGCGCCTTCGTCGTCTCCTTGCCCGTCCTGAAGCGGGAGAGCTCGGCGAGGCGCACGGGCCAGGGCGCGAATCGGTCGCGGAAGGTCTGGGCATGCTGCTCGGCGAGCAGGGTCGTCGGGCAGAGCACGGCCACCTGCCGGCCCGCCGAGACGGCGACGAAGGCCGCGCGCAGCGCGACTTCGGTCTTGCCGAAGCCCACGTCGCCGCAGACAAGGCGGTCCATCGTCTTGCCCGTCGTCATGTCGTTGAGGACGGCGCCGATGGCGGCCGCCTGGTCGGGCGTCTCGTCGAATGCAAAGCCCTCGCAGAAGGCCTCGTAGTCGCTGATGTCGATGGGGAAGACGACGCCCTTGCGGGTCTCGCGCAGCGCATAGAGGTGCAGGAGCTCGGCCGCCGTGTCGCGGACCTGCTCGGCCGCCTTCCTTCTCGCCTTTTCCCAGTCGCCGCGTCCGAGAGCGTGCAGCGGGGCGTTCTCGGGATCGGCGCCCGAGTAGCGCGAGATGAGGTGGAGGTTGGCGATCGGCACGAAGAGCTTGGCCTCGTTCTTGTAGTCGATGCGCAGAAGCTCGGCCTCTCCGTCGGGCGTGTCCATGTGCACGAGCCCCTGATAGCGGCCGATGCCGTGCTCTAGGTGCACGACGGCATCCCCGATCTTGAGTTCGGAGACGTCGCGCACGATCATTTCGATGTTGGTCGACTGGCGGTTGCGGCGCAGACGCGAACGCCTCGGGCTGGCGGCATAGAGCTCGGTCTCGGTGAGGATCGCCGTACCGGGATTCTCAAGGAGGCTGCCCGCAAAGAGCGGCGCGGCCGCAAGGCCCACGGGCGCGTCGCCCGCGAGGAAGTCCGCCCAGTTTTCGTACTCCGTGAATTCGAGGCCCGACGCCCTGAAGAGCTCGCCCATCGTGCCCATGCGGCCCACCGAGGTCGCAACTATGAGCGTGCGGCGGCCCCGCGTCTTCTCGGTCGTCGTGAAGGCGATGAGGTTCGAGACGGGGTTCTGGCTCTTGCGGTCGACCGCAACGCCCTTGAGGGCGAGCGCGTCTTCGGGGGCTCCCTCGCGCCTGAAGGTGAAGCGCGCGAACTTCGAGAGGCTCGTGAAGAACGCTTCGGGCGTGAGCCAGAGCTCCTCGGGCTTCATCGCGGGACGGTCCGCGTCCGTTTCGAGCATGCGCTGGCGCGAGAGCGTCTCCTTCATGAAGCCAGCAAGCGCGGTCTGCACGTCGCCCACGAGCACGACGCGCGTGCCCGCCGACAGATAGTCGGCCAGCGTGGCCGTCTGCTCGAAAAAGAGCGGCAGATAGTATTCGATGCCCGGCGGCAGGACCCCGTTGCCGATGTCGCGGTAGACGAGGCTTTTGCCCGGATCGCCTGCAAAGCGCGTGCGCCAGCGCTGCCTGAAGCCCGTGACGGCCTCGGGCGTCACGGGGAACTCGTGGCCCGGAAGCAGCCTGATCTCGTTGACGGCCTCCATGGAGCGCTGCGTCTCGACGTCGAACCAGCGGATCGACTCGATCTCGTCGTCGAAGAGGTCGAGGCGGAAGGGCCGGTCGGAGCCCATCGGGAAGACGTCGATGATGCTGCCGCGAACGGCGAATTCACCCGCCGCGAGCACCTGCTTGACGCCTGCGTAGCCTGCGGCGGCGAGGTTCGAGCGAAGGCCCTCGACCGAGAGCGTGTCGCCGGGACGGAAGAAGAAGGTGTTCGCGCCCACGTAGGCGACGGGCGCCATGCGCTGGGCGGCCGTGACGGCGGAGGCGATCACGACGTCGAGGCCCTTCGTGCCCGAGGTCATGCGGTAGAGGGTCTCAAGGCGCTCGGAGACGATGTCCTCCTGCGGGGAGAGCACGTCGTAGGGGAGCGTCTCCCAGTCGGGGAGGCTTCTGACGCCGAGTTCGGGACTGAACCAGGGGATCTCCTGCCCGAGCCTCACGGCGTCGAGCGGATCTGCGCAGATGACGAGGAGCCTTTCATGCCTTGCGCGGCACTTCTCGGCCATCTGCGAGAGCGCGAGTGCGTCGGGTGCCGCCGTGCCGATGGGCAGCGCGTACCTGTCGCCGGGCCCGAAACGGAAGATGTCTTCGGAAATCAGGTCTGGGATTGCGCTATTGGACATGTGTGGGCTCCGTTTTGTGTCTTGAGTCGGAAGTGACGATAGCACAAACCGGAGGACTCTCAGAGGGCGGTCGACAGGCGAGGGGCGACACCTTCGGCCGATATGCCGTAGGATTAGGTGAAGGCCGCCCGATCTGCGAGCGGCCGATGGAGGCCCGACCATGCTGAGAGCTCATCGATGCAGACGTTATGCGGCGCGCTTGAAGGAACTCATCCGCTGCACGCCCGTGGATCCGCTTCTTCTCACCGAGGGAGAGGTGACGGACCTTGCGTGCCTTCACGCCGACAGCACGCGCCCGACGGCCGGCGAATGCCTCCTTCATGACGACAGGTCTCCCGTCCTCCTTCTCTCCTCCCTTCATCCCGCTCCCGAGACTCTATGGGACGAGGACCTCGCGCTTCTCACGCTTCTTCTCGAGCATTTCGGCCTTCGTCCGAGCATGGAGACGGGGCTTGCGCTCTACACCGCAGTCCTCTGCCGAAGCGCGGGCTTCACCGACTGCCCCGAATTCGAGGGCTTCGAGCGCCCCGCACTGCCCGAGGGCGCCGACCTCGGCACGCTGCTTGTCGATTTTCTATATCCCGAAAGCAAAAATCCCGGCGTCTGGAAGACGCCGGGATTCGGAGTGCAGGATGCGGCGGAGTTCGCCGCGGGCTAGACCTTAGAAGCGGTACTGACCCTGGATGCCGATGATGTAGGCATCAAGCTTGCGGAACTTGCCGATTTCCTCATGGTTGGAGTTGTAGAGGCTACGTTCATGCACGCCGTGCAGGTGAGCGAAGCCCACGTCCGTCTGGAAGTCCTTCGTCCAGTGGAAGGAGGAGCCGATGGCGAACCACCAGCGGTCGGCGTCGGGAATCGTGCCGGTACGCGTGTACTTGTCGTCGATCGTAGACGTTTCGTAGGCGATGCCCCCGCGCAGCGTCCAGAAGCTGTTGATGCGGGCGTCGTAGCCGACGGCGTAGAGGTACGTGTCCTTCCAGTTCTTCTCGGACTCGAAGTTCTTGTGCTTGGTTTCGATCGTCAAGGATTTGAAGCTCGACCAGTCGGCCCAGCGCATGGTGCCGTAGAGGCTCAGCCAGTCGTTGACGTCCCAGGCGGCGGAGAGCATGGCCCAGGCGGGGGCGTCCATGGAGACCTGAGCATCCATGGAGGTCGGAAGCTTGCCGCCAAGCTTGCTGTCGGTATTGAGCGTGCCGTTGACCGTGTGCCCCACGGCGGAGCGGTAGGAGGCACCGATGCGGACGTTTTCAACAGGCGTCCACATGGCGCCGACGTTCCAGCCCCAGGCGTCGCCGGAGACCTTCGTGTAGGCCATGCCTGCATAGAGCTCCGTCCAGTTGAAGCCGAGGTCGGCCTTCACGTACTGGTAGGAAATGCCGGCACCGAGCGAGACCTTGTCGGAGAGCTTCCAGGCAAAGGACGGGTTGAAGTCATAGACCTCGATCTTGGCTTCCGTGCCTTCGCGGGACTGCTCCCAGTCTTCGCCGTATTCGGTGGAGAGGCCGAACGGCACCGTGAAGCCGAAGCCGATCCAGGTCACGTCGTTGATCTGGTGCGAGATGAAGAGGTTGGGCACGGCTTCGGCGTGCTTGCGGCCGTTTTCGTCATGGATGGAGCCGCCGTCCTTGGCGTTGTAGTCGAGATTGAGGCCGACGCCGACGAAGCCGAACTGGGCCTGCGTGCCCGTGTGAAGCGTCATCGTGGCGGGGTTGTAGTAGAGGCCTGAGACGTCAGTGCCGTCGACACCCATGCCGGCGTAGGCGCGGCCGAGACCGAGAGCGGACTGCTCCGTCAGCTGGAAGCCGCCGGCAACGGCGGCGGAGGAGAAGGTGGCGGCCACGGCGGCGGCAGCGGCGGCGCGGATGAAATTCTGATGCAAGATCTGCTCCTGGTATGGATTGGAGTGCGCGACACATGTCGCTTTTCGGGCTTTTTATGCGTGTTTTCCCGAACGAGGTGTGCACCCTAACACATTGCAACAGAGTTTTAGAAGCGGGCTAATCCGTCAGCATGATGAGTCCCCTGAAAGACGAAAAGCACCGTCAAGCCCTCTGGGAGAGGGTTTTCGGTGCTTTTTTAATCCTGAAGGACTACCTTAGAACAGGTACTGCATCTGGGCGGAGAAGATGTAGGAGTCGAGCGACTTGAATTCGCCGATCTTCTTGCCGCCGACCTTGTCGTAGAGGTCGGTGTCGCCGACGCCCTTGATGTAGGTGGCGCCGAAGTCGAACGTCAGGTTGTCCGTGTACTTGTAGGAGGCGCCGCCCGAGAACCAGACGCGGTCGGTGTCGGGAATGACGGCCATGCGGTACTGGTTTTCAACAGGCCCCTGGTCGTAGGCCACGCCGCCGCGGACAGTCCACTGGCCGTTGAGCTTGTAGTCGGCACCGACGGAGAAGAACCACGTGTCGTCCCAGTTGTTTTCGACGACGGTGGTGCCGAGCTTGGTGCCGGCAAGGTCAAGGTTCTGGACGTTGAGAGAGCGGAAGTTGGACCACTTGGACCAGCGGGCCGTACCGGAGAGGCGCAGGGCGTCAGTGGCCTCCCACGTGGCGGAGAGCGTGACCGTGTCGGGCGTCTTGATGCGGACTTCCATGTCGCTTCGCAGATTGCTCACGTCGGGGGCATAGGGATTACGGAGATCATTGGGAACATTGCTGAGGGTCGTATGGCCGTCGGCGTTGTGAGCGATGTGCGAGCGGTAGGCGAGACCGAGGCGGACGGTCTCGACAGGTTGGAACATCACGCCCACGTTCCAACCCCAGGCCCAGCTGTCGCCCTTGACGTTGGAGTTGATTGTATGGCCGTTTTTGCTAACGATCATGCCGGAGCCAAGCTCGGCCTTGGCGTACTGGAGCGAGACGCCGCCGCCGACGCTGAGTTTTTCATTGACCTTCCAGGCCAGGTTCGGGTTGATGTCGAAGGTGAGGATCATGGACTCGGTGCCGCGCTCCCTGCCTTCCCAGCCCTCGCCGAATTCCGTGCCCATGCCGTAGGGGACGGTGAGGCCAAGGCCGGCCCAGAGGCTGTCGTTGATCTGGTGCGTGATGAAGCCGGCGGGAATGATCTGGCCCTTGAGACGGCCGTTTTCGCTCTGGCCGGAGTCGCCTTCGTAGTCAAGATTGACCGCAACCCAGGTGCCCGTCGCCTGCATGCGCGTGCCGGAGAGAAGCGTCATGCCGGCGGGATTGTAGTGAACGGCGGAAAGGTCGTCACCCACGACGCCGGCGCCGGCCATGGCACGGCCCATCTGGATGGCGGACTGCTCGGAGAGCTGGAAGCCAGCGGCGTAGGTCTGGGTGGCAAAGGCGCCGGCAACCATCATCGCAGCGGCGGCAATCTTGAAAGTCGGGTTCTTCAACGGAAAACTCCTGTCAATTGAAAGTCTGAGCGAGGCGTCCCGCGACGGGCGCCGTCGAAAAAATGAATTGAGGGAATTTTGAAGAATCAAAGGACCGAAAACGAATCATCTTTCAAAGGGTTAACCCCAAGTGATGGACGGCTTAATCCGCGCGGATGATGTTCACTGAAGTGAATGAGATCGTGTAAATCCCTGTGTTCCAATTGAATGGAAGGGGAAAGCGTCTCGATGAGCCTTCCCCGAAGGGGTGGCATGGTAATCCGAAATACTTTGAAAATGGTCCGAAATGGGCCCGAAACGAGCCCGAAGATCCTCGGAAAATGGATGCAAAAATGGCCCGGCTTCAATGAAGACCGGGCCATTGGCCGAGGATTCGAGCGGGTGTCAGCCCTGAGGTTCGGGATCGTTGGGGGTGCCGTAGTCCATGGAGGCGGCCGAACCGATGATGCCGACGATGCGGTTGAAGAGCGACTGCAGCTCGAGGTGCAGGGCGGAGGTGTCGATGGCGCCCGACAGGCCGCGGGAGACGCGCTCCATGTGGCGCAACGTCAGCTCGTAGCTGTCGCGCAGGATCGCCTCGCGCTCGTTGTTGAGCGTGTTGCAGAGGGCGCGGCGCTTCTCGAGGTCCTTCTCGGCGAGAATCACGGCAAGCTGTTCGAGGCAGACGCCGACGCGGTGATGCAGGGCCTGAAGCTCCTTGAGGCCGTCGGGCGTGAACGAGCGGTTCTTGCGGCACTTCTCGTTCATGATGACCGTGATGATGCGGTCGATCGTGTTGAGGGCGACCTTGATGCTGCCGTTGGCGTTCTTGAGGTACTGCCACTCGATCGCCTCGGCCGTGGTGAGCTGGCCGCGCATGACGAGCCCGAGGTAGCGTGTCATCGTGCTCGTGCGCTGGTTGATGTAGTTGCCGCGGTCATGCAGGATGAGGATCTCGCCGTCGGCGGGATTGATGCGGAGCATGATCTCGATGTCGTGCCAGAAGCTGCGCACGTCGCCCGTGATGCGCTGCAGCTCCGTGCGCGCAACGTTGAGGGACATGCCGCTCGAGATCAGGTTTTCCTTCGCGAAGAGGTCTGCGGCCTCGCCGCCCGTCTTGGCATCAGCCTTCTTTTCGGGGATGATGCGGTCGGCAATCCTTGCGAAGGGTTTGATGATGAAGAGGCCCGTGCCCGAGATGATCAGGTTGAGCGTGACGTGGAAGTAGATGACGCTGTCGGGGATCGTGCCGAAGCCCTCGGCGATGAAGGGGCACGTTGCGAGCAGCAGGGCCGTGAACGAAAGCGTCACGGTGCGCCACATCGTGTTGGCGACCGGACCGCGGCGGCCGATGCGCGAGGCGGTCATCGTGGTCATGAGCGCAAGGATCGTGCTTTCGATGTCCGCGCCGAGCGCCACCCAGAGGCCCGTGGAGACGGGGATGACGCCTGCGGTGACGAGGCCTGAGGTGATGATCACGGCGGCAAGGCTCGAGAAGCAGCCGAAGCCGAGGCACAGGCCGAGCAGTACGGCGAGGATCGGCGAGTGGGAGATCTCGAGGAAGAGAGGCGCGAGCTCCGTGCTCGTGCGCAGCGGCATCGTGGCGGCCACGATGAGGCTGAGCGCAAGCATGATGATGCCCAGGCCGATCAGGATGCGGCCGAACTGGCCCTGACGCGTGTCCGCCTTGCGCATGAAGAAGAGGCAGGTGCCGATGAAAATCAAGAGCGGCGACAGGAACGAAAGGTCGAAGGTGAGCACGCGGGTCATCAGGGCCGAACCGAAGTCGGCGCCGAGAATCGTCGCGAAGGCCATGTTGGTGGTGAGAAAGCCTTCGGCCTGAATGCTCGCCACGATGAGCGTGGCGGCGGTGGAGCTCTGGAGAAGAGATGCGAGCGTGGTGCCCGACGCCATGGCGATGGCCCGGTTCTTGAGCCGGACGGAGAGGAAGTCCTTGAGGACCACGCCGAAGGTGCGGAGCATCCCGGTCTTGACCATGTAGGCTCCCCAGAGCAGGAGGGCGATGCCTCCGGCCATGTGGATGAGCGACTGCATAAAAGCCTGCCTCCGTGGGGAAATGTGTTGAAAATAGGCGGATGTCTTTCGATATTAGCGGAAGGTCCGTTCAAAGTGCTCTTCCTGCGGGAAAACGCTTTGTAGCTAAGCCTCGGTACAATGTGCCCATCAGGGCCTGCCGCGCCTGCGGAGGCCACGGGACAAGAAGGAGAAACGGATGAGTGAAGCCACGAAGGTGGTCGGGCTCGTGTGCGCGGCCGGCGTCGGCAGCCGCATGGGGCTCGGCTCTCCCAAGCAGTACATGAAGTTCGGCTCGGAGGCGATGCTCGTGCATACGGTGCGCGCCCTTCGAGCCGTCGAGCGCATGGGCGAGATCGTCGTGGTCGTGAGCCCGACGGATCCCTACATCGACGACGTGGCGCGCCACTTTCCTGAAAACGTCAGGGTGCTGCGCTGCGGCGGCAGGGAGCGTGCGGAGTCGGTCGTCAACGGCCTTCTCAACGCAGGGTTCGACAGGGACGCGTGGGTGCTCGTGCATGATGCGGCGAGACCCTGCCTGAAGTCGAGCGAGGCCGCCCGCCTCATCGACGAGGTGCTCGCCGACGGCGGTGTCTCGGGCGGCATCCTCGCCGTACCCGTCGCCGACACGATCAAGCGTGCGGACAAGAGCCGCATGATCCTCGAGACGGTGCCGCGCTCGGATCTGTGGCGCGCGGCCACCCCGCAGATGTTCCGCGTGCACGACCTCGTCGAGGCGCTTTCGGGCGACCTCGCGGGGATCACCGACGAGGCGAGCGCCATGGAGAGGCTCGGCCGTCCCGTCAGGATCGTGCCGGGACGCACTACCAACATCAAGGTGACCGAACCCGCCGACGGCGTGCTCGCGAGCCTCATCTTAGGAGACGGCGCCGTGGTGCCCTTCCGAGTAGGTCAGGGATACGACTCCCATCGATTGGTCGAAGGCCGTCCGCTCATTCTGGGCGGCGTGCAGATTCCGTTTGAACTCGGCCTTGACGGCCACTCGGACGCTGACGTGCTCCTGCACGCCGTGACCGACGCCGTGCTCGGCGCTGCCGCCCTCGGCGACATCGGACAGCACTTCCCGCCCTCGGATCCGAAGTGGAAGGGCGCGGACAGCCGCGTGCTCCTCAGGGCCGTCGTGGCGCTCGCAAGACAGAAGGGCTGGACCGTCGTCAACTGCGACGCGACGATCGTGGCCGAACGCCCGAAGATCGGCCCCCACATGCCCGCCATCAGGGCCTCGCTCGCCGAGACGCTTGGCGTCTCCGAAGAGGTGGTCAACGTCAAGGCGAAGACCAATGAGAGGATGGACGCCGTCGGACGCATGGAGGGCATGATGGCTCAGGCCGTCGTGCTGATGAGCAGGATGGCTTGAGGCGAATCTGAAGCCCGTCCCAATAGGGAAAGGGGCCGCTCGTGAGAGCGACCCCTTCGTGTTTCAGGTGATTTCAGTTTGTTTGCGCATCACGCCTTCGGGTCTTCGTCGACGTGATCGGCGGGGGCTGCGGGCTGGTTCTTCTGGAATTCCTTGAGCATCTTCTTCTCAAGCTTCTCCTGTTCGCGGGCCCGCTTCTCTTCCTTGGCCTTGACGGCGGCGGGATCGGCGGCGGGGAAGCACACGCGCACCAGAAGGCCGTGCGGATCCATGCTGTCGAGCTGCACGCTGCCGCTCGAGCGGCGGACGATGCGGTCGACGATGGCGAGGCCGAGGCCCGTGCCCGTCACGCCGCTTCGCGCGCTTTCGCCGCGCTCGAAGGGTCGCATGACGCGCTCGCGCTGGTCTTCAGGAAGGCCCGCGCCCTCGTCGCCGACGGTGAGCATGGCGTTCTTGCCGTTGTCGGTCAGGCCCGTCGTAATGTGGAGCCTGAGGATGCCGTCCTCGCTGCGGCCGTAGCGCATCGCGTTCGTGAAGAGGTTCTGCACGGCGCGGGAGAGCTCGAGCGGGTGAGCAACGATGAAGACGTTGGGCGCGATGTGGCTCGTGATCTTGACGGTCGAGTCGCTCGCAAGCCTGGCGTTGGACATGGCGTTCTGAACGGCCTCGCCCAGGTTGACGAGCTCCTGCTCCTCATGGCTGTGACGCGCGTAGGAGAGGAACTGGTTGACGATGTTCTCCATCTGCTCAAGGTCGCTCACCATGGCGGTGCGGGAGTCCTCGGGCAGGTCGGCGAGCTCGACCTCGAGGCGCAGGCGCGTGATCGGCGTGCGAAGGTCGTGGCTCACGCCCGCGAGAAGCAGCTCGCGGTCGGCCTCCATGCGGCGCAGGTCCTGCACCATGCGGTTGAAGCTCATGTTCACGGCCTGGATCTCGGCCGTGCCCGCATCCTCAGGAAGAGGATCGGGGACCTTGCCCTGACCGAGCTGCGCGGCCACCTGCGAGAGCTTGGCAAGCGGATCGATCACGTGCCGGGTGAGGAGCGTGGCGCCGAAGAGGCTGGCAAGACAGGCAGCGAGCGCCCACCAGAGCCAGGCGGTGCCGAGCGGCGGATTGAGGATGCCGCTGTCGGTCTGCATCCAGTAGGCGTCGCCGTCGATGTCGACCGAGACCCAGAGGCCCGAGACGCCGTTGACGCTCGAGGCGAGGATCGTGTCCTGGCCGAGCTGGTGCTTGACGAGCTGCTCGATGAGGCCGTTGAAGCCGTCGCCCGAGAGGACGACGACCTTGTCGGTCGCATCGCGCGGCGAGAGAAGAAGGCCTTCGCGGGCGGCAAGAAGCTTCAGCAGGTCGACGCGAAAGAGCGGGTCGGCCGTCACGAGCGCGTACTTCGTCAGGTTTGCGGTCGAGACGATGTGCTGCGCGACGCCCTGCGAGTAGGGAAGTTCGGAGAGCACGCGGAAGCTCTGCAGCCAGCCGACGACGCTGAAGAAGATGAGGCCGCACAGCAGAATGAAGGTGCGCCAGAAGAGGCTCGGGCGATGGTTGCTGCGTAGGGAAAGCATGAGTGTGTCCGGCAGGTGTGGGTTGAAACCGTTTGGTGAAAGTGTAGCGGTTCTGTACTGCGGAAAAAGCTCCCGCCGCTTGTGGCGGACGGGAGCTTTCAGAATTTCTCAGAACTGGCCTGATGCGGTCCCGGCGATCAGCTGTGGCCGTCGGGGATGAAGACGTAGCCGAGGCCCCAGACCGTCTGCAGGTAGCGCGGCTTGGAGGGATCGGGTTCGATCAGCTTGCGAAGGCGGGAAACCTGCACGTCGAGCGAGCGGTCGAAGGCCTCGTATTCGCGGCCGCGGGCCATTTCCATCAGCTTGTCGCGGGAGAGCGGCTGGCGCGGATGGCGGGCGAAGGCCTTGAGGACGGCGAACTCGCCGGTCGTGAGCGGCTGCACCTCGCCGTTCTTCTTGAGTACGCGGGTGCCGAGGTCAAGCTCGAACTCGCCGAAGCGGACCGTCTCGTTTTCCAGCGAGGGAGCGCCCGGGGCGTCGCCCGCCGGACGGCGGCGGAGCACCGCATGGATGCGGGCAAGCAGTTCGCGCGGGTTGAAGGGTTTGGCGATGTAGTCGTCGGCGCCGAGCTCAAGACCGACGATGCGGTCGACGTCCTCGCCGCGGGCGGTGAGCATGATGACGGGCGTCATGTCCTTGGCGGCGCGAAGGCGGCGCAGAATCTGAAGGCCGTCCTCACCCGGCATCATCAGGTCGAGAATGAGGGCGTCGAAGTGCTCGCGAACCCAGAGGCGGCTCATCGCGGCGCCGTTTTCGCTCACGAATACCTGGAAGCCGTTTTCGCCGAGATAGCGGCGCAGAAGGTCGCGAAGTCGGGGATCGTCGTCAACAACGAGAATTTTGGGATTGCGTTCCACGGTGGTTCTCCGGAATCAGCGTCCGTTGCAAATCGGAATTTCGGGCGGGATTGCCGCGAAAGCCGTGTCGGACAGTAAGCCGTGCCTTTTGGACACTCTTTTGCATGACCCCATTGTCGCCTGTTACAAATGCCTCGTGGAAGGAAAACAAAATCGTGTTACAAAATCAGCCTCTTGTTAACAGGTCCTAAATCATGGTTTCTGCCTAGAAGAGCGGCGAACTGTATATTGACGGTGCGGGGTCGGGAGACGGTCGGGCCCGGTGGTTCGAACCCATCCCGCGAACATGGTTGGGGATAACCCTTGTGCGCCAAATGGCGGGCTGTCCCTGAACGACAACGGCGCAGGCGTTTTGAGGCGAAGGCCGGAAAATTCGTCTGCAGATTTCATGACGGGAAGCTAGCTTATGAGAAACAGCGCCATCATCGTGCTCTGCTGCCTCGGATGCAGTTCGGCGGCCGCCATGCCCGGGGCCGAGCCCGCTGCGGGTCTCGGGGACCACTGTCAGGAGGTCGAGGCGCCATGCATCCGCCAGTGGACCGAGATGTCCGCGAGCGAGCGTGCGCACCTGTGGCCCTATCTCGACGAGGTTTCCCGCGCCATGCACTGGCGCAGCATGAGCACCCGCGAGCGCAGCGACATGCGCAGGGAAATGTCCGCGGCCGACCGCGACAAGCTCAGAAAGCGCTTCTGCAGCGAGCAGGCGGGGGCCGTGATGTCGAAGGAGACGCGCAAGCTGCGTCGCGACGAACGTCAGCTCCTTCGTCAGCAGATCACGGAATTCCACGTTCAGCTCACGGGCAGCGGCGAAGGCCGCGCGGCCTATGCGGCCGGCGCCTCGGCCCGATAGACGTTCGGACGGCAAGCCGTACGCAGGGGCGGCCGGAGATTCGATCACAGCAAGCCAAACAAGGCAAAACGGTCGTTCATCCGCAGGGGTGGACGGCCTTTTTCGTGCCTCCGAGGGGCGCCGGAGGCTCGATGGTATAATGATCAAATTCATTGTGGGACGCCGATTTCGTGCGTTCGGAGGCCTTTTCGAGGCCTGCAGAAAACAACTGGACGGTCATGCCTTCATTCATTCTTGCTCTTGATACGGCGCACCAGCGGTGCAGCGCGGCCCTTCTGAGCCGCGACGGCGAAGTTTCGGCCTGGAAGTCCGAGACGGTCGGCAACAAGCATGCCGAGCGCATCCTCGCCATGATCGACGAGCTCCTCGCCGAATGCGGCGCGGAAAAGAAGGACATCGCGCTCACGGCCTTCGGTGCAGGCCCCGGCAGCTTCACGGGCCTTCGCGTCGCCTGCGGCGTCGCTCAGGGCATCGCCTGGGCGCTCAGGACCGACGTGGCCGCCGTGTGCAATCTCGAGGCCGACGCGCTTGCGGCGGCCGAGGCCGCGCAGCTCGCGCCCGGCACGCGCCTTGCCGTCATGAACGACGCCCGCATGCAGGAGGCCTATTCCGCCCTTTATGAGGTGGTCGAGGGCCCGAGAGGCGTGCGCGAGGTGCTTGCGCCGCAACTCGTCAAGCCCGCCGATGCGCGCCGCTGGCTTGAGGAGGCGAAGGTCGATGCGCTCTGCGGCTCCGCCGCCGGCGTCTATGCCGAGGCGTTCAACCTCCCCGAAGGCTTCCCCGTTCACGAAATTCCCGAAGACATGGTGATGCGCATCGCGCGTCTCGGCCTCGCAGACGAGGCTGAGGGCCGTACGATGATCCCCGCGCTTGCCTCTCCGCTCTACGTGCGCGACCGTGTTGCGCTCACGATGCAGGAGCGTGCGAGGGGAGAGCGCCTGTGACGGACGGACTCCGCTTCAGGTCCGTGAGGCATGGCGACGAGGAGGTCCTCGCCGCCCTCGAGGCGATGGTGGAGCCGACCCCCTGGACGGTGGGCGACTTCGCCGACGTGCTCAGGAACGGCTGGTTCTGCGACGTGCTCGAGCTCGATGACGGCTCGATCGGCGCGTGGGCCGTCGTGATGCCGATGCTTGACGAGGCGGAGCTTCTTACGATTGGCGTTCGTCCCGACTTGCAGGGCAGGGGGCTTGGCCGCGCCATGCTCGACAGGATGACGGATGCGATGCGCACCCGGAAGTGCACGCGCTGCCACCTCGAGGTGCGCGAATCGAACGAGCGTGCGATCCGTCTTTACGAAACCTCGGGTTTCGTGCGCGTGGGTCTTCGCAAGAACTACTACCGCACGGCCGAAGGCCGCGAGCATGCGGTCCTGATGACGCTTGAATTCGGAGGTGAGGCATGCTGAGCGCCGCCGACAGCCTGATGTGGGACGCCCTCGAAATCGGTCCGCAGTGGATTCTGCGCGAGACCGAAGACGTGACGCTTGCCGAAACCGCGCTTCGCGCCGAGCTCAGGCAGCCCGCACCGGCCGTTCGCTCCGCCGCGCCCGCTGCTCCTTCGAGGCCTGCGCCGCTTCCCGCCGCACGATCCACCGCACTGCCGCCGGGAATGCCTCCCGAGTTCGCGCCCCGTCCCGCACCCGCGAGCCCCGCCCCCGTCGTTCGTCCCGTCGCCGAACCGATTTCAAGCGCCCCGCAGGCGCCCGCACTCGTGCTTCCGCCCGAAGTTGTCGCCGCCTGTGAAAAGGCTGACTGGGCGACGCTTGAAGGGCTTGCAGGCGCATGCACCTGCTGCTCGATGGCCAAAAGCCGCCAGCACGTCGTCTTCGCCGAAGGCGGTCCCGGGATGCGCATTGCGCTCGTGGGCGAGGCGCCCGGCAGCGAGGAGGACCTTCAGGGCATTCCGTTCGTCGGCAAGTCGGGCCAGCTGCTCACGCAGATGCTCGAGAGCATCGGCATCGAGCGCCGCCGCGACATCGCGATCATGAACGTGCTCAAGTGCCGCCCGCCGGGAAACCGCAATCCCGCGCCCGCCGAGGTGGCCTGCTGCGCAACCTATCTGCGCAGGCAGCTTCTTCTCGTTCGCCCCGACGTGCTTCTCATCATGGGACGCTTCGCCATGCAGACGCTGCTCGGTCTGGGACCCGACGCTTCGATCGGCAGCCAGCGAGGACGCGTGCACGACGTGACGATCGGCGACTTCGGCACGAAGGCCGTCGTCAGCTATCATCCGTCCTACCTGCTTCGAGCTCCCGATGAAAAGGCCAAGGCCTGGGAGGATCTGACGCTCTTCAGGCGTCTGATCCGCGAAGCGGGCATCAAACTCGCTCCCGTCCATCACACACACTGACAACAAGGACGGGGTGTTTCCCCAATGGCGCAAAGACGCCGAAGAAGCCGTCGTCATCCTCATGGGCGAGGGCCGGAGGTAACATCGTCAATGACGAACAACAACGAGGTCCGGGACGCCGTGTCGCCGGACCGCACTCTCTATGACCGCGCACTTCGCGCTTCGGGGCGCGAGGCGGCGGCCACGCTCGCCGCCGCGGCCTTCACGATGGCGTACTTCTGGGCGGCGGTGTGGCTCCTTGAGGATTCGGATATGACGATCCTCTCCATGCCCGTCTGGTTCATGGCATCCTGCGTCGGCGGCTATTTCGTCAGCGTCGCGGCCGTCTGGGTGCTCGTGAAGCGCTGCTTCACCGACATCGACCTTGATGAAGCCGCCCGCGGCTACTCGGCGGGGAACCTTGAGAAGGCCGGCGGGGAGGATCAGTCGTGACGAACACCTTCCTGATTCTCCTTCCGATCGCGCTCTTTCTCGTCATGCTCATGGGGCTTTCGCTCTGGGCCGAGCGCGCGGGTCGCCGCAACCGCTTTGCAGGCGAATACTTCCTCGGCGACCGCAGCCTCAAGGGCTTCGTGCTCGCCATGACGCTCGTTGCGACCTACGGATCCGTCTCCTCCTTCGTTTCGGGGCCCGGCCTTGCCTGGCAACTCGGCCTCGGCTGGGTGGTCTTCGCCGCGCCGCAGATCATCGCGGGCTTTCTGATTCTCGGCGTGGCCGGCAAGAAGATGGCCGTCGTCTCGCGCGCCGCGGGGGCGCTGACCGTCATCGACATGATCCGCGCACGTTACGGCGACGGCCGGGGCGGACGGACGCTTGCGGCGCTGCTCGCAGTGCTGATGCTCGTCTTCTTCACGACGATGATGATCGGTCAGTTCATCGGCGGCGCACAGATCTTCTCGAAGGCCGCGGGCGTGAGCTACGGCTGGGGGCTCGTGCTCTTCGGCGCCGTCACCGTGCTCTACACGGCCTTCGGCGGCTTCAGGGCCGTGGCCGTTACCGACACGGCCTGCGCCGTTCTGATGCTCGTGGGCATGGGCGCGCTCGGCTGGAACATCCTCGAGACGGGCGGCGGACTCGCCCAGGTGATGGCGAACGTCGCCGCAGCAGCTCCCCGCGGGGCGGGCAGTGAGGGCGTGCTGCTCTCGCCCACCTCGGGCGGCGCGCTAGCAACGTCGCTGCTTTTGTCCGCATGGGTGCTCGTGGGCTTCGGCACGCTCGGGTTGCCCCAGTCGGCCGTGCGCTGCATGAGCTACCGCCGCTCCTCCGACCTGCATCAGGCCATGATCGTCTCGACCGTCGTCTGTGGTGCGCTCATGATCGGCATGACCGTGATGGGCGTCTTTGCCCGAGGCATGCTCGACGTGCCTCTCTCCGAGATGGGCGGCACGACGGACGCCGTGATGCCTTACCTGATCGCCAACTACATGGATCCCGTAACGGCGGGCGTGACGCTCATCGGCCCTCTGGCCGCCACGATGTCGACGGTGAGTTCGCTTCTTCTCGCGGCCGCCTCCGCCATCATGAAGGACCTCGTGCTCTTTCACCGCCCAGAGGCGGGCCGCAACGAGGCCAGGCTTCGCATGACGACGAGGCTCATGACGGGGGCGCTCGGACTCCTTGCGCTGATTCTGGCGCTCGAGCCTCTTGACGTCATCGCCTGGATCAATCTCTTTGCGTTCGGCGGCCTTGAACTCGCCTTCCTGATGCCGCTGATCGGCGGTCTTTTCTGGCGCGGCGCAACGGCAGGAGGTGCACTTGTTTCCGTTGCGGGCAGCATCGCCTTCTATCTCGCCGTCACGATCTTCAAGATTCCGATGGGAGGCGCGCATGCCATCGCACCCTGCATGGTCGTGGCGGCCGTGCTCTTCGTTGCTGGCTCAAGGCTGACGCCCGCATCTCCCGTGAAGGCGATCGACCTCTTCTTCCCGAGGCGATGACGGGCGGAAGGGCTTTGCCCCAATAGGGAGAAATGAAAAAGGAGTTGGGCGCTGGCTCAACTCCTTTTTTGATTTCCGGGCTTTCAGCAAAAAGCCGCATCTTGACTCAGGCGGAGGCCGGAACTTCAAGCGCGTCGCCAATGGTGTAGAAATGGCCGCCGGCCACGTAGTGCAGCGTTCGCAAGTCGTCGGGAGCCTCTTCGAAGTTCCAACGGCCGTTGACGAAGACGCGATCGTCGGCAAAGGCGGCGACGGCTTCACCAATGAACAGATCGTAGGCTTCCTGGTTGTGCAACTCGGGCACGACGCGGAAGACGATCCAGGCGGCACAGCCTTCGAGCAAGGGCATGTCATATTCGGGAAGCGTCACGAGACGAGTACCGCATTCCTCAAGCTTGCGCGGATTGTCGTTCTTGCTGACCGTACCGAGATTCATGACGATCGGAGCGATGGCTGCCGTTGGAATCATCAGAGCGAAAAAACCGCTTTTTTCGATGAGCTTGCGGGTGTAGTGGCTCTTGTCGATGACGACTGTGGCCTTGCACGGCGTCAGGTCGAGAGCTGTAGCCCAGGCGGCGGCCATGATGTCTGCGTCGCCCTCGTGAGCCGCGCTCACGAGCGTCGTGGCGCCGATGTTCAAAAGTCTATATGCGCGGTCTAGATCGATTGGCTTGATCATGATGTGAAATGTTTCCCATTGTTGGAGTCTGGAAGCTAGGAGTTCAGTCGGAGAGAATTCGCGGTGCGAGGGCCGGGCGCGGAAAAGTCTGCGCAGCTTGTTCAGAGCTCGGAGAGCTTGGTTGCCTCGAAGTCCTCCGCTTCGGCATTCCAGACGTACATGGTACCGCTGGCAAGGTCGTAGTAGAGGGCGTGGAGTGTGAGCGTGCCTGCATCGACGCGGGACTTGACCCAGTCGTAGGAGAGCAGGCTGTCGATGGACTGCAGTACGGTGCCTTCCTCACAGCGTCGTGCGCGGACGTCGGCGGGTTCGTCGGGATCCTCATGCTCGAGTTCTTCGAGGACGGGATGGGCGAGGCAGAGCCAGCGAGAGATGTAGGGCTCCTTCGAGACGACTTCAGGGTGCAGGAGGCCGTGAATGCCGCCGCAGTTCGAGTGTCCCATGACGATGATGTTGCGCACGTCGAGGTGCTTCACGGCGTATTCGACGGCGGAGACGACCGCATCATGTTCGCCTGCCTTCTCGACATCGGGAACGATCGCGGCAATGCTTCGGGCGACGAAGAGGTCGCCCGGACGGCACCCCATCAGAATGGCGGGGTCGACGCGCGAGTCGCAGCAGGCTACGACGAGCGTCTTCGGACTCTGGCCGTGGACGAGGCTGCTGAAGAATTCGCGCTCGCGGAGGAAGTAGTCTTCCTTGAAGTTGTGGAAGCCCTGAATCAGTTCGTGAAAATTCTGCATGGCTGGTGCACTGAATGAGGTGACGACTATCTTACGCCTCGCGGCCTCAGGACGCCAAGCCGCCCCCCTGATATGAATCCAATGGATACTGCAGGGCGCGGTTGATCGCGGCGAACCGTGCTACGTGCAATCGCCTAGGTCTGATGGCCTAGTTCTGTCACAAGGGAAATTCAGGCGGATACACTCATTCCTGTCGAGCGGCCGACGGGCCGCTTGTGACGCCCGGCGGGAGCCGGACGCGACAATTCGATCAACACCGGAAAAATCCAGTAGAACACAGGAAAAGGAACCTTCGGTATGAACATGAAGAAGCTCGTCGCAACGGCAGCGCTCGCTCTTATGGTGGTCGGCACTCAGGCCGGAGCCGAAACACTGCGCGTCGGCAGTGAAACCGTCTATCCTCCTTTCGAATTCCTCGACTCCAACTCAGGCAAGTACGTCGGCTTCGACATCGATCTGATCGACGAGGTGGCCAAGCGCGCCGGGTTCGAACCCCAGATTCTCTCCATGGGGCTTGACGGCCTCATTCCCGCCCTGATGTCGGGATCCATCGACGTGGCGGTCTCCGCCCTCACGATTACGCCGGAGCGTGCCGCCAAGGTCGACTTCACGAAGCCGTACTATGAATCTGGGCTTTCCATCATGGCCCGCAAGGACGATGCTTCCATCAAGGGCGTGAAGGATCTGGAGAACAAGGTGCTCTGCGCTGAAATCGGCTCCTCAGGCTCCGTCTTCATGTCCAAGATCAAGGGCGCCAAAATACGCACCTTCAATTCGGCGGGTGAAGCCTTCCTTCAAGGGCCGCGAGGCCATCGTCAACGACAAGCCCGTCAACGAGTACTTCCTGACTCAGAAGGCCTCCGCCAACTTCAACCTGCGCGAAGTGCCCGGTGTCCTGAAGGCGGAAAACTACGGCTTTGCCATCCGCAAGGGCGACGACAAGCTGCGCGCCCGTCTTGACAAGGCCCTCGACGAAATCCGCGCCGATGGCACCTACGACAAGATCTACGCCAAGTGGTTCGGCGGCAACAAGTGAGAGCCACTCACACGCTCTGAGTAGAGGAATCCTTCCGTAGTTCAGTCGCTGTGGAAGGTTTCGAGAATAGACGAGGAAAAACAAAAGGCTCCCGGAAGTCGGGAGCCTTTTTCAGTCCTTCAGGGAAAAAATAGTCTTTGCGAGGTTGGCTGCCAAAGAGTCAAGACGGCGAAGAGCGAGAGAGGGAAGGCAGATGTTCAGGCGCTCAGTCTTGTCAGACAGCTTGGACATGTCGATGTCGACAAGCATCCATGCGCAGTCCTGATGATCTTTGTTCTGCAGATGGTTTTCGATGTCGCTTGGCAACGGAATGGCTCTGCCGTCGTCAAGCTCGCCCTCCATCCAGCCGGATGCGGCGTCTCGAACCATGGCTTCTTCAAGGGCAGAAATTGCCGAGCTAACGCTCGGCCCGCTATCCATCCCCACCCAACGCTTCGCATTGGATGGGGAATTCCGCGGAAGTTGTTAAACTTTAAGCCGATAGCCAACACCCGTTTCCGTCATGAAGTATAGAGGTTCGGTCGGGTTACTCTCGAGCTTCTGACGCAGTCGTGCCATGTATAAACGAAGGTAGTGCGGACGTTCTACATACGCAGCCCCCCAGACATCGGCGAGGAGCTGTCGGTGCGTGAGTACGCGTCCTCTACCGGCAATGAGTACGCAGAGCAGTCTAAATTCGAGCTTGGTGAGATGAACTTCATCCTTGCCCTTGAGCACAACGCCGCGTGCCTGATCAACAGTTACGTCACCGAATGTAAATACGGCATTGCGGCAACCATCGCCAGCCGCGCGCCGCAAGTGTGCGCGCACCCGGGCGAGCAATTCCATCATGCTGAAGGGTTTGGAGATGTAGTCATCAGCGCCAAGGTCAAGCGCTTCGACTTTGGCGTCGTCGCCCGAGCGCGCCGAGAGAATGATGATCGGTACGCTACTGTAGGAGCGGAGCGTACGAATGAGATCAGTGCCGTCTCCGTCTGGTAATCCAAGGTCAAGAATCAGAAGCTCGGGAGAGCGTGTTGCCGCTTCGACTCGTCCCTGCACAAGCGAGTTGGCTCGAAAGACTTCGTATCCGGCGTCTTCCAGACTCGATTTGATAACTCGGGCAATGTAATCTTCGTCTTCAACAAACAAAATTCGGGGCTTGGGCATCACGGACTCCGATGGTTTTACAGCAGGGAGGAGGCATCAAGTTTGGCAAGAATGGCGTCCTCGTCTTCCATATCCGGCGGCTCCACCAAAGGAAGCATAAGCAAAAAACTGGCTCCGCCCATGGGCGAAGGAAGTGCCAGAAGATCGGCGTTGTGAGCACGCGCGATCGAGCGACAGATGGCAAGTCCAAGTCCCACGCCGGCTATCTTGCTTTCTTTTTGCCCTCTGCGGAACGGATCAAAAAGTTTTTGCGGATCACCTGCCGGAAGTCCGGGACCATTATCGTGCACGGCCAACATGATGGTTGAAGCACGCCTTGCGACTTCCACGAGGATTCGACTGCCGAACGGACAGTATTTGACGGCATTGTCAATGAGATTGTAAAGAAGTCGTTCCAAAAGCACTTGATCCCCATAGAGCAAGGGAATATCGGTTTGAAGTCGAATGTCGAGATGGAAGTCCCGAAGTCGTTCTTTGAGAAGACCGATGCTTCCGGCTACTAGTTCATCCGCAGGGAAAAAAGTCATATTGGGTTTGAAGCTCCCGCTCTGAAGCTTAGCCATGTCGAGCATGTTATTCACCATGCGGGACATGCCTTCCGATGACTTGATGAGCTGAATGGTCTCGTCAAACGCACGGTCCGTATCCTTGTTCTTCAAATGTTCGAGGACGCTTTCGGCGCCAAGCGCGAGCGTTGTAAGCGGCGTTTTCAAATCGTGTGAGAGCGAACGGACAAGGGTGTGCCGCAGGCGTTCGTTTTCGAGATTTGTCAGGGATTTTCTCGCTTCGTCCTGATTGAAGAGACGTTCGAGGGCTTGTCCCAGCAATGTGAGAAGTGCCTCAATCAGACGTCTGGAAAGAGCATCCGTCCACTGATCTGGGCTGTTAAGGCGGCAGACAGCGACAGCAATGACGTCTCCGGTGGATCCCACCAGCGGAATATAAAGGTATTCAGCCTCGCTCAACGTTGTGGTGGCACATCCTGTCGGGCGATGGTGATCGACGGCCAACTGCATGAGGGCGGGATCGGCATTCGCCAAGGCATGGTTCATGCGAATGAACCCATTGGTCGAGTCAGGCTCCCAAATTTCAAGCGCAATATCCAGCCGCGTCGTCATGACTTCATGAGCCTCTCGATAGAGCGACTCGCGATCCATGAAGCCGGCAAAGGAACGGGCGGTTTCGTAAAGCAGGCTCATTTGAGCCTCGCGTTCACGTGATTCTCGGGCGATCGTCTCACTTTTAGCGACAAGTCGGGCGGACACGATGCCGACAGTGAGCATGACAAAGAAGGTAAAGAGGTACTGTAGATCAGAAACAGCAAACGATCCCAAAGGCGCGACCGCCACCAGGTCAAAGCAGACGATCGACAGAACGACTGCGAATGCGGCGGGACGCATGCCGTAACGGATGGCGACCAAGAAAGAAACGAGCAGATAACACATCGCAAAGTTGGTCGGCTGAATCCATGGCATCAACCACGAAAAGAGGCCGGCCAAGAGTACGTTGGAAACGGCGGAAACAACATAGCCGGAGTAATTGACGTCGTCTGCATCCGTTCGAAAAGCGCTTGTGAGTGAATCCCAAATAGATGGCTTCTCGGTGTTGCTCGAGAGAATAACAAACGTGATTTTGGGGGCGACATGTCTCAACAGATGACGACGCCGCATGGTGGCGAGCAGTCCCATGTCAGCAATTGCGATCATGGAGAGATTGTGCTCCCGCACATAAGCGGACACTTCGGCTGCAAAGCTGCCGCTCGTCATGGCCGTCACGGCACCCAGACTTTCCGCAAAGGCGAGCGTTTCGGCAACTCTGCACCGGTGTTCACGGGATTCTCCCGGCTTGCCGAGCCAAAGGACATGCCAATCGCCAGAGAAATTCCGAGCCAGTCGGCTTGCTTCTCGAATCACCTCCTGTACGTCTGGACGCTCGACGACCAGCACGAACCCCGTAACAGCATCGCGAACCGCAGGATCCGCAGAGAGAGTACGGTGCTCTCTGACTTCGCTCTCCAGCCTTTCAGCCATCAGGCGAAGGGATAGTTCACGAAGGGCTATGAGATTGGATTTTCTGAAGAAGTGATTTTTGGCGCGTTCGATGAAGCCCGGAAGATAAATTTTCCCCGCCTCAAGGCGACGCAGCAAATCGTCCGGTGGAAGATCGACAAGGCGCACCTCATCGGCTTCGTCGAAGAAGCGGTCCGGGATGGTTTCCTTTACCGCTACTCCCGTCATGGCTCCAACCATGTCGTTGAGACTTTCGAGATGCTGGATGTTCATCGCACTATAGACATCGATCCCGACATCGAGAATGTCTTCAATGTCCTGCCAACGTTTCGGATGACGAGATCCGGGCGGATTGCTGTGAGGAAGCTCGTCGATCACGACAAGCGCAGGCCTGCGGCGGATGACGGCATCAATATCGAACGCTTCCGCAAGAAATGCCCCACGGCGAACATTGGCGCGTGCAAGGACGTCGAGACCGTTCAAAAGCGCCTCGGTATCTCGACGGCCGTGTGTATCGACCCAGCCGATGAGAACATCAAGTCCTTCGCGGCGTTTTTCATGCGCCTCGGTCAGCATGGCATACGTTTTACCAACACCGGGAGCCGCCCCGAGAAAGAGTTTCAGGCGGCCCCTGATGCGTTGTTGTCCGACCTTGAGAAGGCTGTCTGGGTCGGGGCGTCGGTCTTCGTCAGAGTGCATGGAGGATAGGTTAAGAGGCCTTGCGCAAGAGGGATTGTACGCCGATGTTGAGGTTAAGAACATTGACGTAGTGGTGTCGTCCGAAAAGCCCGGATTCGTCATGCTCCTCAATAAGTGCCGTAAGGGCGGCTTCGGAGAGCCCCGTCCGCCGCGCCACAACGGGCACCTGATAGAGAGCGGCCGCGCGGCTGATGTGCGGGTCAAGGCCGGACCCCGATGTCGTCACAAGGTCCCCCGGGACAGGCGTTGTATCACCTCGAAGAGTCTGCCATGCTTTGACGCGGGATTGCACGTCGTTGATGAGCTTCGGATTCGTCGGACCCAGATTGGACGCACCGCTCGAAGCTCCGTCGTAGGCAACGGCCGAGGGACGGGTTTGGAAAAAGGGCGTCTTTGTCCAATCCTGTCCGATCAAGCTGGATCCGACAACACGTCCGTCATGGAACACGAGGGACCCGGAGGCTTGATCGCGCATCATCGTTTGGGCAATACCGGTCGTAAGTGCCGGATAAAGGAGGCCAGTGACCGCGGTCAAGAAGACGAAGGCGACGGATGTCTCGAGGAGACTTTTGCGAAGACCGACAGATGCGGTCGTGTAAGAGGTGGACATATTCACTATTTTTTAAAAAACGTTGATCACCATGTCAATCAGCTTGATCCCAGCAAAGGGAATAATGACGCCGCCGAGGCCGTATACCAGCAGATTGTGCTTAAGAAGACGAGCGGCTGACCAAGCCTTGTAGTGCACTCCTTTAAGGGCAATTGGAATCAGGGCAACGATAATGAGGGCATTGAAGATGACCGCCGAGAGCATGGCCGATTCCGGCGTTTCAAGCCCCGTGACATTGAGAACCGAAAGAGAGGGATAGGTTGACGAAAAAGCGGCGGGAATGATGGCGAAGTATTTGGCAACATCATTGGCAAGCGAAAAGGTTGTGAGTGCCCCACGCGTCATGAGCATCTGCTTTCCAATGCGGACGATGTCGATGAGCTTTGTGGGACTCGAATCGAGATCGACCATGTTCGCAGCATCCTTGGCGGCCTGCGTGCCGCTGTTCATGGCAACGGCTACGTCGGCCTGAGCCAAGGCGGGAGCATCATTGGTGCCGTCACCCGTCATGGCAACGAGATGGCCGTTTGCCTGTTGATCGCGAATGAATCGCAGCTTGCTTTCCGGTGTGGCTTCGGCAACGAAGTCGTCGACACCGGCCTCGGCAGCAATGGCTGCGGCAGTAAGCGGATTGTCGCCGGTGACCATGATGGTTTTAATGCCCATTTCACGCAGTTCGGCAAAGCGTTGTGCAATACCCGGTTTGACGATGTCCTTGAGTTCTATCACGCCGAGAGGGCTTCCATTTTCTGCAACCATGAGCGCGGTGGCGCCACGGCTCGATACGGCATCGGCCTGACGCTTCAGTTGTGGCACAACAGCGTGCCCCGTATCCTTGGCCCAACGGACAACGGCATCCGTTGCCCCTTTTCGGATCTGACGCGATCCAAGGTTGACGCCCGACATACGGCTCTGGGCTGTAAACGGTATGAAGGTGGCGTCTTCAGCTGCACCCAGAGACGAAAGTGAAGGTTCTTCCTTCAATGCGAGTTCGACAATGGATTTTCCTTCAGGCGTGTCGTCGGCAAGGCTTGAAAGGAGCGCAGCTTCACGAAGAGCTTCAACCGTGATGCCTGGCGCCGGATGGAAAGCGCTTGCGCGTCGATTGCCGAATGTGATCGTACCAGTCTTGTCGAGAAGAAGGACGTCAACGTCACCAGCCGCCTCAACAGCACGGCCCGAACGCGCAATGACGTTGGCGCTCATGAGACGACTCATGCCCGCAATTCCGATCGCGGATAACAATCCCCCGATCGTAGTGGGGATGAGGCAGACGAGCAGTGCAATCAGCATGGCGGGCGTCACGACTTCTCCGGTACCGTTCGCGTTGACGCTGTAAACGGAAGCCGGAAGCATGACGGCCACGACAATAAGAAACAGAACGGAGAGCGCGAGGAGCAGAATGGTGAGTGCCACTTCGTTGGGCGTACGCTTGCGTGCTGCACCTTCGACCATGGCGATCATGCGGTCAATAAAGCTGTCGCCTGGATCACTTTCGACTCGAACAACGATCCAATCCGACAACACGGTCGTCCCACCGGTAACCGAGGAAAAGTCCCCGCCCGACTCGCGAACGACAGGAGCGGACTCGCCGGTAATGGCCGATTCATTGACACTCGCGATGCCACGCACCACTTCTCCGTCGCAGGGAATGATTTCACCGGCCTTTACAAGAACGATGTCCCCCTTTCGCAGCTGAGTGGCATCCACAATAATGCCTTCAGTAGTGTCATTCCAGAGGTCGGGCTTCGAAGGGATGCGGCATGCTGGCGTGGCCGTTTTAAGCCCCCTCAGTGCGTTTGCCTGAGCCTTCGCCCGGCCTTCAGCCAGACTTTCTGCAAAATTGGCAAAAAGCACCGTAAACCATAGCCACACCGTGAGCCAACCCAGAAAAGAGGTTTGTCTCGCGGCGGTTCCATGGAGAAGATCAGAGATGAAAAGGGCGCCGGTGAAAATACTCCCCAGATATACGATGAGCATCACCGGATTTTTGGCTTGCGCTTTCGGAGAGAGCTTCTTCAGGCTCTCCTTCGCGGCTTCCCGGATCAGGTTTCCGGAAAGGAGCGGTTCGTTTTTCTTTAATGTCATGATTAAATTCTTGTTTGGCGTTAGAGAAGGGACAGCATTTCAGCTACGGGTCCCAATGCCAGAACTGGCAGGTAAGTAAGCGCACCGACAAGAAGCACAACGCCGATGAGGAGGCCTGCAAACAGATGGCTGGCCGTGTCCAATGTGCCCTTGCCGGACGGGACATGACGCTCCCGGGCGAGTGTGCCGGCTAGCGCAAGCGTAAGGACGATCACTATGAAGCGTCCGAGCCACATCGCAATCGCAAGCCCGATGTTGTAGAAGGCGGTGTTCGCATTCAAACCCGCGAATGCCGAGCCGTTGTTGTTGGCAGCGGATGTCCATGCGTAGAGAATTTCGGAAAGGCCGTGAGCACCGGGGTTGTTGAGGCTTTCTAGAGCCCCCGGCAACATGAGATTGATGCCGGTACCGGCGAGAACGATGAAGGGAACGGTCAACATCGTCAGCGCAGCCAGCTTCATTTCCTTCGGCGTTATCTTTTTACCGAGATATTCCGGCGTGCGTCCCACCATCAGGCTGGCGATGAAGACCGCGATGACAGCCATGACGATCATGCCGTAAAAGCCCGCACCGACACCGCCGAAAACGACTTCACCCAACTGCATGAGTACCATCGTCACCATGCCTGAAAGCGGCATGAGGCTGTCATGCATCACCGCGACCGCACCGCAGGATGCAGACGTCGTCACGGTGGAAAAGAGTGACAGGGCACCTAGATCAAACCGCGCATCCTTCCCTTCCCAACTCAAGCCTTCCGCGCCGATGGCCTGCAAAAGCGGATTCCCTGTTGATTCGGTATAGACGAAAGCGGTAAAGGCGAGCACAAACAAGGCGCCCATTACTTGCCAAAGCATCCAACCCTCACGTTGATGACCGACCATGCGGCCAAAGGCATAAGTGAGACCGGTCGGAATGGCGAAAATGGCAAGCGCTTCTAAAAAGTTAGTTAGGGGGGTCGGATTTTCAAAGGGATGAGCGGAGTTGACGTTGAAGAACCCGCCGCCGTTCGTCCCAAGGAGCTTGACGGCTTCCTGAGAGGCAACCGGTCCCATGGCAATCGACTGGCTATCACCCGCAAGTGTAGTCACCGTCAAGTAGTCTGACATGTTCTGAATGACGCCTTGACTCACGAGAAAAAGAGCGTACGTCAGGCACATCGGCAGAAGCACCCAGAGCGTGATTCGAATCACGTCATGGGCAAAGCAGCCGATCGTTGAGGACTCATGTCGCGAAAAGCCGCGCATGAGCGCGAAGGCAACAGCAATGCCGGTGGCGGCGGACAGGAAATTTTGTACCCCCATGCCCAACATTTGAGTCAAGTAGCTCATCGTCATTTCGCCGCCGTAGCTTTGCCAATTTGTGTTCGTGACAAAACTCACGGCAGTGTTGAATGCCTGATCGGGGGCGACTCCTTCGAAGCCCTGCGGATTAAGCGGCAACCAACCTTGAATACGCTGCAGGACATATAGAAAAATGAGTCCCAGTGTATTGAAGGTAAGAAGCGAAACGGCATAACGTTGCCACGATTCCTCACGTCCACTGGGTGCGAGAACGGAAATAAGGCGTCTGTCGATTGCATCGACAACAGCGGGAGCGCGGCCTTGAGCAATCGGCGTCAACCATAGCCCGATGGGCTTGGTGATGATGAGCAGCACGATGGCGAAGACGGCAAGGGTATAAAAAGTATTGGATGTCATGATGGGTCAGTCACGCGCGTAGGAGTTCGACAATGAGCCAGACAACCAACGCGAGGGATGTGCCGACAAACAAATAGTCAATGGGAGACATGAGGCGGTTCTCATTGATGATTAAAGAAACTGCTCAACAGTCGGACGAGGAGATAGGGCACTGAGGCCAGTGCGATGGCGAACGCGATCATAAACAGGTCATCTGTCATGGGACTCTCTCTATTGATGAGTGAATATGGACGACGGGCACAAGTTTCCAGTCGCCACAACTTTCAGGATATCTGCAAGATCGTTTACGCCGTGTATAGATGTGGGGGGGAGCGTATATAAAAGTTGAAAAAATCATCCGCGACTCCCTCTCTGCTAGAGAAAGATCAGTACGCCCTCTAAACACCAACTTTCACAACAATTTGTCGGAGCTCATTCCTGTCAAGCGGCCGACGGGCCGCTTGTGACGCCCGGCGGGAGCCGGACGCGACAATTCGATCAACACCGGAAAAATCCAGTAGAACACAGGAAAAGGAACCTTCGGTATGAACATGAAGAAGCTCGTCGCAACGGCAGCGCTCGCTCTTATGGTGGTCGGCACTCAGGCCGGAGCCGAAACACTGCGCGTCGGCAGTGAAACCGTCTATCCTCCTTTCGAATTCCTCGACTCCAACTCAGGCAAGTACGTCGGCTTCGACATCGATCTGATCGACGAGGTGGCCAAGCGCGCCGGGTTCGAACCCCAGATTCTCTCCATGGGGCTTGACGGCCTCATTCCCGCCCTGATGTCGGGATCCATCGACGTGGCGGTCTCCGCCCTCACGATTACGCCGGAGCGTGCCGCCAAGGTCGACTTCACGAAGCCGTACTATGAATCTGGGCTTTCCATCATGGCCCGCAAGGACGATGCTTCCATCAAGGGCGTGAAGGATCTGGAGAACAAGGTGCTCTGCGCTGAAATCGGCTCCTCAGGCTCCGTCTTCATGTCCAAGATCAAGGGCGCCAAAATACGCACCTTCAATTCGGCGGGTGAAGCCTTCCTTCAAGGGCCGCGAGGCCATCGTCAACGACAAGCCCGTCAACGAGTACTTCCTGACTCAGAAGGCCTCCGCCAACTTCAACCTGCGCGAAGTGCCCGGTGTCCTGAAGGCGGAAAACTACGGCTTTGCCATCCGCAAGGGCGACGACAAGCTGCGCGCCCGTCTTGACAAGGTCCTCGACGAAATCCGCGCCGACGGTACCTACGACAAGATCTACGCCAAGTGGTTCGGCGGCAACAAGTGAGCTTCTGAGTGAAAGCAAAGCGCCCGCTGATGGTTTCATCAGGCGGGCGCTTGGATTATTGGTGACGCTGTTCCGGAAGGTTACAGGTCAACTGCTCAGGCCTTGGGACTGGCTGCTGCGGAAAGACCGGCCTGACGGCCGTTCACGAGGCAATCCATCACGGCGCAAGCTCCGATTCGAACCGCACCATGAATGCCGCCCACGCATTCACCGGCTGCAAAAAGACCGGGGATCGGCTTATCCGTTTCAACGTCGAGAACGGCTGTCTCAACGTTGACGGCGACGCCGCCCATGCAGTGATGAACCTTCGGGCTCATTTCTGATACGTAGAACGGGGCTCGGCCAAGTGCTTTGGCGCGCTTGTCGAAGCGTCGGCCGAAGTCTGCGTCGCGTCCAGCGGAGAGCAGTTCGTTATAGCGGGCAATGGTGGAGTCAAGAGATTTGCGGTCGATGCCGTAAGCCTCGGCAAGTTCGGCGAGCGAGGCAAACTGACGCAAGGCCCCGGATTTTAGGATCTTTTGAGTCAGGCCGGGACGGACGACTTCCATTTCGTCAACGCCGTTTTGATCGGAAATGGCAAGAGCCTTGCCTCCGCGGTTGATGACGCCGAGTATGGCGTCAGTGCATACCTTGCGGTCTCCGAACTCATCGACAAAGCGACTCCCTGTCTTGGAGTCAACCCAGACGCCGTAGAGGCTGCCTGCGATAGTGGCAAAATGGCTCGCAAGCCCCATGCCTTTTTCGACAGGCGAGCAGGAGGGCAGGCACTGGATCCAGTCAGCCTGAATGACATTCGCACCAATACGACTGGCTTGACGCAGTCCCTCTGCAGTGGCTCCCGGCTGGTTGGTTGTGAGGAACGCTTCTCCGAGCTTGGGATCGAGACGCTTTCTGTAGTTGACGTCCGCACTGAAGCCGCCGAAGGCGAGCACAACGCCGCGAGTGACGCCGATAGTTTTAACCGTGCCAGACTCGGGCTTGTTGAACGTCCACCCTTCGCGCACTTGCACGCCAGTCACGCGTCCATCCTCTTCTCGGAAGATCTTCTCCAGCAAAGTGCGGGTGCAAAGCGGAACGCCCATCGCTTTGAGCTTGGAGGAACATGGAACGAGAATGCCCTGACCGGTTCCCTGTTTTGTCACCATGCATCGGGCTGCGGAGTGTCCTCCCTTGCCTGTCAAGTGCGTGTTCCACTCAACTCCCATGGACGTGCGGGTCCACTCAAAAGTTTCCGAGGCTTTTTCGCAGACAAAGCGAATTAGCTCAGGATTGCCAAGTCCCTGACCGATTCGAGTCATGTCGGCAATCAGCTTTTCGGGGGAATCCTCGATGCCCTGGGCTTTCTGAACGCTTGATCCAGGTACGGCCATCATGCCGCCGGAGAGAGACGAGTTTCCGCCGAGGAAGGCCATTTTCTCAATAACCTTGACCTTGACGCCTTTTTCGGCAGCTGCAAGCGCAGCTGCCATGCCGGCGAATCCTGAGCCGACAATGAGCACGTCAGTCATTTCGTCATAGTGGCGTGCAGGCGTTGTTGCGTGGGCGGCTGCAGGTACGAGCAGTGCGGAGGCTGCTCCGCCGAGAACTGCGCGGCGGGAAACGGTGAATTGGGTCATGAGCATGCTCCTTTCAAGATCCTCATCGAGAGAGTAAGGTCGTGGCGGACGGTCAGTCTGGTTGGCCTCCCGATGAAAGCGGACGAATGATCTGAACAAGTCTACTCTTGAGATGCGCTCTCTCAGACGATAAATCAGAAGCCAAAACATGACTTGGAGCAAGTGTCGGGAGAATTAGGCGGTTGCCCGAAAGAGGGGGCTCTGAGAAAAAAAGAAAACCCTGAAAAACAAGAGTTTTTCAGGGTTTGACTTTATGTCAAAGCGAGAAGGTTATTCCCACTCAATGGTGGCGGGCGGCTTGCCTGAGACGTCATAGACGACGCGGTTGATGCCGCGGACTTCATTGATGATGCGGTTGGAAACCTTGCCGAGAAGTTCGTACGGCAGGTGGCTCCAGACGGCGGTCATGAAGTCGGACGTTTCGACGCAGCGCAGGCTCACGACCCATTCGTAGGTGCGGCCGTCGCCCATGACGCCCACGGACTTGACCGGGAGGAAGACCACGAAGGCCTGGCTAACCTTGTCGTAGAGGTCGAAGTTGCGGAGTTCTTCGATGAAGATCGCGTCGGCTTCACGGAGAAGGTCGGCGTATTCACGCTTGACTTCGCCGAGGATGCGCACGCCGAGGCCCGGACCCGGGAACGGGTGACGATAGACCATTTCGGCCGGAAGGCCGAGTTCGACGCCGAGCTCGCGGACTTCGTCCTTGAAGAGGGAGCGCAGCGGTTCGAGGAGCTTGAGGTGCAGCGTGTCGGGAAGACCGCCCACGTTGTGGTGGGACTTGATGGTCTTGGCCTTCTTCGTCTTGGCGCCGGCGGACTCGATGACGTCGGGGTAGATCGTGCCCTGGGCGAGCCACTTGGCGGCCGTGAGCTTGGAGGCTTCTTCCTGGAAGATCTCGACGAAGACGCGGCCGATGATCTTGCGCTTCTGTTCCGGATCGGTGACACCGGCGAGTTCGTTCATGAAGCGGTCGACGGCATCGACGACGATGAGCTTGAGGCCCATGTTCTTTTCGAACGTTTCACGGACCTGTTCGCGCTCGTTCTTGCGAAGGAGGCCGTTGTCGACGAAGACGCAGGTGAGCTGCTTGCCGATGGCGCGGTGGATGAGCGCGGCGGCCACGGAGGAGTCGACGCCGCCGGAGAGGCCGAGAATGACTTCTTCGTCACCGACCTGCTCGCGGATCTGCGCGACGGCTTCGGCGACGTAGTCGCCCATGACCCAGTCGGCGGAGCACTTGCAGATGTCGAGCACGAAGCGGTTGAGCATTTCGCGGCCCTTGAGCGTGTGCGTCACTTCCGGATGGAACTGGACGGCATAAAAGCCCTTTTCCTCGTTGCACATGCCGGCGATCGGGCAGGAGGGCGTGGAGCACATGACCTTGAAGCCCGGGGGAAGCTCGGCAACCTTGTCGCCGTGGCTCATCCAGACCTTGAGCATGCCGTGGCCTTCCTCGGTGCGGAAGTCCTCAATGCCTTCGAGAAGCTTGGTGTGACCGTGGGCGCGGACTTCGGCGTAGCCGAACTCACGCTTCGTGCCGCTTTCGACGCGGCCGCCGAGCTGCTGGGCCATCGTCTGCATGCCGTAGCAGATGCCGAGAACCGGAACGCCGGCTTCGAACACGGCCTGGCTGGCCTGGTCGTTGCTTTCTTCATAGGCGCTCATGTGAGAGCCGGAAAGAATGATGCCCTTCGGGTTGTATTCGCGGATGAATTCCGCAGACACGTCGTTGGGATGAACTTCACAGTAGACGTGGGCTTCGCGCACGCGGCGGGCGATGAGCTGGGTCACCTGGCTGCCGAAGTCGAGAATGAGGATGCGGTCGTGAGACATGTATCTGTAGTCCGTGTGGAAAAAGAAATTGGCGATTGCATTCTATAAGAAATGCGAAAGGCGCGGCGGGAAAAACCGCCGCGCCTTGACGTCAGAGCCTGTCAGCCGTCGGAATTAGTGTTCCTGACGGTAGTTCGGAGCTTCCTTCGTGATCTTCACGTCATGGACGTGGGATTCACGCCAGCCGGCGGCCGTGATTTCGACGAACTGGGCGCGGGTGCGCATTTCGTCGATCGTGCGGCAGCCGCAGTAGCCCATGGAGGAGCGCAGGCCGCCGATCATCTGATAGATGATCTGGGCGAGCGGGCCCTTGTACGGGACCATGCCTTCGATGCCTTCCGGAACGAACTTGTCGATGTTGCCCTGGTTGTTGTCCTGGAAGTAGCGGTCGGCGGAACCCTTGCCCATGGCACCGAGGGAGCCCATGCCGCGGTAGGACTTGTAGGAGCGGCCCTGGTAGAGGATGACTTCACCCGGGGCTTCGTCCGTACCGGCGAACATGCCGCCCATCATGACGGCGTTGGCACCGGCAGCGATGGCCTTGGAGATGTCGCCGGAGAAGCGGATGCCGCCGTCGGCGATGCAGGGAACGCCCGTGTCGCGGAGAGCTTCGGCGACGTTGGAGATGGCGGAGATCTGCGGAACGCCGACACCGGCGACGATGCGGGTCGTGCAAATGGAGCCCGGGCCGATACCGACCTTGACGCAGTCGGCGCCGGCATCAACGAGAGCCAGAGCGGCAGCGGCCGTGGCGATGTTGCCGCCGATGACCTGCAGGTTGGGATAGTGTTCCTTGACCCACTTGACGCGGTTCAGAACGCCCTGGGAGTGGCCGTGGGCCGTGTCGACGACGATGACGTCGACACCGGCGTCAACGAGCTTCTCGACACGTTCTTCCGTGCCGCCGCCGACGGAGACGCCGGCACCGACGAGCAGCTTGCCGGAGGCGTCCTTGGCAGCGAACGGGTGGTCAGTGGCCTTGGTGATGTCCTTGACGGTCATGAGGCCTGCGAGGTTGAAGTCGTCGTCAACGACGAGAACGCGCTCGAGGCGGTGGGCGTGCATGAGGGCCTTGGCTTCTTCGAGGGAGGCGCCTTCCTTGACCGTGACCAGGCGTTCACGCGGGGTCATGACTTCGGAGACCGGAACGGACATGCGGGTTTCGAAGCGGAGGTCGCGGTTGGTGACCATGCCGAGAACCTTCTTGCCGTCAACGACCGGGAGACCGGAGATGTGCTTTTCGCGGGCGAGGGCGATGACGTCGCCGACGAGCATGTCGGGGCCGATGGTGATCGGTTCGGCAACAACGCCGGCTTCATGACGCTTGACCTTAAGGACTTCAGCGGCCTGCTGGTCGGCGGACATGTTCTTGTGAATGAAGCCGATGCCGCCTTCCTGAGCGATGGCGATGGCGAGACGGGCTTCCGTAACCGTGTCCATCACGGCGGAAACCATCGGAATGTTGATACGGAGATTACGCGTCAGCTGCGTGGCGAGCTGGGTATCGCGGGGGAGGACTTCGGAATAGGCGGGGACGAGAAGAACGTCGTCGAAGGTGAGAGCCTTCTGAAGGATTCGCATAACAACCTCTAAGCACAAAAAAAAATATACGTGCGTATCCTCGACGTGTATGCGAAGGTCGAAGATGCGCGCGTAAATAGGAAATTGAACGCCCGCAGTACAGGAGGGATCTGGCATCCGCTGACCTGCTCTTCTGCAGAAGCGGGAGTGGTCTCGACCGGTTCTGCAATTGGGAGATTGATTTGCGGCAGTAGTGTAGCGCGTTTTTTGCGGCTTGTGGGATTTTGGATGAAATATTTTCGAGCGTCCCCGAAACCGCTGCCGCACAATGAAAGAGAGGGGCGTCCTTTTCGGACGCCCCTCTGGGAAGGTGTGCCTCAGGTCTCAGCGGGAGGCGTAGAGCCTTTCGATGAGCTTGGCGTGGGCCGTCATGATCTGCGGGCGGCGCAGCTTCATGGTGGGCGTGAGCAGGCCGTTGTCGACGGTCCAGGGCTCGCGCGTGATGGCGACGGCGCGTGGGACGCCGTACTGCGGGAAGGCGCGACAGGCATGACGCACGCGGCGAAGGCACTGGCGCTGGACGTCGCGGGACTGGAGCGTGGCGGGATCCTCGGGGTCGAGGTCGAGGTCGGCGCAGAAGGCGGGCCAGAGCTTGGGATTGACGACTACGAGGCAGGTGACGTAGGGCAGGTTGTCGCCGATGACGAGGACCTGCTCGAAGAGACGGTCCTCCTGGATGGCGAACTCGACGTCGACGGGCGGGATCTTCTCACCGGTGCTCGTGACGATGATTTCCTTGATGCGGCCTTTGATGCGCACGCGGCCGCCGTCGGAGAGGTCGGCCTGATCACCCGTGCGGAACCAGCCGTCCTCGAAGGCCGCGGCCGTGTCGAGCGGACGGTTCCAGTAGCCCTTCATCACCTGGGGACCGCGCACGAGGAGCTCGTCGTTGGCGCCGAGCTTCACTTCGCAGTCGGGCACGGGATGGCCCACGCAGTCGGGGTGGTTGTCCTTCATGCGGGTGAAGGAGACGATGGGCGAGGTTTCGGTGAGGCCATAGAGCTGCAGGATGTTGATGCCGAGCGCGCAGAAGAAGCGTGCGACGGCGTAGTTGAGGCTTGCGCCGCCCGCAAACGTGGCGCGCAGGCGGCCGCCGAAGATCTCACGGACTTCGGACGCGATCTCGACGTCGAGCTGGGGCCAGACGGTTTCGTCGAGCTGTGCGCGGGGCGAGAGCTCGATCGGAAGGTGGTTGGCCTCGGCGAAGCGGCGCCAGCCGGTCTCAAGCGCCCAAGCGGTCTGGTGGCGCTTCTCCTCGGAGCTCTCTGCAAGCTCGTGCAGGAGCCTCTGGTGGATCTTCTCGTAGATGCGGGGCACCGAGCACATGAGCGTGGGCCTTACTTCGCGCAGGTCGTTCTCGATCTGCGCGGCGTTGCGGGCGAAGGCCATGGCGCCTCCGTTGGCGAGCGAGTTGTAGTGCGCGACGGTGCGCTCGAACGTGTGCGAGAAGGGCAGGAACGAGAGGAAGACGTCCTCCTCGTTAAAGTCGTAGCACTTGTTGATCTGCTGGACGTTGGAGACGATGTTGCGGTGCGTGATCATCACGCCCTTGGGGCGGCCCGTGGTGCCCGAGGTGTAGATGAAGCCCGCGAGGTCGTCGGCGCAGGGCTCGGGCGGGAGCTCGTCGTCGGAGACGCCCTCGCCGGTGGCAAGCCAGCCCTCGAGGCTCGAAAGGACGATATCCCTGCCGCCCAGGTGCGTGACGGAGCCGGGCTCGACCTGCTCGTTCGTGAAGACGACGAGCTGCATATCGGGCAGGCCCTCCTCGCCTGCGGCCTCGGCGATGGCGTTCCAGCGTGCGCGCGACGTGGTGACGAGGAAGCGCGCGTTGGAGTCCCTGAGGATGTAGGCGGAGGAGCCCGCGGTGTCGATGGCGTGAAGGGGCGTGGGCACGAGGCCGCCGCACAGGGCCGCCTCGTCGAACGTGACGGCGTCGATGCAGTTGGTGAGCAGCATCGCGACGCGCTCGCCCTTGACAAGGCCCATGTGCGTGAAGGCGCGGCGCCAGCGCATCACCTGTTCGTGGAACGTCCGCCAGGTGATGGAGTACCAGCGGCGCTCCGCATAGTCGTACTGGCGGAACGCCTCGCGTTCGGGCCAGGCGGCGACCGTGTGGCGGAGCATGTCCGGAATGGTGCGGAAGTCGTCGACAAAGGATCGGGTGTTCGTCACGTGAGTCTCTCAAGCGAAAGGTGTCTCGTTGCCGCGGCACTTGGGCGCCGCGGGCCAGCGGATCAATTTTCTTCAAAAATGGCCTGCGGATGCGGATAAAGTAATCGGGGTATACCCTAATATCCGTAAAAAGTTCCCCTCAGGCTGAAAAATGCCGCCCGACGGCGGGGCGTCTGGGCGGCATCGGAAGGCGGGGATCAGCGCTTGACGAGGGTGTCGTAGAGCGCGTTGATTTCGGCCGTGTAGCGCTGGCGGATGAGGTTTCGCTTCATCTTGAGCGTGGGCGTGAGGAGCCCGTTGTCGATCGTCCACGCGTCGAGCGTGCAGTGGACCTGACGCGGCACGCCGTAGTTCGGGAAGCCCGCGGTGGAGGTCTTGATGCGCTTGAGGGCGGCCTTGCGGAAGGCGGGGTCCTGAAGCGACTCGGGCTTGGCGGGATCGAGGCCGAGCTCGCCGCAGACCGTCTTGAACTCGTCGGGATTGACGACCGCGACGGCGGCGATGAACGGACGATCGTCGCCCACGACCATGCACTGCGAGAAGAGGCGGTCGGAGGTGATGGCGGACTCGAGGTCGGCGGGCGGCACCTTTTCGCCGGTGCTCGTCACGATGATCTCCTTGATTCGGCCCGTGATGCGGATGTTGCCGTCGGGGTAGATCGTGCAGACGTCGCCCGTGCGCAGCCACCCGTCCTCGGTGAAGATGGCCTTGGTGGCCTCCTCGCGGTTCCAGTAGCCCTTCATGACTGTGGGACCGCGGACCTGGAGCTCGTCGCCCTCGCCGAGGCGGACCTCGATGTTGGGCAGGGCGGGGCCGACGGTGTTCGGGTGGTTGTGGCCGACCTTGTTCACCGAGATGATCGGGGAGGTCTCGGTCATGCCGTAGCCCTGATAGATGGGCACGCCGAGCGCGAAGAAGGTGCGCGCGACGGCGGGGCTCAGGGCTGCGCCGCCCGAGATGTAAAGGTGGATGCGGTCGCCGAAGACGGCGCGCAGCTGGCTGCCGACCTTCTTGTCGAGGAAGCCTGCGACGAAGGGGTCGAGCCAGGCGCGGGAGGACGACTCGACGGGCAGGCCGTTCTCGCGGCAGAAGCGGCGCCAGCCCACTTCGACGGCCCAGTCGAAGAGGTAGCGGACGAACTTGGACTTCTTGGCGAGGCCGTCCTGCAGCTTCGCGTAGATCATTTCATAGACGCGCGGCACGGACATGAGGACCGTGGGGCGGATCTCGCGGAAGTCGGCCTGCAGGTTCGCGATGGAGCGGTTGAAGGCGGTGGTGTAGCCCAGACCGAGCGCGAGGTAGTAGGAGGTCGTGCGTTCGAAGGTGTGCGAGAGCGGCAGGAACGAGAGGAAGGTCTCGTGACCGCTCGGCTGCAGGTTCTTGAGCACGCCCTGGATGTTCGAGATGACGTTGCGGTGCGTGAGCATCACGCCCTTGGGGTTGCCCGTGGTGCCCGAGGTGTAGACGAGCGCGGCGAGGTCGGTGGCCTTGGGAGCCTCCTTGGGCAGCTGGCTCGTTTCGCCGAGCTTGAGGAAGGTTTCCTTGGTCATGACGGGAATCGGCGCCTCCAGATCGTCGCAGTCCTTGTCGTCGGTGATGACGACAAGGCGGATCTCGGGCGTCTCGGCGGCTTCGCGGATCTGCTTCCACTTGAGGAGCTTGTTGGTCACGAGGACCTTGGCACCGGAGTCGTTCAGGATGAAGGCGGAGGACTTCGGCGTGTCGATGGCGTGCAACGGCACCGGCACGAGCGTGTTCGAGAGCGCGGAGAGGTCGAAGAAGACCGCTTCGGGGCAGTTTGGCAGGAGCATCGCCACGCGGTCGCCGCGAACGAGCTCGGAGCGCGCCGCGAAGGCATGGCGCCAGGCGTGGACCTGATCGTAGACGTTCTTGAAGGTGAGATCCTTCCAGGACTTGGACGCATTGTCGTAGACCTTGTAGGCAACGTCGTCGGGCCTGACGGTCAGGTGATGCGTCAAGAGTTCGGGAAGCGTCGTAAGGACGTCAAGCGCCTTGATGCGTTCAAGGCCGTCGTCCGCAAGGTTCTGGGGATTGGAGCTCACTGTTAATAGTCCTAGTTCGAATCGGGGAGGGCGTCGTCCGCTCAAATCCCGCCCGGAGGGTGCTCGGGCGGACGGAGGCCGGCTGCCTGACTATGTCTTGTCAGTATCCGGGACCGGAAGCGTGCTTCTGGCGCAAATAATAAATGATAAGACAAGCCCCCTGCATTTGTGGTCAGGGTCATCCGTGCGGATGATGTGCGGGAGATTCGGACGGGGAAAGAAAAAGTTATACGAGTTGCGTATTTATACGCAGAAAATGACGCCTACGAACATCGCTAGTGGTGCTCATATTTTTTCAAAAATCGTATGAATTTGTCGTCCGGAGAGCCTGCAAGCCGCCTTGGAAGCCGTTTTCAGAACATTTGCAACCTGAGGTAAACGCGAGTAACTTTATCTGCAAGCAAGAAAACAAAAGTTCATTGCTCCTCCTCAAACGCAGATTGACGATGTGGTTGGTCCTGCCTCGTTAACACTCCGCGTTCCTCTGCTAGGGGGCTGATTGGAATTGAAAGGGAGTTCCGATCAGCCCCTTTAGTCTATCTGCGCTTCGCACCTGATTCCCCTCCCGCACCTTCCGTGCCGTCGCGCACTGCCGCGCGGGCGGCGGCGTGCGCCCCTCATGCATGCCTCATGCACGCCCGGTGCGCTTCCAGTGAAGGGCCTGCACACCTCCATGCATCCCAATGCCCCTCTCTTCATTTGCGCGCCCTCACGCGCGACGTCGAACGGTTCGTTCCCTCACTCCGTCCTCCGACGCCGCCGCAGGGGCGCGCATGATCCTGAGAGGGAGACACCGACGTGCGGGCGCAGTCTCCCGCTATGAAAAAGGGCGGAAGACGATCGGGCCCAGGGGGCTGTTCAGGGCGAAATCCCGGGCCGAAGACGGGCGCTGGCGGGTGAAAAATGCGTCGAATAAGTGTAAACGCGCCCGTACAATTTGACTATTGTCATTGTTTTGTGCGTTTTTTTGGGCAAAAAACACCTGAAATCGAGCCTTTTTTCGGGTTTTCTCCGTCTTTGGGGGCGTTTGGCATAGGCAGGATCTTGTAAGTAAAGATACGCAGATTTTCGCCGGGGCCGAAGTGAGTCGAATGAGACAAAGTGACTAGACGGGGAAGGACGGCCCGGATCGGAGGAGAGGGCGGAAAAAAAGGATAAAAAAAACCCGCAACAAATGTGTTGCGGGTGAAAAAACTGTCAAGGCATACTTGCTTGCATCGGAAAGACAACGCTGATCTTGCCGATGCAGCCCCTCGGACGCCGAAGACAGGAGTCCGACGAATTCTGCGGATGCTCTCTACGCACAAACAAGAGATCCGGTTAGGCAGAACCGTCTGACTAAGCCCTATTCTACTCATAAGGCACTCTCTATGCACTAGGTAAATCACCTATTGGGCCGACGGGCACTCCGCACGTCCTCTCCGCATGTACTGACAATCCTTTGCCCGCAGGCGTTCCGGCGCTTTAGGGGCGTCTTCTCGGGCGCCGCCGGTAGCCCGGGATCCCCCGAATGGAGGGGTGCGGTTCCGTATTCTCTTTGCTATAGTCATTAGACCCGTTCTGCGCGGCACCACTACAGCTCGTGGTTCGGCGGGGTGAGACATACTATATATAGTGTTTGAACGTGTTTCGCCCGAAGTGACAGGAAAAGAATGGAGAAGCAAATGGAGATTTGTGAACGGTTCGCCGGCAAGCACATCGTCAAGCGAAACGGCAGCGTGAAGCCCTTCGACGTCACGAAGATCGTTAGCGCCGTCACGCGCGCGGGCAAGGCGACGGGCGAGTTCGGCGAGGCCAAGGCCCTTGATCTCGTCTGCGCGTACGTGCTGCCGCGTCTGGACGAGAAGTCGACGCTGTGCATCGAACTTGTTCAGGACGCCGTCGAGCACGCGCTCTTCGAGGCGGGCTGCTTCAAGACGCTCCGCGCCTACATCGTCTACCGCGAGACCCGCACGAAGGCTCGCGACGCCAAGCAGAGCTGGGTCAACGTCGAAAGCTCCATCAACGAATACCTCGACCAGATCGACTGGCGCGTCAACGCGAACGCCAACCAGGGCTATTCGCTCGGTGGCCTCATCCTGAACGTCTCCGGCAAGGTGATGGCCAACTACTGGCTCAACTTCATCTATCCGGCTGAGGTGGGCCGCGCGCACCGCGAGGCTGACCTGCACATCCACGACCTTGACATGCTCTCGGGCTACTGCGCGGGCTGGTCTCTGAGGACGCTCCTCAACGAGGGCCTCAACGGCGTGGCCGGCAAGGTCGAGGCCGCGGCGCCGAAGCACCTTTCGTCCGCCACGGGTCAGATCGTCAACTTCCTCGGCACGATGCAGAACGAGTGGGCGGGCGCCCAGGCGTTCTCGAGCTTCGACACGTATCTCGCGCCCTTCATCAGGAAGGACAACCTGCCCTACGCCGAAGTGCTCCAGTGCATGCAGGAGCTCATCTACAACCTGAACGTGCCGAGCCGCTGGGGCACGCAGACGCCGTTCACGAACCTAACGTTCGACTGGACGTGTCCCGAGGACCTGCGCGCCGAGCATCCGATGATCGGCGGCGAGACGATGCCGTTCACCTACGGCGAGCTGCAGGCCGAGATGGACATGATCAACAGGGCCTACATCGAGGTGATGCTCAAGGGCGATGCGAAGGGACGCGTGTTCACGTTCCCGATTCCGACCTACAACATCACGCCTGACTTCGACTGGGACAGCCCCAATGCGATGAGGCTCTTCGACATGACGGCGCGCTACGGTCTGCCGTACTTCCAGAACTTCATCAACTCCGAGCTCAAGCCCAACATGATCCGCTCGATGTGCTGCCGCCTGCAGCTCGACCTGCGCGAGCTGCTCAAGCGCGGCAACGGCCTCTTCGGCTCCGCGGAGCAGACGGGGTCGCTCGGCGTGGTGACGGTCAACTGCGCGCGTCTGGGCTTCCTCTTCAAGGATGACGAGGAGGGGCTTCTGCGCCGCCTCGACTATCTGCTCGAGCTTGCGAAGACAAGCCTCGAGATCAAGCGCAAGGTCATCCAGCGCCACATCGACCAGGGCCTCTTCCCGTACACGAAGCGCTATCTCGGCACGCTGCGCAATCACTTCTCGACGATCGGCGTCAACGGCATCAACGAGATGATCCGCAACTTCACGAGCGACAGGGAGGACATCACGACGGACTGGGGCCATGCCTTTGCGCTGCGCCTGCTCGACCATGTTCGCGCCCGCCTCGTCGAGTTCCAGGAGGAGACGGACCACATGTACAACCTCGAGGCGACGCCGGCCGAGGGCACGACCTACCGCTTCGCCAAGGAGGACCGCAAGCGCTTCCCCGGCATCCTGCAGGCGGGCACGCCCTCGAATCCGTACTACACGAACTCCTCGCAGCTGCCCGTCAACTTCACGGACGACCCGTTCGAGGCGCTCGAGCGTCAGGACGACCTGCAACGGAAGTACACGGGCGGCACGGTGCTCCACCTCTACATGAACGAGGCGGTCTCCTCGCCCGAGGCCTGCCGCGACCTCGTGCGCCGCACGCTCACGCGCTTCCGCCTGCCGTACATCACGGTGACGCCGACGTTCTCGATCTGTCCCAAGCACGGTTATCTCTCGGGCCGCTACGACTTCTGCCCGAAGTGCGACGCCGAGCTGCTGGCGAAGAAGCGCGCGAAGGCCGCAAGGGAGGAGGCCTCCTGAGGGGGCTCCAAAGGAAAACAACTTTTTTATCAGGAGTCACGAAAATGACCAACGAAGTCAAGAAGGACGTTGAACTCACGAATGAAGAGCGCCAGCCCTGCGAAGTCTGGACCCGCGTGATGGGCTACCACCGTCCGGTGCAGTCATTCAACACCGGCAAGAAGGGCGAGTTCGCCGAACGCGTCTGCTTCACGGAAAAGCGCGCGGCCGAACACGACTGCAAGTGCAGGAAGGCCGAATAAGGCCGCGGCATGAACGGTCATGACCGAAACGGGCCCGCGGCTTCGGAACTGAAGCTCGCGGGCCTCACGCCCTTTACGACCATCGACTTTCCGGGCAGACTCTCGGCGGTGGCGTTCGTGCAGGGCTGTCCCTGGCGGTGCGTCTACTGCCAGAACAGCTGGATGCAGCAGAGGAGCTTCGATCCCGGGCTCGAGCATTCGTCCTGGGAGGAGTTGGAGTCTCTTCTGAAGCGGCGCCACGGACTTCTCGACGGCGTCGTCTTCTCGGGCGGCGAGCCCTGCCTCGATCCTGCGCTCCCCGCCGCCGTGCGGGCCGTGAAGGAGATGGGGTACGAGGTCGGCCTGCACACGGGCGGCAGCTACCCCGCGAGGCTCGCCGAGGTGCTCCCCGACCTCTCCTGGGTGGGGCTCGACGTCAAGGCGGTGCCCGCCGACGGCGCTCACTGGGCGAAGGTGACGGGCGTTGAGAGCGCGCAGGACAAGTGGACCGAGAGCCTTGGGCTGCTTCTCGCTTCGGGCGTTCCCTTCGAGTGCCGCACGACGGCGCATCCCGACTACTTCAGCGAGGCACAGCTTCTGGAGACGGCCGCCTTTCTTCAGGCGCGCAACGTGAAGGACTATGCGCTCCAGATCTGCCGCAAGCCGCCGGGACTCATCGCAAGGTTCGGCGCCGTGGATCCCGCATGGCCCTCCGAACCCGTGCTTGAGAAGCTCCGCTCGGGATTCGAGCGCTTCACGCTCAGGCGGGACTGAGCCAAGGCCGTCAAATGGGGCAATACCCCCTGTCTGAAGACAGAGGTTTCCGCGCCGAGTTTCTATGAAAAAAGGACCGCGACGCAGTGTGCGACGCGGTCCTTCTTCAACTCAGACGGAAGGCTTGGAGAGCCCTGCCGTCATTCCTCGTCCTTGATGCCCTCGTACTTGTTGACGATTTCCCTGAAGTACGTGCCGGCGACGAACTTCGGCTTGCGAACCGCCGGAATGCGGATGGCTTCGCCCGTGGCGGGGTTGCGGCCCGTGCGGGGAGCGCTTTCAACGGCACGGAAGCTGCCGAAGCCGATGAGAGTCACGGAATCGCCCATCGTAACGGCGGACATGATTTCTTCAAAAACGCTCACGACGACACGGTCAGCTTCAGCTTTGGAAATGTTGTTGCGTGCGGCAATGCGGTCAACGAGGTCGAAACGATTCATTTGAACACTCCTGGTGGATCTGCCCGCCCCCGTCAGTTGAAAGGGATGTGGCTGCGGGGACGAAGAATATTTTTGGGGGTTGCGTTGAAGAATCAGGGGAGTGCCTGAAAACGACAAAAGGGCGAAAATGCCGCTCCTAGAGGCGAATGAAAGATCCCGTGATTTCGCATGCCAAGCATTTTAGCGATGCGGACTCCAAAGGTAAACCCAAGCAAAAACCCTGCCCTGCAGCGAAAGACAGGAAATTGTCCCTCGAGGGGGGCGATTTTATTGGCGAAGGTGTTTCGCAACCTGTTGCAGGGAAAGGGGATTTTTGTGTTTTTTTTGTATATGACCGTGCAACGCCTATGGCACAGGGAAGTTGGGGGAGGTGATCCCGTACGCCGCTGCATAGGTGAAAACACTCGATCTGTTCCGGGACGCACTCGAGAAAAGCTCGGGAGGCTTCGCCTTGAGGTGTCGTTAGGGTAAATCCCATGCTACTTCAGTGGTAGAAAAAAGTGTTAAGAGGGAGGCGAAACTTGATCCCGCATGCCGTCGGGCAGGCAAAAGCCCCGGGAGAGCGGTTTGGAGGCATTGAGAGGGAGAGCGGACGGTGGCAAAATGAATCAGTCGGCCGATGCCGGCGAAGCAATGCGGAGTCATGTCCGTCATCCATATGCTTTTGGTTGTTGAGGTCAGATCCCTGTCCTGCAGGGATTCTGACCTTTTTTTTGCGCAGGCGGGGAGGGCCTTGTGCAACACCGGGCGGCTTTCAGCGGCTCTGGCGGGGGATGAGGGTCTCGACGAGGACCCTAGGGGTTTTCGAGATCATCACAAGGCGGGTGGCGCGGGCCTTCTCGCTTCGGGTGAGCATGCGCTCGAGTGCGGTGAGCGTGGTCGCGGCGCCCGCGTCGTGGAGCCTGGCGGCGCACTTGAGGAGCGTGTAGGCATTGAAGCGGTTCATGTCGAGGGCCGAGCCCGTCAGGAAGAAGTCGGCGAGGGTGGTGAGGGCCTGCGTGCTGCCGTTTTCGGCGGCGCGGCACGTCCAGCGGACGGCCTCGCGCAGGTCGACCCTGCCGCCCCTGCCTGCCCAGTAGTGGACGCCGAGGCGGTACTGCGCCTCGACGACGCCCGAAAGGGCGGCTTCGGTGAGCCATCGGGCGGCTTCCTCGGGATCGGCGCCAGCCCAGCCTCGGCGCTGGTGAAGGCGGGCGAGTTCGTACTGGGCCTGAGGGTCGCGCCCCTGGGCGGCGGCCCTGAGCCATCTGGCGGCCTCGTCGTTGTCGGCGCGGGCGCCGCGTCCGTCCCTGAGCATGAGGCCCGCCTCGCGCTGGGAGGCGGTGTGTCCCTTGGCGCCCGCGATTCGGTACCAGTAGAGTGCGTCCCTGTCGGATGCGGGGCGTCCGAGCCCCATGCGGCAGAGTCGGGCGAGGTCGGCGGCCGCGCCTGCGCTGCCCAGATAGGCGGCTTCCTCAAGGAGCTTCGCGCCTTCGGCGGGATCCGCGTCCAGCCCCTGGCCGCGCAGCATGACGACGCCGAGCAGGTGAAGGGCCTCGGGGAGCTTTCGGGCGGCGGCCTTCCTGAGGAGCGAGAGCGCACGGCGGTTCTTGCGGCTGTCGGGCGCGTCGGTGAGAAGGCGGCGGGCGAATTCGGTCTGTGCGGCGGGATTGCCGCGGCGGGCGTCCTCCTCGAGGCGGATGAGCTGGGCCATCGCCTCCTCGCCCGTGAGGGGTCTGCGCCTCACGATGCCGCCGAGCAGGTCGAGCACGTAGTCCTCGGCCTTTTCAGGGGCGGGAATCGGAAAGCGCGGGTCGGGACGCTTGGGCATGCGGAAGTGAGGAGGGCCTTATTCGGCCTTTCTGGTCTCGACGGGGAGCGGCTCCACTACCACCTTGTCGGACCCTTCGGGCACGCGCAGGACGACGCCCTGACTTTCGGCACGCTCGGCGCCGGGGAGCATCTTGTCGAGGCCCGTGAGCTGGATGGCCATCGCGATTGAGATGGAGACCATGGAGTAGATCACCCAGCAGCCGCCTGCGAAGATCGTCACGCGGCCGAGGCGCTCGCGGGGATAGTCGCTGCCGAAGAGCTCGCGCACGTAGCCGATCTGCTTCCAGCCGGTCGTGACCATCCAGCTCGCCCAGGTGACGACGAGGAAGTAGAGGCCGCCGAACTGCATGAAGGGCTCGTTCTGGAAAACGGCCTGCATGATGACGAAGACGAAAAGGAGCCAGAGCGTCGTGCGCACCCACATGCGCGAGGCGCGGGCGCGGCCGTGTTCGCCGAGCGCGTCCCAGTTGCGCGCCTGAAGCAGGGCGCCGAAGATCGGCGTGAAGAGGAGCGCGAGAACGCAGGCGGCGGTCGGATTGTAGAGGGCAGGGCGGTTCGCGGCCCCGGACTTGTTCTTGGACATGGTCGGCGTACTGGAAATGGGTTGTTTGCGGAAGCGGGTTCGGAAGTGGAGAATTGTACGCGCAAACGGGTTGGGCTACGGTCAGTGGGTGTAACCTATCGTCATTGAGATCCATATATGAGGAGAAGGATGGAAGCACGAATTTTGAAAAAGGTGAAAAGGCGCGCCGCCCTGTGCGCGACCTGTGCCGCGGCCTCGCTGCTCGCCGCCTGCTCGAGCACTCAGGAGGCGGCCCCTGAGGAACCTTCCTACCGAAGCCCCTATCAGTCCTACAGGTCGCTGTGCGTCGTGCCCGCCGAGGAGCATTCCGCCTCGTTCGATCTGACGCTCGCGCGCATGCTCCGCGACCGCGGCTTCGAACCCGAGCTCCTCGAGACGGGCGATCTGCCGTCGGTGCGCCGCTGCCGGGGCATCGTCACCTTCTCGACGGGCAGGACCCTGAGACCCTTTGAGGCCCCCGCCTCCATGTCGCTCACCTTCCTCGACGCCTACACGGGCGAGACCTACCACGTGGCGGCCTCCCGTGCAAAGGGCGGCGCGGGACACGCGCTCTTTGCCGATGCGCCCTTCTCGGATCCCGCTCAGATGATCAGGCAGCTCGTGGAGAGACTGTTTCCAGAGCGCACCGATCATGAGTAAGGGTTTCCACAGAATGAGGGCGGGCGATCGCCTTCATGCATGCCCCGGCATGTGGTCCGAGACATACCTCGGTGGGGGTAGAAGGACATCCTTGGGGATATCCCTAACCGAGATGTAAACAGGTGAAATTACCTGATTATCGTCAAAAGAAGCGCGGAATTGGGGTGTGGAGTTAGCCTAAAGGAGTAGAAATTCCGCCGAAAATCACTAAAATTTGCGTGCAGTTGAACGGAACCAACCGTTCGACTCAGGCGAATGAGGCCGGATCAGGCGGCTTCAGACGCAGGCGGCATCGGCGCTTACATCGGGGGATGTGCAAAGGAGCGCCACGACCAGATGCTGCCGGACCATCGGCAGTCCGTGACTGCCCGACGGCCCGCAGCCGGCATGACTCTCCGGTTGCAGCGGCCGCCTGTGAAGGGATGGAGGATCGTCGGGAAGACCAGCCCGTGCGAACCTCCGGAGCGCCCGAAAGGGCATGCCCCCTTTCACTTTTCACGGATCTTACGGGAGCGTTCGACCAGACGCTCCCTTTTCTTTTGGGCTCGCCAAAAGGTTCGGGCTGTTCAGGACTTCCGCCCGGGCGTATCATTGTCGAGTCCGCTTCCCCTCGGCGGCAGGACGAAGAAGAAAAGCCAGAAACCCACAACGGAGATCCGACGTGCCTGATACACAAGCGATCCAAGCCCACTGGAAGACGACGCTCGTCATCCTGACCCTGAGCGCGGTTTTGATGTCGCTCAGCTACACGATGCTCATCCCCTTTCTGCCGATGTACCTCATCGAGGAGCTCGGCGTCGAGCAGTCGCGGGCGAATTTCTGGAGCGGTCTCGTCTTTTCGGTCTCCTTTCTGATTTCAGGCGTCATGGCCCCGATCTGGGGCGCCATGGCCGACAAACGCTCGCGCAAGCTCATGGCGCTGCGTGCAGCAATCCTCCTCGCCGTCTCCTATGCGCTGGGCGGCATCGTCCAGAACGAGTGGCAGCTGCTGGCCATGCGTTGCTTCCAGGGGTTCGCCTCGGGCCTCTGGCCCGCCTGCCTCGCGATCATGGCGAGCACCGTGCCGCGCGAGCGCATCGGCCTGGCCATGGGCATCATGCAGGGCGGAATGACTGCGGGCGGCGTTCTCGGGCCCTTCTTCGGCGGGGCGCTCGCAGAGCTCTTCTCGATGCGCATGACCTTCTTCATCGGTGGCGCCGCACTTGCCGTCATCACGCTCCTCATCCTCTTCTTCATCCACGAGCCTCCGAGAAAGGAGCAGAAGAAGGCAGCCGCCGCGCGCGAGAAGACCAGCCTCCTCAAGATTCCCGTCGTGCAGCGCATGCTCCTGTGCGCGGGCGTCGTGCAACTCACGATCCTCCTGCAGCAGCCCGTCATGCCGATGTACATCGGCGAGCTCCAGGGCAGCATGGACCGCATCGTCTTCGTGACCGGCATCGTCTTCTCCGTGGTCGGCGTTTCGGGCGTGATCGCCTCGCCCCTCTGGGGCGTCATCGGCCAGAAGTGGGGATACCGCCCCGCGCTCTACACGGCGCTTGCGGGCACGGCCTGCTTCGGCATGATCCAGGCGATTCCCGATACGCTCGTGCCGTTCGCCGTCTGGCGCTTCATCGGCGGCCTCACCTTCGCGGGCATCTTCCCCGCCATCAACGCCGTGCTCACGATGAGCACGCCGCCCGAGGACCGCGGCCGCATCTTCGGCCTCTCCTACGCGGCACAGCAGGTCGGCAGCGTGATCGGCCCGCTCGTGGGCGGCGGCATGGCCATGTACCTGCCGCTCAAGTCCGTCATCTTCCTCGGCGGTTTCATTCTCCTGCCGCTTGTCATCTTCCTCTGGTACATGCGTCCGAAGAACGAGGAGAACTCGCACGGCAGTCCCGCCCAGCTGCGCTAGTCCCGCAGGGCATCGCTTTTGGGAGTAATTCGAAGCTGGTACGAGCTCGCGGCTTCTCCGCGCGGTGCTGTCATTTTGAGTGTTTTCAGCAGACGGGTCCCCAAATACGGCCTGAGGTTCGATACAATCGAACCATTAATACTGATTGCAAATTGTCAGGAACTGTCACGCCGTGAAGTCGTTTCCCTCGGAGCGTCGGCACCGGCCGGGCCGTTCGGGCAGATACAAATCGAATGGATACATTCATACTTGCTGCGCTGGCGCTTTTGGGCGCGCTTGCCGTCATCGACCTCTTCGTCGGCGTCTCCAATGACGCCGTCAACTTCCTCAATTCCGCCGTCGGCTCCCGCACGGCACCCTTCTGGGTGATCATGACGGTGGCCAGTCTGGGCGTCCTGCTCGGCGCCACCTTCTCCTCAGGCATGATGGAGGTCGCCCGCACAGGCGTTCTCGTGCCCGAGCACTTCACCTTCAAGGAAGTGATCATCGTCTTCACGGCCGTGATGGTCTGCGACGTCCTCCTGCTCAACGCCTTCAACTCCCTCGGCCTTCCCACCTCCACGACCGTCTCGATCGTGTTCGAACTCTTCGGCGGCGCCACCGCGCTCGCCTGCTACAAGGTCTGGTCGAGCGGCGCGCCCATTGCGGATCTGGGGCTCTACCTCAACTCCGCCAAGGCGCTCGCCATGATCATGGCGATTCTCGTATCCGTCGTCGTGGCCTTCTTTGCGGGCCTCTTCGTGCAGTATCTGCTGCGTCTGATTTTCTCCTTCAACTACGAGCGCTACTACAAGCTCTTCGGCGGCATCTACGGCGGCGTCTCGCTCACGGCCGTCTTCTACTTCCTCGTGATCAAGGGCGCCAAGGGCGCGTCCTTCATGCAGCCCGAGTGGATCTCCTGGATCGGCGCCAACACGACCGAACTCCTGCTCGGCTGCTTCGCCATCCTGACCGTGCTCTTCCAGGCGCTCATCATGGCGCTGCGCATCAACATCTTCCCGATCATCATTCTCGCCGGCACGTTCTCGCTCGCCTTCGCCTTCGCGGGCAACGACCTCGTGAACTTCATCGGCGTGCCGCTCGCCGCGCTCTCCTCCTATGAGATCTGGTCCGCGGTCGAGGGCGCCGATCCGACGACCTTCACGATGGAGGGCCTGCGCCACAACCAAGGCACGCCGACCTACTTCCTGCTTGCCTCCGGCCTCGTGATGGTGCTCACGCTCTGGTTCTCCAAGAAGGCCCACCGCGTCATCCGCACCTCGATCAGCCTCGCCTCGTCCGCCCGCGGCGGCAAGGAGCAGTTCGGTTCCTCGCTTCCCGCCCGCGTCGTCGTGCGCTCCGCGATCCGCTTCAACAACCTCGCCCATCAGATCATTCCGGCCTCCGTCATCAAGAGCCTAGCCACGCGCTTCGAGAAGAAGAAGCTCGCGCCGGGCGAGGTCGAGCTGCCGTTCGACGAGATCCGCGCCAGCGTGAACCTCGTGCTCGCCGCCGCGCTCATCGCCTCGGCCACGAGCTTGAAGCTCCCGCTCTCGACCACGTACGTGACCTTCATGGTCGCCATGGGTTCGTCGCTCGCTGACGGCGCCTGGGACCGCGAGTCCGCCGTGTACCGCATCTCGGGCGTGTTCACCGTGATCTCCGGCTGGTTCATGACCGCCTTCACGGCCTTCACCGCCTGCGGCCTCATCTGCATGCTCTTCATCAGCTGGGGCGAGCCGCTTCAGCTCATCATGATGGTGCTCGCGCTCATCGTCGTCATCCGCACGAACTTCTTCGTCAAGGAAGAGGACGAGACGCCCGACCACGAGCGCATCGACCGCGGCGACAAGGCCAGCATCCGCGACCTGCTCACCGAAAGCGTCAACGACAACCTCAACGCCACGCTCACGCTCTACGCGCAGGGCCTTCAGGCCTTCCTCGACGAGGACGATCAGAAGTTGCGCGAGCTCAAGGGCGACGCCGCACAGCTCTTCGACTTCATCACGATGCGCCGCGGAGAGTACTACAACATGGCCCTTGAGGGCGGCGGCTCGCGCTCCGACCGCGACGCCCGCAACTTCTACTACCGCGCCTTCACGAGCATGAAGGAGGTGAGCCACTCCCTGCGCGACCAGATCGGCGTCGCACAGAACTACGTGGCCAACTCCCACTCGCCCTTCACGGGACGCATGCGCGACAACATCAAGACCCTCTCCAAGCGCCTGATCATGATCCGCGATAACTTCGTGCCGGCCAACTGCACGCAGGCCCTCGAGCTCATCGACGAGGCCCAGCGCGACTTCATGACCCAGATCGGGGAGGAGAAGATCTCGCTGCGCAAGTCCGAGCTCTACCTCGGCTACCTGCTCTTCGCCCGTGAGGTGCTCAACCGCTACATGATGGTGAAGCTCCTGCAGAGCGAACTCGAGGCGGGGCTTGCCGCCCAGCAGCAACAGCAGGCGGCCTTCGCCGTCGAGGACGACAAGGACGAGCCCCTGCAGCCCTCCGAGCGATGATCCGCATGAAGCCTCCTCTGCCCGCGCAGGGGAGGCCCGATGAAGAAAAGGACCGTTCCGCAATCCGCGGGCCGGTCCTTTTTCCATTAATGCAGGACAGAATGTCCGGGGCCTCTCCGCAGGCCTCTGCGTCATTCTTTTCGTCACGTTCCTCCGTGTCGGGGTTCGACGGCGGCGACGCACGTGTAGCGGCGCTCGGGGAAGTCGAGCTCCCTGATGCGCACGCGCACGTCAAAGACGTCTGAGAGGAGATCCTCGGTCATGACGTCGCGGGTGTCGCCGAAGATGGGCGGCCTGTGCCTGGGGACGAGGAGCGTCTTCGTGGAGATCTCGAGCGCATGCGCGGGGAAGTGCGTGTTGATGACGGCGCCGAGACCCTGCTCGGTGAGACGCTCGATGACGTTGAGGACCACCATCTGGTTGCGGAAGTCGAGGTTCGATTCAGGCTCGTCGAGCACGAGGATTCTGGGTTCGGCCGCGAGCGCGCGGGCGATGAGCGCGAGCTGGAACTGCCCGCCCGAGACTTCGCTGCAGAGGCGCCCCGCGAGGTGCTCGATGCCGACCTCGGTCATGACGCGGTCGACCACCTCCCAGTCCGCGTCGGATGGCAGGCTGAAGGGGCCGATGTGCGCGCTGCGGCCGAGGACGACCATGTCGGCGAGCGTCATCGAGGCGAAGCCCGGGAGCTTCGCTTGAGGTACGTAGCCGATCGTGCGCCAGAAGTCGCGGGGCTTCCAGTTGGAGACGGGGCGGCCGTCGAGCGTCGCCTCGCCCTCCGTGAACTTGAGAAGGCCGAGCATGCAGCGCAGCAGCGTCGTCTTGCCCGCGCCATTGGGGCCGAGGATGCTCATGACGCCCGTGCCGTCGAAGCGGAAGTTGACGCCCGTGAGAACGGGTTCGCGGCCCGGCCAGGCGTAGCCGCCGTGGATCACTTCAAGGGACATGGCGCTACCCCGAGATGCCGCCCGTGCGGCGCAGAAGATAGATGAAGAACGGCGCACCCACGACGGCCGTGAGGATCGAGACGGGAATCTCGCTCTGCGTGGCGGTGCGCGCGACGGTGTCGATCACGAGCATGAAGAGGGCGCCCATGACCATCGAGGCGGGCAGCACGAAGCGGTTGTTCGCACCGAAGACCATGCGTGCGGCGTGGGGGACGAGAAGGCCCACCCAGCCGATGAGGCCGCACATCGAGACGACCGAGGCCGTGATCATGGTGGCGGCGATGATGACGCCTGCGCGGATCCTGCGCACGGGTATGCCGAGGCTTGCGGCCTCGTCAGTCGGAAGGGTCGTCACGTTGAGGCGCCAGCGCAGGAGCCAGAGAACGAGCATGCCGAGGAGCACCATGGGCGTGCCCGCGAGCACGCTTGACTTGGTCGCGCCCGTGAGCGCCCCCATCATCCAGAAGGTGATGGACGGCAGCACGTCCTGCGGGTCGGCCGCGTACTTGACGAGGGAGACGAGAGCCGAGAAGAGGGCTCCGACGACCATGCCCGAGAGAATGATCATGAGGATCGAGCTCGTGTTGCGCACGCGGCTGATGACGATCACGAAGAAGACTGCGGAGAGGCCCGTCGCCAGGCTCATGAGCTGAATGCCCATGCCGTTCCAGCCCCAGAGGATGCCTAGGACGGCGCCGAACGAGGCGCCCGTGGCGACGCCGAGCGTGTCGGGCGCGGCGAGCGGATTCGCAAAGAGCGCCTGAAAGGCGGCGCCCGACATGGCGAGTCCCGCGCCCGCAATGATCGCGAGAAGCACGCGCGGCAGCCTCACGTTGAGAACGATGTTCTCCATCATGCGGTTCGTCTCGACGGAAAGCCAGCCGTCGGGCAGGAGCACGGCCATCACTTCGGTGCCCGTGAGACTGTAGCGGCCGAGGCACAGCGAGGCGACGGCCGTGACGGCGAGCAGCAGGGCGAGCGAGGCCATGACGAGGCGGAAGCGCCCCGCGGCCGCGCCTGCGGCCTGAGCGCTTCGCGCGCGTGCGGTGGAGACGTTCGACATGGATCAGCCGTTGCTGCGGGTGGCGACCGTGGCGCCGGTGCTCGCGCCTTCGCCCGGATTGAACATCATGTCGACGTCGGCGTCGGTGAGCGTCACGCCGAAGACGTCCTTGTACCAGGCCTTGACCTCCTTGGTGAGATCGATGTCGGCAAAGCGCGAGGGATAGACCTGCTTGGCCATCCAGAGCAGCGTGAGCGGCGTGTCGGCCGAAGGCGTGTAGCTGCGGTAGATGCCGAGCGGGAGCTTGTAGACGCGCTTGTCCTTGACGGCCTTCACGTCGGACCAGTCGTGGCCTGCCATCTTGTTATCAAAGAGGTCGGCGGGCGTGGCGGCCGTGAAGTTCGTGATGAAGACGACGTCGGGGTTCCAGGCGTAGATCTGCTCCATCGAGACGATGGCGTTGGCGTTGTCTGCCGTCACGGACTCGGCGACGTTCCTGGCGCCGACGGCGTCGCACCAGTACTGGCCGAAGAAGTTGCGCCCAGAAGTGACGATCTGGCGGGCGTCGTAGCGGAAGAGGAAGAGAACCTTGCTGCGCTCCTCGGGCCTGAGGTCCTTCGTGCGGTCGGCGACCATCTTCGCGATGGCCTTCGAGCGGCTGTCGATCAGGTCGCCCTTGCCCTTGTGCTCGGGCCAGATCTCGGAGAGGCTCTTCATCCACTGGGCGTGCGTCTCGATGATGTCGTAGTGCCACTTGCTCGGGCTGATGCCGAAGGCGGGAATGCCCGCGTTGCGGACCGCGTCGAGCGTGCGCTTGTCGGGCGCGTTGACGAGGACGAGGTCGGGCCTGAGGGCCATCAGGGCCTCGACGTTGAGGCTCGCGCCCTGCATGAAGGAGGTGTCGGCCTTGAGGACGTCGGGATAGAGCTTGCCGAGGAGCCCGCTCTTGGCGGCCGAGTAGGAGGCGGGATGCATGCCCACCACGGTCTTGCCGTCGTTGAGGAAGACGGTCACGGCGGAGGCGAGCGGAAGGATGTTCGTGACGACCACGCGGTTGACGTGGTCGGGGATCTCGACGCTGGTGCCGTTGTCGTCGACGACGGTGCGTGCGGCCGCGGAGGTCGCGGCCAGGGCGAGTGCGCCGCAGACGAGGGCGCATTGCTTCAGATTGAAGGTCATTTTGCAGTGTCCAGCAGATTGCCGACGAGTGCGTCGAACGGGGCGCGCTCGAGAATGTTCACGATCCCGCTCCTGTACATGCGGCCCGAGCAGGCCTCGTGCGGGAAGGCGATGGTGCGCCCGACGCGGGCCTCCTCGGCGATGATGTCGAAGAGCGGGTCGGCGGCGAGCACCTCCGTGCCGCCGAGCATGGCGCGCAGGAGGTCCTCGGAAAGGTTCGAGGAGAGAATGGGCGCCTCGATGCCGAGGGACGGCAGGGGCGAGAGCGCCCTGCAGCTTCCGGGCTGCTCGAGGTTGACGGCCGCGGCCGTGCAGGCGGCGGCAAGCGGCTCTCCGAGCACGGCCGTGCGGGTGCCGCCCGCATCCGCGCCGAGGAAGTCGGCGGCGGGTACGCTGCAGCGGTTCTTCGCGGCCCATTCGACGGCCGCGTGCCAGCGGGGAGCAAGTCCGCCCACGGGCAGACCGCAGACGTAGGGCGTGCCGAAGCAGCGCTCGAAGCACTGCGCGAGCGGAAGCCCGGACGAGCTCACGACGACGTTGACGCGCGCGGCCGCGGTGTTGGCGAGGGATTCGAGCTTGTCGCCCATCGCCCAGCAGGCGTTGATCGTGTAGCCTGCGCGTGCGGCGGCGGCCCTGAGGGACTCGAGCATGCCGCCTGTCGAGAAGTCGAGAGGCGTCGCGCCCAGAAGGTTGATGCCGAAGGACCCCGCGCGGGCGCCGTTGGGAACGACGAAGCGGCGCGAGAGTTCGATCCAGGCCTGTGCGCAGCCCACGCTGTAGGCGCGCATGGAGTTGGTCTGGACGGCGAAGGACGGAATGCGGGTGCGGCTTTCGACGAGGCGGGCGATCCCCTTGAGGTCGACGCCAGTCATCATGGGAATGGGCGTGCCGGCGATGGCGACGAAGGCGGGCGTGAGCTTGCGGGCTGCGTCGACGATGTCGTCGATGATGCGACTGTCGTTGCCGAGCACGGCGTCCATCTCGGTGAGCGCCGAGATGAAGACGGCCGAGGGCATCGTGTTCCAGCGGGGCTCGTCGTGCGTGGTGTAGGTCGAGTTGCAGCCCGAGGCGTCGTGGATGACGGTCATGCCGCCGAGTTCATAGAGGGCGCTTGCGACGCCCGAGCAGTCGGCCGTGTAGGTCGACATGGAGCTTTGCGTGTAGTCTAACAACATCCGTTGCACCCGTATCCCTTGACGCTGATGATGCGGTCGACGTCGACGGGCTCGCGTGCCGCAGCCGCAAGCGCGAGCGCGAGGCTTCTCACGCCGCCGTGACCCCACCAGGGGCCGCCCTCGATCATGTTGAGCATGTGGGTCGCCCCGGTGAAGAAGGCGGCCTTCTGGCCGATGGCCACGATGTCGTCGCGCTTTTCGGCGGGCGTCGCGAAGCGCATCTCGGGCACCGTCGTCGGATGCACGAGAATGCCGGGCGCCTTCTTGCGAAGAATCTCGAAGTCGGTCTTGTCCGCAGACAGGAAGCTGTCGCAGTAGAGGTCCGTGACGCGGATGCCCGACTCGACGAGGCGGCGTGCGAGCGCCACGGGGCGCGTCGTCGCCGTCTGGCAGATCGCCACGGGACGGCCCGCGAGCGCGTCGGCCGCCTGCGCGAGCGCGGTCCTGGCAGCGGACTTCTCGGCCGTGGTGTCCCAGAGCGGAATGCCCGTGAGTTCGGCGAGCGTTCCGAGCGAGTCGTCGATGCGCTGCTCGTTGTAGTCGAGCAGCAGCTGAAGGTGGCGCATGCCGTGGCGCTCGGCGAGGAACCTGCCCGCCTGAAGGGCCGCGGGATTGACCGTCACGACCCAGCGCGCATGCGCCATGCGGCGGTATTCCTCGTAGGTCGTCATGCCCGGGAGCTCGAAGAACGGGACGCCCGCCGCGTGTGCGGCGCGCGCGAAGTCACTCTCGGGGCCGAAGGCCTCGAGGGAGCCCGCCACAAGCAGGCCGCCCTTGGGAAGGTCGGCGGGCCTGAGGCCGTGGTAGAGCTGCCTGCGCATCTTGTTGTCGGGCGGCATCTCGCTCTTGCGGAGCGTGGGCGTCATGTAGCAGTCGGTGAAGACGACGTCGGGGAAGGCCTCGGAGAGCTTCCTGTAGGCCCAGCCGAGGTCGGCGCCCGAGAAGTGGTGCAGGCAGCTCGAGTAGACGAGGACTGCGGGCGGAAGCTTCGGGAGGCGCTCGAGGATGTGCGTGACGCCCTCGATGATCGTGTCCTCAAGCTGGCCGTCGCGCAGGTGCTCCTCGGTCACGGTGATCGTGGAGAAGCGGCGCTGCAGGCCGAGTTCGGCTGCGCTGAGCACGACGCCCCTGAGGCAGCCCTGGGCGCAGACGAAGATCTCGTGGCATTCGGGCACGAGCATGCCCACGTGCACGATGGTCCAGGGCCCGCGCGCGGGCGGCGAGTATTCGAGGCCCTGCCTGAAGGGCACGGGCCAGTGCGCCTCGGAGAGCTTCGCCGTGGGTGCGGGAAGCACGCGTTCGGGCGTGTGTGCGAAGAGTCGGAGCATGGGCGGGCCTCAGAACGTGAAGCCGCCGCGGGCGGGCTCGGGCCTGGTGGCGGCGCAAGCCTCGACGAGACGGCGGGCAAGCTCGCGATAGCGGTCGGCCATGCCGGACGACGGCGCGTGCTCAAGGACGGTGAGTCCGAGCGCGTCCGCCTCCTGCACTTCGGCCGAGCGGGGCAGGCGGCCCACGATCGTCGTGTTGAGGTCGCAGGCGAGCTCCTCGACCTTCTCGGCCTCGCGGGGCACGTCGCGGGCGTTGAGGATGATGCCGCCGAGGCGGGCGTAGCCTCGCTCGGCGAAGGTCTCGACGGCCGTGGCGATGTTGGCGGCCGCATGAATGGCCATGTTCTCGCCCGAGGTGATGATGAAGACGTTCCTGGCCCAGCCGTCGCGGATGGGCATCGCGAAGCCGCCGCAGACGACGTCGCCGAGCACGTCGAAGATCACGACGTCGGGACGAAGGATGTTGAAGGCGTCCTGGGCCCGGAGGGCCTCGAAGGCGGCGATGATGCCGCGGCCCGCGCAGCCCACGCCTGGACGGGGACCGCCCGCCTCGACGCAGAGGACGCCGCCCTTGCCCTCGACCACCATGTCATCGAGCCTGAGCTCGGACTTGTGCTTCGTGCGCAGGAGCGAGAGCACGGTCTCGATCTTCGCGCCGCCGCGCAGGAGCGCGGTCGAGTCGGCCTTCGGGTCGCAGCCGACGAGCATCACCCTGCGGCCGTCCTGCGCAAGCGCGAGCGCCACGTTCGCAGCCGTGGTGGACTTGCCGATGCCGCCCTTGCCGTAGATCGCAAGGCAGGTCATCGGGTGCCGGGAAAGGGGCTTGCGGTCGTAGTCGAAGAAAACCGTGTCAAGCGTCGGTGAGTCGAGCGTGGGCATGTGGATGGTCGTCCCGGTGGAGTGTTGGTTCGTGTTTTGCGCCTGTTTCGCGGGCAGCAGGCTGTCTGTCCGAAGCCTGCTGTCTGAAAGGGAAAGGCTATTCGAGGACGTGGCGGCCGTGGGCGTCCTTCTTCATGATGCGCTCCTGCTCGCGCTTCCAGTCCTTCTTGCTCTGGTCGGCGCGCTTTTCATATTCGCGCATGCCTCGTGCGAGCGCGACCGTCACCTTGACGCGGCCGCGGGTGAAGTGCAGGTCGAGCGGCACGAGCGTGTAGCCCGCGCGCTCCGTCTTGCCGATGAGCTTCATGATCTCGCGGCGGTGCAGGAGGAGCTTTCGCGTGCGGTTCGACTCAAGCGTCACGTGCGTGCAGGCCTGGTCCGCAGGCGTCATGTGGGCGTTGCAGAGGAAGAGCTCGCCGTCGCGCACGTAGATGTGCGCGAGGTTGATCTGGGCGCGGGAGGCGCGAACGCTCTTGACTTCCCAGCCCTGGAGCACGATGCCGGCCTCGAACTTTTCTTCGATCGCATAGTCGTGGCGGGCGCGCTTGTTCTGAATGAGTGCCATGATGTTTCTCTTGTTCTCTTGTATTGCGTTCTTTTGATTCTTGTCGTCCTGCTTCCGTACGGTCGGCGTCCGTTTCGTGCAAACTGCACGGCAATCTTGTATTGTAAGGCTTTTTACGCGGCTCCGAAGCCCTTCGGACACGGCCGCGGACGGCTTTTCGAAAGGGGGGATCATGCGTGTGGAAGTGTTGTTCGTGAATGAGGCGGGCGTGATGGCCGAAACGGTCGAAGCGCCCGATGGCGCCGCGGCTTCCGAGGTCCTCGGACTAGCGGGCGCATCGCTACCTGCGGGGGCGGGGCTCGCTGTCTTCGGCCGCCGCATCGAGCCTTCGACGAAGCTTCACGAGGGCGATCGGCTCGAGGTCGCGGGCGCGCTCGTCTGTGATCCCAAGAAGGTTCGCCGCGCACGCGCCGAAAGCCAGGGCGACGTGCGCGTCGTCACCTGCGGCCGCCACGGCGGGCGCAGGCGCCTCGCCAAGACTGCGCAGTAGTCTGCAGCCGGCTTGTGTGCGGCACGGAAAATGCAGAAAGGGGGCCTTGGCGGACAACCTCAGGGCAAACCCTTTGTTACAATGGTAAATTGCTGCAAACAATTCCGGACGCATCCCCACTCAGTCCGGACGCGGAACGGCCGCTCCCCCGACCGTCCGTGCAGGGGTGCGGATTCCGCCGCCCCTGAAGCTGCGCCTCCTGAAACAAAAAGACCGAGAAGGAAAACCACAAAACATGAACTGGCTCAATGACATCATCGGCGTGATCAACAATTATCTTTGGTCCTACGTCCTCATCGTGATGCTGATCGGCATCGGCCTCTGGTTCACGGTCCGCACGCGCTTCGTGCAGATCCGCTGCATTCCCGAAATGTTCCGCCTGATGACCGAGGGCGCGGGCGCCAAGCCGCGCGAGGGCCACATCTCGACCTTCCAGGCCTTCTGCGTCTCCACCGCCTCCCGCGTGGGCGTGGGCAACATCGCCGGCATCGCCATCGCGGTCGCCACGGGCGGCCCCGGCGCCGTCTTCTGGATGTGGGTGATCGCCACGATCGGCGCCGCGTCGGGCTTCGTCGAGTCCACGCTCGCCCAGATCTACAAGGCCCCGCGCAAGGGCGGCGGCTTCGTGGGCGGTCCCGCCTACTACATCGGCAACGTGATCGGCTCCTCTTTCTTCGCGAGCGTCTTCGCGGTGCTCCTCGCCGTTACCTACGGCCTCATCTTCAACTCCGTCCAGGCCAACACCATCAGCCTCTCGATGCAGACCTCGTTTGGCTTCGACACGCAGATGACGGGCCTTGCGATCGCGGGCTTCACGGCCCTCGTGATCTTCGGCGGCCTCACCCGCATCGCCAAGGTCGTGGGCGTGATGGTTCCCGTCATGGCCGGCGCCTACATCCTCGTCGCGCTCGCCGTCACGGCGCTCAACATCACGATGGTGCCCGAAGTGCTCGTCACGATCGTGCGCTGCGCCTTCGACTTCGACGCCGTCCTCGGCGCGGGCTTCGGCATGGCCCTCATGACCGGCATCAAGCGCGGCCTCTTCTCGAACGAGGCCGGCATGGGTGCGGTCCCCAATGCCGCCGCCACGGCCGATGCCACCCACCCCGCCAAGCAGGGCCTCGTGCAGGCGCTCGGCGTCTACTTCGACACGCTCGTCGTGTGCACGGCCTCCGCCATGCTCGTGCTGCTCACCCCGGGCTGGGCCGACTCCGGCAAGACCGGCATCGAGCTCATCCAGCAGACGCTCACGGGCCAGCTCGGCACCTGGACGAACGCCTTCATGAGCGTCACGGTCCTTTTCTTCGCCTTCAGCTCGATCATCGGCAACTACTTCTACGGCGAAATCAACATGGACTTCATCAGCCGTCATCCGGCCGCGCTCTGGATCTACCGCGCCTTCGTCGTGATGATGGTCTACCTCGGCTCCGTCGCCTCGCTCGGCCTCGTCTGGAACCTCGCCGACCTCTTCATGGCCCTCATGGCCATCGTCAATCTGGTTGCCATCGCGATCCTCGGCAAGTACGCCTTCATCGCGCTCGACGACTACGTCAGCCAGAAGAAGCGCGGCATCCTCAACCCGGAATTCGATCCGAGCGTCATGCCGAACCACCGCGGCATCCTCTGCTGGCCGCGCCACAAGGAAGAGGAGATCGAACAGTGCTGATGCCGGCCTGATTGATCCTGTTCCGACACTCTGAAAACGCCCGTCACGCGCCGAGATGCGCTGACGGGCTTTTTCGTGCCCGAAGACGGAGGAGAGGGGATGGTGGGGGACGGTGGTGAGCATCACCTTGGTATTACCTCTCGAGAGGTATTTCCGTGCGGAAGACTGTGGGACAGGGTATCCGGCGGTCATTGGGAATAACCCTCCACCATCACCTCGGAAGGGTTTAAGAAAGGCTTAAGCAAACTTAAAATTTTGAAAAAGACGAGGACCTCGCCAGACCCCGCGCGACGGCCTTGTCACAGGAGAACAACATGCATAAACAGCTCACCCCCGTCGCCGCCGCGCTTGCGCTTCTTGGTCTTCTCGCGGGCGCTCCCGCCCAGGCGGCCGACAATCAGTGCGCAGCCTGCCACGCCAACGTCGCCAAGGATCATGCGGGCGCCGCCCACAAGGATCTCGCCTGCACGACGTGTCACACCGGCACCGAAGCGCATCTCAAGGACATGAAGAAGCGTCCGGCCGTCAACATGGACCCGGCCCAGTGCGGCGCCTGCCACCAGCAGCAGTACAAGTCCGCCTTCATGACGTCCGACCGTCCCGCCCGCCAGTCGAAGAAGGCGGCCGGCGGTCCTGCACCCGACCCGTTCTTTGACCGCGCGCTCGGCGGCCACGGCTTCACGAAGGAGCACGACCTTCCGCGCGCCCACACGTTCATGGCGATCGACCAGTTCATCGTCGACCGTGCGTTCGGTGGCCGCTTCGAGCCCAAGGACGGCTGGCTCTACACGACGCTTGAGGGCGGCAAGTCCTACAAGGCCTGGGACGTCCTCAAGGACAACTATCCCGACAACAACGAGCAGAAGGCCCACAAGCCGGGCACGGCCGCTGCCGCCAACGGCGTGTGCTGGTCCTGCAAGTCGACCGACCTGATGCTCGACTGGGCCTACATGGGCGACAAGGCCGAGGGCGCGAAGTTCCACCGCGGCTCCAACCCCGTTGACGTCGTTCGGAACGTCCAGCACGGCATGAACTGCAACTTCTGCCACGACCCGCACAGCGCCAAGCCGCGCATCATGCGCGACGCCCTGATCGACGCGATGACGCGCGAAGGCAAGATGAACGTCTACAAGGACTTCGCGGCCCGCCAGGCCAAGCTTGAGGTCAAGGACGTCGGCGTCCGCGGCTTCGACCGCAAGGTCGCCATGCTCGACCGCGCCGACTCCCGCCTGATGTGCGCCCAGTGCCACGTCGAATACGTCTGCAACCCCGGCATGAACGTCAAGACGGGCGAGAAGGTCGGCTTCGACAGCCGTCTCACGAACCTCTTCCCATGGGTCAACGCCGACCAGATCGAGGCCTACTACGATGAAGTCGGCTTCCGCGACTTCAAGCACAACCTCACCGGCGCGACGCTCGTCAAGATGCAGCATCCCGACGCCGAAACGTACTTCGGCTCGAAGCACGACAAGGCCGGCGCCGACTGCGCTTCCTGCCACATGCCCAAGGTGAAGGACGAAAACGGCAAGACCTACACGATGCACTGGGCCACCTCGCCCAAGCACTACGTGAAGGAGACCTGCCTCTCCTGCCACAAGGACAAGAACGAGAAGCAGATGGTCGCCGCGATCGACGCGATGAAGGGCCACTTCGACGGCAAGGTCCGCGAAGCCGAATCCCGCATGAACGACATGTTCAACGCGTTTGAACTCGCCAAGACCGTCGGCGTGTCCGAAGAGGTCCTCGCCAAGGCCCGCAAGCTCCACGAATCCGCTCACATCAACTGGGAATACTGGACTGCCGCCAACGGTGCGTACTTCCACAACCACGACATGGCCGTGCGCAGCCTCGCCAAGTCTGCCAAGGCAGCCTCCGACGCCACCGCGCTGCTGAGGAAGGCCATTGACGAAAAGGCCGCTACCAAGAAGTAATCCGCCTCGGGCTCCCTTCGGGGCCCGGCGATGATCCGACGAAACGGGCGTCTCCTCGCGGAGCCGCCCGTTTCATATATAGTGATGGGACAAACACGACCTGCGCTCCGAGCGCAGGCAGACGAACAACGCCTCCGGAACGAACGCACATGTCCGACGAAATCCTTCTCTATCTCATCCTCCTTCTGATGCTCGTCCTGGCCGTCGGAGCGCTCGTGCCGTCGCTCCTTCGCGTGGGCAGGGAGGAGGCGAGCGTCGAGCGCGAGGACAAGGCCTACGGCTCGGCCGTGACCGAGGCGCTGAGGCGACAGCGCGCCCAGCTCGACGAGGACCTGAAGTCGGGCGCCGTGAGTGCGGAGCAGTACGAGATTCTCGCCGACGATCTTCGCCGCCGCGCGCTCGAGGAACACGACGCGGTCTTCCACGATCCCAACGACGGCGCAGGCCGCCGTGCGGGCAGCTTCTCGGGCCCCGTCGTGACGGCCGCCGTGGTGGCGGGCGTCACTGCGGTTTCGGTCGGCCTCTATGCCGTGAACGGCGCGCCCGAGCTCATCGGGCTTGAGAAGGCCCAGGCGGTCTACGACGGACGCGCCGATACGCCCTCGATCGAGCGCTACCTCGAGTCGAGCCCGAAGGACGGCCGCGCCTGGGTGCTGCTTGCGCGCCGTCATGTCGACGAGGAGAACTTCCCGAAGGCGGCCGAGGCCTACCGCAGGGGACGCGCCGCGAACGCCAAGGTGAAGGCCGATCCGGCCGTGATGCTCGAACTCGCCGCCACGCTTCTCACGATCGGCGGTCCCGACAGCATGCGCGAGGCCCAGCCTCTGGCGCAGGGCGCCGTCGAAGGACGGCCCGGCGACATGAAGGCCGTCGAGATCCTGACCGTTGCGGCCTCCGCCAACGAGGACTGGCGTACGGCGGCCGAAAGCCTCTCGCTTCTCATGAGTACCATGAATCCCGACACGCCCGAGTACGTCCAGTACGAGATGACGCTCAAGCGCCTGCGCGAGCTCGCGGCCTCGCAAAAGACGCCGCTTCCTTCGACTTCCCGCTGAGCTTCACCTGAATTCCGACTGAAGTTCGACTGAGCGCGGGCGGTTGGACGAGGGTAGAATTTTCTGGTCGGAGCCCGTTCTCCGGCAATGTAGCTTCTCAAGCACCCCTCGTAACCGACAAGAAGGAATTTTTCAATGAATATCCGCAAGGCCTTTCTGCACAAGGCCGTTTCCGCCGCCTGCGCACTCTTCGCGGCAGGAACGATTTTCGCCGCCGACCGCGCCGATCTGATGGGCTACGTGCCCGGCGCCGAGGTCATGAAGGTCGACGTGACCGACGGCCGCATCGACACGATATCGGGCATCATCTACAGTCAGATCAAGTCCCAGCGCTCGATCCGTCAGCTGCGCATGACGGTGATGACGCCGCGCACGAAGGCGAGGAAGCCCGCCGTGGTCTACTTCCCCGGCGGAGGCTTCACCTCCGCCGACCACGAGAAGTTCATCGAGATGCGCCATGCGCTCGCCCGCGCGGGTTTCGTCGTGGCCGCAGCCGAATACCGCACCGTGCCCGTCAAGTTCCCGGCGCTCGTCGAGGACGGCAAGGCCGCCGTGCGCTACCTGCGCGCGCATGCCGATGAGTACGGGATCGATCCCGAGCGCATCGGCGTCATCGGCGACTCCGCGGGCGGCTACCTCGTGCAGATGCTCGGCGCCACGAACGGCGAGAAGGCGTTCGACAAGGGCGACTTCACGAACGTCTCCTCCGACGTGCAGGCCGTCTGCACGATCTACGGCATCTCGGACCTGACCTCCATCGGCGAGGGACTCGATCCGGCTCAGGCCAAGGTCCACGCCTCGCCCGCCGTGACCGAGGCGCTCCTCGTGCACGGTCCCGCCTTCGGCAAGTCTCCCGGCGGGAGCATTCTCTCCGACCGCGAGAAGGCCATGAACGCAAGCTCGCTCGGCCACATCGACGGCAGCGAGCCGCCGTTTCTCATCATGCACGGCTCGGGCGACCGCCTCGTGAGCCCGATGCAGAGCGCACATCTCGCTCAGGCTCTCAGGAAGGCCGGCACCGACGTCGAGTACGTCCTCGTCGAGGGCGCAGGCCACGGAGATCTGCCCTGGTTCCAGAAGCCCGTCATTGAGCGTGTCGTGAAATTCTTCGAAAAGAGGCTTGGCAGTCCCGCAAAGGATGCCGCTGAGGGCAACAACCTCTGACGGCCCACCCCGCAGTCGATTTCAATGGCCCGCACGAGCCCTGCTCTCTGCGGGCCTTTTTGCGTCCGGGAGGAAGAAAAATTTATTTTACGTGTCGTAGAAAAACATATTGACAGTCGAATATAAAAAATTCTATAATGTGCTCAATCGATGAAAGCACTGCTCTGTAACGACATTGAACGTTAAGAAGGCAGGCTGGTCTTGATGCTGGACAACATTTTTCTATATATAGGAAATTATCCGGCTCTGAAGGACCGCCGGCCCTGCAGGTGCTTTAGGCGATGAGAACCCCCGCGTCCTTTCGAATGACAGCCCCGGTTTCGGAGGACGTGAACCAGACTCTTAAGGAGAGCACAATGAATCAACAGGAAAAGGCCGAGCGCTTCACCGAGCTCATGACGCGCTTCACGTCCGTGCTGGGCAAGATTCTCCCGGACGACGTTGCCACCCGCCTTGCCGAACTTCGCAAGGAGCAGACTTCCGACATCTCCCGCATCGTGTATGACGCGATGTTCGACGACCTTGCCGCCGCCCGCCGCCTCAATGTCCCGCTCTGTCAGGACACGGGCGTCATCCAGTACTACATCGAGGTGGGTGCCAACTTCCCGCTTCTTTCTGAAATGCGCGCCTGCCTTGACGAGGCCGTCCGCCGCGCCACGATCGAGGCGCCGCTTCGCCAGAACGCCGTCCAGATCTTCGACGAGCGCAACACGGGCAACAACACGGGCGTTCGCGTGCCCTGGATCGACTGGGAGATCATTCCCGACTCCGACAGCTGCCTCATTCACGGCTACATGGCCGGCGGCGGCTGCTCGCTGCCCGGCGCCGCCAAGGTGCTGATGCCCGCCGAAGGCTACATGGGCATCGTGAAGTTCATCTTCGACGTGATCTGCGATCGCGGCGTCAACGCCTGCCCGCCGCTCCTCGTGGGCATCGGCATCGCCGGGAGCGTCGAGGTTGCGGCCGAGCTTTCCAAGAAGGCCCTGATGCGTCCCGTGGGCTCGAAGAACGCCAACGAGATCGGCGCCGACTTCGAGAAGATGATCGAGGAAGGCCTCAACAAGATCAACATCGGTCCGGGCGGCCTGACGGGGACGAAGTCCGTGATGGGCGTCAACGTCGAACAGGCCGCGCGCCATCCGTCCTGCCTTGCCGTGGGCGTTTCCACGGGCTGCTGGGGCCACCGCCGCGCCACGATCCGCATCAATGCGGACATGAGCTACGAAATGATCAGCCACAAGGGCATGACGCTCTGATTTGGGAGAACAGCAAAATGACGAAGAAAGTTCTGACGACGCCGGTTTCCGACGCCGACATCGAGTCCCTGAAGATCGGCGACGTGTTCTATCTCTCCGGCGCCCTCATCACGAGCCGCGACATGGTTCACTTCCGCCATGTCGAGGAAGGCATGGACCTTCCGTACGACCTCGCCGGCAAGGCCATCTTCCACGCCGGTCCCATCATGGTTCCCGACGACAAGAGCCGCTCCGGCTTCCGCGTCGTCTCCATCGGCCCGACGACCTCCATGCGCATGGAGAAGTACGAGCGCGAATTCCTCAGGAAAACGGGCGTGAAGATCGTCGTCGGCAAGGGCGGCATGGGTCCCGAGACTGCTGCCGGCTGTCAGGAAAGCAAGGCCGTGCACTGCGTCTTCCCGGGCGGCTGCGCCGTGCTCGCCGCCGAATGCGTCGAGGAGGTCGAGGAGCGCCACTGGCCCGAACTCGGTCAGCCCGAGTCCATGTGGGTCATGCGCGTCAAGGAGTTCGGTCCGCTCATCGTCTCGATCGACGCCCATGGTGGCAATCTCTTCGAGAAGAACAAGGCCGAGTTCAACAGGCTCAAGGAGCCGATCGTCGAGGAGATCTGCAGCAAGGTGAACTACCGCCATTGATGACTGCAGTGGCCGGGCCCGGTCTGACCGGGCCGTTCCTCGGAAAAGGAAGTTGAAGAAGCCCCAGAAGCAAAAAGGCCCTGCGGACCGATGTGGTCCGCAGGGCCTTTTTCCCCTGTGTTCGGTCGCGGGGCTTCCGTAGGAGTCCCCGCGAATTGATCGGAAGGTCGATGGGCCTGAAGATCAGAAGCGGAAGTCGCGTTCGCCGTCGGCGATGCGGATCAGGCGCTTTTCGCTGGCGATGCGGATCTTCTCGTGCGGGATCTTCGGGAGTTCGTTGGCGATGACGCGCTCGCCGGCCTCGCGGGTTTCCTTCGAGGCGTAGTCGCACATGTACTCCTTCATCGTCATGATGGCGTTGGCCTGGCAGTACGTGGCGATGCTGCCGTCCTTGGCCCATTCCATGAAGCGGTCGCCCGTGCGGCCGGCGCGGTAGCAGGCCGTGCAGAAGGACGGAAGGTAGTGGTTCTCGAGGAGCCAGCGGACGATTTCGTCGAGCGAGCGGCGGTCGTTCGTCTCGAACTGTTCGGTCTTCTCCTCCATCTCCTGGACGGAGCGGATGGCGTAGCCGCCCACGGACGTGCGGGAGCCGCCGGAGATCTGGGAGATGCCGAGCTTGAGGGCTTCGGTGCGGATGCGCTGGCCTTCGCGGGTCGACATGATCATGCCGGTGTAGGGCACGGCCATGCGGATGAGCGCGACGATCTTGAGGAAGAGGTCGTCGGGCACGGCGTTCTCGAAGGAGGCCGGATCGATGTCGTCGGCCGGGCAGATGCGCGGCACGGAGATCGTGTGCGGACCGACGCCCCAGACGGCTTCAAGATGCTCGGCGTGCATGAGCAGGCCGACGAAGTCGTAGCGGCAGAGATCAAGCCCGAAGAGCACGCCGAGACCCACGTCGTCGATGCCGCCTTCCATGGCGCGGTCGTGCGCCTCGGTGTGGTAGGCGTAGTCGGACTTCGGTCCCTTCGGATGCAGCTCCTCGTAAGCCTTGCGGTTGTAGGTCTCCTGGAAGAGCTGGTAGGTGCCGATCTCGGCCTCGTGAAGCTTGCGGTAGTTCTCGACCGTCGTGGCGGCGATGTTCACGTTGAGGCGGCGGATGGCGCCGTTCTTGTGCTTGATCGAGTAGATGGTCTTGATGGACTCGAGGATGTACTCGATCGGATTGTGCTTGGGGTGCTCGCCCGCCTCAAGGAGCAGGCGCTTGTGGCCGAGGTCCTGGAGCGCGATCACCTCGTTGCGGATCTCCTCCTGCGTGAGCTTCTTGCGCACGATGCTCTTGTTCTTGGCATGGTACGGGCAGTACGTGCAGGTGTTGACGCAGTAGTTCGAGAGGTAGAGCGGCGCGAAGAGCACGATGCGGCTGCCGTAGATGTGCTCCTTCACCTTGATGGCGGTCTCGAAGATCCTGTCGTTGACCTCCTTGACGTCGCAGGCGAGCAGCACGGCGGCTTCGCGGTGGGTCAGGCCCTTGAACTGGGCGGCCTTGTCAAGGATGCTCATGAGCAGCGGAACGTCCGACTTGTGCTCTTCGGCGTAGGCGAGCGTGTCGCGGATTTCCTGATCGTTGATGAACTCTTCCGCTACGCGGGACTTGGGGTCGTAAATGGCCATTTTTTTCTCGTCGAGTTGACTGGGGTCTTGTGGGATGTGCACTCCGCCTCAAAAGCAAAACGGCCGATCAGATGTCCTCTGAATCGGCCGTGTTGCTTGTGTTTCGGAGAGTTGCAGGCTGGGTGTCTCAGGCCGTGCCTGCCGTGTTGGAAAGTATTTTGCCTTATGCCTTTTATTTTGTAAAATGCAAATATTGCACGGCAGATTGCGGAAAATGAAATTGTCGGTGAGGTCCGGAAGGAGGATGAAATGGAACTGAAGGCAAGGTCGATCAAGCTCTTTTGCGCGGTGGTGGAGACGGGTTCGCTCCTCTCGGCCGCGAACCAGAACGCGATGAGCGCGCCCGCGGCGAGCAGGGCGGTGAGCCAGCTCGAGGACAGGCTCGGCTGCAGGCTCTTCGACCGCTCGACGAAGAACCTGACGCTCACCGAGGACGGCAAGGCGTTCTATCGCGTGGCGAAGGAGTCGATGCGCGCCTGGCACATGCTCGAGGACTTTCCGAAGCAGAGGGCCTCGACGAAGAAGCAACTGCGCATTGCCGTGCTCGCCCGCCACTGTAGCAACGTGATCATTCCCGCAGTGGCGAAGATCCTCAAGGCCCACGAGGAGACGCTGAGGATCACGATGGACGTGCACCAGAGCCGCGACATCTACTACTCTAAGTTCTCGCATCCCTTCGACGTGGGCTTCGGCACGCTGCTCAGCAGTCACGACGACCTGCAGAGGGAGGCGATCGCGCACCTGCCCTTCAGGCTGGTGGTTCCGAAGACCAATCCCATGAGCCGGATGGAGAAGGTGAGGCTCGAGGACTATGCGCACGAGAACTTCATCCTGCTTTCCGCCGACAAGCTTGAGCGCGAGTACATCAGGAGCCTGCATCCCGCGCTCACGCCCGACAGGATCGTGGCCGAACTCTCCTCGACGCAGGTGGCGCTGAGGTTCGTCAAGCGCGGCATCGGCGTGCACATCACGGACGAGCTCGCGGCGATGAGCGTCTCGGACGACTGCGCGGCGGTCCCCCTCGAGAACCCGCTCACGATTCCCTTCTACGTCTTCTGGCCTGTCACCTCGGAGAGCCTCTGGCCCGAAATCAGGCAGTGCATCGCCGAGATCGCGGGCAGCATCCGCGCGGCGGGCATCCCGCTCACGGAGGCGGGCGAGAGCTATCTGAAGGCCTGATGAGGTCCTGAGTCGAACGGCGGCCGAAGGGAAGCGGAAAGGAAAAATCCCACGGCCGGCAGCGGCGCGCGGGATTTTTTTCAAGGCGTCGCGGGACGGTCGTCCCGCGGCGGAAGGCTCATCGGATCAGACCCAGCCCTTCCGGCGGAACTCCTTGAGCTTCGCGGCGAAGTACTTCATGTCGTCGGGCGTCGAGAGCGAGACGCGGCACCATTCGACGGCGGGCGGGAACGGGCGGCCGACGAGGATGTTCTCCGCCTTCATGCGGTCCTGGAAGGGCTTGAGCGGGGCCTTGAGGTTCATGAAGATGAAGTTCGTCTGGCTGTCGAGGTACTCGATGCCGAGTTCGTCGAGGGTCTTGCAGACGATCACGCGGGCGTCCTCGTTGGCCTTGCGGGAGTTCGGGATGAAGTCCTTGTCTTCGAGCTCGACGAGCGCGGCGGCGATGGCCGAGTTGTTGAGCATGATGTCGTAGGCGACCTGGGTGCGGACCTTGTTGACGACGGCGGGCGCGGCATAGGTGAAGCCGAGGCGCATGCCGGCCATGGCGAAGATCTTCGAGAAGGTCTTGAGCACGCACAGGTTTTCGAGCCCCTCGTCGACGAGCGTCTTGCAGGAGACGAAGGACGGATCGCGGACGTATTCGGCGTAGGCCTCGTCGATGACGAAGAAGACGTCGGCCGGACGAGAGCGGATCCAGTCGTGAAGGGCCTTCGAGTCGACGATGGTCGAGGTTGGGTTGTTCGGGTTGACGAAGTAGACGATGACGGGGCCGTTGATGCCCGCGACGGTCTTCTTCATGGCCTCAAGGTCGACGGACCACTTCGCGCCCATCGGCACGGTGACGACCTTGACGTTGTTCTTGCGGGCCGTGTCGGCGCCGTCGCTGTAGGTGAGTTCGGGACAGATGAGGCAGACGCCGGGACGGATGTGGGCCTCGATGCTCGCGCGGATCGATTCGGCGGAGCCGTGCGAGAGCATCACGTTCTCGGGCTTGCCGCCCATGAAGTCGGCGCAGGCCTTGCGGAGCCTTTCGGCTGCGACGAACGGGTAGCGGTTGGCGTCGGGCAGGGCTGCGATCGCGGCGTCGCGGGCGGCGGGCGTGAGGCCGAGCGGATTTTCGTTGAAGCAGAGCGCCATCGGCTTTTTGGCCGTGGGCGGCGTGAACTTGGGCAGGGCGGGCGCAGGCGCGGCCTGCGCGGAGCCGAGCATGAGGGAGCCCGCGCCAAGGGCGGCGGCTCCGAGGAAATTGCGGCGGTTCAGGGGCATGATGCTCTCCGGGTGTCTGTGACTGGGGCCGGTGCGCGGCACCGGCGTTTCAGTCATTGTGACTCGAACGAAGGCTCTTGATGTCTCCTTGATGCGCTCTGCAAGAGGGAATTTCGCACTTTGTTGAGCGACTTCAGAGCGCTTGGGCGGAATGCTTTAGGGAAAACGGATTAGAACGGTTCTCAGGAGGGCATTCTGCCCGGCTGCGCCCTACGGCGCGACGCGCGGCCAGGCGGACTGCCAGGGGCCCGAGAGGAGCGCCGTGAGCCTCGCCTCGTCTTCCGCGATCCTGCTTCGAGTGCTGAGCGCCCCGTCCCTGAGGCTACAGAAGGTGCGCGCGCACAGAAGCGCACGGGCGAATGCGGTCCAGCTCGCGCAGCGCGCGATCGCCTCGCCCGCGATGCGGCGTCTCAGGCGTTCGATGTCGGCGGGCTGGACCATCTCGACGTATAGCGTGGCCTCGAGAAGCGCGGCGCTCTGGGAGAGTTCGAGGGCGCGCAGGCGCGTCCAGTCGAAGTCGTTGCGGAAGGCGTCGACGAACATGCGCCTGCGGCGCATCGTCTCCTGCTCGGCGGGCGAGAGCGCGAGCATGTCGAAGCCCGACCAGCCGAGCGCCATGGTGTCCTTCATCAGGCGGCTGACGGTCTGGGCGTCGGAGATGCGGCGGTAGAGCCTGGTGACGGGGGCGCCGTCGACGATCACGCGGAAGCGTTCCTCGAGGTCGTCGGGCGACATGATCTCAAGCTCGGTCGAGAGGCGGTGGCCGACGTCGCTTGCAGCGTTGACGTCGCCCGCAGGGATGACGCCTTCATCCCATCCCTCCGTCCAGAGCGTGAAGCGCGCGATGTTCGCGGCCGTGCCCTCGAAGTCAATGTTGTCCCAGACGCGAGGCGCGGATCTGGTCTTCACGTCGCCGAGGCGCACGAGCGCGGCACGCAGGTCCGAAAGGACGGGCTGCATGGCGGCGGATGGCATCAGGAGCTCGATCGGTTCTTCGTCGTTCGTCATGGGGTTGGGAGCCGGAGGATGGGGTGACCCTTCATTTTATCCCGCTGAGCGGGAGCCGCCCGCGTCGTCGGCGTGCGTGATCGTCATGAAGCAGGGATCGGCCTTGCAGTGGAAAATCGCCTCGAAGCGCTCGCCCGACGAGTTGACGAGGACGAGCGGCTCGGGCCTGAAGGCTTCGCGCGGCGTCTTCTCGAGCAGTTCGGGGAAGGCCTTGAGCATCTTCGGACAGCGCTTGAGCGCGGCGCGGATGCAGTGGCGGCAGGTCATGAGATCCGCCTTCTCCACGGGCTTGATCTCGAAGGCGGGCGCGGTCACGCGGGCGCCGTGGCGCTCGTAGAACTCGCGCGCGGCATCGTTGGCGACGTTGGCGGCGAAGCCGAGGATGCGGTCGGGATAGGGCGCCTCGTCGTCGACGGGGGCGCGGCCGGGACGGACCCGGGCTTCCTCGCGCATCTTCGTGAGCGCGTCGACGGCTTCGCGGCGCATCATGTTGACAACCGAGGCGGGCACGAAGACGTCGAGGTCCTCGGGCACGAAGATGTCGGAGGCCGTGTAGAGCGTGTCGCCGAGCCTGCCGAGGTTCCTGATGAGCGTCTCCCTGTTGCGCTCGGGGTTCGAGGGGGCGTCGAGATCCATCGCCACATGAGCTTCGGCGCATTCGCGGCCGTCGGTCACGATGAGCGTGAGCGCGTCGTCCTCGACGAGGAAGGTCATGACGATCGGAATGCGGCGCACGGCGGACTCGCCCGAGAGCTCGCGCACGAAGGAGCGGTCGAGGTTGCGCATGAGCGTCATGCCGCGGCGAAGCCCCTCGGGGAGTTCGCGGCGGTTGCGCAGCGTGAGCCTGACGAGGCCCCTGCCGGCGGGATCGGCACGGTTGACGGCAAGGCCGTGGATCTCCTCGTCGTCGCCGAGATAGGTGAGGCCGTCGCCGTTGGCAAGCGAGACGCCCGCAGCGGGACGCACGAGGATTTCGCCCGGCTCGACGCGCTCGCAGCAGCCGACGGGGCTGCCCGTGTTCTTGGGGCTCTCGAGCTGGGCGAGCTCGTAGGGCTTTGCAAACTGACGGCCGTGCACGAAGTAGTCGGTTCGGCTCCTCTGGAAGCTCTTCTCGGGGTCGGGCGTGAAGCTGAAGGTCGAGACGCCGTCGGAGGTGCGGGAGAGTTCGGGGCGTCGCGCGATGATGGCATCGAGCTGCTGACGGTACCAGGCCGTGATGTTCTTCACGTAGACGAGGTCCTTGAGGCGGCCCTCGATCTTGAAGGACGAGACGCCCGCGTCGATCAGGGCCTCGAGATTGTCGGTCTGGTTGTTGTCGCGCAGCGAAAGCACGTGGCTGCGGCGGGCGATCTGCTCGCCCGACTCCGTGTAGACGTCGTAGGGCAGGCGGCAGAGCTGCGCGCAGGCGCCCCTGTTGGCGCTTCGTCCCGTGATCGCCTCGCTGATGTAGCACTGGCCCGAATAGCTCACGCAGAGCGCGCCGTGGATGAAGTACTCGATGCGCGCCGAATGGAGCGCGGCTCGGCAGGCGGCGACCTCGGCGAGCGAGAGCTCGCGCGCGAGCACCATCTGCGAGAAGCCCGCCTTCTCGAGGAACGCGGCCTTTTCGGGCGTGCGGATGTCGCACTGCGTCGAGGCATGGAGCTCGATGTCGGGCAGCGGGCCCGCCATGAGGCCCATGTCCTGAACGATCAGGACGTCGACTCCGGCCTTGGCGGCGTCGAAGGCAAGCGAGCGGGCGCGCGGAAGCTCCTCGTTCGTGAAGAGCGTGTTGAGCGCCATGAAGACGCGGGCGTTGTAGCGGTGCGCGTACTCGGCGAGACTCGCGATGTCGTCCATCGTGTTGCCCGCGGACTGGCGGGCGCCGAAGGCAGGGCCGCCGATGTAGACGGCGTCGGCGCCGTGATCGATCGCGGCGATGCCGGTGTCGGCGTCGCGGGCGGGGGCGAGAAGTTCAAGAGCGGTGAGGGGAAGAGGCGTGTGGGACACGAAGAAATCCTCGGGATTGTCGTGGAAAGGCCGCGCGGGCGTGCGTCCGGTGGCCTGTGCATGAGGGGACGAGCGTCAGTGACGGAGCGTGCTGCCGGCGGGTTGCCTGTAGAGCTCGGGTCTGGCGGGGCCCGTGACGGCGCAGGTCTTGACGGCGAGGTACTTGGCGAGCTCCTCGTCGCCCGCCTTTTTGGCGAAGTCTGCGGCGGACATGCCCCTGTCGGTGCAGTAGTCGCGGTAGGCGCCTGCGCGAAGGAGCATCATGACGGCCTCGCGGCTCGGTTTCCTTGCGGCCATGTCGAGCGCGGTGATGCCCGCCTTCGTCTGGGCGTTGACGTCGGCGCCGAGTTCGATGAGGCGCTTCATCATGGAGGTGCGGCCTTCGGTGGCGGCGTAGTGGAGCGGCGTCCAACCGCGGGTCTTGTTGACCTTCGCACCGAGCTTGAGCAGCCTGTCGAATTCAGCCTCGCGGCCCTTGATCACCGCAAGCATGAGCGGCGTCTCGCCGTGGCGGTTCTCCATGTTGACGTCAATGCCCTGGGCGTCGAGCAGCACGCGGGCGAGATCCCACGACTCGCTGCGCAGGGCCCAGGTGAGCGGCGTGTCGCCGTTTTCGAGCACGATGTTGGGCGTGATGCCCGTGGAGAGAAGGCGCCTGACGTCGGCGGCGTTGCCGGCGGCGATCGCCTGATTGAAGTCGTGCGTGTTGCGGGCCATCTGATCGACCTCGGCCTCGGAGAGGACGAAGGCGCCCGGGTCGCCTGCGGACGACGCGTCGGCGGACGATGCGAGGGGCGCGCAGAGAAGAAGCGGGGCGGCGGCAAGAAGAACGGCGAGCTTTTTCATAGACTGATTATGCTTCCTCAAGACGGATGGGCAGGCGGAAGAGCCTGACGGCGTTGGCCGTAGTTTGTCGGGCGACGTGCGCTTTGTCAACGCCGAAAAGTCCTGCGAGACATTCTGCGACATATTCGACGTACTGCGGCTCGCATCGCCTGCCGCGCATGGGCACGGGCGCCATGTAGGGACAGTCGGTCTCGAGCAGGAGGCTTTCGAGCGGAAGCGCCCTCGCGGTCTCGCGCAGCGCCTCGTTTCGCTTGAAGGTGAGGTTGCCCGTGAAGCTTACGTGGCCGCCCGCGTCCACGACGGCGAGCGCCGTGTCCGTGTCGCCGCAGAAGCAGTGCATCACGAAGCCGACGTCGCCCGCGTGCATGTCGCGCAGGATCTCGAGCGCCTCACGCTCGCTGTCGCGCGCGTGGATGATGAGGGGCTTGCCGATGGCCTTCGCGGCCTCGATGTGGCGGCGAAAGCGTGCGCGCTGCCAGTCAAGCGGCTCCTTGCACCAGTAGAAGTCGAGCCCCGTCTCGCCCACGGCGACGAACCCCGGGCGCGAACAGATCTCGGCGATCCGCTCGACGGTGGGCTCGGGCTTGTCGGGAAATTCGGGATGAAGCGCCCAGGCGCCGAAGAGCCAGCCCGGATGCTCCGCGAGGAGCGCCTCGAGCTTCGGGAGCTCGTCGTCCTCGCAGGCGATGACCATGGCGGCCGCCATGCCCGCCGCCTTCATGCGCGCGATGACCTCGTCGCGGTCCTCGTCGAAGGCGTCGCTGTTGAGATGGCTGTGTGAATCGATGAACTGCATGTGCTGTTGCCTCAATAGTCCCAGTCGGAGGGCCGGTCGGTCTTGACGAAGGGCTCGCGCCTGAGGGCGCCGCGGCTGTAGGCCTGTACGGCGTCCTCGCGCCAGTCGCGGCGGTGCACGAGATGGAGCGCCGTCGAGAGATAGAAGAGCGTCTGAATGCCGAGGATTCCCCAATAGGGAAGGATGGACTCGGTGAGGGCCCCGTCCTGCGAGGCCGCAAGGAGCGCGGGCACTGCGGGCGAGGTCGGAATGAAGAGCGAGAGCGCGAAGACGGGCTCGCTCAGCACGTTCGTCATGGGCCAGATGCCGCCCGAGATGAATACGGCGGGGGCCGAGATCATCACGACGGCCTGGCTCGACCAACGGTTCGAGCCCAGAAGGATCGTGACCGCCATGCCGAAGGAGGCGACCGAGGCCGAGAAGAGCAGGCCGGTGCCCAGCGTCGCGGCGACGCTGCGCATGGAGCCGTACTCGTGCCACCAGAAGTCGAACCCCTGCATGTAGACGAACCAGAGGAAGGTGATGAGCGTGAAGGCGAGCCAGACGGCCGCGCCCCTGTGGAGCGGACGGTCGAGCGCGGCCTCCACGAAGGGCTCGCGCCTTGCGGCGACGAGCCAGCCGCCGAGCGCCATCGTGATGGCCATGAGCATCACGGCCTGAATGATCACGGGACCCACGACGGGCACGGTGTAGTTGCCGTAGCCGCCGATCTCGTTGTACATGTACTGCACGCGAAGGCCGGGCGCGGCCTGATGGTGCGAGTGCACGCTCGTGCCGGGGAGCCCCGTCGCATAGACGGCCGCATCGTCGAGGAGCTTCGTCTTGTCGGTCACGACGCCGCCCAGCGCGGCCTGAACGGCTCGGGCCTTCACGGGGAAGGCGCCGTTGCCGAGCACGTGCACGGTGACGTTCTCGCCTCGGGTGAGGGACTTCTCGAAGTCCTTCGGAATCGTGATGAGAACCGAGAACTCCTCGCGCCTGAAGGCCTCCATCGCCTCGCCTTCGTCCTGCGTGATGCGCACGACGCTGATGGCGGGCGAGGCGTCCATGGCCGTGACGAGACGGCGGGCGGCGGCCGAGCGGTCAAGGTCGAGCACGGCCGACGGGACGTGCTGGATCTGCTGGTTGCCGTAGGGCCAGGCGTAGAAGATCAGGTAGAAGGCGATCGCGCCCGCGAAGATGAGGATCGTGTCGCGGGAGAGAAAGGAGGCCTTGATCGTGTGTAGGAAGGTGTACCAGAAGCCGGGCGCCTTCATCTGCTCAGCCTGATTGTTCCTGTTCATCGTGCGCCTCCCTGCGTTTCGTCGGTGATGAGGCTCTCCTTGACGAGGAGTGTGCGGATGCGGTCCTTCTCGGGGTCCTTCGAACTCCAGGCGCGCAGGCGCACGCCGAGGATCGGAAGGCCGGCGGCCATGGGCACGACGATGAGGAGCGCAAGGGGCGCGAGGCGCGTGAAGACGTGGTCGAGGGGCGAATTCAGGATCCAGCACTCGCCCTGGACGGCGAGGTAGTGCGTAAGCGGCAGGAGCTGCCCGAAGAAGGCGGCGCCCGGCGTCATCGACTCGAGCGGATAGGAAAAGCCCGTGAACGGAAAGGACGGCGCGGCAAAGCAGATGAGCGCCGAGACGGCGATCGGCCAGCTGAGCGAGACGGCCGTGAAGAGGATGGCGATCGCGGCCATGGCCGCGATGAGCATCACCGTGGCGCCGATCCAGACGCCGACGGAGCCTGCGGCCGTCCAGCCGAGCACGCCCGTGAGGCCGAACACCCAGCACAGGCCGAGCACGACGTAGAAGACGAACCAGGGCAGGAGTTTGCCTAGGATTGCGGCGGACGCGAAGTCGTTTGCGGCCGCAAGAAGGCGCGTCGCACCTCCGTCGCGCCACTCGCGCACGAGCACGCCCGAGAAGGTGAGTCCTGCGGCAAGCGCGATGAGGCCGGGAATGAGCGTCGGCAGCAGGTAGGCGCTGAAGTTGAAGCCTGTGTTGCCGAGGAAGTAGACCTCGGGCGAGGCGATGCGCAGGTTGTTCGACTCGGCCTTGAGCGAGCCGCCGCGCGCGGCGGTCATCCTGATCGTGCCCGCGCTCTTCATGACGGCGGCGAGCGCCGTCTTCACGTCCACTTCCAGAATGGTGCCGACGGCGTAGTAGCTTTTGTTGATGATGAGCTCGAGCGTGCTGCCGCGTCCGTTCAGGCTGTCCTTCGTGAAGTCCCTTGGAATGACGATCGTGCCGTAGGTTTCTGCGCGCGAGAGCGCGGCTTCGGCTTCGGTCGCGGTTTCAAAGCCCCTGAGGCCGAGGCTCGGTACGGCATCGAGGACCATGACGAGCTCACGCGCGAGCGGGCCGCCGTCCTCGTTGACGAGACCCACGGGGAGCTTCGTCATGAGGCCGGTGCCGAAGGTGTTCGCCACGAAGAGCAGCCACATGACGGGCAGGAGTGCGCAGATCACCCACTGCTGCGGGTGCCTGCGGGTGTAGCGACATTCGATGCGGGCTGTGTTGACGAGGCCCTCAAACCAGTGCTTCATGGCGTGCCGCTCAGCGCTCGACGATGACGGTCATGCCGGGACGCAGGGCGGGAAGCTCTTCGACGGGACGAGCGCGCACCTCGAACGTGCGCAGGTCGTAGCCCGTCGACTGACGCGTCGCGCGCCAGACTGCGTACTCGCCGCGAGGATTGATCCAGTTGACCTTGAGGTCGACCGTGCGGTTGACGGCGGGGATGAAGCCCTTGAGGACCGTGCCCACCTCGACGCCCGGAAGCTCGTCCTCGCGGATGTTGAAGACGACCCACTTGTCGCTGAGGTCAGTGACAAGCACGAGCGGGAAGCCCGCGGGTGCCACTTCGCCTTCCTCCATCACGATGCGGGTGACTTCGCCCGCGGCGGGCGCCTTCACGATGCTTTCGGAGGCGAGGCTCGAGACTTCGGAGACGCCGCCTCTTGCCTGGTCGACGAGGGCCTTCGCGGCGGTTTTGTCCTCGACGCGGGCACCTTCGTCCACGGCGGAGAGTTTGGCGGCAGCGGCCTCGGTCACCTTGCGTGCGGCTGCAAGCTGGGCGGTCGCCTCGTCATGGCGCTGGGCGGGGATGAGGCCCTCCCTGTAGAGGGCGTCGACGCGTTCGTAGGTCTTGGACGCAAGGGTGAGAGCTGCCTTGGCGCGCTCCCAGTCTGCGCGGGCCGCATCCTTTTCCTGAACGCGGGCACCCGTGTTGGCGAGGTCCTCCCTCGCCTGGGCGGCGCGTTCCTGTGCCTTCACCTGTACGAGCTTGGCCTCGATTTCAGGAATGGCGATCACGGCGACGGTGTCGCCCGCCTTGAGCACGTCGCCCTCGCGGACCTTGAGTTCGGCAAGGCGTCCCGGCACCTTGGCGGAGACGGAGATCGTGCGGGCGTCGACCATGCCCTGCAGGGGCACGGGCGCGGGATGAGTGGCCTCCCAGACACCCCATCCGAGAAAAGCCGCGATGCCTGCGAAGAAGGCGCCTCCCACGAGAAGCGGGACGGAGGAGGCGGGGCGCTTGGGTGCCTGCGCCTGAGTCTGCTGAGCTTGAGTCTGTTCGATCATTTTGTTCCAACCGGTGGAAAAGCGTTGTTCTGAGTCACTTCACGACCACGAGGTCGCTGCGAGTAAGGGAGTTGACGAAGTCGGGCATGGCGCCTGCGGACGCGTGGAGCATGGCCCAGCTCACGACGAACTTGTAGGCGGCCGCGCGTCGGGCGACTTCGGCGCCCGTGAGCTTCGTGCGGGCCGTGTCGACGTCGACGGCGTTGGAGAGTCCTTCCGCGAAGCTCGCCTCGCGCAGTCTGAGGTTTTCGCGCGCAAGTTCGACGGTCGAGCCCGTGAGCTCGAACTCCTCGCGGGCCTGCATCACGCGCAGGAAGGCGACCTCGACGGCTGTGGCCACCTGGTTCTTCGCCTCGCTGCGCGCAGCTTCGGCCTTCGTAACCACGCTTCGGGCGGCGTTGAGCTTGTCGAAGCGGTCGTGGTTGTCCCAGAGCGTGAACGTGACGCCCACGCCGGCCATCCAGTCGGGCTCGGGCAGCGTCAGATAGTGCTTGATGAGGTTCTTGGTGCCGAAGGCGTAGACCTTGGGCTTGAAGCTCGCCTCGGCGGCGGAGATGCCTTCGTTCGCCTGAGCGCGCAGCGCATTCATCTTCCTGATGGCGGGTGACTGCGCGTCGGCGCGGTTCTGCCACTGCTCAAGCGTGCCCAGATCTCCCGTGAGGACGAAGAGCGGCGAGGAGAGTTCGGGGAGTGAGGTTGCGCGCAATTGGCGCATAAGCTCCGCTTCGGCCACATCGACGTCGGACTCAGCCGAGACGAGCGTGCGCCTCGCGTTGTCGCGGGCAACCTCGACGGCGAGGCGCTCGACTTTGGCGATGAGGCCCTTCTGCTCGAAGCGCTTCGCGCGGCGAAGCTCCTCGTTCTGATCCTCGAACACGCTCCTGTGCAGGGCTGCGACGCTGCGCGCGAGCTGCACGCCCCAATAGCGGGCCGCAAGCTCGGCGTCAAGCGTGTTCTCGCGCATGTCGCGGTCGGCGCGCGTCTCGCTCACCTTGTGATTGAGCGCGTTCTGCTGCGCGGTGATGAGGCCGCCCGTGTAGATGGGAAGCGTGGCCGTCACGGCCGCACGCGGCCCGCCGATGTCTTCCTTGAAGTGGATGTCGATGTGGTTGTACTTCTGCGCCAGATCCGAGATGATCTGTCCGGGCACGCCGCCGATCTGGCCGCCGAGGCCGGAGAGCTGTCCAAGCCCCGTGTCGATGCCCAGGTCGACGGTCTTGGTGCCCCAGACCTGCTTGACGTCCATCTCGACCTTCGGGCCCGAGAGCGACTTGGCGGCCTCGGCCTCGGACTCGGCGCGGGCGATTTCGGCGCGGTCGGCGGCCATGATGTCGGCGCGCTCGTGCAGCAGGACTCGGGCGTCGCCGAAGCCCATGGGGGCGGTGGTCGACGGTGCGGCAGACGAGGCGCCTGCGGCGAGGGCGGCCATAAGGCCGAGTAAGACCGCGGCTGTGGGACTAGGACGGAGCATGTTCAGGAATCTCGTTTGAAAACGGAATCTGTAATGGTAACACCAAGTACTGCGCCCGACGGAAGGAGCGGAGCCTCTGGCGAAATGCAGGGAATGTTTTTTCGTACGTTTCGTAACGGCGGGAGCACGGGGCCCTGCGCGGTGTTACCATGAACCGAGCTTGTTCGGACCGCCGGAGCGCATGGTGCGCTGCATGCGGTCCCTTCAAAGGAGGCTGAAATGAAGTACAAGGACATCTATACGGAAGCGCCCGCCAATCCCGATACGCTTTCGATGCTCGGGCCCATTGCTCCTCTGGCCGGCAAGTGGTTCGGCGACGACGGCGTCGACACCCATCCGCAGGCGGGCGGCCCCGAAACGGAGCCCTACGTCGAGACGTGGGACTTCGAGGTGATGGATCCGCAGAACAACGGCCCGCAGGTCCTCTACGGCCTGCGCTACCACGTGCACATCACCAAGCCGGGCGAGCTCGCCGCCTTCCATGACCAGGTGGGCTATCTGCTCTACGAGCCCGAGACGCACAAGATCTACATGACGCTCGCCATTCCGCGCGGCCAGATCGCGATGGCCGAGGGCACGGCCATGCCCGGCGACCGCGAGATCCGTCTGCATGCCGAGCGCGGTCAGATGGTCAACGGCATCTGCTCGAATCCCTTCCTCGAGGAGGCCTTCCTCACGAAGTCCTGGGACGTTGTCTTCAAGTTCCATGAGGACGGACGCTTCAGCTACGAGCAGGTCACGAAGCTCGAGATTCCCGGCGTCAAGGGCGAATTCGAGCACACGGATGCCAACACGATGCGCATGATCGAGGCCCCGCGCCCGAATCCCGCCATGATCGAGGAAGGACTCCTCAACCGCTGCCCGAAGGCCTGACGGGCGAAAAGCCTGCATTTTTCTCATTTCGACGTCGTCCGAAAGCGTCAGCGAGCCGCTTCACGCGCTATTATCAAGCGTATGGAGCGGCCCGATGGATTTTCGGAGAACGGACGGCCGCACTCCGACCCAAGGAGCCTGCGGCCGTCTTTCTTTGTGCCGCAGGTCTGCATTCCGGACTCGTCCCAATTTTTTCCCCGACATCGACGACAAGCCCATGCAATTGAAGAAGATTGCGATATTGACGCTTGCGGCCTTCGGCCTTGCCGCAACCTGCACGCAGCCCCTTGCCAAGACGGCGGACGAGGTCCGCGCGCGATGCCGCGCCGAGCACCGTCCCTGCGTGGGCCTCGTGCTCTCGGGCGGCGGCGCCCGAGGCTTCGCCCATACGGGCGTGCTGGACGTGATCGAGGAGCTCGGCATCAAGATCGACGTTGTGACGGGCACGTCCATGGGCTCCATGGTTGGCGGCGCCTATGCGGCGGGCTATTCGGCCGCCGAAATCCGCGACATCGTGCTCGGCGTCGACTGGGATCGCATGATGGCGCCCCGCGCCGACCGCGAGGAGCTGCCCTGGCGCCTCAAGGTGGACGACTACAAGAATCTGGCCGTCTCGGGCATCGAGTTCGGCAAGGACGGCCGCGTGAAGCTCCCCGACAGCGTCATCCCGTCCGAGGAGCTCGACCTCTTCCTCAATGACAAGACTGGGCCCGCCAACTACGTGAATGACCTCACCGAGCTGGCCATTCCGTTCGGCGCCATCGCGACCGACCTGGTCTCGGGCGAACGCGTGGTGCTGCAGAAGGACGTGAGCCTCGGCATGGCGATGCGCGCCTCAATGTCGCTGCCCGGCGTCTTCGCGCCCGTCGTGATCCACGACCGCATGCTCGTCGACGGCGGCCTTCTCGACAACCTGCCCGTGTCACTCGCCCGCGAAATGGGCGCCGACGTCATCATTGCGGTGAACGTGGGCACGCCGCTTCTCAAGCGCGAGGAGCTCGGCAACGTCGTCACCGTGATGGCGCAGATGGTGAACCTCCTCACCGAGCAGAACGTCAGGCAGTCGCTTGCCGACCTCGGCCCCGAGGACATCCTGATCACGCCCGACCTTGACGACTTCTCGAGCGCCGACCTCAAGAAGAGCGACAAGATCATCACCCGCGGCTACGATGCCGCGCAGAAGGTCCGCGATCGCCTCGAGCGCCTCGCTTCGCCCGACCGCGCCCAGTGGATCGCCTGGGACGAGACCCGCAAGGGCGCCGTCATGCCGCACACGCGCCGCGACATCCACGAGATCTCCACCGTGAAGGTCGAGGGCCTCAAGGTCGCCAATCCCGAGGCCATCCTCAACGAGCTCGACATCGACACCTCGCGTCCGGTCTCCAATGCCGAAATCGACGCGGCGAGCCGCCGCGTCTGGGCCGACGGCGCCTACAGCTCGGTGCGCTACCGCTTCGAACCGGGCCCCGAGGGCACCGAAGTGCTCGTCTTCGAGCCCAAGGAGAAGAAGCCCGGCTACTCGAGCATCCGCATTGGCGGCTCGCTTGAGACCGACTTCCGCGACGAACACACGTTCACGGTGCTCCTTGCGCACACCTGGGGCTGGCTCAATCCCTGGGGCGCCGAGCTGCGCTCCGAGATCCAGGCGGGCAAGAACCGCAGGGCCGGCGTCGAGTTCTACCAGCCCCTCGGCCCGGGCTCCGACTGGTTCGTCAATCCGAGCTTCGAGTACTCGGTCTCGCCCTTCAACGTCTACGAAAACGGTGAGGCCATCGCGCGCTACAAGAACGAGACCAGCACGGCCCAGATCGGGCTCGGCTACTCGATCGAGCGCCTGGGCTATGCGCGCGTGGCAGCGGGCTACTTCTCCCAGGCCTCGACCCGCACGATCGGCGTGACCGACCTCAGCACGCCCGAGGTCGAGTCTCCGTTCGTGAGCGCCGAGCTTCTGCTCGACACGCTCGACAGCGTCAACTTTCCGACCAAGGGCTACCGCTTCGCCCTGCAGGGCCAGCGCATCTTCGACACGGACGGTCCCGGCTACAAGAACATCTATGAGGCCAACGTCTACGTGCCGATCACCTACGGCCGCTGGACGACGCTCTTCTCGGGCAAGCTGGGCCGCTCCGCCGTGCCGAGCGTCTTCTCGCTGGGCGGCGCTTTCGAGCTCACCGGCAGTCCCTACGGTCGCTGGACGGGCTCCGACATCCAGCTCGGCTCCGTGCGCATCTCGCGCAACATCTCCGACTGGTTGGGCGCAGGCGAGCGCACGGTCTGGCTCGGCGCATCGGCCGAAGCGGGCCGCGCCTACAACCGCGACGAGGAAGGCGAGTCGGGCAACCGCGACTGGCACCGCGCCGTGGGCGGCTACGTGGGCGTCGACAGCATCATCGGCCCCCTCTACCTGATGGCCGGCCGCACGATGGACGAAGGCTGGGGCGTCTACTTCTTCTGGGGCCGCAAGATGTAAGTCCGTCGCACAAAGACGGCATCGTCAGGGCCGCGTCTCGGGATCATGCACTAGAGGCGCGGGTTATACCCCCAAGACAGGGGCGGTTTTTCGAAACCACCCCTTTCGCTCTGATAGTCTGACAGGATGTTTTCTTCAAAACGCCTGACACAGAGGAGTTTGTGTGACACGCCACGAACTGGGCACCGTCTGCGTGCAGGGCGGTTGGCGCCCGAAGAACGGCGAGCCCTGCCAGCTCATCGGGATAGGGAAGACGCTTCTCGAGCGCAAGCTCTCGGGTGTCTTCGAGCACCGCGTCGTGAGGCGAAGCTCCATGCTCTTCAGGGGCTGCGACGACGTCTTCAGGATTCCGCACTCGAGGCACACGACGATCGACGAAGAGGCCGTGCGCGCACATCCCGAGCTCAAGGTGCTCGCTGAATCCGACGAGGCGGGGATCTTCGCCCTCTCGACCGAAGGCGGCAGGCAGATCTTCTTCACCGGACATGCCGAATACGATGCGGGCATCCTCAACGCCGAGTACAGGCGGGACAGGGCGGCGGGCCTTTTCGTGCGGATGAGACAAAAAAGTGCCGGCTCTCCCGAGGGAGCCGGCACATTGGCTGTGAGATGCTGCGCGCGTCGTGATTCAGGCGCGCAGAGATCTTTCAGGCCTTGAGGACGAGCAGGGGCACTTCGCAGCCGGCGGTGATGCGCATGGCGGTGGAGCCCATGAAGGCGGCCCGGAAGTTGCCGTAGCCGTGGGAGCCGATGACGAGCATGTCGAGCTTGCCTTCGCCCGCGTAGTTGCAGATCGCATCACCCACCTTGCCCTTGAGGTGCACGCGTTCGGCGGGAACGCCGGCGTCCTCGAAGACGGTCATGACGGGTTCGACGGCCTGATGGAAGGTCTCTTCGGTTTCGGAGACGTTGATCACTTCAAAGACGGCGTCCTTGCCGAAGAACTCGCGCTGGTTGACGACGAATTCGGCGGCGGCGTGGGCGTAGTCGGAGTGGTCGACGCAGATGCCGACGCGCATGGCGCCTGCGGGGATCTTGTCGCGAACGAGCAGAAGCGGACGCTTCGTGAGGCTGATCACCTTGGCGGAGACGCTGCCCACGAAGAAGCCTTCCATGGCGGAGAGGCCGCGGCAGCCCATGACGATGAGGTCGGCGTCCATGTGGTCGGCCTCGCGGACGATGACGGGCGCGAACTCGCCGCCCTCGACCTTGGCGCGGACGTCAAGGTCGCCGGCGTCTTCGCGCATGGCGTCGATGACCTTCATGCCTTCGTCCTGGCTGGCCTTGCGGACGGAATCGAGGCCGAGCGCGTTGATCACGGCTTCGGGGATGGAGTGCTGAACATTGAGAAGCTCAACGGTCGCCTCCTTTTCAGGCGAGAGCGCCTGGCGGGAGGCAATGAAGCGGAGTGCGTTGCGGCAGTGTTCGCTGCCGTCGACGGGAAGAAGAATGCGCATGAAGGATACCTCCTGTTTGTTTGAAGGCCATTGGCCTGAATCCATTCTAGCGCAGGATGTTCGCCCGAAGGGTGGCTAGGAGCGGGTAAAACCGCAGATTTCGGGTGCGTCGCAAAGGCTATCAACATGGGCGTCCGCCTCCTCGAGGAGTCGTGCCCTGTCGGCTTCGGACCACGGATCCCTGACGACGACGGTCTGAATGCCTGCGGCGTGCGCGGCACGCAGGCCGGGAAGCGAGTCCTCGAAGACGAGCGCCTCATCGGCGCGCACGCCGAGGGTCTCGAGCGCGAGGTGGTAGACCTCGGGGTCTGGCTTGATGCGGCTCACGTTCTCGCGCGTGAGAATGGCGTCGAAGACGCTGCTGAATGCAAGCTCGGGCGCGATGTGCGGGTTGACCGTCTCGTAGATGTCGATGTTGGCGCGCTTGGTCGTGGTGGCGACGGCGAGTTTGAAGCCGCGCTCCGAGAGCGTCTTCACGAAGGCGGCCGCGCCCGGCTTGAGGCGCACGTCGGACTTGAGAAGAGCGCGCGAGATGTGGTAGCGCTCGCGATGGACCTCCTCGCCGGGAAGCGGGCTCCCGCAGAAGGCGGCCAGATCCGCGCAGAAGCCGACATAAGGATTGGGTTCGAGGGCATGCCGCACGAGCGCATCCTCACGAAGGCGGGCGAGCGTCACGGGGTCGGCGGCGAGATCGGGACGGCCGAGGCTCGTGGCGAGAAGCTCGTCGACTGCGCTCCAGATGCCGAGAGAGTCAATGAGGGTGCCGTCAAGGTCGAAGATGACCGCCTTTTTGCCTTTGAGCATGATGTGTCCCGATCGTGTTGCGCAAAAGTGAGATTATCTCACGGGCCTCGGCGGCGGGGGCGCCGTGCGCGGCCAAGGGCCCCAGCCCGGTCCCCAGAACCAGCCGTGGTCCATGTAGAGCATCATGCGGTCTCGTTCGATTTCTGCGTCGCGCGCACGCTTCTGGGCGCGCTCGAGCGCCCACTGGAGGTCCTGCTCGAGGCCTGGTGCGGACTTGGGACGGTTGATTCTCACGGTCATGCCGTGTCGCAGGTCGCACAACGGCAGCGCTGCGTCGGTCGAGGCGGAGGCGCCGCTCGGCCACCTTGCCGTAAAGCCGGGAATCTGCGCACACTGTCCGGGATGGGCACCGTGCCTGAGCTCGTTGGTGTCGTACTCGACGTCGAGGGGCGCGCGGCCGTAGACGATGCTTCCCGATGCGTCGGTGATGACGGCGCCCTCGGGTTCGGAGACGACCGTGACGTAGGTAGAACAGCCCGTGAGGAAGACTGGAACGAGCAGAGCGGAAAGAACGGCGGCGCGCATGGTGCCCTCCGGAAAATGAAAGGTTCAGAAGGTCATTCTAACCGCACGTGATGCGGGGCGTACGCCGGCTCACGGAGGTGCCTGCGGGAGAGGTGATTCGCGCCAAAGGAAGGAATGCTGCGGGCGTGAATGGGAGTAAAAGCCAAAAAAACGCCGCAGGGCGGGCCTGCGGCGGTCTTCGGCTCATGGAGTCGAATGCGGCTTAGGGGATGTAGCGTTCGGGTTCGGGGCTTTCGAACTCGGTTTCGATCCACTTGAAGCCGTTGCGTTCGGCAGCCGGGATGCCCGCCTTCGTCGTGACGAGGGTGATGCCGGTGCCCGTGATCTCGCCGTTCTTCATGACGGACTTGCCGGCGACGATCGTCTCGACGGCCTGCTGGCGGTCGTAGTCGAAGACGGTGATGTCGGCGGCGGCGCCTTCGGAGAGGTGGCCGCGGTCATGCAGGCGCAGGCGGCGTGCTGGGTTGACGGAGGTCTTGACGACGAACTCGGGGAGCGTCAGGGCGCCGAACTTGACGAGCGAGAGGCCGACCGAGATGGCGACGTTGCGCGGAATGCAGCCGCCGTCGGTGGAGATGGCGTCGACCACGAAGCTACCGTCCTCGCGCTTGGCCGTGGCGACCATGAAGCGGGAGAGTGCGGGGTTGACGGGGAAGCTGCCTGCGCCCTTCATGCCCTGCTTTTCCCAGAGTTCGAGCGCGGCCTCGCCCTCGACGAGTTCGGACATGAAGCCCGTGTCGGCGATCGCGAAGCAGCGGTGTGTGAGGAAGGCTTCGCGCATGCCGGCGGCGTCGGGCGTGAGGCCGAACGTCTCGAGGCAGGTGCGGGTGACGTGGTCGATGATCTGGCCGTCCTCGTCGCAGTCAAGCACGGTGCCGTTGTTGGGGCTCACGTAGGCTTCGCACCAGAGGTTCGGGTTGGCGCGCAGCATCTCGATGGCTTCCTTCGACTCTTCGTCGACGGGATTGACGCGGCCGCGGCAGTAAGCGTTGATGTGGGCGAGGTGCAGGCGCTGGCCCTTGGCGGCCTCGATGACCTCGCGCATGCCGAGGATGTTGGAGCCCGCAGTGTGAGAACCGGCGTGCCAGGCGACGTAGGCGTTCATGTCGTTGGCGGTCTTGACGAGTTCGCGGCTCGTTTCAAGCGGCAGCGGCCAGTGGCCGCCCATGATCTTGACGCCGACGGCGCCCTTTTCGAGGCTTTCACGGACAAACTTCTCGAGCTGCTCGCGCGTGGGCGTCATCGTGCCGCAGTGCTTCATGGGCGAGAAGCCTTCGAGCATCGCGACGTTGATGCCTGCGCCGCAGGTCTTGGACGTCTCGAGGATTTCGTCGACGGGACCCGCCATGTCGAGGCAGGTCGTCACGCCGGCGGCAGCCGCCATGCGCGTGCCGTAAGCAGAGCCGAACATGCTGCCGAGATGCAGATGGGGATCGATGAGGCCGGGCATGACGACGAGGCCCGTGAGGTCCTCGACTTCGGAAGCTTCGCCCTGGAGGTTCGGTCCGACGGCTGCAATGCGGCCGTCCTTGACGGCCACGTCCATGACGCCGTCGCGGCCGTTGACGGGGTCCACGACACGGGCATTCCTGAGAAGACGATCCCACATAACTTGATTCTCCTTTTGGTCGGTGCGGCGCTCGGCCGTCTGGTCTGTTGGTCGGATGGTGGCGGGCGCCTGCGCGCCAGCCATTCTTCAATTGTAGGATTGAATTTACCGACCGGTCCGTAGGGTTTTCGCATATGCGCGGGGCTCGGCGGCGTCCCCACCGGCAAAAATGCGATACTTCTAGGCACTTCCGAGCGGTTGCGGTGCCCCGTGCCGGCCGCTTTGGGCTAAGGACGACAAAGACCATGATCAAAGGCGAAAAGAACAACATCGACCTCTCATTCGAGGACATGCAGTTTCTGTTGGCGCTCTATGAAACGCAGAGCCTCACGCAGACGGCGGGCGACATGAGGCTCAGCATGGGCGCGGCCTCGCGCAGGCTTTCGCATGTGAGGGAGGTCTTCGGCGACGAGCTCTTCGTGCGCTCGGGTTTGTCGATGCTGCCGACGAGCCGCATGCGCGAGCTCAGGGACCGCCTTGCCGAGCTCGTGGACCAGACGCGTCGACTTCTCAATCCCGAGCCGCTTGAGTTGCACGAGATGAACCGCGTGGTGCGCTTCATTTCAGCCGACAACGGCATCGCCACACTACTGAGCGCAGCGGTCGAGCGCTTCTACAATGCCGTTCCGAACAGCCGCTTTGCGATCGAGCCGCTCGACGTGAGGGTGCTCGAGAGGCTTCGCGCCAACGAGGCCGACATGGCATTCTTTCCTGCGACGGAATTGCCGCCCGACTTTCACTCGCTCAGGATCTACCGCTCGAAAAAGGGCATTCTCGTCAGGGATGGACACCCCGTGATCGAGGCCTACGAGAAGGCGGGCGTCATGACCTGGGAGTTGCTCAACCGTTGGCCCGCCGTCTGTGTCACCGCGGGGATGAAGGACGGCGGCGCGAAGAGTGTCGAGGGACGCAGGGTGGGCGTGGTACTGCCTTACTTCCTGACCGTTCCCTATGTGGTGGCGAGGACGGACTTTACGTTCGAGGGGCCGCTCATCACCCTCAGGCGCTTCATGATGGACTCGCAGTTTCAGTTCAGGATTCTACCGATGCCTGAGGAGTCGGGCCCCTTCGAGCCGAGGCTCGTCTGGCACCACTGCAGCCACACGGACCCCTTCCTGCAGTGGGTGAGGGGGCTCGTGGTGGATGCTGCAAGAAGCGAGGCGAGGCTCCTGGGCGTGATCGACACGTCCGAAGAGTGACGGCGCGCTACTTGATGGCGTCGAGGATGGAGTTCGGCCTGTAGCCGAGCGTCTGGATGGCGACAACGGACTCGCCCTTCTGCAGGCGCAGGATGCGCTCGACGTGGTGGGCGTCGAAGCCCGTGCGGGCGACGCAGGAGAGGTCCATGGCGGTTGCGGCCATATAGACGGCCTGAATCTTGGCGCCCACGTCGATGATCATGCTGCGCGTGCGCATTTCCTCGAGCTTTTCGGGTGTCCAGGCGGAGTGCCTGAGTTTTTCAACGACGCCCTCGCCGAGGCGTGAAATCAGCGTCTCGGTGCGCGGGCGGTTGGAGACGTAGACGATGTGCACGGGCGCAACCTTGAGGTGCGGCGCGGCGAAGAAGGTCTCGCTCCTGAGGTCCGCAAGCTCGCAGAAGAGAAGGCCGTTTTTTTCGGGCACCCAACGCCAGATGCCGTTGCTCTTGAGAAGATAGATGTCGGTCTCGCGCCAGTCGAGCGCGGTGGGCGTGGTGCGGCGTCCGCTCGAGCGGTTGATGCCGTCCGCCGCCCAGAGGATCGTGGCCATGTCGAGGTCGGACAGGGGCTCGTCGCTGAAGGTGCGGCGGGTCTGGCGGCGCTCGAGGACCTCCGTGAGCGGCATGTTGAGGCGACGGGGCTTGGGGAGCGCGCGGAATACGACGTGCGAGTCGTCGGTGCCGAAGCGGCGCTCGAGCTCCTCCTTCACGTCCTCGACCTCTGCGCGCAGGCGCGTGACCTGTCGATCGAGGTTCTCGCGGATCTCGGATACGTGCTCCTTGAGTTCGCGACGGATTTCGTCGGTGAAGCCGGAGACCTCCCTGCGCAGGTCTTGAAGTGATTTCTTGGACATTCGTGCTTTCCTTCATGCGTGCGCTCCCGGAGCGGGGCGCTTGCCGCATTGTCTGTAGAATAGCGCGAAGACGGACCGTTCTGGGCGGTCCGTAAGTTGCCAAATGTGATGAATGTGTTGATTGAGATGAGGAGGGCTGGCTGATGAGGGCGATTACGGAAGAACGCGCCGGCACCGACATGGTGTTCAGGGTGAGCGTTCCTGCGAACAAGGCGGATGCCGTGAGAAGACATCTCGAGAGCATGATGATGCTTCTCGGGGAGTCCGTCGTTACGATCGGCGCACCCGAGGAGACGCCCGACCTGCCGCCGGGTCCGATGCTCAAGAAGCTCAGGAAGGAAAGGGGACTTTCGCAGAAGTCTCTGGCCGAGCAGCTGGGCACGAATCAGGTCCGCGTCTCCGACATGGAGCAGGGCGTGAGGCCCATTACGCCCGAGTTCGCAACGAAGCTCGCGGCCGTCTTCGGCGTTTCGGCGAGGTTCTTCCTGGTGTAGGCGTCAGGAAAAAGCGAAAACGACGGAACGGAAAAGCCCCGCAGGCAGGCGCCTGGCGGGGCTTTTTTGGGGCGATCAGTGCTGCAGAAGCATTACTGTCTGGCCTTGCGGAGTTCGCGGGCGACGCGCTCCTCCATAAGGCGGAAGAGCTCGCTGCTCGGCGGCGTCGGGGCGTCGGGCTGGGCACGGAGCAGGTCCTTGCCGGAGATGATTTCCCTGATTTCGTCGCTGTTCGTGAGCGTCTCAAGCGTGGCCGTGTTGAGGCGCGAGTAGAAGTCGCGGGTGGCCTCGTTGAGAAGGCTGCGGAGCTTGCAGCATTTGGCAAGGGCGCATTCGTGCGGCTCGAAGCAGTCGATGAGTTCGCCCTGTTCCTCAAGAATCTGAACGATGTCGCCGATCTTGTATTCGGACGGGTGCATCTTGAGGGTGAGGCCGCCGAATCTGCCGCGGTGAGTCTGAACCCAGTTCTTGGTGCTCATGAAGTGAACAACCTTGACCATGTGGTTGCGGGACCACTTGAAGCGTTCGGCAAGCTCTGTAACTGTAACGAGTCCCTTGCGTTCGTTGTGGGTGAGGTAAATCAGCACGCGGAGGCTGAGGTCTGTAAATCGTGTTAAATGCATCGGCGGAATCTTTTTAAATGGGGGATGTCGGACGGATGGAATCCGTCTGACGTTGTTGTTTTATAAATTATGTTGCCTGACAGACAGATAGATAGAAGTGTAGACCGTTTTGGAATATCACGCTATCGGCAAGGACGAATTTTACAGGGGCAGGGGAGGTTTGCGAACGACGACCCCCGTCCCGGGTAAAAGCGCTCAGAGGACCTGCGTGTGAACTCGGGAGTGAATGATGCCGAGCTTGACGAGGTCGGTCCTGAGGGCTTCGGTGAAGGCCCTGCTGCCGACGACGAAGAAGTCCGCGTCCGGGTTGACGCAGACGCTCCTTGCGTTTTCAACAGTGATGGGGCCTGCGACCTCGTAGTCCTTTCCCGCCGTGTCTGTCGAGAAGGGGGCTGCGAGGAAGACGGCGAGCCCCGCGTTGGGCATCAGGTCGACGAGCTTCCTGAGCTCCTCGCGCATGAGCATGCGGGTGCCGTTGGGGAACTGGCAGAGGACACGGACGTTGCGCATGGGCTCGACCTCGGCCATTTCGGCGAGGAATGCGTGGGCGACGAGGCAGCCGATGTCCTCGGTCATGATGACGACGGGGGTTTCACCGGGCTCCATCGCAAGCTCGCCCTTGGGCTCGGAGAGTTCGACGGGGTCGCCGATGCGGAGCTTGGCGATGCGGCCGACTTCGCCGATGAAGGGCTCGTCACCTACCTCGATCGTGAGGCGCACGAGGCGGTCGCCGCTGGGACCGACGAGGAAGAAGGCGTGCGGCTCGATGCCGGGCATGCGGAGCTCGACGTACTGGCCGGCGGCAAATGCGGGCGGAAGCGCTCCGTCCGTCGGTTCGAGGTAGAGGCTGATGACGCCTCGGCACTCCTGGGTGCGCAGGGCGACACGGTAGGGCCTCCAGCTGCATGTCGTTGTTGTCATATGCATACCTCCCATGTTCGGAGACGGCGGCATCCGGATTCCGCTCCTGCTCGACGCGGGAGGACTCTGCCGGCATCCCTTGACTGGGGCGGAAAGAACTTCCACCCTTTATTCAATTTTAAGGGGGACGGCAGTAAAAACAGAAGCATTTTTTGCTCGGTGTTTCCCTGAGGCCACGAAACAGGAACGGACGAGAGCGGCTGAGCCGCTCGCCCGGCGGAGCCCTTTTCCGTCAATGGCACCTATGGGGGACAAAACGGCCGAACTCGCACTGTGAGAGGCCGTTCGGGCGGATTGAACCCTGTGTTCCGCAAAATGGGGTTCTTTGGGTTTGGTTGGCTGTGGGACAAGGGAAATGGCCGTATTCAGGGGGCGTTTTGGGTGAGGTGGAAACATTTTGTTTCATCTTGGAGGTGGGTATCGGCGAAAAAATTGCCATTAGGGGTTTCCTTATGGGGTAAATCCGTATATACTTCGTTCTGTGTTGAGCAGGGATTAACCCTTAAGGGTTTACCAAGCTCACGCGATGCGACGGCATTTTCTCCTTTGGCCGCCGCGTCGAAGAAAAGAAGATCGTCGGACACTCTCTCCTCCCGACGACGCTTCGAGTTTCAAGTCCCCCGGACAAGAAACATTTGCGCAAGCGTCTGCTTAGGCAGGCAGGCTGGTCCCCTGTTGCTTGTGCTTGTACAAGAGCCTTGGTCAGGCTTGAGTACGGAGGCTTCGGACTGGTCCTCTGAAGCTTCATAGGTTGGATGGCAACGGTCTGCTGGTGGTTCGGCAGACCGTTTGCTTTTGCATTGACGCCCTGAAACTGCTCCTCATGTTTCGGGGCGTTTTTGTGTTTGGATGCGGGGAACGGCAAGAAAAACGGGCCGCATGCTTGTGCATGCAGCCCACTTGAGGATGTCCTTGCTCAACCGCTCATTCAGTGACTTCGCGGCCCGTCATCTTCATGACGGTCTTCTTCTGCCCGTTGTCATGCTGGAGCGTGTGCCAGCCGTCCTCCTTCGGATCGGCGAGGCGCACGACCTTCTCCTCGGCGGGCGCCTTGACGGCGTCGGCGGGGAGCAACACGGGTGCGCCGACGCACAGGCCGCTCTGCGTGAGCTTGGTGCAGCGGCGGGCGAGAATGCCCTGGCCGTCGGGCAGGATGCTGAAGATGCGGAAGTATTCTTCGCCGTGCTTCTGGATGTCCTGCGTGCCTGCGGCGCTGCAGGAAAGCGCCGCGGCGAGGGCTGCGGCAGCGAGAAGACGTTTCATAGTTTCTCCTGATGTGGATGGTCCGTTGAGACTCTCAATATAGGATCGCTTTGTTATGCGGACCTGACGGGCTCATACGAGAACGACGATGAGGAGAAAGACGCAGACGATTCCTGCCCCGATGAAGAGCGAGCCTGCGCGCCCGTCTGGATCGCGCACTCGATCCCTGATGCCGACGCCGAGAAGTATGAGGGCGGTGGTTGCGATGCCGACGGCGAGGCCGCGCTCGCCAAAGCCTGCAAGGACGGGCACGATCAGTCCCGCAGCGACGCCTGCAAGCAGCGCAGCAAGAAGCGTGAGGAGTCGTCTGAGGGCCCTGAAGGGAGGATCGGGCGGGATCGGCGTGGAGTTTTCGAGGTCCTCGGGGGTATAGTGAAGTGATGAGCGTGCGTTAGGACCCCTGTTGACGAGGTCCCCGCCCGCCTTCACGAGTCCGGAGGAGGTTGCATCATGACCAGCGTCACGATCGTTGTCGACAACTTTTGCCAGAGGCAGGGGCTTTATGCCGAATGGGGATTCTCCGCCTTCATCAGAACGCCGTCCGGCAATCTGCTCTGGGACACGGGAGGCATTCTCCATGTTCTCCTTCACAACCTTCGGGCGCTTGGCATTCGACCTGAGGGGGTTGAGAATCTTGCGCTTTCCCACGGCCACTTCGATCATGCGTCTGGCCTCACGGACATCCTCCGCGTGGCTCCGTCGGCAAAGCTTTGGGCGTCTCGAGAGATCGCGCGCCTCAGATGGGGTGATGCGGATGCGTCGAGGGCGAGCGGAGGCGGTCCCCTTTTCGCAGGCCTCCCCTTCACGCCCGTCGACGGCGGAGTCGAAATCCTGCCTGAAGTGATCGCCTTCACCGTTCCTGCGGACGAGCGCGACCCGAGGTTCCTTGTCTTCGACAACATGTTCGAGACTGGAGCCACTGGTGACAAGGTCCCCGACACCTTCGCGGACGACGTCTCCCTCCTCGTGAAGGGGAGTGCTGGTTGGTCTGTTGTGCTCGGGTGTGCTCATGCGGGTCTTCCCAATATTCTGAACTACGCGATGAAAAGATTCGGGATCGAAGGCTTTGATGCGGTGACGGGCGGAACGCACTTGAGTGGCGCCTGTTCGGAGGAACTGCCCGTCTGGATGGATGCGCTCGCAGCCGTTCCCGTCAGGCGCTGGCGCGTGAACCACTGTACGGGGTTCAGGGCAGCGGCGGCGTTGGCAGGACGCTTCGACGACGTCGACTGGGCGGGAGCGGGCGCGGTCCTGACCTTCTGATTCTAGCGGTTGAAGAGTGCGTTCCAGATGACGCTCAGCCCGAGAAGCCAGAAGAGAGCGCCGCTGACGCGGTTGAGCCAGATGCTGAAGTTCGGGCCTGCAAGCCACTTGCGGGCCACCGCCGCAATGGCGCTGTAACCGAGGTGTACGAGAAAGCAGATTCCGACGAAGAGGACCGAGAGGAGCGTGACGCGCGAGACGTAGTCATCCTCGGGCGAGATGAACTGCGGCATGAGCGAGAGCAGGAAGACGATCAGCATCACGTTGCTCGCCTGAACGTACAGGGCGCCCTTGAAGATGCTGCTGAAGGTGAGCGAGTCGTTGGACTCAAGCCTGCCTAGCTTGTCAAGGCGCACTGCGCCTGCGTTCCAGCTGCCCCAACCGAGCCAGAAGAGCACGGCGGCTGAAACGAGCTGCAGGCCTGCATAGAGTGCGGGCGATGAGGTGATGAGGGCGCCGAGGCCCGTCGCGGAGATGAGCGACATCAGGCCGACGCCGAGCGTGGTGCCGAGCGGAGATGCAAGGACCGTGCGGAGCCCGCCGCGCAGTCCGTTCGTGACGGTGTAGAGAACGCCCGAGCCGGGTGTGACGCAGGCGATGAAGCTCACCAGAACGTAGACGGACAGATCTTTCATAGAAATTCGGCGCGAAAACCTCTGCCTTTGGGCAGGAGTTGTTGACTTGGATTCTGACAAAAAGGCGGCCGTCCGGAGGTTCGGACAGCCGCCTTGCCTAACATCAGACCTGAGATCAGGGATCAGCGGGTGCCGCGGGCCTTGTTGGTCTCAGTGGCGATGCGAACGACCTTGCGGGCGAGCGCGGAGGTTGGGTCGACGACGCAGACCTCCTTGCCGGCGCAGACGAAGTCGTCGCATTCGTCAAGGATGAGCGGCAGTTCGGTGCAGCCGAGGATGAGGCAGTTGCAGTCGTAGGTCTTCACCAGGTATTCCGCGGCGCTCACGAGGTCTTCGCGGCACTGGCCGTCGGTGTAGCCGGCCTTGGCGCCGAGCGGACCGTAGATGGCGGCCATCACGCGTTCCTGATGCAGTTCATCGGGCACGAACATCGGGAGGTTGAGGGCCTTGGCCTTGTCGCCGTAGATGCCGGTCTGGACCGTGCCGGAGGTGGCGAGCAGACCGATGCGGGCCTTGTCGCCGAGCTTGGCCTTGATTTCCTCCATCGTGGCGATCTGCATGTTGATGAACGGAATGTCGAGGTGGCGTTCAAGATAGGGCACGAAGGCGTGGGCCGTGTTGCAGGGCACGATGATCGCGTCGCATCCGTCCTTCTGGAGGCGGCGGGCGCAGCCGTACATGGCGAGCGTGGGATCGGCGCCGCCCTTGAGAAGGCAGGCGGTGCGGTCGGAGATCTGCGGATTCTGCTCGACGACGAGCTTGAAGTGTTCCTGGTCGTTCTTGGCGGGCGTGGCTTTCACGATCTTGTCGTAGAGGTCGACGGTTGCGGCAGGGCCGAGGCCGCCGATGAGGCCGACCTTGAAGGGCTTGGGCAGGCGGACCGGGGTTTCGTCGATCGCCTTGTGGGCGGCGGTGGTCAGGACGTCGAGAATGGGCATGCCTTCGGAGATGAGCTCGAAGGCGGCGCCGGCGACGCGACCGCAGACGGGGAGCAGAAGCTCGGCGCCGGCGGCGAGAAGCTTGACTGCTTCTTCCCGGACGATTTCAGGATTGGTCGTGTTGGTGCAGGAGAGGCCCGAACCTTCGATGATTTCGCATTCGGGGAGCAGCTTGCGGATGAGGGCGACGTCGAGCGCGCAGCCGAGGAGCCCGATCTTTCGTGCGCCCTTGGCCTTCACGGCCTCGGGCATGCCGGCGTAGAGCGAGACGATCGGCATCTGAAGCTCCGTGCGGACTTCGTCGATGTAGGCTTCAGAGCGAAGGTTGGCGATGAGGGCCACGTCGCAGCCCTTTTCCTGAAGGCGCCAGGCGCTTTCAAGAGCGGTGATCTTGCTGTCACCGAGGGCGATGCGCTCCGTAGGAGCGCCCTTGCGCAGCTCAAGTTCGTCCTCGACGAGCTCGACGGTGCGGGCAGATTCGGCTGCGGCGCGGAAGATGGCGGCCTTGACGAACGGGGCGACGATGGGGTTGACGCCGGCCACGAGGCCGATCTTCAGGATCTTGGTCATGTGTTTCTCCTCTAACCAGATGCGTGCGCCCCGCATGGAATGAAAGGGATGGGGCGGCACAGGGTTCTTGGTCATCCCAACACATTACGCCTTGAAGACGGTCTTGCCAAGAGTGTTTCCCATGAGTCGCATCTGCAGAAAGGTGGTTTTTATGCGTTTTCTAAGTATTAATACGGAATTTGATGCGAATGTTTGACAAGTGTGCCGAAGTCGTGTTTAATTTCAATCCTTCGCTGACGACGCCAAGTCATCAGTGAATAAATTTGACA